>Ga0164290_1001066_pt1 | contig 55571 bp, 53 predicted proteins | sample Micstemetagenome_FD_108782 | JGI IMG/M metagenome (GOLD analysis project Ga0164290, IMG submission 108782) | Contaminated culture microbial community from soil near Moab, Utah, USA - Microcoleus steenstrupii SON62 (Illumina Assembly) | ecosystem: Environmental > Terrestrial > Soil > Soil crust...
CTGACGGGTCTTGAGGCTGTCGTTCGACGGCATGGAGAGGCTTCCTCTGGTCAACGCCGCCCGACAATCCGGTTGCACGAACGCGCGGCTTGCGGCGGGGCGCACAGGTCCCCGACGCGCGCGGCGAACGCCTGCTGCGGCGGGGCCGGATATAACGGGGGTTCCGGGCGGCGTCCATGTATCCACGTCGGCGGCAGGGGCATTGAGAGAGACTCGCAACTGGAGCGGTCGCGGATGATCACGGTCTCCGCCCTCTCGGTCTCCCGCGGCGACCGGCTGCTGTTCCGCGATCTGTCGTTCGGCGTCGCCTCGGGCGAGGCCGTGATGCTGACCGGCGCCAATGGCGCGGGCAAGACCTCCCTGCTGCGCGCCCTGGCCGGGTTCATCCGCCCCGACGCCGGCGTGATCGCCTTCACGGCCGCGGACCCCGCGGAGGCCCGGACGAAACATATTCACTGGCTCGGCCATCAGGACGGGCTGAAAACCGGGCGGCGGGCCCGTGAGGAACTCGACTTCCAGGCGCGTTGGGCCGGGGCGCAGGCCGAGGGGATCGCCGCCGCCGTCGACGTGCTGGCCCTCAGGCCGCTGCTCGACCTCGAAGTGCGCAAGCTGTCGGCCGGCCAGCGCCGCCGCCTCGCCTTCGCCCGCCTGGTCGCCGCGCCGCGGCCGCTGTGGCTGCTTGACGAGCCTTTCGCCCCGCTGGACGCCCGCTGGCGCGCGGCGCTGGGCCTGCTGATGCAGGCGCATCTCGACAAGGGCGGGGCCATCCTCGCGGCGGTGCATGATCCGCTGCCGGTCGCGGCGCGGGCGCTCGACATCGGGACAGGCCGATGAACGGACTGATGATCCTGTTCCGACGCGAACTGGCGCTCGCCTGGTCCGGAGGCGGCGGACCGCTGCTGGCCTGCGGTTTCTTCCTGTGCCTGACCGTGCTCATCCCTCTGGCGGCCGGCGGCGACCCGGCGGGCCTCCGGCCGATTTCCGGCGGCGTGGCCTGGCTGGCGCTGGCCCTGTCCTCGATCCTGTCCCTGGAGCGGCTGTTCGAGCGCGATCTCGAGGATGGAGCACTGGACCTGATCGCCCTCGGGCCGATCCCGCTGGAACTCGTGGTCCTCGGCAAGGCCGCCGCCCAGTGGCTCGCGGTCGGCCTGCCCCTGGCGCTGACGGCGCCGGTCGCCGCGGTGACCCTGGGCCTGCCGCCGGCCCTGGCGCCGCTGGTCGCCGCCTCCGCCGCCATCGGCGCGCTGGGATTCGCCCTGACCGGCGCGCTTGGCGCGGCGCTGGCCCTCGGATCGAAACGGGGCGGTCTGCTGATCGCCGTCGTCGTCCTGCCGCTGTTCATTCCGCCGGTGGTGTTCGGCGCCGGCGCCCTGGAGCGGGCCGTCAACGGCCTTGATCCGGCGCCTGCGATCGCCTTCCTCGCGGCCTGGGTGTTGTTCGCCGCCGTGGTCACGCCCTTCGCCGGCGCCGCCGCGGTCCGCAACGCCCAGGGCTGACGCCGGTCAGTGCAGCCCGACCGTGCCTCTCAGACCCCTGAAGATCACCGCCGGGTCGTAGCCGACGCCTGACTTGAACACATACTGGAACCGGTCGAGCGCCGCAGGGTCGGTCGAGGGATCGCCGTCGATCAGGATCAGGTCCGCCCGCTTGCCCGGCTCGATCGAGCCCACCTCGGCGTCGCGCCCGAGGAACCGCGCCCCATCCAGCGAGGCGATGCGGACCACCGTCTCGAAGTCGAAGCCGGCCTCCAGCATCAACTGCAACTGGCGGCGTGAGGAAAAGCCCGGGATGACGCCGCCGTAGCCGGTCGGGTCAGTGCCCGCGACGAGGGTTCCGCCCGCGTCGGCGAAGGCCCGCTCCAGCCGCATCATGTTGGCCAGCAGGTTGCGCGAGGCGTCATCGGTACGTTGCTGGATCAGGGGCCAGACCTGTTCGTACTGCGCCCTGACTGGCGGGGTCAGCAGTTCCAGAGCGCCTTCCGGCGCCATGGGCCGGCCGGTTGTCATGGTCTCGATGATGGTCAGGGTCGAGGTCAGGACGACGCCCCTGTCGACCAGATGCCGGATCAGGGCCTGCACCTCGGGCGCCCCGGGGTCCAGAGCCGCGAGCGAGGCCTGGACCGCCGCATCGTCGGGGCAGACGTCCGGCTGTTTGTCGGCCACGAAGTCGGTGGCGGCGAAGAAGCCGTGCTCGAGGTTGTCGATGCCCAGATCGGCCGCCTCGCGGTAGGTCACGGAGCACAGATGGCCGGTGACCTTCTGGCCGCGCGCATGGGCCAGTTCGATCACCCGGCCCAGCTCCGCGCGGCGGATTTCCATATAGGTCTTGTAGGAGGTCGCGCCCTCGGCGGCCCAGTAGTTCACCATCCGCTCGGCGTCGTCGGCCCCCTCCAGGGCATTGACCTGGAGGATCGGCAGGCCCGGCCCGTTCAGATAGGGGGCGGTCACATCCATGTCCGGCCCGGGGGTGCGCCCGGCCGCGATCTCGTCCCGCAGATTCAGATCGGCATAGGGCGACATGGATCCGGCCGTGCGCATCGTGGTCACGCCGCCCGCGAGATAGAGGCGCGGAAAGCTGAAGCTCATCTCGCCGTAGTTCATCCGGCCCGTCGGATAGAACATGTGCTCGTGCATCAGCACGAGGCCGGGCGTCAGGGTCTTGCCGGCCCCTTCGATCACCCGCGCGCCCTCGGGGGCCGCCAGGCCGGCGCCGACCTCCGCGATCCGTCCGTTGCGGATCAGCACGCTCATGCCGGGCCGCGCCGGGGCGCCGGTGCCGTCGACCAGCCGCACGTCGCGGATCAGGATCACGGGCTCTTCGAAGGCCACATAAGCGGGGCGGCGGGGCGGGGGCGCGGCCTGCGCCTCGGGCGGCGCCGGGATCTGGGCGAGGGCGGGCCCGGCGCCCACGGCGAGGGCCAGGCCGGCCAGGATGATGCGGGCGACAGTCATGATCGAACCTCCGACCGGACCAGAGCTAGCCGACCTTGAGCCGCCCCGCCAGCGGCCCGCGGTTCGCAGCCGTCAGGCTTTCTTGACGAACTCGGTGCGCAGGACGAGGCCGCGCACCTTTTCCACATTGGCCTCGATCTCGTCCGTGTCCCCCGTGAGCCGGATGTTCTTCACCAGCGTCCCGCGCTTCAGGGTCACCCCGCCCGAGCCCTTGACCTTCAGGTCCTTGATCAGGGTCACACTGTCGCCGTCGGCGAGGACGGCGCCATTGCTGTCTTTGGTCGGATCGTCGGTCATGGAACCCGCCTAAGGCCTGGCGGCCGTCGCGTCCAGTCCGGCGAGCCAGGCCTGGATCCCGACCGTGTCGGACAGGGAGCCCGTCCACTCATGGACCGGGATGTGGGTCTCATTGTCGCCGCGGGGGCGGCCGCGATAGACCTTCATCGGAACCCGCGCGACCACGCGCCCGCCGGGCAGGAGCTCATCGCGGACCTCCATATAGGCGGTGTCGCCCGAGGTTTCCTGGCCGACATGCGTCGCGCCCAGGGCCTTGAGGAGATCGACGGCGTCGAGACAGGCCGACGCACAGCCGGAATCGGTCAGCACCCAGCTCCGCGCCGTCATGGGCGAGGGGCCGTCGGCCGGGGCGACCCCGGCTTCGTCCTCGTCCGGCTGGCGCCACAGCGGCCGGCCTTCGGCGCGGGCGGTGCGAAGGCCGTCGGCGATCGCGGTCAGCCAGGCGAGGACCTCGGGGTTCGAGCCCATAACCCGCCTGTATTCCTCGATGGTTGCGAGGTTCTTCGCGGAGGTTCTCCAGTCGACGGCCTCGGCGTTCGGCGCGCGGGCCTCGACCTCGGCCTCGCCCCACAGGGTCGTCGCCAGGGCGTTGATCCATGCCGAGGAGCCGCCGCCGTTGCCACGCAGGTCGAAGACCACAGCCGGGGCCCGGCGAATTTCTCCAGCCCGGGCCTCGACCTCGGCCTGGAGGGCGGTCAGGGCGACGCCGTCCTCGCTGAAGGGGTCGCCGTCGAAACCGCCGAGCCCGATCCATTGACCGCCGCTCCACGCCCGCAGCTCGATCGGGGCGGTGAAGCGCGGGCTGCGCGCGGCGGCGAAGCCCTCGTCCCGGACGGCGTCCGGCAGGGGGCGCCAGGTCAGCTGATACTGGCGCTTCTCGTTTCCGATGCGGAACTCGCACTGCCCGGCGCGGCGAACCCACGGATTGTGCTGATCGACGAAGAGGGTGGCGGCATAGACCGCGCGGCGCGACGGCAGGGACCAGCGGCCGGCGCCGCGGCCGATGATCTCGGCGGCCAGCGCCTCGGGGGGGCGGCCGTCGCAGCCGATGAGAACCGCGCCCTCCGGCGGCGCGGCCGCATCGCGGCTGAACACCACCTCATGGCGTTCGCCGCCCGGTCCGGTGCGCAGCCCCGTCAGGAAGCCGGGCCAGTCGGCGGTCCAGACGTGGCCCATCGGCGCCCAGTCTTTCAGCGCGAGGTGGCCGTCGTCAAACGACGCGGCGTATTCCTGCAGTGCGAAATACCAGTCCTCGTAGCTGTCCGCCGTCCGCGAGCGCTCCAGCGTCCGGGTCAGGCCGGCCTCGAGACGCGGAATGAAGCCGGGGTTCCCGGAATCGACCGGGCCGGGATGGCTGTCGAGAATGACGTCATGGAAAGCCCGGGCGTCCTCCGCCAGGGCCGCTCCCCAATCCGCTGGAGCCGGCGTCGGCGCCGCAGCGGCCTCCTGGCCGTGGGCGGGGCCCGCGAAGGCGGACAGTGCGATGAAAGCGGCTGAAGTGGCGGCGAGGCTGGGCGGCATGGTGCGACCGGGTCGAGTCAGTGATCAGTCGCCTCTACGGCCAAGGTTCTGCCTGCGCTACTTAAGGGTTGGTAATTCACCGCGACGGCGCGTCGCTTGCCGCGCGCGCGGTCGGCGCGTATTCGGCGCATCACATGTTCGGCCTCGCCAATCCCGACCGCTTCCTGCGTTTCACCCGCCCGCTGACGCCGGTGCTGTGGGCGCTGGCCGTCGTCCTGCTGGCGGCGGCGACCTGGTTCAGCTTCATCGCGCCCGAGGACTATCAGCAGGGCGACACGGTGCGGATCATGTTCGTACACGTGCCGGCGGCGAGCCTCGGCCTGATGGCTTACGCCGCGCTGGGCGTCTCCAGCTTCTTCGCCCTGGTGTTCCGCCATCCGCTGGCCGACGCCGCCGCACGCGCCGCCGCCCTGCCCGGCGCGGCGTTCACAGCCCTGGCGCTGGTCACCGGCAGCCTGTGGGGCAAGCCGATGTGGGGCGCCTGGTGGGCGTGGGGCGACGCGCGGCTGATGTCGGTGCTGATCCTGTTCCTGTTCTACCTCGGCTATATGGCCCTGCGCGCCTCGATCGACGACGAGGCGAAGGCCGCGCGCGCCGCCGCCGTTCTGGGCCTGGTCGGTCTGATCAACCTGCCGATCGTCAAATTCTCGGTCGACTGGTGGAACACCCTGCACCAGCCCGCGTCGCTGCTGCGCGCCGAGGGGCCGTCCATGTCCGCGGTCTATCTCACGCCGCTGCTGATGATGATGGCGGCCTGGGGCGCCCTGTTCATGGCCGTCTGGCTGACCTCGATCCGGACCGAGATCGTCCGCCGCAGGGTGGTCGCGATCCGCGCCCGCCGGGCGCAGGAGGCCTGAAATGCTCGACCTCGACATGGGCCGTTACGCCGCCTTCGTCTGGCCGGCCTGGGCGCTGAGCGCGATCGTGCTGGGAGGCCTCGCGGCGCGCGCCCTGATCGCCGCGCGCCGCTGGTCGGCGGCGCTCAGGCGGCTGGAAGACGAGCCTCAACCATGAACCGCTGGCTGTCGGTCATCCCGCTCGTGGTGCTCGCCGCGCTGGCGGCCCTGTTCATCGGCTGGTCGCTGAAGCGGGATCCGTCGGTCTCGCCGGACGCCCTCGTGGGCCGGCCGATCCCGGAAACCGTGTTGCCCATGCTCACGGGCGATCAACCGGGTCCCGGGCATCTGGACCTCAAGACCGCCGGCGTGGGCAAACCCATGCTGGTCAATGTCTTCGCCAGCTGGTGCGCGCCCTGCCGCGCCGAGCACCCCAACCTGATGGCGCTCAAGGCCCGCGGCGTCGCCGTCGTCGGCGTCGCCTGGAAAGACGACCCGGTCGCCACCCGCGCCTTCCTCGACGAACTGGGCGACCCCTATTCGATGGTGCTGGTGGATCGCGAAGGCCGCGCCGGGCTCGATCTGGGGATCACGGGAGCGCCCGAAACCTTCGCGGTCAACGCCATGGGCGAGGTGGTGGCCAAGTCGTCCGGCCCGCTGGTGGACGCCGCCGAGATCGAACGGCTGGTCTCGGCCATGCAGGCGCCGCCGCGCGCGCTTCCGACCGCGGCGCGGCGTTAACCCATTTCCGACGGTTTTCGTTAACCCTGTCGGCATGAGCGCGATTCGTCCTCCGCAGACCTCGATCCTGTTCCCGCCCCACCCCGGCGGCCAGACGCCCGTTCGCGCCTCGCGCTCGGACTTCTTCAAGGCGGCCCTGGATGCGGTTCAGACCGCCCCGGCCGCGCCGACGCTGGCCGCCGCCGCCCCGAGGCCCACCGCCGCCGCCTTCGAGGAACGTCCGGCCCGGCCCGGCGCCCTGCTGGACATCCGCGTCTAGGCGTCCGGCCTCGGCCTTCACGCGAAAATGAGGGGCGCCCTTTCGCCTCCCGTGATTAACCTGCCCGCCATGCGCACGAGGGGCTGGATCATCCCTGCGGCCGTCCTTGGGACCGCCTTCTTCGCGGCGGGCTCCCTGGCCCAGCCGTCGGCGGTCCGCGCCGTGCGCGAAACGCCCCCGCCCGAGCCGGTCGTCATAGAGCTGTTCACGGCCCAGGGCTGCGCCGGCTGTCCGGAGGCCAACGCCCGATTCGAATCCGTCGCGGCCGAGCCCGGCGTGATCGCCCTGACCTACGCCGTCGACTATTGGGACTATCTGGGGTGGGAGGACACCTTCGCCCGGCCCGAGTTCGCGCAGCGGCAGCGCGCCTATCGCAAACCGCTGCAGCTGCGCGACGTGTCCACGCCCCAGGTGGTGATCGACGGCCGCCGTCAGGTCGCCGGCGCCCAGGCTCCGGCCCTTCAGAGCGCCATCGACGAGGAGGCCGCTCGCCGCGTCTTTCCACCGGAGATCGAGTTCCGTGAAGGCGGCGACCGCGTCGGCGTCGGATCGGGCCGCGCGCCGAGCGGAGGCGCGGAAGTGGTCGCGGTGACCTTCACCCCCGGTCCGCAGGAGGTCGAGATCGCGCGGGGCGACAATCGCGGGCGCGTGGTGCGGCACCTGAACGTCGTGCGTTCGGTGCGGACCCTCGGCGAATGGACGGGCCGTCCCGCCCTTTACGCCCTGCCCGGCGAGGTGGGCCCCGGTCAGGCGGTGGCGATCCTTGTCCAGGCGAAGGCCGACCGCCGCATACTGAACGGCGCGGTGCTGGAGCCGAACTGAGCCGCCCGGCGCGCCTGTCAGCTTCTGTCAGTATCCCTGTTCTCCCAACGCCGGACAGTGCATGATCGACCCGCAGTCCGCGGGCCGGACAGCAAGGCGGAGCGATCATGGGAAGCGGCGGACGGACATTGGTGGGCGCGGGCCTGGCGGTCGGCCTGTTGTTCAGCGCCGTCGCCGCGGCTTTCGCGGCCCAGGACGACGCCGTCCAGACTCCGGCCGCACGCGGAGTAACCCAGGTCCTGACGGCGGCCGAACTGGCCGCCTGGGGCCGCGACCGCGACGACGCGGGGGCGCTGATCATGGCGGCGCGGCTGCTGGCGGAGGTGCCCCTTCGCGTGGCCGAAGGCGACGGCGATGACGAAACCCCGTTTCTGACCGCTGAAAGTCTGCTCGACGAGGCCGCCCTCATGGCCGCCGGCAACGCCGGAGTGATCGACGCCATCGACCGGTTGCGCGATCCGCTGACCCGCGGCGTGCGGTCTTCGATCTTCGGGGCGGGCCCGGTGCTGACCGTGAAATCGCTCCAGGCCCGCGAGCGCTGGGCCTTCGACGTCGAGGCGCGGGGCGGAGAGATCCTGCGCGTGGCCGCCATCGGCGACGGGGACACCAATATCGACCTCGTCGTGCGCGACGCCCGCGGGGCCGTGGTCTGCCGCGACGGGTTCGGCGACCACTACCCCGTCTGCACGGTTTCGCCGCGTACCGGCGGCCAGATGCGGGTGGATATCGTCAATCGCGGCGACGTCTGGACCAAGGTCCAGGTCCTGAGCAACTGAGGCCTGAACGGATGAGGACAACAGGGCTGGCGAGACAACTGGCGTCCCTCGCCGCCCTCGTCGGCGTCTTTGCCGCCAATCCCGCCCCTGCACGTCAGGAAACGCCGGCGGCCCTGCGGGCCGAGGCTTTTGAGGCCGCGCAGTGGGCCATCGCGTCCGACGCCGCCGACGCCCTCGCCCGGGTCTCGGCCCGGTTCGCCCAAGGGGATGACGCCCTCGGTCGGCTGGCCGAGGAACGGGAAGGCCTGATCGAGCGCCGCGACCGGCTGGAGCGCGAGCTTGAGCGGCTCTACGCCTCGGACGACGCCGCGGCCCTGGCCGAGCGGGGCCGGACGCGCGCAGCATGGGAGACGACCGTCGAGCGGCTGCGCGCAGTCGATGCGGATATCGAAGCTCGCTTCCCGGCCTATTCGGAACTGACCAGCCCACGCGCCCTGTCGATCGCCGAGACCCAGGCCCTGCTCGGCCCGGACGAGGGGCTGCTGCTGATCCTGGTCAATCCGGAGGCGACCTATGTCTGGGGCGTCTCTCGAGAGCGCGTCGAATGGGCCCGGGCTGCGGATCTGGGCGATGCGGCCATGACTGCGGCCGTCAACCGGTTGCGCGCCTCCCTGACCAGCGCCGGCGTCGTACGCAGCGGGCAGGAGGTCGACCCCCTGCTGTTCGCAGGACCGCAGGCCACGCCGTTCGACCGGCCGACCGCCCATCGTCTGTACACGGAGCTGGTTCAACCCGTCGAACGTGCGTTCGAGGGCAAGACGACGGTGATCTCTGTGGTGACCGGGGCCCTGACCGCCCTGCCGCTGTCCGTCCTCACCACCGCAGCCCCGACCGGGTCCGATGCGTCGCCCGCCGACCTGGCGGCGACGCCCTGGCTGATCGACCGCTACGCCCTCGCGTCCCTGCCGTCCGTCTCCAGCCTCGAGGCCCTGCGTTGCCACCTCGTGGCCGACCCGGCCCTGCGCAGTCCGGGCTGCCCGGCCCGGGCCGGCGTGACGGAGCGCCGCGCGGAAGCGACCGGCGCGCGCCTCCAGCTCGCGGCCTTCGGGGCGCCGCTGCTGACCGGGGTTCCGGTGGACGCCACGCGGGGTTCGCCGGCGGCGGATGACGTCATGGGCGAGGGGCGTCTGGCCGATGTCGGCAAGCTGCGCGCCCTGCCCTATCTGCCCGGCTCGAAACTCGAGCTCGAGGCGTTGAAGAGCCGCTATCCCGAGGCCCTGGTGCGGATCGGCTCCGAAGCGACCGAGCACGCGGTGCGCGCGGTTGACACCGAACCCCTGTCGCGGGCGCGGTTCGTGGTCTTCTCGACGCACGGGCTGATGGCGGGCTCCGCGGCCGCCGAGCCCGGGCTGGTCATGACCCCGCCCGACGAAGCGACCGAGGCGGACGACGGCTATCTGAGCGCCTCCGAGGCGGCCCAGCTTCGCCTGAGCGCCGAGTTCGTGGTGCTGTCCGCCTGCAACACCGCCGCGTCGGACGGACGGCCCGGCGGCGAGGGTCTGTCGGGACTGGCCCGCGCCTTCTTCTACGCCGGCGCCCGGTCGGTGATGGTGTCGCACTGGGAGGTGTCCGACGCCGCGACCACGACCCTGATCACCTCGACCTTCGCCGGTCTGGACGGGGTCGACGCCCGGGACCCCGGCGTTCGCGCCCGCGCGCTGCAGGCCGGCATGCGCGCCGTCCGGGCGGAACGCCGCTGGGCCCATCCCGCCTATTGGGCGGCGTTCACGCTCGTGGGCGAGCCGGGCTGAGAGAGGGCTTGGGACTTGGGGCTTGGGGCTTGAGGTCTCTGGCCGGCATGACTTCGCCAGCGGTAGGCCGTTCAAGATCTCATCCCCAAGACCCAAGACCCAAGACCTAGGCCCTGCTCCCTCTTCAGGCCCCTGCCTTCTTCGCGAAGCTGAACGCTCCCTCGGCCAGCATCGGCACCTGCGCCGCCATGGTGCGGGCGTGGGCCGAGGCCGCCGTGCCGTCGCGCACCCGCCCGGCGATGCCCTGGCAGATGGCCGCCAGCCGGAACAGGTTGTAGGCGAACAGCCAGTCGAGATTGGCCGGCGTCGATCCGGTCAACCGCGCATAGCGCTCGACCGTCTCCGCCACCGACGGGATCCCCAGCGCCTCGATGTCGGCCCCGGCGAGGCCGTTGCGCGCCGTCGCCGGAATCACCCATGCGATCAGCAGATAGGAAAAGTCCGCCATCGGATCGCCCAGCGTCGACAGCTCCCAGTCCAGCACGGCGCGAACCCGCGGCCCGTCGAGCGCAAGGATCAGGTTGTCGAGCCGGAAGTCGCCATGGACGATCCGGGTCGGGCCGTCCGGCGGCAGGGTGGCGGGCAGGAATTCGATCAACCGGTCCATGGCCGGGATCGGATCGATCTCGGAGGCGCGGTACTGTTTGGTCCAGCGGCCGACCTGGCGCTCGAAATAGTTGCCGGGCCGTCCGTAGTCGGACAGTCCGATGGCGGCAGGGTCGAAGGCGTGCAAAGCGGCCAGGGCATCCACCTGGCTGTCATAGATGGCGCGGCGCTGCGCCGGCTCCATACCCGGCAGCTTCAGGTCCCACAGCACCCGGCCCTCGACCTTGTCCATGACGTAGAACATCGAGCCGAGGACGGCGTCGTCCGTGCACAGGGCCCAGGGGCGGGCGACCGGATAGCCCTGCGCGTGCAGGGCCGAGATGACCGTGAACTCGCGGTCCACGGCATGGGCGCTGGGCAGCAGGGTCCCGGGCGGCTTGCGGCGCAGGACATAGGCATGGCCGGGGGTGACCAGCTCATAGGTCGGGTTGGACTGGCCGCCCTTGAACTGGCGCACGGTCAGGGGGCCGGCGTAGCCCTCGACATTCGCCGCCAGCCAGCGGTCCAGCGCCCCCTCGTCGAGCGCATAGCGGGGGTCCACCTCCCGCGTGCCGGAGAAGGTGGTCTGGGCGTCTTCGGGGGCGGTCTGGGTCATGCGTCGTCCGGGTTCGCGGCGATGATGGCCGCCCGCACGGCGCCGCGCCAGCCCTTCAGCAGCCGCGCCCGTTCGTCCGCGCCCATGCGCGGCGTCCAGCGCGCGGGCGCCTCCACAGGATGATCCTCCAGATCGCCGATCAGGCCGACGCCCAGCGCCGCCAGCTTGGCCGCGCCCAGCGCCGTCATTTCCTGAAACGCGGGACGTTCGACCACCACCTCGCAGATGTCGGCGACGAACTGCATGGCGAAGGCGTTGGCGGTGACGCCGCCGTCGACCTTTAGCACCTTGAGCTTCGGCGCGCCGTCGCTGGCGAGGGCGTCGAGCAGGTCGCGGGTCTGGTAGGCCAGCGACTCCAGCGCGGCCCGCACCATCTGGGCCGGGCCGCTGTCACGGGTCAGGCCGACGATCGTGCCCCGCGCCTCCGGCTCCCACCACGGGGCGCCCAGGCCGGTGAAGCCCGGGACCAGATAGACGCCGCCGTTGTCCTTCAGCCCCTGCGCCATGGCCTCGGACTGGCGCGACTCGCTGATGACCTTGAGCCCGTCGCGCAGCCACTGGATCGCGGAGCCGGCGGAAAAGATGGAGCCCTCCAGCGCGTAGGCAACCTGCCCGTCCGCCGCATAGCCGAGCGTGCCGAGCAGTCGGCTGGTCGAGCCGACCGGCTCCGCGCCGACATTGGCGACGAGGAAGGCGCCGGTGCCGTAGGTGATCTTGGCGTCTCCGGCCTGAAGGGCGCCATGACCGACCAGCGCCGCCTGCTGGTCGCCGGCCGCGCCGTGAATGGGCAGGGCGGCTCCGAACAGGGCCGGGTCGCAGTCGCCGAGATGATCGGCGCACCCCTGGATGTCGGGCAGGGCCGCCATGGGGACGTTGAACAGGTCTGCGAGATCGGGCCGCCACTGGCGTTCGGCGAGATCCATCAGCGAGGTCCGGCTGGCGTTGGTCGCGTCAGTGACGTGACTGGCGCCCCTGGTCAGTTTCCAGATCAGCCAGCTCTCGATGGTGCCCAGCTTGACCTCGCCGGCCTCCGCCCGACCCCGCGCGCCCGCCACGGCGTCCAGGAGCCAGGCGAATTTGGAGGCCGAGAAATAGGGGTCGAGGATCAGCCCGGTCGCGGCCTGCACCATCGGCTCATGGCCGGCGGCGGCCAGCCTGGATGTCGCGTCCGCCGTACGCCGGTCCTGCCAGACGATGGCCCGGTGCAGGGGTTCGCCCGTGGCGGCGTCCCACAACACCGAGGTCTCGCGCTGGTTGGTGATGCCGATGGCGGCGAACCGCCCCACGCCCCCCGCCTTGCGGATGACCTCCCGGCAGGTCTGCAGGGTCGCGGTCCAGATCTCGGCGGCGTCGTGCTCGACCCAGCCGGGTTGCGGGAAATGCTGTTCCAGTTCGATCTGGCTGACGGCGACGGGCCGCAGACCGCCCTCGGGCGCGCATTCGAAGGCGATGGCCCGGGTCGAGGTCGTGCCCTGGTCGATGGCGAGGATCAGTGACTGCATCGGCGCAGGTTAGAGCGGCGGTCGCCAGACTCAACCGGTCATCGCGGCGAAGCCGCAACCGATCGGCCAGAGCTCTGGCCGGGAGTTTCTTACAAAGGACACCAAGGGGTCGGGAAGGACAGGAAGGCAGAGGAGACAGCCACAGGTCCCTTTGCGCCCTTCGTGGTTTCTTCTTCGCGGTCTTTGTGAAGAACCAGCCAGCCGTCAGGCGCGAGAGGGAAGCCCGGCTTTCGCCGGGATGGTCAGGCCGCTATGGATTGCTCATGCACACCGCCTCCTTCGCCGGCGTCCGCGACGCCGCCCGCCAGATCGCCGGTCAGGCCGTGCGCACGCCGCTGATCGAAAGCCCTGCACTGAATGCGATCACAGGTGGCCGCATCCTGCTCAAGGCGGAAAACCTCCAACGCGCCGGCGCCTTCAAGTTCCGCGGAGCCTGGAACCGGATCAGCCGACTGACGGACGAGGAGAAGGCGCGGGGCGTCGTCGCCTATTCCTCGGGCAACCACGCCCAGGCGGTTGCCGCGGCCGCGCAGATCCTGGGGATCGAGGCCGTCATCGTCATGCCCGCCGACAGCCCGAAGGTGAAGGTGGAAGGCGTCATCGGCTTCGGCGGCGAGGTTCGGATGTACGACCGCTACACCGAGAGCCGCGAGGATATCGGCGAGGAGATCGCCCGCACCCGCGGCTCCATCCTCGTCCGCCCGTTCGACGATCCCTTCGTCATCGAGGGCCAGGGCACCATCGGGCTGGAAATCATGGAGCAGGCTGACGGCGCCATCGACCAGCTGGTCTGCGGAGCCTCCGGCGGCGGGCTGATCGCGGGGATCAATCTCGCCCTCGAGGCCCTGTCGCCCGACAGCCCGGTGATCGCGGTCGAGCCGAAGCACTACAACGACTTCCAGCTGTCGATCGCGGCGGGCGAGCGGCTGACCTATCCGCCGGCGCCCGGCACCATCTGCGACGCCCTGATGACCGACCGGCCAGGCGAGCTGACCTTTCCGATCAACCGCCGCGTCGACCGGGTCGAGACGGTGTCCGACGCCGAGGTCGCCGCGGCAGTGCGCTACGCCTTTGGAGTGCTGAAACAGGTGGTCGAGCCGGGCGGCGCCGTGTCGCTGGCCGCCGTTCTGGCCGGCAGGATCGAGACGCGCGATCGCACCACCGCCGTCATCCTGTCGGGCGGCAATGTCGATCCGGCCCTGTTCGCGTCCATCATTGAAGACCGTTTCACGCCCATCCCCTGAAGGAGTCCGCCGCATGAGCCGCACCGAACGCAAGGGCGTCCCGACCCCGGTCGCCGACCTGCCCGGCCTGATCGGTCAGGAAATCGGCGTCAGCCGCTGGATCACCGTCGACCAGGCCCGCATCGACGCCTTCGCCGAGATCACCGAGGATCGCCAGTTCATCCACATCGACCCGGTCGCGGCGGCGCAGACCCCGTTCGGCGGCACGATCGCCCACGGCTTCCTGACCCTCAGCCTGCTTTCGGCCATGACCTATGACGCCGTGCCGCCGCTGGAAGGGGTGGTGATGGGGGTCAACTACGGCTTCGACAAACTGCGCTTCCTCGCGCCGGTGCGGGCGGGATCGAACGTCCGCGGACGGTTCAGACTGCTGTCCGCCGAAGACAAGGGCGGCGGGCGCTGGCTTCTGAAGCACGAGGTCACGGTCGAGATCGAGGGGGCGGAGAAGCCGGCCCTGATCGCCGAATGGCTGGGGATGCAGGTGGTCGGCTGAGCCTCAGCGCGACACCATCACGAACCCGCTTTCCGGCGCGGTCGGCAACCGGTTGATCCGCATCCTGAGATCCTGCGGCGGCACGTTGTAGTCCATGGCGACCAGCAGGGCCGTGGCGCTTTTGATCAGATCCACGGTGATCCGCTCGCCGGGGCAACGATGCCCGGTCGCGGGCTCTCCCGCCCCCTGCGCCGCCACCCTGTCCGCAGCGGCCCCCCGCAGGAAGCGGCCGGGGTCAAAGCGCATCGGGTCGTCCCAGCGCGCCGGGTGGTGATTGGCGCCGTGCAGGTCGGCGAGCACCCACTCACCCGTCCGGAAGCGCCGCCCCCGCCACTCGAACGGCTGCAGCACCCGGCCGGCGATGGCCGGAAAGAACGGAAAATAGCGCCGCACCTCCTGTGCGAACGCCTCCAGCGCCGCGTCGTCCCCCCGCCGAAGCCGCTGACGCCAGTGCGGCCGTCGGTGCAGAGCCATGGCGGCGAAGACGATGAACCGCGCCACCGCCACCGTCGGCCGCAACAGGTTGATCAGCTCGACGGCGGCGACCGTCACCGGCAGCAGGTCGCCGGCTTCATCGGTCCAGTGGGCCACCTCGGCCAGCGGCTCGTCGAAGCGGGCGCCGCCATCTCCGTTTCGCTGATCGCGGATCAGTCGCCGGGCCCATCGCTCGTTGCGCTGGCGAAGCAGCAGGGCCATCGCCACCGCCGGCCCCTTGCCGCCTGCATGACCGACCATGGCCGAGAACTCGCGCGTCCTCATCGCCGCCGCGCGCCCCGCCACCGGCGCCCCGGCCCATGCACAGACCGCCTCGCAGAGGATTCGTTCGGATTCCCGCAGCAGCACGAACGGCTCGTCCTTTGGCCAGTCATCCAGCCGTCGCCGCCAGGCTGCCTCGAACAGCTCCGTCAGTCGGCGGCTGGAGGCCGGAGTCGTCAGCGCGAGGAACTGACCCTTGCGGCGCCGGTGCGCCTCGCCGTCCAGGCTCTGGACGCTGCCCTTGTCCTGCAGCAGCCGCAGCGTCGTCGGCGGCAGGGCGCCCGCGCGGGTGAACCGCCCCGGCGTGTAGAAGGCCTCCGGCGCGTCTTCGCCCCCGATGGCCACGGCCGGCAATCCGCCCAGCCGCAACTCCAGCCAGCCCGACGCAGGAATCCGCCGCGACAGGAACTCGTACCCGTCGCGCAGGAATCCGGGCGCCCTGTCCCTCATCCGCCGCCGATTCCCTCAATGACCCGGCCCGAGCCTTCGCAGGTCGGGCATGGCCGGTCGCCGACCAGCCCCGTGCCGTTGCAGCCCGGGCAGATGTTCTCGCCGGTCCCGGGCTTGCCGGCTTCGGCCTCATCGCCGGGAGCGGGTGTGAGGGGAACCTCGGTCATCCGCGCCTAACGCGCCGACCTCAGGAGGGTTCAGCCCTCTCCGAGACACCTCAGCGCGACTTCCAGATTGCGCAGGCCGTCCTCGCCAGTCACGGCCGGCCGTTCGCCGGAACGGATTGCATGGGCGAACGCCTCCAGCTCCTTCTTGAGCGGCTCGGCGGGCCAGCTGTTGACCGCGCGTGTCTGATACGAGCCGTCGGGCTGCTGGCCGAAATACTCGGTGACCTGACGGGTGATCAGATCGGCGACGACGAACCGGTTCATGGTCGCGACCTGAAGGGTGCGGACCTTGTAAGGCGTGACCCAGTTGGTCGTGATGTGGGCGATGGTCCCGTTGGCCAGCCGGAACTGCAGCAGGGCCGTGTGCTCGCGATCGGCCTTGGTGCGGGCGAGTTGCGGCTGGACCTCGACGATCTCGGACTGGGTCAGGTGACGGATGATGTCGATATCATGCACCGCCAGGTCGATGACTACCCCGACCTCGCCCATACGCGGCGGGAAGGGGCCGACGCGGGTGATCTGGATCGAGATGACGTCGTCGCCCTCGATCGCCCGCTTGACCGCCTCCACCGCCGGATTGAACCGCTCGACCTGGCCGACCATCAGCACCCGGCTGTTCGCCTTCGCCGCGTCGATCATGCGCTGGGCGTCGACGACAGTGGCGGCGATGGGCTTCTCGACCAGGACATGCACGCCCGCCTCCAGCAGGGCGACCCCGAGGTCGGCGTGGTGCCGGTTCGGCGTGGCGACGACGGCGGCGTCGAGACCCGCCGCGACGAAATCCGGGGCCGTCGTGAAAGCCTGCGCATCATACAGGCTGGCGACGCCGCCCGCCGTACCGGCGTCCGGATCGAAGACGGCGGTCAGGTCGAAATCGCGGATGTCCGACAGCACGCGGGCGTGGTTGCGCCCCATGACGCCGACGCCGGCGACGCCGACCTTGAGCGGTGGAAGTTGCTGGATCATGCGTCATCATACCCGTCGATCCGGGACAGCGAAACGCCCCGGCTCGACGGCCTATTTTGCGAAGCTGGCGACCGCCGCGATGATCCGGTCCTGTGTGACCTCGTCGAGGTCCGAGTGCATGGGCAGGCTGATCACGCGCTGCATCAGACGCTCGGTGACCGGCAGGCCCTGCGGCCCGCGGGGATACATGTCATAGGCGGGCTGCAGGTGCAGCGGGATCGGGTAATAGACCGCCGTCGGCACGCCCTGCGCCTTCAGATGCGCGGCCAGACCGTCCCGGTCCTCATGCTCGATGGTGTACTGGGCCCAATTCGAGACGTTGCCGGCGGGCACGTCCGGCACTGCGGCGACGTGGGGGCGCAGGCCTTCGTTGTAGCGGGACGCGATCCGGTTGCGCCATTCGATCTCCTGCCCGAACACCTTCAGCTTCTCGATCAGGACGGCGGCCTGGATGGTGTCCAGACGGCTGTTCCGGCCGATGCGCATGTTCATGTATTTGGGATCGTGGTCGAAGGTCCGGCCCGCCAGGTCGCGGGCCGTCGCCTTGCCGTGCACGCGCAGGGACTCGATCCGCTCCGCGAGTTCCTCGTCATTGGTCAGCACCGCCCCGCCGTCGCCGTAGCAGCCCAGGGGCTTGGCCGGGAAGAAGCTGGTCGTGGTGATGTCAGCCCATTTCAGCGGATGCTCGCCGTTGATCGTGCAGCCGAAGCCCTGGGCCGAATCGGCGATCAGCTTGAGACCGTGCTTGTCGCAGATCGCCTTGATCGCCGGATAGTCGGCGGGCTGGCCGAAAAGGTCGACGGCTATGACCACACGGGGCTTCAACCGGCCCTCCTTGATCGTCGCCTCGATGGCGGCTTCCAGATGGCCGGGGTCCATATTGTAGGTCTTCGCGTCCACGTCGACGAAGACCGGCTCGGCGTCGAACCACGGCACGATCTCGGCGGTGGCGGCGAAGGTGAAGCTGGGCACGAAGACCGCATCCCCCCGGCCGACGTTCCATGCCATCAGCGGCAGGGCGAGGGCGTCGGTGCCGTTGGCGCAACCGAGGGCGTATTTCGCCTGACCGAAGGCGGCCAGGCTGGCCTCGAACTGGCGCACCTGCGGTCCCATGACCCAGGCGCCCTCGACGACGGCCGCCTGCACGGCGGCCTCGATGCGGCCGTCGAGACGAAGGCGCTGGGCCTGCAGATCGATGAACTGAATGGTCATATCGGGTAATCTCCAGTCGCGCGCGGTCTCGGCGGCCGACGTTCGGGGTTAATGCGGCTGGGGGCCCTCTACCAAATCGACCGCCTGCAAGCCAAATCCCGCCGCGTCACTTCGCGTGACGGGTTGCAACGGAGCCGGGCGGCGCCGTAAGCCCCGGCAATGACTACCGGCGTCCCCGCCGTCTTCCTCGATCGCGACGGCGTCCTGATCGAGGATACCGGCTACCCCTATCTGGAAGAGCATCTGCGTCTGGTGCCCGGCGCGGCCGAGGCCGTGCGGCATTTCAACCAGCTCGGCTATCTCTGCGTCATCGTCACCAACCAGTCCGGTGTCGCGCGCGGCCTCTTCAGCGAAGATCAGATGAAGGCCTTCAACGCCCTGATCGTGCGCCGTCTGGCAGCCAGAGGGGCGGTCATCGGCGCGGTCTACGCCTGCCCCTTCCACAGCGAGGGGCAGGTAGAGGCCTATATACATCCTGACCATCCGGACCGGAAACCCAACCCCGGCATGATCCTGCGGGCGATCGCCGAGCACGGAATCGATCCGGCCCGAAGCTTCATGATCGGCGACCAGCCGTCGGACATGGAGGCCGCCCGCCGCGCCGGCGTGCCAGGCTTCCGTTTCGAGGGCGGAGATCTGTACGGCTTCGTCAAGGAACTGCTGGGCCACTGAAGGTTCGACCCGGACGTCAGCTCACGTCGGGTGGGAATTCCCACGCCGATGAAATAGGCTGGACGGATCGCCCCCGGAGCCTTGCATGACCCAGACCTTCGCCGAGCGCCGCTGGACCAGTTCCGACGGTCTCAGCCTCTACGCCCGCGACTACGCCGCGGCATCCGGGACGGCGAAGCTGCCGGTGATCGCCATCCACGGGCTGACGCGCAACTCGGCCGATTTCGACGCCATCGCCCCCCTGATCGCCCAGAGCGGCCGGCGGGTGCTGGCCGTGGACATCCGCGGCCGCGGCCAGTCGGACCGCGCCCCCGATCCAATGACCTATCAGCCGCCGGTCTACGCCCAGGACGTGCTGGCCCTGATGCGCGACCTCGGCATCGAGCGCGCGGTCTTCCTCGGCACCTCCATGGGCGGGCTGATCACCATGGCCATCGCCGCCGTCAGATCGAAAGCCATCGCCGCCGCGATCATCAATGATGTCGGCCCCGAGGTGTCGCCCGTGGGACTGGGGCGGATCGCCGCCTACGCGGGGCAGCCGGTCGAGATCAACAACTGGGCGGACGCGGCGGCCTATGGCCGCAAGCTCAACGAGATCGCCCTGCCCCACTATTCGGACGCGGACTGGGACGCCTTCGCCCGGCGGACGTTCCGAATGGGCACCGAGGGCACGCCGGTTCCGGACTACGATCCCGACATCATGGCCCCGATCCGCGCCGCCGGAGCCAAGGCCCTGGTCCCCAATCTCTGGCCGTTCTTCAGCCGCCTGGCCAAGGGCCGGCCCCTGCTGCTGGTGCGCGGCGAGACCTCGGATCTGCTGAGCCCCGAAATCGTGGCGAAGATGCAGAAACGCGCCCCGAAAATGGATGTCGTCGAGGTCCCCGGCGTCGGCCACGCCCCCATGCTGGACGAGCCCGAGGCCAAGGCGGCCATCTTCCCGTTCCTGAGCGAGTTGCCCTGAGGGGGGCTCGGGGCGCGGTTCAGCCTGGGCCGACGCTTCTTCCTCAACTCCCAAGCCCTGAGCCCTGATTCCTCAGTCCGGCACATTCGCCTCCAGCTCGTCCAGCCAGACCCGCGCCGTCGAGTCCGACGGGGCGCGCCAGTCGCCGCGAGGGCTCAGCGAGCCTCCGGTGACGACCTTCGGGCCGTTGGGAAGGGCGGACCGCTTGAACTGGGAAGTCTGGAAGAAGCGGAACAGGAATTTCCTCAGCCAGTGTTTGATGACGCCGAGGTCGTATTCGATCTTCTCGTCATCCGGCGTCCCGGCGGGCCAGTGGCCGACCGAGGCGTCCTTCCACGCCTGATGGCACAGATAGGCCACCTTCGACGGCTTGAGGCCGAAGCGGGTGACGTAGAACAGGAAGAAGTCGTTCAGCGCGTAGGGACCGACAGTTCCCTCGGTCGACTGGATCCGGCCGTCCACTCCGGGGACCAGCTCCGGCGAGATTTCGGTGCCGAGGATGCCGCGCAGCGTCGGCACGGCCTCGGCGCCGACCACCTCGCGGTCGGCGACCCAGCGGATCAGGTGCTTCATCAGGGTCTTCGCCACCCCGCCGTTGACGTTGTAGTGGCTCATATGGTCGCCGACGCCGTAGGTGGCCCAGCCCAGCGCCAGTTCCGAAAGGTCGCCGGTGCCGAGCACGAAGGCGTTGTTCTGGTTGGCCAGGCGGAACAGATAGTCGGTGCGCAGGCCCGCCTGAACATTTTCGAAGGTGATGTCGTGCACCGCTTCGCCTCTGGCGAACGGATGGCCGATCCCCTCCAGCATGGTCATGGCCGTCGGCCGGATATCGATCTCGGCCCCGGTGACGCCCAGCGCGTTCATCAGGGCCCAGGCGTTGGACTTCGTTCCCTCCGAGGTCGCGAAGCCCGGCATGGTGTAGCCGAGGACGCCGGTGCGCGGCAGGCCCAGCCGGTCGAAGGCGCGGCAGGCGACCAGCAGGGCCTGGGTCGAATCCAGCCCGCCCGAGACGCCGATGACGATCCGCTCGCCATTGGTCGCCTTCATCCGGCGCATCAGCCCCTGCACCTGGATGTTGAAGGCCTCGTAGCAGTCCTGGTCCAGCCGCGCCGGGTCGTCGGGCACGAACGGGAAGCGGTCGAGGGGGCGGATCAGATCGCCGCTGACGCGGTCGGGAGAGGCCTCGAACGGGATCACCGTCACCGGTTCGCCCTCGATCCGGGCGCAGTCGGAGAAGGTGCCGTTGCGCAACCGGTCCAGCCCGATCCGCTCCACATCGACGTCGGCGACGGTCAGATGGCTCTCCAGCGCGAACCGCTCCCCGTCCGCCAGCCGCACGCCCATCTCATGGATCGTCGCCTGCCCGTCCCATGCCAGATCGGTGGTGCTCTCGCCCCAGCCGGATGCGGCGAAGACATAGGCGGCCTGGGTCCGCATCGACTGGCTGGCGCACAGGACGGCTCGCTCTTCGGCCTTGCCGATGACGATGTTGGACGCCGACAGGTTCAGCAGGATGCGCGCACCGGCCAGCGCCGCCCGTGTCGAGGGCGGCAGGGGCGCCCAGTAGTCCTCGCAGATCTCGGCGGCGAAGACGAAGCCGGGGCGGTTGGCCGCCTCGAAGATCAGGCCCGGCGCGAAGTCGACGGTCTCGCCGTTCAGCACCAGCGTGTCTTCGGTCCGGCTGGGCGCCGAAGCGAACCACCGCTTCTCATAATATTCCCGATAGTTCGGCAGATAGGTCTTGGGCACGACGCCCAGCACCGAGCCCGAGCCCAGCACCACCGCGCAGTTGTACAGGGCGTCGCCGCTGCGCAGCGGGGCGCCGATCACCGCGATCACCCCCGCCTCGTCAGCGACCCCGGCGAGTTCGGCGATCCGCCGCTCCACCTCGTCCAGCAGCGCGCCCTGCATCACCAGATCGTCGATGGCGTAGCCGCTGAGCGACAATTCGGGGAAGACCATCAGGTCCACGCCCTGCGCGCCCGCCTGCCGGATCAGGGCGATGTGCTCGGCGGCATTGGCGGCGGGGTCGGCGGTATGGACCACCGGCGTCGCGGCGGCCACGCGGACGAAGCCGTGGGTGCGGGGGGAATGGAAGGGGCGGGACTTGGGCAAGGGCGAGGATCCTGTTGACGCTGTTCTAGCGTGACAACGCTTGACGGTCACTCATGGTGGCCTTCAACCCGCACCCTTCCAACCGTCATCCTCGGGCTTGACCCGAGGATCAGACCGTCCGGTGCTCCGTCAAGGATTGCACGGGTGCGTTCACGGGCCGCCCCTGTCGCACAGCTCGCCCAAACCTCTGATCCTCGGGTCAAGCCCGAGGATGACGGCGGGGGTTGGCGAAGGGAGACGCGAGATCGCGTGACGCGCCCGCATTGCCCCGCTAAAGCCAACCCATGAACGATACGCCGAAAAAGGGCTGGCTCTCGCGGCTGAGCGAGGGGCTTTCCCGCTCCTCGAAACAGATGACCGAACAGGTCGTCGGCGCCTTTGTGAAGGAACCCCTGTCCGAGGCCGCGCTTGAGGGGCTGGAAGAGCATCTGCTGGAGAGCGATCTGGGGCCCGCGGCCACCGACCGCATCGTCGCCCGTTTCCGCGAACTGCGCTTCGGCGCGGGCGTCAATGAGCGCGAGGTCAAGGAGGCCCTGGCCGAGGCCGTCACCGCCGAACTGGTCAATCACGAGGCCCGCTACGAGCCGCTGAACGGGCCCCGTCCCTTCGTCACCCTGTTCGTCGGCGTCAACGGCTCGGGCAAGACCACCACCCTGGGCAAGATCGCGTCGGACCTGACCGGTCAGGGGGCGAAAGTGATGATCGTCGCCTGCGACACCTTCCGCGCCGCCGCCCGAGAACAGCTCAAGGTCTGGGCGGAGCGCGCCGGCGCGACCTTCGAGAGCCGCCGCGACGGAGCCGATCCGGCGGGACTGGCGTTCGACGCCTATACCCGCGCAAAAGCCGAAGGCTACGACGTGGTCCTGATCGACACTGCCGGACGGCTGCAGAACAAGACCGCCCTGATGGACGAGCTGCTCAAGATCGTCCGGGTGCTGAAAAAGATTGATCCCGAGGCGCCGCACGAGACCCTGCTGGTGCTCGACGCCACCGTCGGCCGCAACGCCCTGGCCCAGGAGCAGATCTTCGGGCGAACCGCCTATGTCTCCGGCCTTGTCTTGACCAAGCTGGACGGCACGGCCCGCGGCGGCGTCCTCGTCCCCGTGGCGCAGGCCTCGGACGCCCCGATCAAGCTGATCGGCGTCGGCGAGGGCGTTGACGACCTGCAACCCTTCGACGCGCGGGCCTTTTCAAGGCTGCTGGTCGGGCTCGAGGACTGACGAATGAGTGACGCCGACACACCCCGACCGACCGTCCGCAAGGAATCCGGTCTGCGCCAGGCCGTCGATTTCGGCGGCCTGCTTGCCTTCGGTCTCGCCTTTCTGGTGATGCGTCTGCGGGGGATGAGCGGCGACGAAGCCCTGGTCCACGCGACCTGGTTCCTCGTCGCGGGATCCGCCGTGGGCGTCGCTGTGGGACTGATCGTCGAGAAACGCCTGGCCCTGATGCCGCTGCTGGTGGGCGGCTTCGCCCTGGTCTTTGGCCTGTTGACGGTGCTGACCGGCGACGGCCTGTGGGTCAAGGTCAAGGTCACGGCGCTGAACGCCTCCCTGGCGGCGGCGCTGATCGGCGGCGTGATGCTCAACAAACAGCCGCTGAAGGCCCTGCTCGGCACGGTCATTCCGATCAACGACCGGGCCTGGCGGACGCTGACCTTGCGCTATGGCGTCTATTTCCTTGCGGTCGCCATCGTCAACGAACTGGTCCGCAGCGAGGCCCTCGTCGGCTGGGCCGCCGAGCGGATGGGCCGTCCCGACGTCGATCCTGCAGATGTCTGGGTCAGTTTCCGTGGCGTGCTGTGGATGGCCTCTTCCGTCTTCGGCCTGTCGCAGATCCCGCTGATCATGCGCAACCTGAACTCGACCGACCAGCCCGTCGATCCGATGGCCCCGGCTGAACCCGACACCGGTCCCTGACACGCAGAAAGCGCCGTCGGCGGATCGTCCGTCGTCAAACCGTAAAGCATAGCTGCTAGGTCTGGCCGATCGAAGCCCAGGGATACGGTTATGGTGAAGTCGGGGAACAAGGCGAAACGCAGCGGGAGCCTTGGCGACTCGCCCAGCCACCTGATGCACCGCGCGCTGCAACTGGCTCTCGACATCTATGCCGAGGAGGCGGGTCCCGACGGCCTGACCCAGCGCCAGTTCGCGGTGCTGGAGGCGGTGTCGCAGAAGTCGGGCCTGACCCAGACCGATCTGGTGAGATCCACCGGGATCGACCGCTCGACCCTGGCCGATCTGGTCGCCCGCATGACCACGAAGGGCCTGCTGGACCGGGTCCGGTCCACGGTCGACGCCCGCGCCAAGGCGGTCAGCCTGTCCGCCGCCGGACAGGCGGCCCTGGACGCCGCCCGTCCGAAGGTCGAGGCCGCCGACAAACGAATCCTGGCGCTGCTGCCCAAGGGCAAGCGCGACGGCTTCCTCGGCCTGCTGTCCGAACTGGCCGGCGAGGCGGACGCCGCCCCGGACAAGGCCCGGGCCGAGGCCAAGGCGGCCAAGAAGGCCGCCCGCGAGGCGAGGAAGCTGGCGAAAAAGGCGGTCAAGCCGGCGAAGGCCGAGAAGCCGGTCAAGCCGCCCAAAGCCGAAAAGCCCGCCAAAGTCGTGAAGGCGAAGAAGGCCAAGGTGATCGAGCCGGCCTGAACCCCTGCTGTCGTCATCCCGGCGAAGGCCGGGACCCAGCGGCGCCGCGACGGCGGCGATACACCGGCGGCGGCGACGAGTCGCTGCTCGCTGACTGCGCTCCCGACAGGTTCGCGCTCGCGCGCGCCGCGGGTCCCGGGGTTCGCTTCGCGCCCCCGGGATGACGATTGCGGTGGGGGATGCTTGCTCCCCCGCTTCAATCCATCAGCTGCTGGCTCAGATAGACATAATGACGCGCCCAGCGGCGCGCGTTGGCGACCGGGTCGGCGTCGTTGGAGTGACCGCCCGACGTCTCTTCATAATACAGGTGGTCGTAGCCCATGTCGGTCAGACGGGCGGCGAATTTGCGCGCGTGGCCGGGATGGACGCGATCGTCGCGGGTGTTGGTCGTGATGTAGACGCGGGGATAGTCCGAACCCGGACGAAGGTTCTGATAGGCGGAATAGCGAGCGATCCAGGCGGCCTCTGCCGGGATGCGCGGGTCGCCGTATTCGCCGATCCACGAGGCCCCGGCCGGCAGTTCGTGATAGCGCAGCATGTCGATCAGCGGGCTCTCGATCACCGCCGCATGAATCAGCTCCGGGTGCTGGGTCATCATCACCGAGGTCAGCACCCCCCCATTTGACCGGCCATAGATGCCGGTGCGGCGCGGCGAGCTGATCCCGCGCCGGTGCAGGTCGGCCGCCACGGCGGCGAAGTCGTCGAAGGCCAGCTGGCGGTTCTCGTTCAGGACAGACTGGTGCCACAGCGGCCCGAACTCGCCGCCGCCGCGGATGTTGGCCTGGACGAAGACGCCGCCGTTCTCAAGCCACAGCTTGCCCATCTCCGGCTTGTAGGCGGGGGGGAAACTGACCTGGAAACCGCCGTAGCCGAACAGGATGGTCGGCGCCGAACCGTCCATCGCCATGTCGCGCGGCCGGGTCACGAAATAGGGGATCATGGTCCCGTCCGAGGACCGGGCCTCGAACTGTTCGACGACGTGGGTGGCGGCGTCGAATTTCGGCGGGGCGGCGCGAAGTTGCGTCAATCCGGCTTCATCGACCTCGAGCAGGCTGAGCGTCGGCGGGGCCAGGAAACCCTGCGTCGTCACGAACTGTCGACCCGAGCCGCGTGACGAGTCGCCCAGCCCGACCGCCGAGTTGTCGGCGACATCGATATCGGTCCGCGGCCACCCCCGCTCGCCCCGGTTCTGGAAGACCGCGACACGCCCGACGACATTGTCGTCATAGGCGACGACGACACGATCGTCATAAACCGAGACGGAACTGATCGACTGACGGTCGCCCGGGGTCAAGATCACCTCCGCGGCGTTCATCAGCGTGATGCCGTGTGCGGGGCTGCCCAGCTTGTTCATGTCCGCAGCCAGCAGCGTGCCCGCCCGCTGGGCTCGGCCCTGCCACTGCCAGTCCTGGTCGAGGCCCACGACCAGCTGCTGGCCGATCATTCCATGGACGCTGACCCGCTCCGGCAGGGCCAACAGGGTCGCCCGCCCCTCATGAAGGATCCAGGTCTGTGCTCGGAAGGTATCCAGAGGACGGTGGATCAGCACCGCCTGCACCACGCCGTCGCCGTTGCGCAGCACGCTCGGGCTGACCCCGTAGCCGCCGTCGCTGATTTCGCCGCGATACACCTCGGCGGCCTGGGCCAGCGTCTGGCCCCGGCGCAGCGATTTCACGATGTAAGGATAACCTGACTCCGTCAGGGTGTCGGGCCCGAAGTCGGTGGCCACCAGCAGCGTGTCGCGGTCCAGCCATTCCAGCCGGTGCTTGCCCTCCGGCAGGATGAATCCGTCCTCGACCCACAGGCCGGTCGTGGTGTCGAACTCGCGCACCACCACGGCGTCCTTGCCGCCGTCGGACAGGCTGACCAGGCACCGGGTCTCGTCCGGGGCCAGGCAGTCGGCGCCCTTCCAGACCCAGTCGCGGCCCTCGGCGCGGGACAGGGCGTCGATGTCGAGCATCGTCTCCCACCGCGTGTTCGCCGAGCGGTAGCTGTCCAGCGTGGTGCGACGCCAGATCCCCTTGGGATTGGCCGCGTCCTGCCAGAAATTGCCGATGCCCTCGCCGAGGAAGGACGGCGACGGGATGCGGTCGGTGGCGGTCAGGATGGCTTCGGCCTGCTGGCGGAAGGCCTCATAGCGGCGGTCGCCCTCCAGCGAGGCAAGCGCCCGCCGGTTGGACTCCGCCACGAAGGCCATGGCCTCGGCCCCGTTGACCTCTTCCAGCGCCAGATGGTCGTCGGCGGCGCGGACCCCCGCGGGGGTCAGGTCGGCGGGATAATGCGGCGGCGCGGGCCGCTCGATCCGCGCCGCCGGTCCCCAGACCACCTGTTCGCCGTCAGCCGATGCGCCGCCCGATGAGGCGCAGGCGGTCAGGGCCAAGGCCGAGACCGTGAGAAGAAGAAACCGCATGATTGACTCCGCTTACTCGGCCGCCGGCGTGTCCATCAGCCGCCGCGTCAGATAGGTGTATTCCAGCGCCAGCCGCCGGGCGGTCTCGCGCAGGTTGGCCCCCGCCGCGTGGCCGCCGTCGGTGTTCTCGTAGAACAGCACCGGATAGCCCAGCTCCATCAGCCGCGCCGCCGCCTTGCGGGCGTGGCCGGGGTGGACGCGGTCATCCTTGGTCGAGGTGTGGATGAAGACCTCGGGATAGGGCTGGCCGGCGCGCAGGTTCTGGTAGGGCGAATACTGCTGGATCCAGGCCCGCTCTTCCGGAATGTCCGGATTGCCGTATTCGGCGATCCAGCTGGCGCCCGCCAGCAGGCGGTGGAAGCGCAACATGTCGAACAGGGGCACCTGGATGACGGCCGCGTTGATCAGGTCCGGACGCTGGGTCAGCATCGCCCCCATGAACAGCCCGCCCTGCGAGCCGCCCATGATCCCCAGATGCGGCTGGGACGTGATGTTGCGCGCGATCAGATCCTGCGCCACCGCCTGATAGTCCTCGTGCGCCCGCTGGCGGTTCTGCTGCAGCGCCGCCTGGTGCCAGTTGGGACCGAACTCGCCGCCGCCGCGGGTGTTGGCGATGACATAGACCCCGCCGCGCTCGAGCCACAGCTTGCCGACCGTGGCCGAATAGCCGGGCAGCAGTGACGACTGGAAGCCGCCGTAGCCGTACAGCAGGGTCGGGTTCGAACCGTCCATGGCCATGTCGCCGGCGTGGACGACGAAATAGGGGATCATCGTCCCGTCGGCGCTGCGGGCCTCGAACTGGTCGACCGTCATGCCCTCGGCGTTGAATTTCGCCGGCAGGGATTTGGTCAGGTCAGCCTCGCCCGTGGCCGCATCGGCGAGATAAAGGCTGGACGGGTTCAGATAGCCGGTGACGCTGACGAAGACGCGGTCGTCCTGTTCGCTGGCCGAACCGACCCCGACCGAGACGTTCTGCGGCAGGTCCAGACGGCTGCGGGCCCATTCGCCCGAGGGATTCGGCTCATAGACATAGACCGAGCCGCGGACGTTTTCATACAGGGCCACCACCAGCTTGTTGCGGGTGTTGGAGATGCCCTCGATGGCTTCGCGGGCGCCGGGGCGGATGACCAGCTGGGCCCGGACGCTGGGGTCGGCCAGCCAGGCCGCGAGGTCATAGGCGACGACGTCGCCGGTCTTGAACGCCTGCCCGGACGGCGCGGTCCAGTCCTGGTCCGTCGTGAACACCATCTGCCCACGGACGAGCGCATTGATGTTGGACTTGGCGGGCAGTTCGAGCTTCGTCGTGGAGCCGTCGGCGTTCAACCGGTGCGTCTCGCCCTCGTAGAAGCTGACGCCGCGGTTGATCAGGGTCGCCTGCACCACGCCGTCGGCGTCGCGCAGCGTATAGCCCGAGACCGACACGTCGGTCGGCTGGCCGGTGAAGACCGTCTGCGCCTGATCGATCGTCTGTCCGCGCTTCAGCGCCTTGACGATCATCGGATAGCCGGAGGTGGTCAGGGTCCCGGGGCCGAAGTCGCGCGAGATCAGCAGGGTGTCCTGGTCGACCCAGGCAGCGCCGCCCTTCGACTCCTCCAGCACGAATCCGCCTTCCACGAAGGTGCGGGTGGCCCGATCGAATTCGCGGATGGTCACGGCGTCCTTGCCGCCGTCCGACAGGGAGACGAGGCAGCGGTTCTCTTCCGGCGGCAGGCAGGCGGCGCCCTTGTAGACCCAGTTCTTGCCCTCGGCCGCGGCCAGGGCGTCGACATCCAGGATGGTCTCCCACACCGGCTCGGCCGCGCCGTAGCTCTCCACCGAGGTGGTGCGCCAGATGCCGCGCACATGGGTGGCGTCCTGCCAGAAATTGTCGATCACCTCGGTCTCGCCCTGACGGCGGAAGCCCGGCGCGGGGATGCGGTCGCGCGACTGGACGATCTCCAGGGCCTGCTGGTGCAGCGCCTCATAGCGGGGGTCGCCGCGCAGCACGCCGAGCGAGCGCTCGTTCTGCTCATTGACCCAGGCCATGGCGCGCTCGCCCTCGATCTCCTCCAGCCAGATCCAGGGATCGGTGGCGTCCGAGGTCGCGAAGCCTCCTGTGGTGTCGGCGACCGCCGGTGCGGGGACTGAGGTCTGGGCCATGGCGGCGCTCGAAAGGGCGGAGGAAGCGAGAAGCGCGGCGAGCGCGGCGGTGCGGATCATGTGGCGGTGTCCCGGCGGTTGTTGGGCGGCACCTTAGCGGCGGTCGGGGTCGCGGCAAGGCGGCGAGCGCCGAGGTTACGGCTTTGTCATCTTCGAGGTCCCCGGCGGATCGCGGGTCTGGCCGCCGGCCGCTCGTCAGTGTCCCTCATCGGGGATGCACAGGATCTGCCCGCAGGCCTTGCAATGGACCGCGTCGGGATCATGAACCTGAAGCCCGCACCGGTCGCAGGGGAACCGCACCTTGTGCGGTCTCAGCAGGGTCTGACCCAGCCGCACGAACAGGGTGACGCCGCCCAGCATGATCAGGATCGAGACGATCCGGCCCCAGTTCCCCGGCAGCAGGATGTCGCCGTAGCCTGTCGTGGTCAGGCTGGTGACGGTGAAATACAGGGCGTCGACATAGCCGGTGATCCCCTCATAGCGGCCCATGAAACTGGTGTAGACAAAGCCCGTGGCCACGAAGACGAAGGTCACCAGGGACACCAGCGCCTTGGCCGTGTCCTCGACCCGGGTGTCGTCATACCGTCGCCCGACCGTGCGCCAGAAGAATTCCGAGTGGATCAGGGTCCAGAGCCGGACGACGCGCAGGAAGCCCAGATTGAAGAAGAAGGGGAAAAGCAGGGTCGCCAGGATGAACAGGTCGATCCAGACAACCGGCTTCCTCAGCCAGTCCCGGATGTCGGAATAGGCCAGGGCTCGCGCCGCCAGATCTGCCGCCAGAATGGCGGCGATGACATAGTCGATGATGTAGAAGATCAGTCCTTCGCCCCGCAGCAGAGGCGCGGCGATGAAGAAGCCGACGATGATCAGATCGATGACCAGAACCGCCAGCCGGAACCGGACGGCGACCGGCGACGAGCCATGATAGAGCGCGCGCAGCCGGGGCCGCAGGCGCAGGCCGCCATGCTTCTGTTTGACGGAAGCGGGGTCGGGCGGGGACTCGGCTCGGCTCATGATCCAGCGATAACGCGGCTTGCTCGCACAAGGAACCGGCAACCGCTATATGCGGTGCCGATGGCCCGACCCTTCGTCAAGATGAACGGCGCCGGCAACGACTTCGTCGTCGTCAACGCGCTGGAGACGCCGTTCGCCCCGACGGCCGACCAGGCGCGCGCCATCGCCGACCGTGCGACGGGCGAAGGCTGCGACCAGCTGATCGCGATCGAACCTTCGCCTCGCGCCGACGCCTTCATGCGGGTGTGGAACGCCGACGGCGGCACGGTCGAGACCTGCGGCAACGCCCTGCGCTGCGTCGGCTGGATGCTGATGCAGTCCACCGGCAGGGACGAGGCGACCATCGACACCCTGGGCGGGCTGACCACGGCGCGTCGTGCGGCGGATGGACAGGTCACGGTGGACATGGGGGCCCCGCGGCTGGACTGGGAACAGATCCCGCTCGACGAGGCCATGGACACCCGCGGGATCGAGCTGCAGGTCGGCCCCATCGACGATCCGGTCCTGCACACGCCGGGGGCCGTCTCGATGGGCAATCCGCATGTCGTCTTCTTCATGGACCATGCGCCGAACGACGGCTTCGTCCGCGGAACAGGCTCGCTGATCGAACACCATCCGCGCTTTCCCGAGGGCGTCAACGTCGGCTTCGCCCATGTGATCGCGCCCGACCGCATCCGCCTGCGGGTCTGGGAGCGGGGCGCCGGCCTGACGAAAGCCTGCGGCACCGGCGCCTGCGCCGCCCTCGTCGCCGCCGCCCGCCGGGGCCTGACCGGGCGCGCCGCGACCGTTGAGGTGGACGGCGGCGAGCTGCGCATCGCATGGGACGAGGCCAGCGATCACGTGCTGATGACCGGCCCGGTGGAGGTCGAGCGGACGGGCTTTCTGACCATCTGACCCGGGGTCAACGGTTGTCCCGGCCCGCCCTCCGGCCTAGGAACGGACATGGCCGATCTCACCGACAAACAGACCTTCTCCGACGAAGACGCGCTGGAGTTTCACCGCAGCCCGACGCCGGGCAAGATCTCCATGGCGCCGACCAAGCCGATGGCGACCCAGCGGGACCTGTCGCTGGCCTATTCGCCCGGCGTGGCCATACCGGTGCTGGCCATCGCCGCCGATGTGGACAAGGCCTATGACTATACGTCCAAGGGCAATCTGGTCGCCGTGATCTCGAACGGCACGGCCATCCTCGGCCTCGGCAACCTCGGTCACATGGCGTCCAAGCCGGTGATGGAGGGCAAGGCCGTCCTGTTCAAACGCTTCGCCGACGTCGACAGCTTCGACGTCGAGGTGAAGACCACCGACCCGGACGAGTTCATCACCGTGGTCAAGAACATCGGCGACACCTGGGGCGGCATCAATCTGGAGGACATCAAGTCCCCGGAATGTTTCGTCATCGAGTCCGAACTGCAGGACCTGCTCGACATTCCGGTCTTCCATGACGACCAGCACGGCACCGCCATCATTTCGACCGCCGGCCTGATCAACGCCGCCTTCATCGCTGGCAAGCGGCTGGAGGACCTGAAGGTCGTCCTCGCCGGCGCCGGCGCCGCCGGCCTGTCGTCCATCGGCCTGATGAAGGCCGCGGGCGTCCGCCAGGAGAACACCGTCATCGTCGACCGCGACGGCGTCGTCTACAAGGGCCGCGACAACGTCGACCAGTGGAAGGCCGCCCACGCCACCGACACCCCGCACCGCACCCTGGCCGAGGCCATGGTCGGCGCCGACGTCGTGCTCGGCCTGTCGGCCAAGGGCGCGATCACCAAGGAGATGGTCGCCTCCATGGCGCCCGATCCGATCATCTTCGCCATGGCCAATCCGGACCCGGAGATCACGCCGGAGGACGTGCTTTCGGTGCGCTCGGACGCCATCATGGCCACCGGCCGGTCCGACTATGTCAACCAGGTCAACAACGTCCTGGGCTTCCCCTACATCTTCCGCGGCGCCCTCGACGTGCGCGCCCGCCGGGTCAATCACGAGATGAAGATCGCCTGCGCCCGGGCGCTCGCGGCCCTGGCCCGCGAGGACGTGCCGGACGAGGTCGCCGCCGCCTATCGCGGCCGCAAGCTGAAATTCGGCCGCGACTACATCATCCCGACGCCGTTCGATCCGCGCCTGATCTGGTACATCCCGCCCTTCGTCGCCCAGGCGGCGATGGACACCGGGGTGGCGCGCAAGCCGATCGAGGACATGGACGCCTACCGGACCCAGCTGCGCTCGCGGCTCGATCCGTCCGCCGCCCTGATGCAGAACATCTCGGGCGCCGTGCGCGCCGCGCCGAACAAGCGCGTGGTGTTCGCCGAGGGCGAGGAGACCGCCGTCATCCGCGCCGCCTGGGGCTTCAAACAGGCCGAGCTGGGCACCCCCGTCCTGCTGGGCCGCGAGGATCTGATCCGTCAGAACGCCGCCGAGGCCGGGCTGATCTTCGACGACATGGGCATCGAGATCGTCAACGCCCGGGTCAGCGAGCACAACGCCGACTACACCGACTGGCTCTACGCCCGGCTGCAGCGGCGCGGCTATCTGCGCCGCGACGTGCAGCGGATGATCAATCAGGACCGCAATTATTTCGGCGCCGCCATGGTCGCCCGCGGCCAGGCCGACGCCATGGTCACCGGCGTGACCCGCAATTTCAACATGGTGCTGAAGGAGGTCCGCAGGGTCCTCGATGTCAAGGAGCGGATGATCGGCCTGTCGATCCTGCTGGCGAAGGGGCGCACCCTGTTCGTCGCCGACACCTCGATCCACGAACTTCCGAACGCGGAGGAGCTGGCCGAGATCGCCATCCAGGCCGCCGCCACCGTGCGCAAACTGGGCAAGACCCCGCGCGTCGCCTTCCTCAGCTACTCCACCTTCGGCAACCCCCCGGGTGATCGGGGCGAGAAGGTGCGCGAGGCGATCCGCATCCTCGACAGCAAGGGCGTCGACTTCGAATACGAGGGCGAAATGCCGCCGGAACTGGCCCTCGATCCAGAGGCGCGGGCCGCCTACCCCTTCATGCGCCTGACCGGCCACGCCAATGTGCTGGTCATGCCGGCCATCCATTCCGCCGTCATCTCGACCCGTCTGGTGCAACAGCTGGGCGGCGCGACCGTAATCGGCCCCCTGCTGGTCGGGCTGGAGAAGTCGGTCCAGATCGTCAGCCTCGGCGCCTCGGTCAGCGAAATCATCACCGCCGCCACCTTCGCCGCCTATGACGAAGGGGCGATCGGGGAGGAGTGACCCGTCAGGTCGCCCCCAGCTCGACCTTCAGCCTGCGGTTCCGCCGATCCAGCAGCCAGCAGAGGAAGACGGCGGGAATGCCGACCGCAGCCGTCCCGGCGAAGAACAGGGCGTAGGCGACCATCAGCTCGTGCCCCTGCTGCAACCCCTCGACGACGACGCCGGAGAAGCCTTTCAGGAACTTCCCGAGCAGGGCGTAGAACGAGCTGAGCAGGGCGTACTGGGTTGCCGTATAGCCGATGCCGGTGAGGCTGGACATGTAGGCCACCAGCGCCGCGCCGGCCAAACCCTCGCTGAAATTCTCGACGAACAGCACGCCGGCGAACATCGGCGTCGACAGCCCCGCCAGCGCCATCAGCGTATAGCCGAGGTTCGACATCGGCCCGATCAGCGCCCCGAGCAGCAGCGTCCGGCCGAAGCCGAACTTGAGCGCGCAAAGCCCGCCCGCCGCGATGCCGGTGATCGAACCGGCCAGACCAAAGCTGAGACGCATCGCGCCGATGGCGTCCTTTGTCAGGCCCAGCTCGATATAGAACGGCCCCACCATCGGGCCCATGACGAAGTCCGGCAGCCGGTAAAGGCTGATCGCCGCCAACATCAGCAGGGCGGCGGACTTGTGCGTCTTCAGAAAGTTGAGGAACGGGCCCACCACCACGTCAAACATGCCGCGCGGGGTCCATGGCGCCGCGCCGCCCGTGGCCCTGGCGATGTCCGACCGGTCCAGCGGCTCTTTCGCGAACAGGGTGGCGAGGATCGCGATCGACATGGCCGCGCCCCAGATCGCATAGGCCGCATTCCATCCCAACCGGGTGGCGAAGAACAGGATCAGCGCATTGCCCGCCAGGATCGCGAACCGGTACCCCAGCTGATAGGCCGAGGTCAGCAGGGCCAGGTCCTCGTCATTCTCGGCGGTCTCGATCCGCCAGGCGTCGACGACGATGTCCTGCGTCGCCGAGGCGAACGCGGTCACAAGCGCTGCGGCTCCAAGAACTGTCAGGCCGCCTTCCGGGCCGACGATGGCCATGGTGATCAACGCCGCGCCGACCAGCGTCTGGGACAGCAGCATCCAGCCACGTCGCCGCCCGAACCGCCCGAGAAGGGGAACGTCGAACCGGTCGACGATGGGCGCCCAGAGAAACTTGAACGAATAGGCGAGACCGACCCAGGAGATGAAGCCGATGGTCGAGAGGGCGACATCGCCCTCCGCCAACCAGATACTGAGGGTCGCGCCCGTCAGCAGGAACGGCAGGCCCGAGCCAAAGCCCAGCAACAGGGTGATCAGCACGCGGCCGCGGCCCAGCGCCTTGAAAACGTCCTTCGCACCGGCCTTGTGCGGCGCGGCTTGCGTGGGGTTGTCGGCCATGGATGCGTCCCTCGAGGCGACGCCCCCCGGCGCCCCTATGCGACGGCGACCTTGGCGCGCTCCGTGCGGTTCGTCCAGCGGGCCAGTGAGGCGCGCAGGGTTTCGAGTTCGAGCGGCTTGACCAGATGATCGTCCATCCCCGCCTCCAGGCAGGTCCGGCGATCCTCGGCGAAGGCGTGGGCGGTCAGGGCGACGATCGGGGTCTGATCGCCGGCGGCGCGGATCGCGCGGGCCGCGGTCGGGCCGTCCATGCCCGGCATCCGCATGTCCATCAGCACCAGGTCGTAGCGGGCGCGTTTCATCGCCGCGACCGCTTCGTGGCCGCTGGCCGCGGTCTCGACGGCGCAGCCCTCGCGGCGCAGCAGGGTCGCGGCCAGCAGGGCCCCGACCGGATTGTCCTCGACCAGCAGCACCCGCGTACCCGAGAAGCGGGTCAGGCCGACGCGGTCATCCTCGGGCGGGGGCGGCGGCGGCAGGCCGGGCTGCAGCCGCGCGCCGGCGGCGGCGAGGACCCGTTCAGCCACCGAGGCGCGGCGAAGGGGCTTGATCAGATAGCCATGGAAGCCGGCGCCCTTGTAGCGGGCGATCAGGTCCCGTTCCGAGGGCTTCAGCAGAATGACTCCGCGGCCCCTCACCGGGCGGGCGGCCAGTCCCGACCCTGCGGCGCGGGCCGCGTGATCGATCAGCACGACCTCGGCCTCGGAACTGCAGCGGCCGCCCGAGGCCTCGACCTGGGCCACGGCCGCCGCCTGCACGAAGGGGTCCGGGCTGATGACGCGCACCTTGTGGCCGGCGAGCGGAAGGCCGCGGTCGGCGCCCTTGACGGCCGGGAAGGCCGCCTCGAAGCGGAACCGCGCGCCGGGACCGTCGGGGCGATCCCCGACGGTGACGGAGCCCTTCATCGCGGCCGCCAGTTTCGAAACCACGGCCAGACCCAGGCCCGCGCCGCCGAAGCGGCTGGCGTCCGAGGCGTCGACATGGCCGAATTCCTCAAAGATCCGTTTGCGGGCCGCGGCGGGCACGCCCGGGCCGGTGTCGTCGATTATGAAGGCCAGTTTCGGCCGCGACGCCACGCCGTTGACCCGCTCGACAGTGATGCGCACGCCGCCCGTCTCGGTGAATTTGACCGCATTGCCCGCCAGGTTGAACAGGACCTGACGCAGGCGGCCCTCGTCGCCGATGATGTCGACCGCGTCGGCCGCGACCGACCAGACGATCTCCAGCCCCTTGTCATGCGCCCGGGGACTGAGCAGTTCGGCCACGCCGCGCACCAGCCCTTCCAGATCGACCGGCGCCGCGTCGAACTCCAGCTTGCCCGCTTCCAGCCGGGCGTAGTCGAGCAGGTCATTGACGAGACCGAGCAGATGCTCCGCCGACGACCGCGCGGCCTCGGCATAGGCGCGCTGGGCGCCGTCCAGCCGGGTGCGTTGCAGCAGGCCGAGCATGCCGATGACGCCGTTCAGCGGCGTGCGCATCTCGTGGCTCATCAAACGCAGGAACTGCTGTTCGGGCGCGACCACAGCCTCCGTCGCCGCGGTCCCCGATTCCGCCGTCCTCACCCGTCGCGCCATTCCGGCCCCTCCGCACGTCACGTTTCGAAAGGACCATGCAGGGTAAGGAGTTAACGCCCGTTCAAACCGGAATCAGAACGCGGGCGTCTCCGTCCGGCGGTCCGTCTGGCGATCGAAATCGCCCTGGGCGCCGACGGTGGTGCGGCGGTAGACGAGCGCCTCTGCGATGTGGCGGCGCAGGACTCCGTCTCGGCCGTCGAGATCGGCGATGGTGCGGGCCAGCCGCAGGGTCCGCGTCCAGCCCCGCGCGGTCAGGCCGCCGGCCTCGCCGGCCTTCATCAGCAAGGCCCGCCCGGCTTCGTCCGGCGTTGCGAACCGGTCCAGCGTCTCGCCGGAAGCGCGGGCGTTCACCGCCTGGTCCCTCGCCATCTCGGGATCGACCCCGGCGGCGCGCAGCCGCTCTTCCTGCAGGGCGCGGGCGGCGTGGACCCGCGCCGAGGCCTCGGCGCTGCCTTCCGACGGCGGGGGCAGCGCCATGTCGGAGGACGTGACCGGCGGCGTCTCGACCGTCAGGTCGATGCGGTCGAACATCGGGCCGGAGATGCGGTTCTGATAGTCCCGCTGGCAGCGCGGGGCCTTGCCGCAGGCGCCCTTCCCCCCGCCCCCGAGGCCGCAACGGCAGGGGTTCATGGCCGCCACCAGCTGGAAACGGGCAGGATAGCGGACATGGGCGTTGGCCCGGGCCACCACGATCTCCCCGGTCTCGAGCGGCGCGCGGAGAGAATCCAGGGCCTGGGCGCTGTATTCCGGCAGTTCATCGAGAAACAGCACCCCGTTGTGCGCCAGGGAGGCCTCGCCCGGCCGGGCGCGGAGACCGCCGCCGGTCAGCGCGGCCATGGACGCGGAGTGGTGCGGCGCGCGGAACGGCCGCTCGCGCGTCAGGGCGCCGCGCTCGATCAGACCGGCCACGGACCAGATCATGGAGGTCTCCAGCAACTCCCTGGGCGTCAGCGGCGGGAGCAGGCCGGGCAGGCGGGCCGCCATCATGGACTTGCCTGAACCTGGCGGACCGACGAACAGCAGGTTGTGACCGCCGGCCGCCGCGATCTCCAACGCCCGTTTGGCGCTCTCCTGACCCTTGACCTCGCGCAGATCGGGAACGCGATCGCCCGAACGCATGGTCCCCGGTTCCGGTCGGCGCAGCACCTGCGTACCCTTGAAGTGATTGACCAGCCCGATCAGCGAGCGCGGGGCCAGAACCGCGACGTCGCCCGCCCAGGCCGCTTCAGGACCGTTGGCTTCAGGACAGATGAGGCCCAGCCCCATGGCGTCGGCCGCGACCGCCGCCGGAAGCGTTCCGCCCACCGGCGCGATCCGGCCATCCAGCCCCAACTCGCCCACCGCCGCCCAGCCGGCGAGCATGTCGGGCGGGATGACGCCCATCGACGCCAGCAGGGCCAGGGCGATGGGCAGGTCGAAATGACTGCCCTCCTTGGGCAGGTCGGCGGGCGCCATGTTGACGATGATCCGCTTCGGCGGCAGCGCCAGGCCGATGCCGCCGAACGCCCCGCGGACCCGCTCGCGGCTCTCGGCCACCGCCTTGTCCGCAAGGCCGACGATGGTGAAGGACGACTGGTCGCCCGACGGCAGCTGCTGGACCTGGACATCCACCCGCCGGGCGTCGACGCCCTCAAAGGCCACTGTGACGACGTTCGCGAGCATGGCGCTCTCCCGCAATGCGGGAAGCAGAAACCACGAATGGTTGTGATTGGCAAGATCGGCGTCAGCCGGCGCAGCGCGCCTCGATCACATCCCACATCAGCGCGGTCGCATCGACGCCGGTGAAGCGCTTCAGCTGCTGGGCGCCGGTGGGCGAGGTGACGTTGATCTCGGTCAGATAGTCGCCGATCACATCGATGCCGACGAAGATCAGGCCCCGCGCCTTCAGGGTCGGTCCGATGGCGGCGCAGATCTCGCGGTCGCGGGCGGTCAGTTCGACCGGCGCGGCCGTGCCGCCGACGCGCAGGTTGGAACGGACCTGGTCCTTGGCCGGAATGCGGTTGATGGCGCCGACGGGCTCGCCGTCGATCAGGATGATGCGCTTGTCGCCCTTCGAGACCGCCGGGATGAATTTCTGGATCACCAGCGGATCGCGGCTGCCGGTCATGTGGATCTCGACCAGGGCCTCGAGGTTGGGATCGCCGGCCTTCAGCTTGACCACACCGGACCCGGCGGCTCCATGCAGCGGCTTGAGCACCACATCGCCGTGTCGCTCGTGGAAGTCGACCAGGGCGACGGGGTCGGCGCTGATCAGGGTCGGCGGGGTCAGGCCGGGGAATTTCGTCACCAGCAGCTTTTCGGGCGCGGACCGGACCTCGGCCGGGTCGTTCACCACCAGCGTCTTCGGATGCACCGTCTCCAGCAGATAGGTGGCCGTGACATAGGCCATGTCGAACGGCGGGTCCTGCCGCATCAGGATGACGTCGACGTCCTCGGCCAGATCCAGCTTCACCTCGTCGCCAAGGCTGACATGGTCGCCGGCGGTCTGGCGCAGGGTCACCGGGCGGGCGCGGCAGAACAGGCGGCCGTCCTCCAGCGCCAGGGTGCGGAAATCATAGACCCACTGGGCGTGGCCGCGCTCCTGGGCCCTGGTCATCATCAGCCAGGTCGTGTCTGACTCGATGTTGACCGCTTCGACGGGGTCCATCTGGATCGCGACTCTGAGCATGGGAGCTTCCCTGGGCCAACCGCGCTTCGCGCTGCTTGAGGCCGCACCACAAGGGAGGAACAGCCGTGCAGTGGCTAATGGGCAGAGGCGCGCGGCGGCGCAACCCTAGTTCAGCTGCAGCCGGACGCGGTCGACCGATATCTGTCGCGTGACTTCGGACGGATCGTCCACCCCGCGCGCGCGCGCCAGGGCCTCCAGCGCGCCGGCGAGGGAGCCCTGTTTCTCGCGGGCGGCCGCGACGTCCAGCCAGGGTCGGTGGTCCTCGGGGTCCAGCAGGGCGCGGCGCAGGGCCGAGCGTTCGGCGCCTTCGTAGTCCGCCGCCCGGATGGCGCGGCTGAACAGGACGTTCTGCAGCCGGATCAGCGCCTGCCGGTCGGTGACGGGGGCCATCAGGACGTCGAGCCGGTCGGCGACGTGCGGCGTCAGTCCGGCTCTCAGGGCGCGGCGGGTCAGTTCCGACGGCAGGACCAGCCGGCCCTGGCTGAAAGGATCCAGCGCCACCGGGCCCTCCGGGGTCTCGACCCTGAGCAGGAAATGGCCGGGAAAGTCGACGCCGCGCGCCCTGATCCCCGCTCGTCGCGCGGCGTCGAGGTAGAAGACCGACAACGCCGCCGACAGGCCGCGGCGGCGCTCGGCCACGTCGATGATGTCGGTGTTGCCGGGATGGTCGTAGTTCAACAGGTCCCCGTTCAGGCGCAGGTCCGAACTCATGGTCTCGGCCAGGGCGTCGTCGGGCCCTTCGCTCCCGATCCGCTCCGCCAGCCGTTCTGCGGCGGCGGCGGCCAGGGTCCGGACCGGCTGGGGATCCCGGAGCGGATAGTCGTGGATGGCGCAGGCGATGGCCGCCTCGAGCAGGGGAAAGGCCTCATCGGCGGCCTGGCCGGCGTCGGTCAGCGTCTCGATCGCTTCATCGCGGGTCATGCGGCGTCCCTCCCGGAGGCGACAACGCCGCGACGATGACGCGGAAAGCGGCCGGGAGCCAGCGCCACCATGTCGATCCGCAGCACATGGCCGGCCAAGCTGGGTCTTTGGCGCAACACCGCACGGCCGGCCGACAGCAGGCGCTCGTACTGGTCCGGGCGCAGGGCAGAGAGGGCCGCCTCCAGCGTGGCGCGGCGCTTGACCTCGACGACGGCCAGCACCTTGCCGCGACGGGCGAGTATGTCGATCTCGCCGGCGCGGGTCTTGAGGCGGAAGCCCAGCACCTGATAGCCCCGGGCCATCAGCAGGGCCGCGGCGAGCCATTCCGAGCGGTGGCCGAGGCGGTGGGAGACCGCGCCGAGGGCCACGCGCCAGCCGCGTTTCGTCCGCGCGACCCTGGGCGCCTTGAGGCGGACCAGGGGGCGTTCCGGGGTCACCGGCCCTGCAGCTCCAACGCGCGCTTGTAGAGGGGCTTGCGCGGCAGGTTCAGGGCCTTCGAGACCTCCGCCGCCGCCTCGCCGGGCGGCAAGCGGGTCATGGCCTCGGTCAGGGCCGCGTCGCTGTCGGCCTCCGAGGCCACCTCCATCTCGCCGGGGCCGATGACGACGACGATCTCACCCCTGGGCGACTGGCAGCGCGGGTCGACGGCCAGTTCCGGCAGCGAGCCGCGCACGCATTCCTCATACAGTTTCGTCAGTTCGCGCGCGACGGCGGCGGGGCGGGGACCCAGCACGGCGGCCATGTCGGCGAGGCTGTCCGCGAGACGCGGGCCGCTCTCGAAGAAGACCAGGGTCTGGCGGGCGGTGCGGATCTCTTCCAGAGCCGTCCGGCGCGCGCCCGATCGGGCGGGCAGGAAGCCGGCGAACAGCACCCGGTCGGCGGGCAGACCGGCGATGCACAGGGCCGCCAGGAGGCTCGACGGGCCGGGGATCGGGTGTACCGGCAGGCCCTCGGCGATCACCGCGCGGGCGACCACGAAGCCGGGGTCCGACACCAGCGGGGTGCCGGCGTCCGAGACGAGGGCGACCACCGCCCCCTCGCGCAGCCGCTCGATCGCCAGTTCGGCGGCGCGCGGCGAGGCGTGGTCGTCGCAGCGCTCCAGCCTCGCCTTCAATCCGTAGGCCGACAGCAGCTTGCCGGTGACGCGGGTGTCCTCGGCCAGCACCAGGTCGGCGGCGGCCAGGACGTCAAGCGCCCGCAGGGTCATGTCGCGCAGATTCCCGATCGGCGTCGCCACCAGATACAGGCCCGACGCGACGGCGCGCGGCGGCGGGGCGGTCGGGGGAAAGACGGACGGATCGGGCATCGGCGGGACCGTGCCAGCGGGGACGGTTCCCCTCAAGGTCTCATTCAGACGAGCAGGGCCTTCAGCACCCCGTCCAGCACCGGCCGTCCGGCCGGCGTGGCTGTCACCCGCCCCGCGCGCACGGCGAGGAAGCCGTCCGCGATCAGTCCCGCCAGAGGGTTGGTTTCGACGGTGCGCTCCAGCAGCGCCAGCGCGTCCAGCGCAACCCCCTCCACCGTCCTCAGCCCCAGCAGCACCTTCTCCTCGGCCGCGTCCCGCGCCGATTGCGCCTCCCGCTCGCTCCACGGCCTCCCCGCGGCGACACCGGCGACATAGGCCCCGATGCCCCTGTGGGCGACTGTCGCCGTCCGCGCGCCCCCAAGGGTCAGGCGCCCATGCGCCCCCGGCCCGACCCCGACATAATCTCCGCCGCGCCAGACGTGGAGATTATGCGCCGACCGGGCCGCCTCGCCGCGCGCATGGTTGGAGACCTCATAGGCGTCGAAGCCCGCATCGTTGAGCACGGCCTGCGTCGTTTCATAGAGGGCGGCGGACAGGTCTTCGTCCGGCGGGGTCCATGCGCCGCGGGCGACGGCTCGGCCGAACGCCGTCGTCGGCTCTATGGTCAGTTGATAGGGAGAGACGTGCTCGAAGCCCATGTCGAGCGCCTCGGTCAGTTCGGCCCGCCAGCCGTCCACGGTCTGGTCCGGGCGGGCGTAGATCAGGTCGATCGACAGGCGGGGGAAGGCGAGGGCGGCGACGGCGACGGCGCGCCTCGCCTCACCGGCGGAATGGTTGCGGCCCAGAAAGGCGAGGGCCGCGTCGTCCAGGGCCTGGACCCCCATGGACAGGCGGTTCACCCCGGCCCCGGCCAGCGCCGCGAACCTGGCCGCCTCGGCGTCGGTCGGGTTGGCCTCGAGCGTGATCTCTATCGGGCCGCGCGGCGGGAAAAGGGTCCGCGCCCGGTCGATGACCTCGGCCACGGCCTCGGGCGCCAACAGCGACGGGGTGCCGCCTCCGAAGAAGATGGAGGCCAGCCGGCGCGACCCGGTCAGAGCGGCCTGCGCGTCCATGTCGGCGAGGATGGCCCTGACCAGCGCCGCCTGTTCCCCGGTCTTGCCCCGCTCGCGCACGACGTTGAAGTCGCAGTAGGGGCAGATGCGGGCGCAGTAAGGCCAGTGGAGGTAGAGGGCGAGGTCGCTGGCGGGGTCAGGGGGCATGGAGGTGGCTGGTGCTGGTGGTTCGTGATCGGCCGTGGCGGGCGCGGGCGCCTTGCTGTGGTGGCTGGCGGCGAGCCGATCGCCACTAACCACCAATCACCGGCCCTTCGCCACTCACTCCATCAGCACCGCCTTCAGCTTCGCGAACGCCACGGCGCGATGGCTGATCGAGTCCTTCAGCGCCGGATCCAGTTCGCCGAAGGTCTGCGTCTGGCCGTCCGCGGTGAAGATGGGATCGTAGCCGAAGCCGCGGTCGCCGCGCGGGGGGAAGGCGAGATGGCCGTCTATCCGCCCCTCGACCACCACCGCCGGACCGTGAGGCCAGGCCACGGCGAGCGCCGAGGTGAACCAGGCCCGGCGGTCGGATGAGCCGGTTTCCTCCAGCCGCTCCTCAACGCGGCGCATGGCGAAGGCGAAATCCTTGTCCGGGCCGGCCCAGCGGGCGGAGAAGATCCCTGGCGCGCCGTCCAGCGCCATGACCGACAGGCCGGAATCGTCGGCCAGGGCGACCTCGCCGGACAGATCGGCCGCATGTCGGGCCTTGAGCAGGGCGTTGCCGACGAATGTGCTCTCGGTCTCGTCCGGCTCAGGCAGATTCAGGCTTGAAGCGGTGACCACCTCGTAATGTCCGTCCAGCAAGGCGTCGATCTCGACCGCCTTGCCCGGGTTGTGGGTCGCCACCACGAGCCGCATCCCCTTGATTAGCTTGAGTTTCATCCGGATCACGCGCTCCGCAACAATCCATTGCCAAAGTTTAATATCGTTAAACGATATGTAACGTGCCTTTTCACGGGGCACGGCCTATCTATGTCTTCAAGGACGGACGCCGCGACGTTCCCCGAACGAGCCCACAAGGGCAAGATCGATGCAGCGGAACTATCAAACAGGGGTGAAAACATCCCTCACTCAGGACCACGGAGAAAGACCATGAACACCATGAACGCTTCCTATTTCATCGAAAAAGTCGGCCACGGCATCCTCAACGCCTTCCTGCTCGCCGCCCTGCCGACCGCTCTGATCACCACCCTGCTGCAGGCCTTCTGATCCCGTTCTGGCCTCACCGGCCAGAACGGCGACCAGCCAGACTGAATGGCCTCAATCCGCCCGAAGGGCGAGAGGCCAAACACAAAGTCTCACAGGAGCTTTGACGATCGGCATGACAATCGCGATGAATAAGACCGCGTGCGGGCTCGCCGGGCCCCGCGCGGCATCCTCGCCCCGCCGACCGGCCTGATAACAGAGAGGTCGACCATGCGTTTCCCGAAGTCGCTTTCGATCGGGACCCGCGTGCCTTTCGTCCGGACGCCCGCGCTTCCCGCCCTTGGCCCCGGATCCATGTCCAGCCTGCTCGGCGTCGCCCTCGGGGCCGCCTTCTGGATCCTGGCGCTGCTGACTCTCGGCGCCGTGCTGATTTTCCTCTTTATCGCCTTCGTTCCGATGGGTCCGCTTGATCTCGTCGCGACCTCGGAAGACGGCGGCACCAGCGTGCCTGTCCCGCGCGCCTATTTCCTGTTCGGGATCGGCGCCTTCGCCGGCTATTTCGCCGGCTTCGCCCTCATCCTTCGCCATCTGCGTCACATCGTGCACTCCCTGCGCATCGGCGACCCCTTCCAGCCGGCCAACGTCAGCCGTCTGAAGCAGATCGGCCTGACGCTCGGCACGGTGACCGGCGGCGCCTGGATCGGACAGACGCTTGTGTCGCGGCTGGTGCGCGGCGCCCTTGAGGCCCCGAGTCTGTTCGACCTGGTGACGCCCGCCTTCTCGATCCTCGTGGTTATCGTGCTGGCGGAGGTGTTCCGCGAAGGGGCCCGTCTGCGCCGTGAATCCGAATTGACCATCTGACATGCCCGCGCGCTCGAAAGCCTCCGCCCTTTTCGACCCGACGCGCGGCGGGTAGGAAGTCCCCATGGCCATCCGCGTGCAACTCGACAGGATTCTTCTCGAACGGCGGATGTCGCTGACCGAGCTGGCGGACCGCGTGGGCGTGACCCTGGCCAATCTTTCCATCCTGAAGACCGGCAAGGCGCGGGCCATCCGCTTCACGACGCTGGACGCCCTGTGCCGAGAACTGAACTGTCAGCCGGGCGACCTGCTGGTCCAGACGCCGGGCCCGCAGGATCCGGGGACGGACGAGGACACGGACGGGAACGCTCCCGGCACGACATGAGCCGCCGCGACGACCTGAGCCCCGACGACCGCCGCATCTGGGCCCGCGTCGCCGGATCAGTCACGCCCGCGAAACCGAAGAAGGCCCCCCGGATCATCCCCGGCGCCGCCGTGGTCGATCCGCCGGCCGCGCCGCTGCCGCGAGGTCCGGCGAAGCCTCGCGCCCCCGCCCCCGGCTGGAGCCCGCCCGTCGCCGCGCCGGCCCGCCCGCGCGGCCACCCCGAGGAGCTGGAACCCCGCCGTCAGCGCCGGCTGTCGCGCGAACGCGATCCGATCGAGGCGCGGATCGACCTGCACGGCTATGGCCGGTTCCAGGCCCAGGACGCCCTGACCGCCTTCCTGCTGGGAGCCCAGGCGCGGGGCTGCCGCTCGGTGCTGGTGATCACCGGCCAGGGCCGCCGCGGCGGCACGGGCGTGATCCGCGCCTCGGTGCACGAATGGCTGCAGGCCCCGGCGCTGCGCGGGGTGGTGTCGGGGTTCGCCTCGGCCGCCCGCCATCACGGCGGCGACGGGGCGCTGTATGTGACGATCCGGAAGGGGTGAAAAGTGGCTAGTGCTTAGTGGCTAGCGGTTGGTGAGTGGCGGGCAGCGGCGAGCCGCCCCCCCGCAGCCGATCCAGCGATCACTCGCCACTAATCACTCATCGCAACTTCAGCCCCGCCTCGTTCGCCAGCCCTTCCAGCGACGCCATCGGCCGCGGGCCCCAGTGGGCGATGACCTCGGCGGCGGCCAGCGACCCCAGCTTGCCGGCGTCCTCGAGCGACAGGCCGCGCGCCACGCCGAGCAGGAAGCCGGCGGCGTACTGATCGCCGGCGCCGGTGGTGTCGACCACCTTGTGGACCGGGACGACGGCGACGGTGACGCGCTGGTCGCCGCGCACGATCACCGAACCGGCCTCGCCGCGGGTGATGGCGGCGACCTCGACCATGGCCGCCAGTTGCGATGCAGCAGCGTCGAAATCTTCGGTTTCGAACAGGGCGGCCAGTTCCCCTTCATTGGCCAGGACGATGTCGGCTGAGGCTTCAATGAAGGCCAGCAATTCGGCGCGCCAGCGGGCGACGACGAAGGTGTCGGACAGGGTGATGGCGACCTTGCGGCCGGCGGCGTGGGCGGCCGCAGCGGCGGCCTCGAAGGCGGCGCGGGCCGGAGCGGGGTCGAACAGATAGCCTTCCAGATAGACGATGGCCGAGGCGCCGATCAGGCCGGCGTCGATGTCGGCGGCCGACAGCTGGTTGGCGGCGCCGAGGAAGGTGCACATGGTGCGCTGGCCGTCGGGGGTGACGTTGATCATGCACACGCCGGTCGCCAGGCCCTGGGCGGCGCCGTCCCTGAGCGGCGGCGTCTCGAACGCGACCCCTGCGGCGCGGATGTCGTGGGTGAAGACGCCGCCCAGCTGATCGTCGGCGACCTTGCCGATATAGGCGGCGCGGCCGCCGAAGGAGCCGACGCCGGCGACGGTGTTGCCCGCCGAGCCGCCCGAGGCCTCGACCCCCGCGGCCATGGCGGCGTAGAGGGCGGCGCTCTGTTGGGCGTCGACCAGCTGCATCGAGCCGGCGGTCAGGCCCTGGGCCTCAAGAAAGGCAGGGCCGCAGGGGGCGAGGACGTCGACGATGGCGTTGCCGACGGCGCAGATGTCATAGGCGGGGGTCTGGGTCATGCGCGCCGTTTAGCGGACCACGGCCGACGCACCACAAAAAAACATATAAGGATATCTTTATATGTTTCTCAGGCGTCGCTATACGGGTCCCATGACCCGTATCGCCGTACTCACCCCCGATCCCGCCGATCCCTCCTATGACGGGCAGTGGCAGGGCGTGCTCGAGCGCCTGGCCGCCGCCCTCGCGCCGGCCGGATTCACGGTCGAGCCGAGCGCGTGGACCGACCATGTCGAGGAGGCGTCCGGCCTGACGGGCTATCCGCTGGTCCTGCCCCTCATCGTCTGGGGCTATCACCGCGACCACGGGCGCTGGACGCAGGCCTGTGAGACGTGGGCGCGAGCCGGCGTGAGGATGCTCAATCCGCCGTCGGTGATCGGCTGGAACTCGGACAAGTCCTATCTCGGCCGGCTGGCGGACAAGGGCGTCGCCATTCCGCCGACTCTCTGGGTCGAGGGCGTGACCCAGTCCGACGTCGACGCCGCCTTCGACCGGTTCGGGACCGACGTCGTCATCGTCAAGCCGCGGGTCTCGGGCGGAGCGTGGAAGACGCTGCGGCTGGCGCGCGGCGAGCCGCTGGCCGATGCGCCGGACGGCCCCGCGATGATTCAGCCCTATCTGCCGTCCATCGAGACGGAGGGCGAGACCTCGCTGCTGTTCTTCGGCGGCCGGCTGAGCCACGTGGTCAACAAGCGGCCGGTGTCAGGCGAGTTCCGCATCCAGGTCCAGTTCGGCGGTCAGAATGTCGCCCTGCCGGAGGCCCCCGCCGGGGCGCTGGCGCTCGCCGAAAGGACGCTGGCCGCCATCGACGAGGACCTGCTCTACGCCCGCATCGACATGGCCCGCGACGCCGACGGCGGCTGGCTGCTGATGGAGGCCGAACTGATCGAGCCGGACTTCTATCTGGGCTCGGCGCCCGAAGGCGGGAAGCGGTTCGCGGCGGCGGTGCGGGCGCGGCTCTAGCCCGCCTCCCCCAGCGCCTGAAGCCCAGCCCTCGACGGGCACAGGTCGCTGATCACGCAGGCGCTGCATTTCGGCTTGCGGGCGGTGCAGGTGTAGCGGCCATGCAGGATCAGCCAATGGTGCGCCTTGGGCAGCCAGTGCTCCGGCACGACGCGGAACAGCTGGGCCTCGACCTTGTCAGGCGTGGCGGCGTTGGCGAGGCCGAGACGGTGCGAGACGCGGAAGACGTGGGTGTCCACCGCAATGGCGGCCTCTATCCCCAGTTCGTTGAGCACCACGCTGGCGGTCTTGCGGCCGACGCCGGGAAGGGCCTGCAGCGCCTCGCGGGTCAGGGGAACCTCGCCGCCGTGCTGTTCCAGCACGATGCGGCTGAGGGCGATGACGTTCCTCGCCTTGTTTCGATACAGGCCGATGGAGGCGATGTAGGGGACCAGACCCGCCTCCCCCAGTTCCAGCATCCTGGCCGGGGTGTCAGCCACGGCGAACAGTCTGTCGGTGGCATTGTTGACCGAGACGTCCGTAGCCTGGGCCGAAAGGGCGACCGCGACCACCAGCGTAAAGGGGCTGGACCAGTTCAGCTCTGTCTTCGGCTCGGGCATCGTCCGCGCCAGCCGCTCGAAGATCGCCTCGACCCGGTCCTCGTCCGGCGGCCAGCCGAGCACGGGAACCGTGGCCCCGGTCATGACGGCTGGACGTTTCGGCGCGAGTTCGCCGGCGGCGAGACGCGGTTTGGGGGTGGCGGGTCTGGCCATCGGGCTCGGGTGATCTGGCGGGCGGCGCCGGGAGGGCCAAGGTCGGCCTTCGGGAGCCGGGGTCAAGCCTGATGTCGACCTTGACCGGTTGGCTCCCGTTCATCGCCTACCGCTACGGTAGATGGATGAAAACCTTCCCACCTGAATGGACGACCGATTCCCATGCATTCACGGCTGAGGTTTCAGCCACATCGGTCAGCTTGTGCGCCAAGCCCGGAAAAGAAGCCGAATTTGACGCATTCACCCGGGCTATCCTGAACAGTGTCGGCGATTTCGCCGCCTTCCCCAGGCGGGATACAGAGGGTCGCTACGACAGTGTTGAGATATTGCCGACCATGCCTCCTCATCCTCTGAACCGGCCGGAGGCGCAAACGGCCGGGAGCTAGCCGGAAGGGTCCGCTTCCTTCCCGGACAGTCCGAGCGTTCGGTGTTGAACGCTCAGGCTTGGCTCAAGCGGCGCGGAGGTCTAGGCAGCCCCGGTCTGCACCCCCGGAGTCCCCATGCTGATTCACCTGTCGTCCTGGCCCGAGATCGACGCGCGGCTGAAGACCACCAGGACGGTGGTGGTGCCGATCGGCTCGAACGAGCAGCACGGCCCGACCGGCCTGCTCGGCACCGACTGGATGTGCCCCGAGATCATCGCCCACGCGGCGGAAAAGCTGGACGAGAACCTGATCGTGGCGCCGACCTTCAACATCGGCATGGCCCAGCATCACCTGGCCTTCGCCGGCACCATCTCCCTGCGGCCCTCGACCTTCATGGCGGCGATCACCGACTGGGTGTCATCGCTGAGCCGGCACGGCTTCGAGCGGATCTATTTCCTCAACGGCCACGGCGGCAATGTCGCCACCATCGAGGCCACCTTCTCCGAGATCCAGGCGGAATGGTCCTATGTCGAGGAGCAGCCGCCCTTCGTGCTGAAACTGCGCAACTGGTGGGACCTGCCGGGCGTCATGGGCGTGTGCAACGGCCTGTTCCCCAAGGGCCACGGCATGCACGCCACCCCGTCCGAGATCGCGGTCACCCAGGCGGCCTACCCCGACCATATCAAGACGGCCGATTACAGCCCGCAGATCGCGCCGGTCGGGCCGATCCGCGACGCCCTTGACTACCGCGCGCGCTTCCCCGACGGCCGGATCGGCTCGGACCCGGGCCTCGCCAGCCCCGAGCATGGCCGGACCATCATCGACGCGGCCGTTCCAGCCCTGTTGAAGGATGTCGCGGCCTTCACCAACGAGGTCTTGCCCGAGGTCTGAAACCGGCCCAAGGCATGACCCATGACCGAGTTCGAAAAAGCCCTCAGGACCGGCCGCCGCCTGACCCGCGACGGCGCGCGCGCGGCGAACACGGCCCTGTCCGGTGGGGAAATGATGAAGGCGGCGGGCGACGTCATCAACGCCCGGCTGGAGATCATGGCCGCCGGCATGACCGATCCGCGCAAGGTCGATCTGACGGAAATGTCCCTGATGAGCTCGGAGAAGGTCGAGGCCCTGTCCGCCTCGGCCTCCTCCGTGGCGAAGACGTTCGGCGACATCGGCGGACGGATCGGCTCGGGCGTCCTGACCGAGGCGGGGCTGGCCTCGAAGGCCGCCGCCTCCGTCGCTTCGGCCGCCACGCCGGCGGCGGCCATGCAGGCGCAGTACAGCTACGCCGTGGGCTGGTGGAGCCGCGCCGCGGCGCAGATGCTGACGCTGAACAGCGCCCTGCTGAAGGGCCAGGCCGACGCCCTGAAACCGATCCACCGCACCGCCGTCGACAATGCGAAACGGCTGAAGAAGTCTACCTGAACGGCGGCTCGTCGAAGGCGCGCAGCTTGCGGGAGTGCAGCTTGGCGCCCTCGGCGCGGAGCAGGTCGATGGCGTGGATGCCGATCTGCAGGTGCTCCGAGATCGACCCCTCATAGAAGCGGTTGGCCTGGCCCGGCAGCTTGATCTCGCCGTGCAGGGGCTTGTCCGAGACGCACAGCAGGGTGCCGTAGGGCACGCGGAAGCGGTAGCCCTGGGCGGCGATGGTGGCGCTCTCCATGTCGATGGCCACGGCCCGACTCTGGTTGAAGCGCAGGGCCGACTTCGAATAGCGCAGCTCCCAGTTCCGGTCGTCGGTGGTCACCACCGTGCCGGTGCGCAGGCGCCGCTTCACCTCTTCGCCCGGGGCGCCGGAGACCTGTTTGGCGGCGTCGTAGAGGGCGCGCTGGACCTCGGCGATGGAGGGGATGGGGATGTCCGGCGGCAGCACCGCGTCAAGGACGTGGTCGTCGCGCAGATAGGCGTGGGCCAGCACATAGTCCCCGATCGTCTGGGACGGGCGCAGGCCGCCGCAGTGGCCGATCATCAGCCAAGCGTGCGGGCGGGTGACAGCCAGGTGGTCGCAGATGGTCTTGGCGTTGGACGGCCCGACGCCGATGTTGACAAGGGAAATGCCCGAGTGGCCCGGCGCGGTCAGGTGATAGGCCGGCATCTGGTGCTTCTTCCAGGCCGCGTCCATCACGGCGTTGGGGTCGGCGGTCTCGCGCGTGATCACCACCCCGCCTGCGCAGGACAGGGACTCATAGATGCTGTTCGGGTCCTTCAGCTGGTCGCAGGCCCAGCGCACGAAGTCGTCGACGTAGCGGTTGTAGTTGGTGAACAGCACATAGGACTGGACGTGCTCGACGGGCGTCCCGGTGTAGTGCCGCAGGCGCGCCAGCGAGAAATCGGTGCGCAGGCCGTCGAACTGCGACAGCGGAAAATCCTGCGCCGGGTCGAACAGGCCGTCGGAGATCTCGTCGCCGATATGGGCCAGATCGGTGGTCGGGAAATAGCGGGCGATGGCGGACGTCTGCGACGGGTTCAGCACCACATCGGACCCGTCCAGCACATAGGGGAAGGGAATTTCCTGCTCCGACGGCTCGACCTCGAAAGTGACGTCGTAGTCCTGCTGCAGCAGGGTCAGCTGTTCCGTCAGATAGGGGCGGAACAGGTCCGGCCGGGTCACGGTGGTGGAATAGACCCCCTGACGCGACATCCGGGCGTAGGAGCGGATCGGCAGATTGGTGGGCCGGTCGCCGAACCAGCTGATCTTCAGCGAGGGGTAGGAGAAGAGCCCCCTGGCGCGGGCCTCGACGTCGGCGCGCTGTCCGGTCTCGAGGAAGTCGCGAACGGCATGGCGCAGGTTGGCGACGGATTGGGAGTAGAGGGCTTCCAGGCGGTCCAGCGCCGCCGCGGGGGTCATCGTTTCTGTCATGGCCTCCTCTAGCGGATGATCATGACATTGGCGAGATGCCGCCGCCGGGCGGTACTGAAGCGCCCCGACTAGTCCCGGGCGCCTCGGCGCGGGCGATCAGCGCCAGGGTGCGCGGGTCGTCGGCGTACCGCCGCTTCAGCGCCGCGCCGTCGGTCTGCAGGGTTCCGCAGTCAAGCCCCGCGGCGGCGGCGTCGACCGGCGCCTCGCCGCCGAGGCGCCGGCACCCGTTGCGCCGGCCCGCGTAGTCGAACACGTCCGTCGGCGTCCGCGCCGCCGCCTCCAGGGCCGAGTCGCGGACCGTGACGCGCCTCAGCACCAGTCTGTCGCCCTCGATCCCGAACGACAGGGTCGCCGTTCCGCCCGTGCCGCAGCAGTGGCCGTCGCCTTCCTGCCACAGCGGGGTGACGGCCATCATGTTCGGCCAGTCGTAGCGCACGCCCTGCCAGACCTGGAGGCCCTCGGGCAGCTGCGCCGCCAGGTCGGCCAGCCAGCTCCAGGTGTCGATCTGGGTCAGGCGCCGGCTGTCCGGAAAATCCCAGCGGAACAGGACATCGGCGTTGCCTGAGCCGGAGCCCGCGTGGACGCCCGGGACGGCGATATAGGCGGCGCCGCCGAATTCAGATCCGGTGAGCAGGACGGGCGCTTCGAACCGGGCGCCGTCGAAACTCCAGGCCACCGGCGCGACCGGCCCCATCCGCGCCGCGCCGGCGTCGCCGATGAAGACGATGCCGCCGGAGACGCCGTCCTCGTCGGTGTAGCCTTCCTGCAGCTGCCACTGCAGGGCCCCGTCCCGCAGCGCCAGATAGCCGCCCATGGGTGAGCTGCAGCCCTTCAGCCCCGTCGCCACGCAGTCGCGGCCAGGAACTGGCGCGGCCGGAAACCGCGTGGCGCGGAGACGCTCGTCCCGTTCCGCCTGGAGGGTCAGATCCTCGATCCGGGACTGGACGTCAGCCTCGGGATCCATGCCGCCGGGCAGTTCGGCGTGGCGGGCCGCCCAGTCCGCCTGATCGCGGGCGAGCGAGAGCGGCAGGGGCGTGGCGTCCCGGGCCCGTCGCAGAGCCTGCTCCAGGGTCGGCGTCTGGCCGGTGACGGGCCCGGCGCCGGCGAGCGTCAGCGCCGCCAGTGCGAGAACGGCCAGAGTGCGCATGTGAGATCTCCCCATGCCGCCACCCTTCGCGCGCGCGGTCGGCGTCCGCCACTGACGCCGTCTGACGTCAGCCCAGTTCGCGATGCAGGAAGGTTGTGGCGTCCTCCAGCACGGGCGCCTTCTTCCGGAAGAGGGGCGAGAAGGTCGAGATCAGTTCGGCGTGGTTCAGGCCGGGATAGAGCTTGAACTCGCAGCGCCCGCCGACGGCGCGCATGCGCTCGCACAGGATGGTGGTGTCCTCGGCGTGGACGACGACGTCGGCGGTCCCGTGACCCAGCCACAGGGGCGGCGCGTCGGCCCGGGCGAAGGTGACCGGCTGGGTCAGGGTCGGGTCGGCGACGCGCCCGAAGGCGTTGACCGAGGCCGGAACGTCGAACGGCAGGAAGTCATAGGGGCCGGCCAGGCCGACCGCGGCCTTGATCAGGCCCGGCGCGCCGACGGCCGCCATATAGCGCCGGTCAAGCGTGATCATCAGCGCCAGATGGGCGCCGGCCGACTGACCGATCACGCCGAGTCGGGCGGGATCGCCGCCGTACTCGCGCGCGATCTCTCCCGTCCGGGCGGTGGCGAGGGCGGCGTCCTCGACGAAGGCCGGGAAATGCACCTGGGGAACCAGCCGATAGTCCGGCAGGGCCACGACGAAGCCGCGCGCCGCCAGCGCCTGCGCCGCCCAGGCGTACCGGGTCTTGTCGCCGCTGTCCCAGCCGCCGCCGTAGAACAGGACCAGCACCGGCCACGGCCCCTGCCCTGTCGGTGCGAAGACGTCGAGCACCTGGCGGGGGTCGTCGCAATAGGCGATGTCGCGGGCGACCTGGCGCGCCCCGCCGTCGCGCGGACCCAGAGCATTCAGCAGGGCCAGCGGCGAACAGGCGGCGGCGACCAGTCCAAGGGCGGGGGCGAACAGGCCTCTTCGGGTCATGCGGTGGTCGGGCTCGGCAGGGGCGGGACGTCCCTAGATACGCACGGAACCCGTCTTCGGCTCAATCTATCGCGCCGACGAGATCAGGGCCCCGCAGTTGGCGTCCTCGGCCAGGCCCGGATCGACGAAGGGCAGCAGGGCCACCAGCGGATTGACCAGGGCGCCGAGAACCGCCCCGACGCCGACCTGTCCGGCGACCGCGCCGGCGTCGACGCCGACCTTCGGCCCGACAAGCGGGCCCTCGATCGTGATCGGGGCCCACAGCCGGATCAGCCGGGCCTGTTTGGTCTCTCCGTCGATGCGCAGGTTCATGGCCTCGGCGCCGAGGTCGATCGTGCCGCTGCCTTGCGCGAGCACCGGCGTGGTGTCGATGACGAAGGTTCGCGCCGTGGCCACGCCGCGGCGCACGGTGAAGTCGGCGACGGCGCAGCGGATTTCGGACGTGCCGGTGTCCCCCGACAGCAGCTTGCCGAGGCCGGCGGTGACATTGATGCCCAGCAGTTCGGCGAAGGCCGCACGTATGCGGCCCTGGGGCACCACAAGGCTGAGCGTGCCGTTGGAGTTCGCCGCGAAGTCATGCACCGAGGCGCCGGGTCCCTCCAGCTTCGCGCGGCCGAGGGCGCTGCCGGTGACGGTCGGGGCGCCGTTCCGGGCAGGGATGATCGATTCCAGCGGGTAGCCGCGCAGGCGGAAGTCGGCGGTGGTGTAGGGCACGTCCCGATTGGCGTTGATGCGCGCCGTTCCGTTGAGGGAGCCGCGGTTGAAGTCGAAGGAGACGGGATCCAGCCTGAGGATGCCGGCCTTCAGATCGGCGCCGAGGTCGACCTGGCGGATATCGAGTTCATTGCGCTTCACCCGGGCGGCCCGGTAGCGAAGCGTTCCGTCCATCACGCGCAGCCGCTCGACGTTCAGCGGCGCGTCCGGAAGCAATTTGCCCGGCGCCCCCGACGTCGCCACTGTGTCGCCGGATCCGGTCACCCGGGGCCGGGCGCCGAGAACGGCCGCGAGGTCGTCGATGTCCAGCAGCCTGGACCGCAGATCGGCGCGCACGCGCCGGCGGTCGCCGACCTTGTCTACCGTCAGGTCGCCCGACAGGTCCGACGACCCGACCCGGCCGCTGAAGTCGTTGAAGGTGAAGACGGCGTCGTCGCGGGTCAGCCTGCCGCTCAGGCGATAGGGCGGGGTGTTCGGCGTGGTGATGCCGGTCAGCATGTAAAGGTCGGCGAGATCGCGTCCTTCAAGGCTGAGCGTGGCGGTGAACTGGCCCAGATCGAACGGGCGGGTGATCGAGCCGTCGGCGACCAGACGCGAGCCGACGCCGGCCAGTTCGGCCCTGAAGCCGTAAGGCCGATTTCGCTCTATGTTGATAAAGGGCCCGCCCCTCACCTCCAGCGTCAGCGGCGTGCCGTTCATGGTGCCGCGCCCCTCCAGGTGAAAGCCGGCGTCGCCGTCCGAGCCTTCCCGCGCGCTGATGGTCGCCTCCAGCTGGATGTCGCGCTCCTGGTTGGTCAGGGACACCGTGCCGTCGCGGATGATCAGCCGGTTGATCGGCGGCAGCTTCATCCCGTCGTCGCTCTCGGGCTTGTCGGGGTCCAGCACCCAGCTCTTGCGCCCGTCCTCGGTCGAGATCAGCACGACCTCCGGACGGGTGATCTGGGCCAGGGGCATTTCCACCTGGCCCGACAGCAGGGGCCAGAGCCGGACCGAGCCCTGGGCGTCGGCTATTCTGAGGGTGTCCCGCTCCAGGGCCCAGTCGGGGCCGCCGATCCGGAGGTCGCGTATGTGGGCGGACGGCGTCAGGCTGAACAGATTCACGTCCAGATCGCCGTTGAGCTCGATCTCTCGATCAAAGCGGGCCGAGGCCCAGTCGCCGATCGGGCCGCGAAGCCAGTTCCACTGGAACAGCATCAGGGCGATCACGATGAGGGCCAGCACGAGGAAGGTTCCGCCCGCTGCCATGGCCTCGGTGCGGCCCGGACGGCGCAGTCCGCCGTAGACGGGATCGTTGGCCACGATCCAGTCGCGCCGATGCCGCGCCCAGGCTCCGGCGGGGACCAGGGCCCGGTCGCGAACCACCAGCCAGTTCGGATTGTTCTTCAAGGGGTTGGGCAAGCGGCGACTCCGGCGAACCCTGACAACGCGCGAACCGGAGCAATGGCGCCATCGTTGCGGCCGACGATGAGGGCGCGCCCGTCGCCAGACGCGCCCTGACCGTTCGGCGTCACTCGGCGGCGTTCAGATGCCTGTCCAGCCAGCCGAACACCTCGGTGTGCCACTGGCGGCTGTTGGCGGGCTTGAGCACCCAGTGGTTCTCGTCCGGGAAGACCACCAGCCGGCTCTCGATGCCGCGCCGCTGCAGGGCGGTGAAGGTCGACAGGCTCTGGGCGGTCGGGATGCGGAAGTCGCGGTCGCCCTGGATCACCAGCATCGGGTCGCGCCAGTTGCGCACATGGTTGGCCGGATTGAATTCCTGATAGGCGCGCGGATTGTCATAGGGGGTGCCGCCGTTCTCCCATTCGGTGAACCACAGCTCCTCGGTCGAATACCCCATGCCGAAGGTGTCGAAGACGCCGTCGTGATTGACCAGGCATTTGAACTCGCC
>Ga0164290_1001067_pt1 | contig 55557 bp, 46 predicted proteins | sample Micstemetagenome_FD_108782 | JGI IMG/M metagenome (GOLD analysis project Ga0164290, IMG submission 108782) | Contaminated culture microbial community from soil near Moab, Utah, USA - Microcoleus steenstrupii SON62 (Illumina Assembly) | ecosystem: Environmental > Terrestrial > Soil > Soil crust...
ACCGCTACGGAAAGAAGCCGGTGCTGTATTATGTGAATGAAGATTGCCTGCTATTTGCTTCGGAGATGAAGGCATTATTTGCAGCGGGTATCCCTAAAAAAATAAACAAATCTGTACTGCCCCTTTATCTGCAACTAAATTATGTGCCCCAGCCATACAGCATGATCGAAGGTGTGCAAAAATTAAAGGCTGGCTATTATCTTAATATCAGTGCAAAAGGTATTTCAGAGCACTGCTATTATGAGCTTAAAACAAAGCCTGAACTTTATGGGCGATACAGTTACGATGAAGCCCAAAAAGAATTGGTTCATCTTATGGATGCATCTGTGCAAATGCGTTTAATTTCTGATGTGCCTTTGGGTGCATTTTTAAGCGGTGGCATTGATTCATCTGTTGTAGTGGCATTAGCAGCACAGCACACGCAAAAACTTAGTACCTTCTCTATAGGTTATAAAGACAATCCTTTTTTTGATGAAACAGCTTATGCCAGTTTAGTGGCAAAAAAATATAAAACAGAGCATACTGTTTTTTCATTAACCAATCATGACTTCTTAGAGCATGTTCACAATGTGCTTGATTATATCGATGAGCCTTTTGCCGATTCATCTGCCATCCCGGAATATATTTTAAGTTACTATACCCGCAAACATGTAACAGTGGCTCTATCAGGTGATGGTGGTGATGAAGTGTTTGCAGGATATAACAAACATGCCGGTGAGTTTCGCTTACGTAATAAAAATTGGAAAACAGCTTTGGTTAGTGGATTGCATCCCTTGTGGCACGTATTGCCAAAAAGCAGGGCAAACAAAGTAACCAACTTGTTTCGGCAGCTACACCGGTTTAGCTCAGCGGCAAGTCTTTCAACCGCTGATCGTTACTGGCAGCTAGCTTCATTACAAACAAAAGAGGCTACTTTTTCCCTGTTGAAGGAAGATGAATTTTTCAACGGAGCAGCGCAATTTTCTGATGATATAAAAAGGCAATTCTCCTCGGGGGTAACTGGCGATTTTAATGAAGTGTCGCTGGCTGATATGAATTTAGTTTTATTAAGCGACATGCTGGTGAAAGTAGATTTAATGAGCATGGCTAACAGTTTGGAAATCCGTAGTCCCTTTATTGATCAGGATGTAGTGGAATTTGCGTTTGGGTTGCCCGTAGAATATAAAATTGGTAACGGCTTAAAAAAACGTATTGTGCAGGATGCATTTAGAAACATGCTCCCTCCGGAATTATATAATCGCCCAAAACGGGGTTTCGAAATACCATTACTCAATTGGTTGCGTTCAGATTTATGGAGTTTGATTGATCAGGATTTGCTCCAGAAAAAATTTGTCGAAGAACAAGGCATTTTTAATCCGTTAGCAACCGAAGCCTTGAAAGCAAAGCTGAAATCTGCTAATCCTGGGGATAGCCATGCTACAATTTGGGCACTGATGGTGTTTCAATATTGGTGGAAAAAATACATAGCCTGATCTGCGAAGTATGAAATCGAAAAAAGTATTAATTCTTTGTCCAAGCCCGAAAGGAACTGCAGCTACACAACGTTTGAAATATGAACAATACCTTCCTTCCCTGGAAGAAGAAGGTTATCGGTTTACCATCTCTTCTTTTCAAACACCTGCCTTTTGGAAAATAATTTATCAGCCAGGCAGAATATCGCTAAAAATTTTCTGGACATTAATTGGATATTTAATCAGAACCTATGATCTGCTTCGGGCACCTTTTTACGATGCTGTCTTTGTAAATCTTTGGGTAACGCCTTTGGGCTTGCCTTTTTTTGAGCGGCTACTTTTTCTTTTCAATAAGAACGTAATTTATGATATTGATGACATGATTTTCATAGGCGACAAGAAGGGCGGTTTTGTGCAACGATTAAAGGGTAGAAAAAAGTCAATAGTGCTGATCAGGCATTCCAAATATGTTATCACATGTACGCCTAAGTTAGAAGAGATTGCCAGGTCCCAAAATAAATTTCATCAAGCTGTAGATATTTCATCCACATTCGATACTAAACGATTTTATCCTGTAAAAGGATACAGCAGGCACGATGTTACTACCATTGGTTGGACAGGTACCCATAGCACATTACCTTTTCTGGAAACCTTGCAACCTGTTTTGTCGGAAGTTGCCAGGCAACGAAAAATCCGCTTGTTAGTGATTGCAAATAAGGAATACAACATGAAGGATGTGCCTACTGAATTTAAATTCTGGAGTGCTGAAACAGAAGTGCAGGACTTGCATCAGTTTGAAATTGGATTGTATCCCATCCCTGCAAATGAATGGTCGCTGGGTAAAAGCAGCTTGAAAGCATTAACGTACATGGCTATTGCTATTCCTGCAGTGGCAACCGCGTACGGCACCAATTTCAGAATTATTGAGAATGGTGTGAACGGCTTTTTAGTTAAGGATGAAAAAGAATGGATAGAACAAATTGTACAGTTGATCGATGATGTACACCTGCGGGAAAGAATAGGAAGGGCAGGCCGTAAAAAAGTAGAAGAGTTTTTTTCAGTAGAAGCGAATTTTCCTAAATATTTGCACGTTTTTAAAACCGTAATGAATTAGTATGGGCAAGAAAATTTACATGGCTGGTGTAGGAGGTATGTTGGGAGAAGCTTTTTATAGAGTGTTTAAAAATGAATATGAGCTGAAGTGTACAGATATTGATGTAAATGAAGAGTGGCTTTCTTATCTGGATTTTAGAGATACAGAAGCATATCGAAAAGATGTTTTTGACTTTAAACCTGACTATCTTTTTCACATTGGCGCACATACTAGTTTGGAATATTGCGATCAGCATCCTGACGAAGCGTACCATACCAATACAATTGCTGCTGAAAATGCAGTGTATATTGCTAATGCCTTAAATATTCCGCTTTTATATATCAGCACGGCAGGCATTTTCGATGGTTCGAAAGACACGTACGATGATTGGGACCAACCAAACCCGTTGGGCCATTATGCACGGAGCAAGTATGCAGGAGAAGTGTTTGTAAAAGAAAACTGCCAACGTTACCTTATTTGCAGAGCAGGATGGATGATGGGTGCCGGCCCTAAAAAGGATAAAAAATTTATTCAGAAACTAATGGCACAAATTAAGGAAGGGAAGAAGGAATTATTTGTAGTGGATGATAAACTGGGAACTCCAACCTACACACATGATTTTGCCAATAATGTAAAGCTTCTGCTGGAAAAAGAATATTGGGGGTTATACAATATGGTTTGCGGTGGCATCACAGGTAGGCTGGAGGTGTCTCAGGAACTTGTAAAAGTTTTAGGGTTAGAAGGTCAAATTAAGATTACACCGGTTCGTTCTGATTATTTCAAAGACGTTTATTCCTCTGCACGTCCCGCTTCGGAACGTTTAATTGATAAGAAGCTTGATTTACGAGGTGTAAATATTATGCGGGATTGGCAAGTGTGCTTAAAGGAGTATGTTGATGCTTATTATAGCGATTACCTTTCTTAACTGGCTTTTTGTTCTTGTTCAACATGATAACTAAGAATGCTCCGAAGAAAGGCATGCAGGGAATTTTATAACGCGACAATGCCCCAAAATTCCCTGAGCTAATACCCACTGCAAAAGCAAAAATTAATGCAAATACAAGGCAGAAAACCACGTTAGGATCTTTAAAGATGGCTCTTATATTACGCCAATGTTTAAAGAATAGAGATAACGTCAAGTACAGAAAAACAAAACCTTCCAAAGCCGATAATGCAACGATCGGTTTTTGTACCTCCCACAGAAAAGGCCTGAAAAGAGTAACAACAACTCCGGGAAAGAACTTAGAAAGCATACCCCCGATTCCTGGTTCTATATCCCCTAAATCATAAGCAGATCCTTCATCTCCGGATGCATATACAATCCACTCTCTTGTCATATTTGAGGTCCGGCTGATTTTTTCCAAAGAGTATTTATTTAAATCTTCAGAAAACTCTCCAGAGAAATAGGAGAAGCCTCCTATAACAATTCCAATTACCAGAATATTTGTCAACCAGCGTAATGATACAGTCTGTATCCTGTGTGAATAAGTTAATAGTAGCCAAAGAATGAGGGCTGGCAAAAAGGCAAGTAAAATATAAAGTTTTACAATTGCGATTACATAGAAACTGATAATCAGCATCAATATGTTTTTTGCAGAAAAATCTTTATTGATGAATATCCTGAACGTTGTGTACGTTAGCCATCCTAATCCAAACATGCAAATCGTATCCTTAAATATCCCAGAACCCCAAACAAAAATGCTGGGTATAAACAAAAACGCAAAAGCTAGTGGCTTAACTATTTTAGGATAGAGATCAGCAAAGGTTTTATACATGGCCCAAATACCCGTATAAGAAAAAAAAGCAAAAAGCAAAGCAATAGGCATGTAAGTAGTAAAATTAAAAAGTCCGAAAACTGCACCAATTGCTCCAGGCAGATAGTCCTGTGGTGATTTGTACCAGTAAAGCTGAGAAGTATATGGATATAAGAACGGATCCTGGCTTGGTGAGGTGCGGAACAAAAGCTTAACCCACGTATCAAAAGAATCACTTAGTGAAGAATTAATAATCTTGCTATGATAATAGAAATTAAACGTATCTCCGTCTCCATAATAAAATTGATAGACCACTGCAATAAAAATAGCTCCTCCGAATTTTACCCATACTCCGGGTAGGTAATAGGGTCGTAATGGATGCCCCTTGGGATATTTCTTGTCGCGATAGCCTTTAGCTATGTAGCCCAGAACAAGCAGGTAAATCGGCGTCAACACCAAATCCCAGATAGTTAAATACTGCTGCACCTAACGAAAATACTATTTTACCTCTCCTTTAAATGGAAACTACTCCGTTAAATTTTTTCCCGCAATTTTGCCCCCATGCCCCGTGTACTCCGCATCTTTAACCGCCTAGTTGTTGGCGGCCCGGTATTGAATGTCACTTATCTTACTAAATACATGTCGCCAGACTTTCATACACTGCTGGTGGTTGGGGAAAAAGAGGGCCATGAAAAAAGTGCGGAGTATTTGGCAAAGCAATTAGGTATAGAATACGTGACAGTGAAGGGAATGGGTCGTTCCATCAATCCTGCTTCGGATTATTTTGCTTACAGGGAACTCAAAAAGATCATCAAAAATTTTAAGCCTGATGTGGTACATACCCATGCAGCTAAGCCCGGTGCTTTGGGCAGGTTGGCAGCAGCATCCGAAAAAGTGCCCGTGATACTTCATACTTTTCATGGACATGTATTTCACTCCTATTTCAATTCTGCCAAAACAAAATTCTTTATACAAACAGAACGCTTACTGGCAAAAAAATCTGACGCCATAATTGCTATAAGCGAACAACAGAAAAAAGAACTGGTGAAGGATTTTAAAATAGCACCAGAAGAAAAGTTCAGGGTAGTGCCTTTAGGTTTTGATTTGGATCGTTTCAGGACAGACCAGGAAGAAAAAAGAGAAAAATTCAGAACTGAATTTAGTGTTGCAGATAATGAAATTGCCATTGGTATTATTGGGAGATTAGTGCCTGTGAAAAACCATTACCTGTTTATGAAAGCACTTAAGCATGTGCTGGATAACACCTCAAAAAAAATAAAAGCCTTTATTGTAGGAGATGGAGAAACAAGAGGTGACCTTGAGAATGTAGCAACGCAGGCGGGCATAGCGTTCAGCACAGAAACAAGCAAAGAACATCTTCAACCCTTAGTGTTTACATCATGGCGAGCCGATGTAGATGTGATCAACGCAGGGTTGGATATAATCTGTCTTACTTCATTTAATGAAGGCACACCTGTCAGCCTCATTGAAGCCCAGGCGGCAAACAAGCCAATCATTTCTACAAGGGTTGGCGGTATTGCTGATATTGTGCTGGAAGGCGAAACAGCATTGCTCGCAGATGTGCAGGATTCAGAAACATTCAGTCATCATTTATTGAATGTGGTAGAAGATGATGCTCTACGAAACCGATTGGGCACCACCAGTCATTTGCACGTTGCGCAGCAGTTCAGTTATCAGAGATTAGTGAAAGATATGTCGCAACTTTACTACGAACTAATAGATAAAAAAAAGAGATAAATGCTTTTCTTCAAAAAGAAGAATTCGAAAACACTTGATTTGAGTTGGCTTGGAGCCGATATGCACTCGCATATCATTCCAGGCATCGATGACGGTTCACCGGATATGGCGACATCTGTTGAAATGGTCAAAGCGTTGCGGGACTTGGGGTATAAAAAGATCATTACTACTCCGCATATCCTTTGGGAAATGTATCCCAATACTCCTGAGAAAATTGTATCAGGTATTAATGAAGTAAGGCAGGCCATTAGTAAAGAAGGGATAGAAGTAGAGCTTCATGCTGCAGCCGAATACTACATTGATGAACATTTTGAAAAAGAGCTGACTAGTAAACAACCCTTGCTACCTGTTAGCGGTAACATGGTGCTGGTGGAAATGTCTATGGTAAATGCGCCAATGGATATCATGGAGATTCTCTTTGAGATCCAGATGCAAAATTATCAGCCGGTTATCGCCCATCCTGAACGGTATATTTATCTTGAAAGAAACAAATCCTTTTTTGATAAATTAAAAGATGCCGGATACTTATTCCAGCTTAATCTTCTTTCTTTAGCCGGTTATTATGGAGCATCAATAAAAGAGCTTGCCGAATACCTGGTGAAGCAGCAATACTATGACCTTGCAGGTACTGATGCACACAGCCCAAAACATATAGAAGCCTTACAAAAACTGGCTTCTTCGTCTTCTCTTGAAAAATTGAAAGACTCTGGCCTGATAAAAAATCACCTTTTGTAACAACCAAAGCTTTTTTAGTTTGTATTTATGCTGATGGCATTTTCTATACGGGAATTAGAAGCACTATCTGGCATTAAAGCGCATACCATTCGTATTTGGGAACAGCGTTACAAGTTTTTAAAACCCTCCCGAACGGATACCAATATCCGTACATATAACAACGAGGAATTAAAGACGTTGCTTACTGTTGCCCTGTTGAATAAGTATGGATACCGCATTTCCAAAATTGATGAAATGCTACCGCTACAAAGAGAAAAGGCAGTAATGGATATTGCCACACCCGAAGCGTCTGATGAACACTTTGTGAATGAGTTGCTGGGTTTTATGATAGACTTAAAGTGTGCTGAATTTGAACAATCCCTTGATCGATACATTGCTCAAAAAGGATTGGAAGAAACCATAACCGGCATCATATTTCAGTTTTTGCAAAAAGTTGGTATTCTGTGGCAAACAAACAAATTGCTGCCCGTTCAAGAGCATGTAGTCTCTAACATTATCCGTCAAAAAATTATCCGGGCAATTGATAAACTTGGGTTTGTGGCGAAAGATGAACCATTGTATGCTTTGTTTTTGCCGGAAGGTGAGCACCATGAGCTGGGATTACTTTATGTATATTATCTGTTGCGCAAAAACGATCTTCCTGTCATCTATTTAGGCGCAAATGTTCCCCTGAAGGATATGCAATACCTGGTGCAGATAAAGCAGCCGCAGTTCTTATATATGCATCTTACTACTTTCCCTAAACAAAACACCCTGCAAAAAATTCTCTCCACCCTTTCCGGCCTGGCTAAAAACTCCAAAATCTTTGTCTCGGGGGTGGTCACCGAAAATTACAGGCACTCCTTACCATCAAATGTCAGCTTTTTCAAATCTCTTGATGAAATGGTAGCGTATATAGGTCAGGCACAATAAAATTTTTTTGCCCCAGCTTATTATGTTTAAAGTTTTCATTAAAAATCATAAACAAAAATTTGGAAATCCGGACGTTATTTGTTTAAATTTGAACTATAAAAGTTTAAACAAATGAGTATTCAGGAGTTCAACAGTTTGGTTTTAAATAATGCCGACGGGTTAAAGCCTTTTGCGATCACTCTTACAAAAGACCAGGAAACTGCAAAAGACCTTTGTCAGGAAACATTATATAAAGCATTTGCTTACAGAGAGCATTATCAGCCTGGTACTAATATCCGCGCCTGGTTATTTACCATTATGCGCAATATTTTTATTAACGACTATCGCCGTAACGGACGAAAAAAAGGTGTGATGGATGTAGTAAAAAGTTCTATACCGCAGCACAGCTTATCATCAGAAATAAACGTAAGGTTCAAAGAAATTCATACTGCCATTCACCGCTTACCGCATATCTTTAAAACAGCTTGTTTATTGTATCTGCAGGGTTATAAATACCATGAAATAGCAATAGCGTTAAACGAGCCCTTAGGAACCATTAAAAGCCGCATCCACTTCGCCAAGAAGATGTTGCAAAAACAAGTTGACCGTTGAAAAAATCGGTAGTAATCATAGGAGCAGGTTTTGCCGGCTTATCGGCTGCGGCATTCATGGCAAAAGCAGGATGGCAGGTAACGGTTATTGAGAAAGGGTCAACAGCCGGCGGCCGTGCCAGGCAACTAAGAGAACAGGGCTTCACTTTTGACATGGGCACATCCTGGTATTGGATGCCCGATGTGTTTGAACGATTCTTCAACTGTTTTGGCAAAACAACTTCCGACTATTATACCCTTACACGCCTCGATCCTTCTTACAGGGTTTATTGGAAAGATGAGCATTCAGACATTCCTGCCAATTACGAAGAACTAAAAGCATTATTCGAAAAGTTTGAAAAAGGCAGCGGTGAAAAATTAGATCAATACTTAAAAGAGGCTTTTACAAAATATAAGATTGGCATTGAGGACCTGGTATACAAACCCGGTCAATCCTTCACAGAGTTTTTTGATTGGAAAGTAGTGAGTAATGTTTTTAAGCTGGACGTTTTTACTTCTATTAAATCACACATAGCTAAAAAATTCAAAAGCCTGCAGTTAAGACAACTGCTGGAGTTCCCTGTTTTGTTTTTGGGAGCACTTCCTCAAAACACGCCTGCTTTATATAGCTTAATGAACTATGCCGATATCATGGGTGGCACATGGTATCCGGAAGGTGGTATGTTCTCCATAGTAAAAGCAATGCAATCCGTGGCTGAAGAGCAAGGCGTAAAATTCAGTTTTGGAGAAGAAGCAAAAGAGATCGTCATAGAAAAAGGATCTGCCAAAAAAATTATTACAGATAAAGGCGAACATGCTGCAGATGCTATCATCAGCGGTGCAGATTATCATTTTACAGAAACCGTTTTGTTGCCTCAGCAATATCGCAGCTATACGGAAAGTTATTGGGATAAAAAGGTAATGGCGCCGTCGTGCCTGCTTTACTACGTTGGCTTAAATAAAAAGCTTAAGGGCATGATCCATCATTCCCTGTTCTTTGATGTGCCCTTTGAACAACATGCCGCCCAGATTTATTCTAAACCACAATGGCCTGATGATCCATTGTTCTACGCCTGCGTTACTTCAAAAACCGACGCAACGGTTGCGCCGGAAGGTCATGAGAACTTGTTTTTACTCGTGCCTGTCGATTCAGGGCTGAATGGTGACACTGATGCGTTGCGGGAGTACTATTTTGGAAAGATCATTAAAAGATTAGAGCAACATTGTGGTGAACCGGTTCGTGATTCAATTGTTTATAAAAAAAGCTTTTCGGTGTCCGATTTCATCAATGATTACAATTCATACAAAGGCAATGCGTATGGATTGGCCAATACGCTGAGACAGACAGCTATTTTCAAGCCTTCCTGCCGCAGCAAAAAAGTAAAGAACCTTTTTTACACCGGCCAGTTAACGGTTCCTGGTCCGGGTGTGCCACCAAGTTTGATCAGTGGCGAAGTGGTATCGAAACAAGTATTAAAAACCTTTAACGCCAAACCAGTATGACGGTGGATCTATTTCATAAAACCAGCTTTGACTGCAGTAGAGTGGTTACGTTGGCCTATAGCACCTCCTTTTCGTCTGCCATTAAATTATTGCATAAAGATCTGCGTTCGCCTATTTTTAATATTTATGGCTTTGTACGCTTTGCCGATGAGATTGTGGATACCTTTCATGAACATGATAAAGCAACACTTTTAGCAGAGTTTAAAAAAGAGACATTTGATGCAATTGAAAGAGGCGTAAGTCTGAATCCTATACTAAATAGCTTTCAAAAAGCAGTAAAACAATACAATATTGGCCATGATCTGATTCATGCATTCTTCAAAAGCATGGAATCAGATCTTACCCAAAATAAATACGATCGCCAGGGCTATGAAGAATACATTTATGGCTCTGCAGAGGTGGTAGGGTTGATGTGTTTGCATGTTTTCTGCGAAGGCGATTTAAAGCAATTTGAAAAATTAAAGGAATCAGCAAGGGCTTTAGGTGCCGCATTTCAAAAAGTAAATTTTTTGAGGGATGTAAAAGCAGACTATTTAGGCTTGTCAAGGATTTATTTTCCTAATTGTGATTTTCACAACTTTACAGAAAGCGACAAACTGCAAATAGAAGAAGACATTGAAGAGGATTTCAGAAAAGCATATAACGGCATTTTGCATTTGCCCATGAAATCGAAGTTTGGTGTGTATGTTGCTTATAAATATTATTACTCGTTGTTTAGAAAAATTAAGACAACGCAACCACAGCATATACTGCAATCACGTATCAGGATACCAAATTATTATAAGGCCTATATTGTGCTGAGAGCAAGTGTAAAAAACGGACTTAGGTTGTTATGACGGAACAGAATATTATATTGGTGAACGAAAATGATGAGGTGGTGGGTACTGCGGAAAAAATGAAAGTGCACCAGCAAGGCCTCATGCACAGGGCTTTCTCTGTTTTTATTTTTGATAGCAAGGGTCGCATGCTACTTCAGCAAAGAGCAAAGGAAAAATATCATGGAGCTTATTTGTGGACCAATGCCTGTTGCAGTCATCCTTACCCAAACGAAAATGTTGCAACTGCGGCAGCCAGGAGACTAAATGAAGAATTAGGATTCACAACAAAGCTGGAAAAGATCTTTGAGTTTACCTACCATGCAAAAGTGGAGAATGATTTGATCGAACATGAATACGATCATGTGTTTGCAGGTGAATATGAAGCAGCGATAAATCCTAATGTTGGCGAAGTAATGGACTATAGCTATAAAGAGATGGCAGATATAAAAGAAGCGATTGAACAGTATCCGGAGAAATTTACATCATGGTTTAAAATTGCTTTTCCTAAAGTTGAAGACTGGTGGAATAAGAAGTATGGTGTCTCAAATCTCAAATCTCAAATTTCAAATCTATCATGACCGCATTGTTTTTCATATTAGTGCTGTTGGGAACCTTTTTGGTTATGGAAGGCATTACCTGGCTTACTCATAAATATGTAATGCATGGATTTCTTTGGTATTTGCACAGAGATCATCATCAAAAGGAGCCTGGCTTTTTCGAAAAGAACGATTGGTTCTTTGTCATCTTCGCTGTACCAAGCATGTTATTAATTGGCTTTGGTGTGAGTAACGGAGTATGGTGGCAAGCCGCCATTGGCTTTGGCATTATGGCTTACGGTGCCGCTTATTTCATTGTGCATGATGTTATTATTCATCAGCGTTTTAAATGGTTCAGCCGCAGTAAGAGCACTTATGTACGGGCCATCCGCTGGGCTCATAAAATGCATCACAAACATTTAGATAAACATGAAGGCGAAAGCTTTGGTATGTTGATGGTGCATAAAAAATATTGGGAAAAAGTTCGAAGAGATAGCAGGCTTATGGCAGGGAAAAAAGTAGGATATGCTCCCGAATCGAATTAGCACGTCGCGTATTGCCTCCTCTTATTAGCTTTACTTAATTGGCTACTCTACAACAATACGATTATATCATTACCGGTGCAGGTTGTGCAGGCTTAAGCCTTGTTATGCACATGATGAAATCAGGAAAGTTTGCTGATAAGAAGATCCTTATAATTGATAAGGACACTAAGGAAAAGAATGACAGAACATGGTGTTTTTGGGAGAAGGGCGAAAGCTTGTTTCAATCAATTGTTGCTAAAGAATGGAAGCAACTTCATTTTTATTCATCATCTATTTCGAAAGAGTTGGATATTCAACCCTACAGTTATAAACTGATAAGAGGCATCGATTTTTACAATTATAGTAAGCAGGAATTAAATAAGCATCCTAACATACAATGGCTTTATCAATCTGTTGATAAGGTTGAAAATGCTAATGGAAAAGCTGTGGTGTTTTCAAACGCAGAAAGATTTGAAGCTGATTTTGTTTTCAACAGCATCTTATTTAAAAAACCAGAACTAAAAAAGAACGAGTACTGGCTTCTGCAACATTTTAAAGGACTATACATTAAAACGCCTGCGGGAACTTTTAATGCTCATTCCGCTACGTTAATGGACTTCAGATGCAGCCAGGAGAGTGGCGCCACTTTTTTTTATGTTTTGCCCTTATCCGATTCTGAGGCACTTGTTGAGTACACTCTATTTTCTAAGGAACTTTTAGACCACAATAAATACGATGAAGCACTAAGAAATTATATTTTAAAACAGTTGCAATTACCATCTTATGAAATTTCAGAAGAGGAATTTGGCATTATTCCAATGACAAATCATTCCTTTCCCGTTAGCAATGGAAATATTATTAATATCGGAACAGCTGGCGGACAAACAAAAGGCTCAAGCGGATATACGTTTCGCTTCATACAAAAACACTCTGAAGCGATAGTTAAATGCCTGGCAGAAACCGGGAAGCCATTAGGACTTCAATCGCCAGCTAGGCGTTTTCAATTTTACGACAGTGTGCTGCTAAATATTCTAAACAACAAAACTCTTGCGGGAGAAAAGATCTTTTCTGAATTATTTGAACGCAACAAGGCATCGGAAGTATTTAAATTTTTAGATAACGAAACATCTCTATCTGAAGAATTAAAGATCATCTCCACACTGCCGACATTGCCTTTTGGAAAGGCAGCTTTAAATCATATGATCAGTTAGCATGTTGATAAATTATCTGTACCAACGATCGAGCCGGCACTACTCCTGATTGCCGCCATTTTATTTCTCCTTCCTTAAATAAAATCAAAGTAGGCACACCCTGAATATTAAATTGATCAGCCACCTGCGGGTTTTTATCAATATCAATTTTGATGATGGTTGCTTTATCCCCTACAGTGTCTTTTGCTTGTTTCAATATAGGCGCCATCATTTTACAAGGTCCGCACCACTCGGCAAAAAAATCAACCAACACAGGTTTGTTTGAATGGATGATTTCATTAAAACGTGACATGTTTTTTCTATTTCAATAACATACAATATACCAAAACAAACTGCAGAGCTGGTATGATATTTTATAACATCCAGGCATGGGCGAAAACATCCTTAACAAAACCGTCAAGATACTCCTGATTATCTTCTTGCTTGCTTTGATACTGGTTAAAGGAAAGCCGCTACTTGTCCCAATAACATATGGTGCTTTGTTTTCTATGTTGTTGTTGCCTGTGTCGTTGAAGCTTGAGGGTTGGGGAGTTAACCGTGCTTTTTCAATTGTTCTTTCCATACTGCTCATTGTTCTATTTTTTGCCGGCGTCGTAAGCTTACTGGCATGGCAGGTTTCGGATATGGCGCAAAAGGCTCCTGAAATAGAAAAGAACATTACTGAAAAAGTGCAGCAACTAAAACAACAGGTGACAACTTCTTTTGGCATATCTCCGCAAAAGCAACAGGAGATGATTCAAAAGCAACAGCAATCTTCGGGTGGTAAAACAACATCAATGATTACCGGTGCATTTGCTTCTGTGGGCTCCTTATTAGCAGATTTTCTTTTAATGCTGATCTATATTTTCCTCTTTATGTATTTCCGAACGCACCTTAAGAAGTTCCTTCTAAAGCAGGTGCCAAGAGATGAACAGGGTAATACTACAAAGATCATTGAAAGTTCAAGGAAGGTAGCGCAGAAGTATATCACAGGTTTAATGCTGATGATTGTTGGATTGTGGATTATGTATTCTATAGGTTTTGCTATAGCTGGAGTTAAGAATTTCTTCTTTTTTGCCGTGCTATGCGGTTTGTTAGAGATCATTCCATTTGTTGGAAATCTTTTAGGCAATGCCCTTACTATCATTGTTGCCTTGGCACAAGGCGGTAATATGAATGTGGTTATCGGGATTTTGATCACCTATGCTGTAGTGCAGTTCATTCAATCCTATATTCTAGAACCAATGGTAGTAGGTAGTGAGGTGAGCATTAACCCGGTATTTACAATCATAGGCATTATCATAGGCGAGTTTATTTGGGGCATACCGGGAATGATCTTAGCTCTACCAGTTTTAGGCATTACTAAAATCATTTGCGATAACGTTGAGCCATTGAAGCCTTATGGATTTTTAATTGGGGAAGAGAAAAAGAAGAGCGATTCAAAATGGATTAATAAGATCAAAGGGATGTTCGGTAAGGCCTGATGTGAATATTTCTGTTTATAACCGGTGTGTATATCAATCCGCTTTTGGTACTGAAAGGAATAGAGCTTGATCTCTATTCACTATGCTAAAAATTGATCATTTGCCATTTGAGGAGCAAGAACATTTTATCCGCTGCCATTGCGGCCACTATGTTGACATGAGAGATCTGGGTGATGTGTTTAAACACTTACATGCTGATATGCCCGAACCAGATTGGAGTTATTCTGTAAAAAAGGGAGAAGCAAAAGCGTATACAAAATCGAAGAATGAGATAGACTTAAATTAAACTGGTTAACTTTTTTAATACATCATTCAGTTCAATTCCCTTATCAAGAATTCCTTCGAACAGATCCCCTTCCTCCTGTACTCTTGCGTGAATATTTTTCATCGTGAACTGAGACATCTTTAACCCTTTCTTTACTTCGTCCCAATGTAAAGGCGCAGAAACTGTAGCACCGGTTTTTGGCCGAACTGAATAAGGTGAGCAAATGGTTTGAATGGGCCGGTTCTGTAAATAATCAATATATATTTTGTCTTTTCTTTTTTCGGGATTGCGTACCAGGCTTGTAAAAGAAGGCAATTCATTATGCACTAAATGCGCAACCAGTTCAGCTAATTGTTTCGATTGCTCGTAATTGTATTTAGCGCCTAATGGAATGTAAATATGCAAACCGGTAGAGCCAGAGGTTTTTACATAAGAAGGCACGTGCAAACTGTCCAGCACTTTTTTTACAACCTGTGCGGTTTCAATAACTTTTTCAAACGAAATATCTCCGGGGTCAAGGTCTACAACACTCCAGTCTGGATGCAGAGGTGAGTGTGCTCTTGAATGCCATGGGTTCATTTCAATGCAACCCAGATTAGCCATGTAAAGTAAGGATGCTGTGTCAGTACAAATCAGAAAATCTTTTGCATCTCCGGAGGATTCTGAAAAACGCTTAAAGGTCTTTAACCACTTATCTACCTTACCTGCCATATTCTTCTGGTAAAAACTTTCACCGTTAATACCGTTCGGAAACCGGTTAAGTGATTGCGGACGGTCTTTCATATACGGCATAATGTAGGGCGACATCTGATGATAATAATTGATCAACGCACCCTTGGTTATCTTTTCTTTTGGCCAGTATATTTTCTTAAGGTTGGTGAATTTCAGTTGGTGATCTTCTACTGTTACTATTAGGTTTTCTTTTTCAGGAGTAACCAACTTTTCCTTTGGAGAAGTGTTTACTTCCTCTACAACTTCTTCTGCTTCCAGTTCGGGTTCTATATTAAGGTCTGCTGCAGATTTATCTTCTCTTAACCCCTGAAAGGACGCATGCCGCATCACACCCTCTTTAGTTAGCTCGGTATATTTTACCTCGCACACTAAAAACGGTTTTAGCCATGTTGTAGGTGAAGCCAGCTCAGGTTCTTTTTCGAATGGGCACTTTTTTGTTATTAAGGGCTTCATCTTTTTCATCAGGTCGGTCATGGTAGCTGCATCCCAACCTGTGCCGCTCTGTCCAATAAATTTTAAACGGCCTTTTTCATAAATGCCCAAAACAAGTGAACTGAATAAACGGTCACTGTCTGCCTTCTTTGTAAAGCCGCAAATGATGGCTTCATGCCGTTGTTCAATTTTTATTTTTAGCCAGGTTTTTGTTCGATTGTTTGCCAGGTAAGGCGCACCTTTTTGTTTAGCAATGATTCCTTCCAGCTGGCTTCTTTTTGCTATCTCGTAAAAATCTTTTCCCAGTTCTTCTATATGATCGCTAAAACGAATGATTCCTTTTTCAGGTATCAATTGCTTGAGTGCTTCCCGCCGTTTGTATAATGGTTCGTTCATCAGGTCAATGCCATCTACCCATAAAAGATCAAATACATAATAAACCAGCTCACCTTGTTTTCTTTTCACCCATTGTTGAATGCCATTAAAATCCGGGCGGCCATCTTCATTTAGCACAGCAATCTCACCATCCACAACGGCATTTATATTCCACTGCAGAAGTGCATTGTAAACAGGTTCAAATTGTTTATTAAAAGAATTGTTGTTACGGGACCGTATATCGGCCTTGCCCGATTTCAAATAAGCCAGGGCCCGGTATCCATCCAGTTTCATTTCAAATTGCCATTCAGCATCGTTGAAAGGTGCATCCACTAATGTTGCCAGCATAGGTTTTAAATCATGTGGCATTTTTGTTTTCGGTGCATCCGGAAAGGTTCTTTTTAAAAGTTCTACTATACTGGAATAGTCCCTTCTTTCCGGCCTTAAATCAATGAATGATGTGTCGTCTGAAGGTTTTGATTTGGTTGTACGGACAGGTGCTTTTTTAGAAGGTAGTTTTTTCAATGGCAATGGGTCGTTTTTCTTTCTCGTTCGCTTGTTTGTGTTTTGATTTGGACGGGGCATAAGCCAAGAAACAAAAAAGAAGTGCCATAAAACAGAGCTGAACAGAAGTGAGATGTATAACTTGCTGAGAAGCAGAGTTTTAAAACTTCTCCACTTCAATTCACAGTATTCCACATCACTTTAGCTCAGGATGTTGATAAGTATGAGACCAGGTTGATTATCAGTAAGTACCAGCGCTGCCTGTTTGTTCTTCTATAACCTCACCAAGCTTCTTTAAAAGCTTTCCAGGTATGAGGTCGGCACATTGCCATTGTGAGGATTTATAAAGAATGTAAGAATTGTCCTGCCCTGTAACAAGGTATGATGATGTGCTGATTGATGTAAAAATATATAATTGATTTTCGACAGTTGCCTTAAACTCCATAAAAGCAAAATAATTAAGCTTGCAGGAATTATACATTTTATTTTAAGATGATAAGAAAATTTACTTAGTAAGATTGTTCTAAAAAGTAGTAACAAGCCAATGATTGCGCTAAAGCGGAATAGCTATCAATTGATTTAAAAAATACCCCGGAAGGAGATGTTTCCCGGGTAATAGATGTATCCACAGAGCATTTTGAAAAGGCGAAGCAACCTTTGCTCAAAGACGTTGACAGGTATCTTATCTAACTTCCGGCTAATGGGGTTCCAAAAATGCCCACAGCTAATTCTGCCCAAATGAGGAAGAGGCCTATCAAAAGAAGCCCACAAATAATAATTCGATGCTTAAGCTTCTTTACTTTTCTCAATACCAATTCGCACATAAGTCCGGTTCCAAGTAGCAGCACACCGGCTACAATAAAATCGAACAAGGACCAGCCTTCTCCATCAGTGAACTGGTTTGCTATTAATGGTATGGTCAATAGAAGTGCTACCGTAAGTATAATACCAAAAAGTCTTTTGTTTTGTGCGATCATAAATGTTCAGTTTTATAGTGTTACCTGTTGTTTTTAGAACTAAAAATCATTCATCATAAGGTAAATCTTATCGAATAATTCGCCAACGCCTAACGATGCCCAGAGAATAAAAATGCCTAACAGTATTCTTACTAAGCTCATTCGGGGAATTGAAAAACCAGTAAGTTGTTTGCGAATGGAGTTAACCGGAAGAAAGTAAACGAAAGAAAGAAGCATCAGAAAAACCCCAAAGGCCGTATCGTTACCCCAAAACGTATTTATCAGCCCTATCATTAATACTACTATACCAAATAGCCAGCTGAGGATTTTAAGGCCAATTGGTGTGTGATTCATGATTGCTTCTGGTTTGTTGTTCATAGTTTTTGTTTTTAAAGATTAGTTAGAATATAATTTGGTTCAGCTTGCATGTCAATACCTCGATACCCTCTTTAAAAAGTACTTTGTATTTCAAAGTTAAATAAAAAACTTTACTTACAAACAGCTTACGGCATTTATAATTATGATCGGCTATTATTTTATTCCATCGGCGATGGAGAAGTTATAATCCCTTTTTAAAGCTTTCAGGCTCTGCTATAAAAAATATAGGATTTAAGAAATTGATTTCGATTGAACGAATCTTACTAATAGATATAAAGAGTTAGGAGAAACCAACCTCCTTCTTATACTAACTGAAAAAGAGGAAAAAATGAAGGAAAGTAGCCTCGCCGCGAATCGAACGCGGATCCAGGGCTTCGGAGACCCTTATACTATCCATTGTACTACGAGGCCAGTATTTAGTTAACTGGTTTATTTGTTTACTGGTTAATTAAGTGAACAAATAATCAACTATTCAACTAATAAACCAATAAACTATTTAATTAATCCCGGTGCATTAGTGGCAAAGATCTTTACTGCGATAGCCAGCAAAACTACACCAAAAAATTTGCGAACAGCGATCAGTCCTGCAGGACCTAATACTTTTTCCAGAAAGGTGAGTGATTTTAAAACAAGAAATACAACAAGGAGGTTTACAAGAATTCCAAATAAAATCACTGTTCTGTCGTAATTGGCATCTAAGGAAATAATGGTGGTCAACGTTCCTGAACCGGCAATTAGGGGAAAAGCAATGGGAACCACTGTAGCGGCTCTCACATCTTTCTCGCTTTTGAAAAACTCCAGGCCTAATACCATCTCCAGGCCCAGAATGAAAATGACAATAGAGCCACCCACTGCAAAGGATCTGGCATCCAAACCAAGCAACGATAAAAACGAATTGCCAATGAATAAAAAGCCCACCATCAAAGCACCAGAAATGAGCGTAGCTCTTGCTTCACGTATGCCGCCTAATTTGCTTTTCAACGAAATCAGCACCGGCACGGCGCCAATGATATCAATTACAGCAAACAAGGTGAAGCTTACGGTTAACAGGTCTTTGATGTTGATTTCCATGCTGCAAAGTAAACACGATAAATTAAGAAGGCTGCTGGCAGCAATGGGTTTTACATCTCTAATTAGAATATGCAGGATTTAAGAGATGATTCTTATAGTTTAGATATTATCTTAGGTATATGTCAAATACTTTTAAATCTTACCTAAAAAGGAAAAGTAAAAACCAGTGGAGAATTTCAACGGTTGCTGCAATTGTTGCTTGTGTTTTTTTATTTCTAAGCAATAATGACAGGAATTTCTGGTTTTGGGTCATTGCCTTCTTCATGGCTTTTATTGTATCCTATCTCGCTTGCTTTATTATTGACATTATTTTTTACTTCTTAATTCCTTCCAATAAATAAGAGGATTTAGCTCCTAATGTACTAGCCATATTGACGAGATAGTATTTATGTAATTTAGTTAGAATACTCCCAGCTACTTGATTCTAGCTAAGGAATAAGATCACAAAAATAAAACCCTGTATGGGATTGGGGCGAGGTAAAGCAATCATCTGTCTTTGGCGCAGGATATTCCCGATACACCAATTCACCTTTTTCAAAAGCGATGGGTCGAGAAAAGATCGGTCCATCAAAAACAAATGAATGATACTCTCCATTTTCGCCGCACACATCAACATTGCCCGGCAAATCATTAATAAAAGCTTCATCTAATAATCTTCCGCAAAAGCTTTTATCTAAATAGGCGGTGTTCACACAAACAATAATTGCCTTAAAGCCATCAGCAATAAATTGATGCAGGAGCTCTTTTGTGTCCATCTTCCATAATGGAAACAAGCATTCAATACCATCCTTGGTATATAATCTTTCACGATACTTCTTTAAGTCTTCTAAAAACAAGTCACCGGAAATGGCATGCGTAAAGCCTTGATCTTTTAGCTCCTCATTCTTTTTCCTAATAGCTTCTTCATACACATTCATTCCTGTTGAAGAAGGCAATTCAATCATATGCAAGGGCAAACCAATAGCCGCTGCTTGTTGTTGCAGCAATTCTTTTCTCACTCCGTGCATGGTAATTCTATCAGTACTTTGACTGACAGTTGTAACTAATACCTGTACATTCGAACCTTCTTGCTGTGCCTTGTATAAACAAAAAGCGGAGTCTTTACCTCCGCTCCAGTTGAAAAATGATTTCATACTCTTTTGTTAGAAACGGAAACGAATACCACCATATGCATTAAAGCGGGCCGTATTGTAACCGTAAATGTCAACATATTTCTCGTCTGTTAGATTTCTTAGATCTGCAAACAGCTTTATGCGGTTGTTAGAGAAACCATATTCTGCATACAGGTTCAGCAAGGTATAAGGTCTCAATGTCAAATCACTTCTTTGGAAAGTAACGGGATCAAAATACACATCTTGCCTGCTGCCTACAGCATTTAATTGTGCACTTACATAGAATGCTTTTGTTACCCGGCTGCCTACAAATAAATTGAATGTATGCTTTGGCCTGCGTAGTAAATTAAAATAAGTAGTGTCTTTGCCTCCTTGTTTTGTTGTAATCTCTCCATCAACATAACTATACAATGCCTTTAATTGGATCTTATCACTCAGGTTAAGCTTTCCATCCACTTCAAATCCATGATCATTTTGTTCATCCTGGTTGATGTAATATGAACGGAAGGTTGTTGTGTTAAAGAAGAAAGCAATAGCATCTTTTATTTGACGATTAAAATAAGTTGCCCGAATGCTTCCCTTACCATCCTTTGTAAAATATTGTAAACCACCTTCAAGATTCAACGATACTTCAGGTTCTAAATCTCTATTGCCATATTGAGAGAACAACTGATAAAGGCTTGGTGTTTTATATCCGCTTGAAACATTAGCAAAGACCTTCACCTGTTTTGCTATGAGATAAGATGGGTTGATATTATAGGCAAAGTTGCTTCCGTATTCAGAGTGAGTATTCCATCGTCCGCCGCCTTCAATATTAAAGCTGCCTGACAAGTAATTCAGAGTAGCATAAATTCCAGCCTGATTTTGCTTAACGCTATCGCCACTTAGAAATGTTTTTGTTGTTCTGGCAGGAGCCCAGGGAGATGGCGCAGTTGTTTGAGTCGCCTCGTAATCATAATGAGAAGCTCTAAAGTCGCAACCTACAGTTACCCTTACCTGGTTAAGCGGATAAACAGCAAATACTTCAGCAAAATGCTCTCTTGCTGTGAAAGCAGTTTGGTTGTATTTAAAATATGCCGGGGGGTTATGATAAGTTGAATCATCAATATAACTGCGTCTCGTATTCACCAATTGGTATAAAGCATTTATTTGACCTTTGCCAACTGTAATTATATTTTTTACACCAGCCTGCAGGTTCTTGTTTACATTGATAAAATCATGGTCATCCAAAAAAGCATTATTATCTAAACTACCTTCATTTCTGCTCCAACGTAAGAATGGTTGAATGCGAACATTCTTGCTTGCCTGTATTCCAATATTAGCTTGAAAACTATTTTGTTTATAAGGGTCAGCTTCATATACTTCTGAACTGCCTGGCATTTGCTGTGCTTCTGAAAATCCATCCGTACGAAAGAATGTATAACCAACATTATAATCAAAGGCTTTTGTTTTTCCGTTGATGCCAAAGTTGGCCCTATAGGTTTGAAAGCTTCCGTAGTGTACCGTTCCGTTAATAGCAAATGGTTTGTCACCGCCTTTTTTAGTAATAATGTTGATGACACCTGCAACTGCATCACTGCCATATAAAGTGCTCTGGCTACCTTTTAAAATTTCTATTCGCTCCACATTATCAATCGGAACATTGCGGATGTCAAAATTGCTACCAATGCCTGTAGCATCATAAACAGGCACCCCATCAATCGTGATCAATGTGTGCTCCGGATTAGCTCCTCTTAAATAAATATTCTTTTCTTTTCCGCCATTGCTGGTGTAACCATTGATAAATACACCGCCTAACTCGGTGATCAGTTGCGATAGATCTCTGCTACCTGCTTTTTCAATCTCTTGTCTGCTAATGGTAATAACAACTTTTCCTGTTTCAGTTGTTTTGGTAGAGTACTTGTTGGCTGTAAGGGTTACATTTTCTAATGTACTTGTGTCTTGTTGCGCATTAAGTTGACTGCAAATGATCATCGCAGTCACAGCAAAAATTTTTCTCATACGGTAAAATTTTTTTAAGTGACTGCTTCCGGGAATAAAAAAAGAAGGAGAGGATAACAATGTATCATCTCAGCTTTTCCTCCGAAAGCATAGAATGTTGTTTAGCAACTGGCAGGTCTTCTGGCTTAATGAACCGCTGAACGCCTTCCCGTTTGTTTACAGTGGCGTGATGTTCAGCGAAATGAGTGATCAGTAATCATCAACGAGTGTCGTGTTATTCTAAATGTCGCTACCTATTTGTCGTGTTTTTCGATTATAGACAGCCCACTCATTACTAATTATTCATTACTCATCATCTTACAGCTACGGGGATAGCACCGGACTTACACCGGATTTCCCTTTTCATCCCATCGTTAAACGGGAACCAATTACGAGCGGCAAATGTAGAGAAGGAAATCTTATGGCAAATTATTTTTTATAAGGTCATCTGCATTGCTACTATTAAGCTTCTGTTGTGTCACTCACTGCATCGTTCTGTAATTCTATTGAGCAAGCTGCAACAATCCTCAAGCAATCAATCTGCCTGCAATCTATAGTTCCCTCACTTGTCATCCTGACGAGGAAGGATCTGATACTTGCAACATAAATAATGACTAATAAACAACCTCAAATTAAGCTGCTACCCTGAGCAGTTTATCCTGAGCTCTGTCAAAAGGAAGGTCTGGCGTTGGCTGTATTCATCTAAGCTGACCAATCAGATGCTTCCTCCGTCAGCATGACAAGCAAAAGACAGTACTGGCTTTAGCCCCTTTTAAATTTCAATCAATAAAAACCTTTATTAAACTTCTGCGTTCTCTGCGCCTCTGAAAGAACCAAATCAAAATCTTCTTATTTTCAAAGCATGGCACAAAAACCAAAGCTCCGCTTGTTTGATTTAACGATGATCGTTGTTGGCCTGGTGATAGGCATGGGTATTTTCCGTACGTCATCTGATGCGGCAAATGCTGCTGTTACTCCCGGTTTATTTTTTATGGCCTGGATTGCAGGCGGGTTGGTGGCCTTATGTGGAGCCTTGACCTATGCCGAAATCGGTTCCCGTTTTCCGGTAACAGGTGGCTACTATAAAGTGTTTGCCGAATGTTACCATCCTTCCATAGCCTTTGCTATCAACTGTATCATTCTTATTTCCAATGCAGCTTCCATGTCTGGCGTGGCTTTAATTGGCAGCGAATATATCTCGCAGGTAATTTTTAAAACCGATCCTGATAATACTACCCGTGCCCTGATTGCTATGGTGCCGATTATTATTTTTTATGGGGTGAATTTATTAGGCTTAAGAATGAGTTCAACTGCACAGAACGTTCTGATGATTATTAAAATTGGAATGCTGGTGTTGCTGATCAGTTCTATTTTTTTTGTTACCGGTTCCAATGAAGCTTCTGCATCAACAATGGTAAGAGAGTTTACTACAATGGACTATATCAAATCGTTTGGTGTGGCTCTTATTGCAGTTTCATTCACATATGGTGGGTATCAGCAAACTATCAATTTTGGGGAGGAAGTGCATGAGCCACGCAAAACCATACCTAAGGGCATTTTTATCGGCATACTTATCATCATTTCTTTGTATCTGGCAGTTAGCTATGCTTATTATAATGCTATTGGTTTTAATGATCTGAAAACATCCCGCGGTATTGCTTCAATAGTTGTAGAGAAAATGTTCGGACCAACAGGAAGAACGATTGCATCTGTTTTGCTTTTTGTTGCGGTTTTAGCCTATGTGAACGTATTACTTCTAAGCAATCCCCGTGTAATGTATGCCATGAGCCGGGATGGAATACTGCCTCGTGCATTCCAAAGGAGAGAAGAAAAGAAAGATGTGCTTACTGTTAGTCTTACCGTATTTGCTGCCCTGGGTATAATTGTATTATTCTTTGCAAAGGAATTTGATGAGATTTTAGGCTTTACTATTTTCCTTGATTCCATAGGAATGGCTACTTCAGCTGCCACTATATTCATTCTAAGAAGAAGGACAAGACATTTGGATGGAACCGGCATTTATAAAATGAGCCTATACCCGTTACTTCCATTGATATTTATTGCCGCCTACATATTTGTTGGGATTAGCATCTGGGTAAACACGCCGCATCTTGCCTGGACGGCTATTGGCGTATTTGCTGCATTCTTACTGATCTACTTTTTAGTAATGGGATTGAACAAGAAAAAAATTGAGCGTAGCGACCTGCTGAAAGAATCTGATAAAGATTAGGACACTGCCACCGATTTTTGGATTTATTTTTACTCCATGAAGCAACCAATATTATGCTTACTGCTTTTGTGTGTAATGAGCAAAAGCTTTGCGCAGGAAAAATGGGATTTAAGAAAATGTGTAGAATACGCATTGCAAAATAATATATCAGTAAAGCAGGCAGACCTTCAGACACGGTTTTCACAGCTAACATATAATCAAAGTAAATCTTCACGTTTACCAAGCTTAAATTTAGGAACCAATAGCGGTCTTAGTTTTGGTCGGAGAGAAAACCCTACAACAGGAGTATTAGAAGATCAAAACTTTTTCAGTACCAATTTTTCTTTGCAAACAGGTGTAACCCTTTTTAACTGGTTCTCTCTAAAAAACACTATTGAAGCTAACAGGTTAAGTACTGAAGCCGATAAGGCACAAGTTACCAAAGTGCAAAATGACATCGCCTTAAACGTAGCAGTTGCTTATCTGCAGGTGTTGTTGGCCAGAGAGCAAGGAAATATTGCATCTGTACAAGTGGGTCAAACACAATCGCAACTTGAGCTGACACGTAAACAAATTAAAGCAGGTAATTTACCGGAATTAAATGCTGCGGAATTAGAAGCACAGTTAGCGAGGGATAGTTCTTCGTTAATTACAGCGCAGGCCTCCGCACAGCAATTTTTGTTGCAGCTCAAAGCTTTATTAAATATGGATGCCGGTGCTCCGTTTGATATTGAGACGCCACCTATCAACAGCATACCTGTTGAGAGCATTGGCAACCTGCAGCCTGAAACAGTTTATCAGTCTGCCGTAAAAAACCTGCCCCAGCAAAAAGTAAACGATTTACGTATTCAATCAGCTATTAAAAACAGCGCAGCTGCCAAAGGAGGTTTGTATCCAACTATATCTGGTTTTGGCGGTTTAGGTTCTAACTACATTTATTTTAGACAGCCCAATTTTGCTCCTGTTATCACCGGCTTTGATACAGTTAGAACATTGAGAGTTAATACAGGCTCTGGCTTTTTTGTAGTGGAAGGTGCAAAGGTTGGGCAAGGGCAACGTATTGGTGATATAACACCGCCATCTTTTGCCAATCAATTCTCATCCAACTTTGGACAGAACATAGGAATAGGATTACAGGTGCCTATCTTCAATGGTCGTACAGCCCGAAGCAATTGGGAACGATCAAAACTCCAGGTAAGACAATTGGAGTTGCAAAAAGAATCGGATCAACTAACCTTAAAGCAAGACATTTATAAAGCTTATACAGATGCTACGGCCGCCCTGCAAAAATTCAATGCCAACAGAAAGACAGTAGAAGCAGCTGAAAAAGCATTCAACTTTGCACAAAAGAGGTATGGGTTAAATCTTTTGTCAACTTACGATCTTCTCAATAGCCAGAACAATTTAGCGAGGGCAAGAATTGAATTGCTCTATGCACAATACGACTATGTTTTTAAAATAAAGCTTTTGGAATTCTACAAAGGCGAAGGTCTTAAACTCAACTAAATTCTTTTATGAATAAAACGCTCAAGTGGATATTAATCGGTGCTGGTGTTTTACTGGCTGTAATGATCGCCGTGAAAGTTGCGGGTGGCTCTTCTGATGAAGGCACTAAAGTAACTGCCGAAGCAGTTCAGAAAAGAACGATAGTAGAAACAGTTAGTGCCAGCGGGCAAATTTATCCCGAAGTAGAAGTAAAGATCAGTCCTGATATATCGGGTGAGATCACTGAATTGAATGTGCAGGAAGGTGATAGTGTTAGAAAGGGCCAGGTGCTGGCAAGGATCTACGCAGATATCTATTCAGACCAACGCAACCAGGCTGCTGCACAAGTAGAGGCATCGCAGGCAACAGTAGCCAACAGCCAGGCAGGTTTGGATGCGTTGAAAGCAGAAGTGGATCAAAGCAAAATGGCCTTGAACCGCAATAAACAGTTGTTTGATGATGGTGTTATCTCGAGAGCAGAGTATGAACAGTTTGAAACCCGTTATCGTACAGCACAGGCACAATACAATGCAGCGACTCAAAATGTAAGAAGTCTGCAGGCGAATACACAAGCAGCCCGTACCAATTTACAAATGCAAAATAAAAATGTGGCTCGTGCAGTAATTACTGCGCCCATGGATGGAGTGATCTCGACACTGCGTGTAAAAAAAGGTGAACGGGTGGTAGGTACAGCTCAAATGGCAGGTACCGAGATGATGACAGTAGCTGATATCCGTTCGATGGAAGTAAGGGTGGAAGTTGGAGAGAATGATATTGTGAAAGTGAACATTGGCGATTCGGCCGATGTAAAAGTAGAAGCTTATAACAACCGTAAGTTCAGAGGCGTGGTTACTAAAATAGCGAATAGCACAGCTGCTGCGGGTACGGCTATGTCCAACAACAATGCTACCATGTATGCTGTTCACATTCGTTTAGATCCTTCTTCTTACACCGATCTTTTAGATCCCGCAAGACCCAAGAAATTTCCATTCAGGCCCGGTATGAATGCCAGTGCCGATATTAAAACAAGAAGAGTGGACGGTGCATTCAGTGTTCCTACTATGGCGGTGGCGGCACGTGTGAAAGGCAGTGACGAAACCTTTGATGATAAGAAAAAGGAACAGGAGAAAAAAGCAGAGGAAGAATCAGAAGAAGTAAGCGATGTTTCGGATGAACTGGAAGAAGTGGTATTTGTTGTGAAGCAGGATGGAACGATTGAAAAAAGAATTGTAACAACCGGTATACAGGATATCAATCATATTCAGATCCTGAGTGGGTTGAATGCAGGTGAGAAAGTAGTAACCGCACCTTTTAATGCTATTAATAAAACATTGAAGAGCGGCGACAAAGTAAAAGAGGTGTCGAGAAAAGAATTAGTTGGTAATAAGTAAGCCGTAAGTAAAATAAAAACAGGTTACAGATGCGCATAGGGGTAATTGGCAATGGCAGTTGGGCAACGGCCCTGGTTAAGATTCTTACTGATAACAAACATGCAGTAAACTGGTGGGTTCGTAACACGGACTCCATTAGTTACATAAAACAAAGGAGACATAATCCCCATTATTTACATACAGCCTATTTCGATGTATCACTGCTAAATATGCTTAATAATGTGCAGGAGGTAGTAAACAATTCAGATTTGTTAGTGATGGCAGTGCCATCGGCCTATATGAAGGATGTGCTTGCGCAGATTGATAGCAGTTTATTAAAAGAGAAGAAGGTTCTTTCAGCTATCAAAGGCTTGATACCTGGCCCTGACGTGTTATTGCATGATTATTTAAAGAAGGAATATGATCTTTCTTTGGAGAATTACTTCGCGGTACTGGGCCCTTGTCATGCAGAAGAAGTAGCTGCAGAAAAATTATCATACCTGACCTTTTCCGGTGTGGATGTAGTGACTGCAGAAGAAATTGCTTCTTACTTCAGAACACCTTATATCAATACCATTGTCAATCCGGATATTGTAGGTGTGCAGTATGCTGCTGTATTAAAGAACATCTATGCATTAGGTGCAGGTATAGCACATGGGTTGGAGTATGGCGACAATTTCTTAAGTGTATACATAGCCAATAGTGCTGATGAAATGGCCGGCTTTCTGCGTAAAGTAGGTATTCAGCATATTGTAGTTGGTGAACATCATGCTGATCCGATAACACGTAAGAGAGATATAAACTACGCAGCTTCAGTTTACCTTGGTGACCTGTTGGTAACGTGTTATTCCTTATACAGCCGCAACCGCACCTTTGGTGCAATGATCGGTAAAGGATATACAGTACAATCGGCGCAACTGGTAATGAATATGGTGGCCGAAGGTCACAACGCATCGAAATGTATTTACAACATCAATAAAAAAATTGGTGCGGAGATCCCAATTGCCGAACGTATTTATAAAATATTGTGGGAGCGAATGCCGGCTGCAGAAGGGTTTAGAGAGGTAGAGGAAGTGTTGGTATAAACGATTTCCCCTGTTATATTTATTTGTATGATTCAAAGTTATATGAAGCGAATTCTGACATCAATTTTTGTAATCCTTTTCTTTTCATGCAAGAAAGAAGATGTTTTCAGGATTGATGCTTCTCAAATTACATCAAGGGATGTTTTTGGAAATATAATCAGTGCGCCTGATCCATCTGACTGGACCATTACTGATGTATGGAATTCCAGGGAAATTGAGTTATTCAACTTTAGTGATACAATTACTTCTGCTGCATTAAACAGGCCTGATACTGTAAGCTTTATCGGGATGTATCCAAACCCGGTATCAAAAAGCGGTCAATTAAGATTTGATGTGGGCCTGACAAATCCGCCCACTAAGATTAAACTTGTTTTTGTTGATGAAAGATTCCATGTAATTCTTCGGGAAACCTTTCTTTTACCTCGCCACTCTAATTCCAATTTCTCCACGTTGGCCCTTAGCTTCAATATGCAATATTCTAATTTTGAGGCTAACAAGTACTATAGGGTGTATTATAGTTTTTTTGATAGAAACGGGATGACGTCCCGCCAGGGACATGGTGATATTCTGGTAAGGCCATAGTTTAACGGATATATGTTATTAGGCTAAAATCTATTAGACTGATCTGAGTTACATTTATAACATTAACTTGGTCTACTTCGCAAGCAAACTTTATCCATGCACAGAAGAAATTTTATCAGGTCAGTTGCTTTTACAGCTGGTGCTTTTAGTCTTCCAAAATTCTCTTTTGCCCTGCAAACAGATTTTCCGGACGTACGGGTACCGCTATCCCAAAGAAAGTTTATCAGCAAGGCAGTAGAAAAATGCATCCAGGCCGTATCAAAAGGGATCAATAATCGTGAGCTGGCATGGCTGTTCAATAACTGCTTCCCCAATACATTAGATACAACCGTTGACTTTACAACTGTAAATGGAAGGCCAGACACCTATGTCATTACAGGCGATATAGATGCCATGTGGTTAAGGGATAGTACGGCACAGGTATGGCCCTATTTATCGCTTGTCAAAAAAGATAAAGCATTACAAGATTTAATTGCCGGTGTTATCAACCGTCAAACAGCTAACATCTTATACGATCCTTATGCTAATGCATTTTATAAAGACCGCAACAGGGTAGGTGAATGGAAGGATGACCTGACGCAGATGAAGCCGGGCATTCATGAGCGAAAGTGGGAGATTGATAGTTTGTGTTATCCGATACGCTTAGCTTATGGTTATTGGAGAATAACGGGTGATACTTCTGTATTTGATGCTGATTGGAAAGAAGCAAGCCGGCTTGTGATAAGAACATTTAAAGAACAACAACGGAAAACTGATAAAGGACCTTATAAGTTTGAAAGAAGAACATCATGGGCTACAGATGGTGTACCATTAGGTGGTTATGGTTATCCCGTTAAGCCAAATGGTCTTATTTGCTCTGTGTTTCGTCCAAGTGATGATGCTACGATCTATCCCTACCTGATACCTGCTAACTTTTTTGCTGTAACCAGTTTACAACAACTGGCAACCTTAGCCAAAGACGTTTATAAAGATGCCGAACTGGCAAGAGAAAGTCACGAATTGGCAAATGAGGTGGCAAAAGCATTACAGCAATATGCTGCAACCACACATCCAGTATTTGGTAAAGTTTACGCTTACGAAGTGAATGGCTTTGGCTCTTACAATCTGATGGATGATGCCAATGTTCCCAGCCTGCTTTCTCTGCCTTACCTTGGAAGCGTAAAGAAAACCGATCCGGTTTATCAGAGTACAAGGAGGCTTTTACTAAGTTCCTACAATCCTTTTTTCTTTAAGGGTAAAGCCGGTGAAGGCATCGGCGGCCCGCATGTTGGTATAGATATGATCTGGCCTTTAAGTATCACAATGCGTGGCCTTACTTCTTTAAACGATATAGAAATAAGGGATTGTATAAAGATGCTTTCAGCAACACATGGCGGCGCCGGCTTTATGCATGAAGCCTTCCATAAAGAAGATGATAAAAAGTTCACACGCAAATGGTTTGCCTGGGCTAATACATTATTTGGTGAATTGGTATGGGATACATTTCTGCATAAGAAAAAATTATTGAGCTAACGTGGGTAAGCAAACAAATAATTATTGAAACATGGTATTGATGAAAAGAATTTTAAATCTCATTTTATTAATTGGCAGTCAGCACCTGCATGCACAACTTGTCACGAAAGTTACAGATCCTGTAGAGTGGGTGAACCCACTAATGGGCACAGACTCTAAAGTGAGTTTATCCAATGGCAATACGTATCCTGCTATTTGTGTGCCGTGGGGTATGAACTTTTGGACACCCCAAACAGGGCCAATGGGTAATGGATGGCAATATCAATATAGTGCGGATAAGATCAGGGGCTTTAAGCAAACACACCAGCCATCGCCGTGGATGAATGATTATGGCCAATTCTCCATTATGCCTGTAACAGGTAAGTTTAGATTCAGGCAAGATGATCGATCCAGCTGGTTTTCGCATAAATCAGAAACAGCTAAGCCGTACTATTACAGTGTATACCTGGCAGATGCAGATGTTACAACAGAAATTACTCCGACAGAAAGAGCGGCGCAGTTTCGTTTTACTTATCCAAAAACCGATAGTGGCTATTTAGTAATTGATGCTTTTGACAAAGGCTCTTACGTTAAGGTTATACCTGAAGAAAGAAAGATCATTGGCTATAGCACAAGATACAGTCGTGGTAACCTGCCCAACTTTAAAAACTACTTTGTTATTCAATTAGACAAACCTTTTATGCTGGCTTATGGCTGGCATGACAGTACGCTGGTAAAGGATTCTATAGAGATCACAGCCAATCATGCTGGAGCTATCATCGGTTTCAAAACAGTCAAGGGTGAAACTGTACATGCCCGTGTTGCTTCTTCGTTTATTTCGTTTGAACAGGCAGAGTTGAATTTGAAAAGAGAGTTAGCTACTGATGATTTTGAAACAACAAAGCGTAAGGCAAAAAGAGAATGGAATAAAGTATTAAGTAAGCTTTTGGTGGAAGGCGGAACAGAAGACCAGGTGAAAACGTTTTATTCCTGTCTGTACAGAATGGTGCAGTTCCCGCAACGATTGTATGAATATGATGCCTCTAACAAAATCGTTCATTATAGTCCATACAATGGAAAGGTATTACCAGGTTATATGTTTGGTGGCACCGGGTTTTGGGACACGTTCCGGGCTTTGTATCCATTTCTTAATCTGGTGTATCCTTCAATTAATAAAGAGATGCAGGAAGGTTTGATCAATGATTATAAAGAAGGGGGCTGGTTACCCGAGTGGTCAAGTCCGGGATATGCAAACATTATGATTGGTAATAACTCGGCTTCGGTTGTTGCCGATGCGTATATAAAAGGGTTAAGAGGTTATGCAATTGATACTTTGTTTGAAGCTTTATTAAAAGGGGCAAATAACGAAGGGCCGATGGATGCTGTGGCAAGAAAAGGCGCACCGTATTATACAACACTAGGCTATGTGCCATACGATGTAAAGATCAATGAAAGTGCTGCCAGAACTTTAGAGTATGCTTATGATGATTTTACTATTTATCAGTTGGCTAAAGCATTAGGTAGAAAGAAAGAGACAGAACTCTATGCACAACGTAGTCAGAACTACCGACACCTGTTTGATCCATCTACTAAACTGATGAGGGGAAAGAATAAGGACGGAAGCTTTCAATCACCTTTCAACCCTTTTAAATGGGGCGATGCGTTTACTGAAGGGAATAGCTGGCACTACACATGGAGTGTGTTTCATGATATTGAAGGATTGAAGGGATTAATGGGCGGCAATAATATGTTCATCAGGATGTTGGATTCTGTATTTATTATGCCTCCTGTTTATGACGAAAGTTATTATGGCGGTGTGATACATGAGATAAGAGAAATGCAGATCATGAACATGGGGCAATATGCACACGGCAATCAACCCATACAGCACATGATCTATTTATACAACTATGCAGGTCAGCCGTGGAAGACGCAGTATTGGATAAGGGAATCAATGAACCGTTTGTATAAACCCACACCTGATGGTTATTGCGGCGATGAAGACAATGGACAAACTTCTGCGTGGTATGTGTTTTCTGCCATGGGATTTTATCCTGTTTGTCCGGGCACTACACAATATGTTTTGGGTGCACCCTTGTTTAAAAAGATCACAGTGACATTAGAGAATGGAAAGCAGCTATCTATTGAAGCACCATCGAACAGTAATGCTAACAAGTATGTGAATACGGTTAAATGGAATGGTATACTGCATAACAAAAACTGGGTAGATCATTTTGATTTAATGAAGGGTGGGATATTGCAGTTTGGTATGTGGCCTGCGCCAAATAAGCAAAGAGGTGTTGATGCTAAGGCGTATCCTTATTCTTTTTCTAAAAAGGACTAATGCTGCTTCTTTAATGCCTCTCTTACTATTCTAACCTTCCAGGTGCTCTCCTGCGCACAGCAGTTGTTGTGTGTTCAGCAACAATTGAAGCATAGTCTAAGTGAGGTTACTCTTTGATGTTCATCTTTTCTTTCAACAGCTACTGACGGAGCTTCCGGACAACAACCAGGACGAACATCAACAAACGCCTAAGGTCCCACCCAGTGGTAGTTATATAGCCTCATTAATGGTTACCCTCCATCAAAATGATAGTTTTTGACAAGTGCTTAAATAGCCCAACGAATATTTTCGTGGCATGCCGCCAATAGAAACCGGTATGCAATGAAAACATCAAAAACTGAAATTTATGTGTAGCTTGATACGAACCTCATTAAGAAAAACTTTTCTGCCTATTGTACTTGCCTTATTCTTTCAATTCTTTCCTACAGATGGTTTGTTTGCTCAAAGCAGGTATAGCGTTACAGGAATTGTGATGGATAGCTTGCAACGTAAGCCTTTGCAAGGCGTAGCGGTATCGGTTTATCCGGCTTCTAATTCTAAAAACACAAAAACTACTTTAACCAATGCTTCGGGCTCTTTCGTTTTTGATTTAAATGAAGCCGGTGAATTCATACTTGATCTGAACTACCAGGGGTTTGGAAGGGTTAATAGAAAAATTATGGTTAGTGGTGTTGAGCAAAATGTTGGGAATTTTTTTATGGCTCCATCATCTAAAACATTACGAGATGTAACAGTCACTGCTACAAAAAAACTGGTTGAGCAAACCGATGATAAGATCATCTACAATGTTGATGCTGACCCTTCGTCTAAAGGACAGTCAACAATTGATATCTTAAGAAAAATACCTTTTGTGAGTGTTGACGGTGATGATAATGTCCGGATCAACGGCCAATCCAACTTCAGGGTGTTATTGAATGGAAGAGAGACTGCCATGTTTGCACAGAACGTAAAAGATGCCTTAATGGGTTTTCCGGGAGCTACTATTGTAAAAATAGAAGTGATAACGAATCCTTCCGCACGGTATGATGCTGAAGGCGTTGGAGGCATCATTAATATTATTACAAAGAAGAAAGTGCAAGGCTATAATGGTTCTGTTTCCACCTGGTCAACAAGTATCAACCAGCATAATTTTAATACCAACTTCAATGCAAAGTTCAATAACATCGGTATTACTCTAAATTATGGAACCCGTTTAGGTATCAATATACCTTCAGCTTCATTAATTACAACCATACCACACACCAACAGTTATTATAAAAGCCGCTTTTTAGAAGGGCATAGAGAATTGAACAGTTTCTGGAATTTTGGTAATGCGGAACTAAGCTGGATGGTAGATAGCCTGAGTACACTAAGCTTCTATGGAAACGTAAGCGGAGGCAGTTCCAGAGTTAACCTGGACCAATTAACAACAACCGTTTTTAATAATTCCGCGGACCCTGTATATAGTCATTTTGATCAAAACAATAAACGGGTTTATCCAACCACAACTGTTGGTACAGACTATATAAAAAAATATACAGGGAAGCCAGAGAAAGAATTCAGCTTACGTGTAAATGCAGAATTGGGTAAAAGCAATTCTTTTTTGGAGAGTGAAGAGAATACTTCTTCATACACTCGATACATCATCAATAGCAGTGAAGCATCGAACAGGCAATATACTTTGCAGTCTGATTATGTTCTGCCATTACAAAAAGGAAAGAAACTGGAAATAGGTGGGCGGTTAACCTTCCGACGTGGAAGCTCTGATTTTGAAAGTATGGTAAGGTATGACCAGGGAGCTTTTAAATTAAACCCCAACAACACAGATAATTTTGATTTTGCACAGGATGTATACAGCTCGTATGCAAGCTATAGTTTCAAGATTAAAACATTTAGCTTCAGAACCGGTTTGCGCCTGGAACATACAAGGATTGATGGCCGCTTCCAGTCGAGCAAGGCATTTGCAAAGAATAGTTACAGCAACGTACTTCCTAACCTCCAGGTTTCAAAAAAAATCAAAGACCTGTCCCTCATTTTATCTTACAATCAACGCCTGCAACGACCTTTCATCAATCACTTAAATCCATTTGTGGATAACAACGATTCGCTGAATATTTCTTATGGCAATCCGGACCTTGATGCACAAACTATTCATAACATAGGGCTTCAAAGCAGAATGCAGAAAGGAAAAACAACTTTCGGATTAAACTTTAATACCAGCTACAGCAATAATATGATTGTAAACGTAATTCTGTTTAATCCGGCAAACGGAGTAAGAAGCAGTACGTTTGAAAATATTGGAAGAGATCTGTTGTTCAGTGCAAATGGTAATGTGAACTCGAGTCTTGGAAAAAAGTGGATGCTGAATGCCAACATCAATGCACAATACAGAATTGTAAAGAATAAAATGATGCCGCAACAATCAAACAGCGGTATTGGTGGTAATACATCAGTTGGAGTAAACTTTAATCCCGGGCTAAGGCTTTCTTTTAACCATTACATTGGTTTTGAACAAGCGATTGTTGATCTGCAGAATAGTCCTAACACCATTCCCTTCTGCGGCACTGGGGTAACCTTTCAGGCAGTACCTAATAAATTAAGAATGACGCTGATGGCCCAAAACTACTATGCACGTTTTTATGATTATACAAATGAGATCAAAGGCCTGAGCTTTGAAGGCGAAAGCACCAATCGCTTCAGGATGGGTAAAATGGTTTTTTCTATGAATTGGAATTTTGGAAAGTTGAAGGAAAAGGTTTCGAAAAAAGTTGGCGTTACAAATAATGACATTTACCAGTAAATGAGTATGGCAAAGAATGAATGCTGATACAGCTACAGTTTAGGATTAAATTCTGATACAATAATTTCTTTAAAGCACCGGTAGTTAAGCTGCCTGGTGCTTTTACCTGAACAACTCACCCGCAATGCCGTCTGCTTTCAACATCCCTTCATCGGTTAGCTGAATGCGTGTACCTGAAAAACGAACCAGGCCATTGTTATAGAACTTCATTACGTCTTTGTCTAATTCTTTTCTTATCTCAATCCCCCAATTTCTTTCTACAGAATCTAAATCCAAGCCATCATTTGTGCGCAAAGAGATCATGATGTGTTCATTCAGCTTTTGTATTTCTGTAAGGGTTTCCAACTCTCTTTTAGCTTCGCCATCATGTACCGATTGAATATAGATGGTATTGTTAGGAAGATTCCACCGTCTTTCGCTGCCGTTATACGAATGTGCCGAAGGGCCTAAACCTAAATAGGGAATGCCTTTCCAGTAAGATGAATTATGCCGGCTTCGATAGCCTCGTTTGGCAAAATTGGATACTTCATAATGCTCATAACCTTTTTCACGTAGCCATTGCATAAGCAAGAAAAACTGGCGGCCTTGTTTTTCATTCTCCACATCGTCTTTTTGCTTTAACTGCACCTCTTTATGCAAAGGAGTTTTTTCCTCAACCGTTAAAGCGTAACATGAAAGGTGTGTGATGCCGTAACCGGTTGCTGTATCTACATTCTGCTTCCACATTTCATCGGTTAAAAGAGGAGAGCCATAAATAAGATCGATGCTGAAGTTGTCAAACCCGGCCTTTAAACTTTGTTCAATACATTGGTAAGACTGTTGAACATTGTGGGCACGGTTCATCCAACGCAGCTCTTCCTCAAAGAAAGATTGAATGCCGATGCTAAGCCGGTTAATGCCCAGGTCTTTCCAGGCCCTGAGCCTTTCTTCATTAATGTCGTCCGGGTTTGCTTCGATGGTAATTTCCGCTTCCGGGGAAACGGCGTAGTGTTTTCTTAATCCGGCAATTAGTAAGTGCAACTCCGAAACTTCCAACAAGCTTGGTGTGCCTCCTCCAAAATAAATGGTATTGATGGCTGTGCCTTCGAGGTAGTCTTTTTCCTGTTCTGCTTCTTTTGCCAGGGCTTTTACCAGGTCATCTTTATAACGCAAAGAAGTAGTAAAATGAAAATTGCAATAAGCGCAGGCTTGCTTACAAAATGGTATATGCAAATAAATTCCGGCCAAGATCGTTATTGATTTTACTGAAAGAAAAGCGTTGACAACTTAAAACATTGTTTTGCAATCTGTCATCCATCATCTACAAACTATCATCTATTTTTAATTCATGGCGAAGTTAAAGCACCTGCTTTCCATCCTTTTTGTTTTAACAGTCTGTCACTATGCAGGTGCGCAAACCATCTATAAAGTTTTTTACAAAGGAGTAGATATCGATTCAGCGCAGTTAAGAGAAAAGCTTTCGCTAAAAGAAGATTTTTTTTCCAGGGCTGAAGCCAATATGTTTATAGCAGGAATTGCTGCACAAATGCAAGGAAAAGGCTTTATTACTTCTTCTGTAGATAGTATACAGTTCGATTCTGCATTTGCATCGGTACATATTTATTTGGGTGAGCAATATAAATGGGCACGCATCAGCACACCTGCCGAATACGATGGAATGTTAGAAGCTTCACGTTGGCCGAGTAGAAAAATTGAAGGTTCTCTGATTGATTTTAAAACACTGGAGCAGAACCAAAAGCTTTTGCTGGACTATTTTGAAGAACAAGGGTATCCTTTTGCCCGCGTTTATTTAGATAGTATTTCTATCAATGGACCAGAGGTAAGTGCACTGATGAGGCTGGAGAAAGGACCTTTGTACAAGATTGACAGCATAAGAGTATATGGTGATGCAAAGGTGAGCAATACCTTTTTGCAACGCTACCTGGAAATACCAAACGGAAGCACGTACAATAAAAAAAAGTTGGAAAGGGTATCGAAAAAGCTTTCTGAGTTAAGTTATGTGCAGGAAGAAAGGCCATCGGACCTTACATTGCTTGGCACCGGTTCGGTATTGAACCTGTATTTAAAAAATAAAAAGAGCAGCCAGGTGAATGCTCTGGTAGGTTTTTTACCCAACAGTAACCAGGCTGGCGGTGGCAAAAAACTGCAGCTAACTGTTGATGCCAATGTATTATTACGAAACTCTCTCGGCAGTAGTGAAACAATAGGATTGGTTTGGCAGCAGTTGCAACAGAAATCGCCCAGGCTCAATCTTTTTTACGAACAGCCCTATGTTTTCAGATCACCCTTTGGCCTTCAATTCAATTTCGAAATGTTTCGCAGGGATAGTTCTTTTCTAAATATCAATATGACTTTGGGTACGAATTATAAGATCGAAGAAAGCAAAACCGTTTCTGTTTTTCTGCAAAGACGGCAAACAACTGCTACACCCAATACTGCGTTTATCCTGCAAACAAGGCAATTACCGCAAGATGCCGATGTAAGTTCTTTAAACCTGGGTGTGAGTTATCAATACAATTCCACGGACTATCGTTTCAATCCCCGCAAAGGTTTTGATTTCATGGCAACTACCTCGGCGGGTAATAAAAAGATCCGGAAAAACAATGCGGTGCTGGAACTGAAAGACCCGAATGACCCTTCCTTTAAGTTTGAAAGGTTGTATGATACTGTAAAACAGAAAGCTTATCAGGTGCGGTTTTCGGGGAGTGTTGCTAAATATTTACCTCTTGCCTCTCAAAGTGTTTTGAAACTGGCGGCAAATGCAGGAATGTATCAAAGTGCCAATTATTTCCGTAACGAATTGTTCCAGATTGGCGGTTATAAACTCATGCGTGGCTTTGATGAAGAAAGCCAATTTGTTTCGCAATACACCATTGGAACGGTTGAGTACCGGTATCTGATCGGCCAGAATTCTAATTTATTTGCTTTCTTGGATGGGGGCTGGGGGAAGCATATTCTGGAAGCAAAAAAGGGTCATACTTATTTGGGTACAGGTGCAGGGCTTTCATTTGAGACAAAGGCAGGCATTTTTAATATTACCTGGGCCATTGGAAAAAGAGACGACAGCGATTTGAACCTGCGCAATTCAAAACTTCATTTTGGGTTCGTCAACTATTTTTAATCAATAGGTTAGATATTTGTGCCAGTGCGGTATTTGCTGATCATATTCTTTTTTTTTAGTGCGTCCTTTATCCAGGTTCAGGCCCAGGATTCAGGGATTATTCAAAGAGATACGGCCTTTATACGTCACAGTTTAAGGATAGACTCTTTAAAAAGAGATTCCTTATCAAGAGAAGCTGCCAGGCAAGACTCCATTTTAAAAGCAAGGGCTTTTAGGCCGGATACAATGGTTTATACCAAAAATCCTTTTCTCCAATTTCATAATCCTGTAAAAATGCCGGTAAGCATAAGGCGGTGGAACGGAAAAGAAGGAATGTGTTATACCATCATTGCCTTGCTGCTTTTCTTTGCCTTTATACGCAATGCTTTTTACCGCTACTTACAGGATCTGTTTCGGAGCTTTTTCAGAACCTCCATTAAGCAAAGGCAGATCAAGGAGCAGTTGCTCCAAAGTCCGCTGCCTTCTCTTTTAATGAACATTTTCTTCATGCTGAGCGGAGCTTTGTTTCTAACCATTGTATTGCAAAGCTTTGGATTAGGCGATGAAATGAACTTTTGGTTGCTTTTTCTTTATTGCCTGTTAGGATTGGCAGCTATTTACCTTCTTAAGTTCTTGTCTCTTAAAATATTAGGATGGATCTTCCAGGTATCAGAATCAACAGACGCTTACATATTCATTGTGTTTACCACCAATAAGATCATTGGTATTGCACTTTTGCCACTGGTTATGGTTTTGGCCTTTGCCGAAGGCTCAGCTTACCAGGCGGCATTCACTTTGGCATTGGTAGTAATAGGGGCGTGTTTGCTGTACAGATATTTTCTGGCGTATAGTTCTGTTCAGCGGCAAATCCGCTTTAATATTTTTCATTTTTTGCTTTACCTGTCTGCCTTTGAAATTGTTCCTCTCTTGCTGATTAACAAACTGTTGTTTCAATTTCTTGCATAAAAGTTTACCTTTGTACCTTGTAGCCGAACCGCATACCATGGTTAAACAAGGGGTTAAGTCCGCTGAAGCGGGAAAAAAGAAGAGGGTTTTGATTACTCAGCCAAGACCCGAAAGCGATAAATCGCCATATTTTGAGTTAAGCCGGAAGTATGATGTTGAGCTGGATTTTTATCCCTTCATCAAACTTGAGGGCATTCCTGCAAAAGATTTTCGCAAGCAAAAGATTGATATACAAATGCATACGGCTGTAATTCTTACCAGCCGCAATGCTATTGACCATTTCTTCCGGGTTTGCGAGGAAATGAAAATCACCGTGTCGCAGGATACCAAATATTTCTGCATTACTGAGGCGGTAGCCCTTTATCTCCAAAAATTTATTCTTTACCGAAAACGCAAAGTGTTTTATGGTGCCGATGGCACAAACAAAAGCTTGTTCGATGTGATCAATAAGCATAAAAGCAACGAAAAGTTTTTGTATGTGTGTTCTGAAAATCAGCAGGATAGTGAGATCACCGGTTGGCTGAAAGCCAATAGCTGCGACTTTTCATTGGCTTTTATGTACCGAACCGCTAGCAATGATGTAAAGGATGTTTTAACCAGAACCGAATACGATGTTATTTGCTTTTTTACGCCAAGTGGTGTGAAAAGCCTTTTTGACAACGTGCCTAAGTTCAAGCAAAATGGAACGGTGATTGGTGCTTTTGGAAACAACACCTCAAAAGCTGTTGAAGATGCAGGCCTGCAATTAACCATCAAAGCTCCACAGCCGCAAACTCCCTCTATGGTAGCAGCATTGGAGCAGTTCCTTGTTGCTGAGTTCAAGAAAAAATAAGAGCTTTTTTATAAACTAATAGGCACCTCTTGTGGGTGCTTTTTTTGTTAGGTTACGCATATTTCAGCACTGCCTATCGGAAAAACACTATCGTATTTGGTAGAAACTACTCTAATTTTAAAACTGCTTGGAAGTTTTAAGATTTTTATGCGAGTTTTATAGGCCAAATATTTTTAAGAAAGTACAATAAACAGTAGATCATCCCGTTTCTGTTTGTACGTCTAAAAAAACTTTTGGTCACTTGGAAATGAGAAAATTAAATTTTAACCTTGTATCAACGTTTATTATGAAACGTTATATTTGTCCAATACCCCAGCGTATGAAAATGTAAAACCATTACTACACTTTATTCGCCCTTGCCTCGCTAGTGCTTGCAAGCTGCGGATCCAACAAGAACAAAGGCGGTAGCTTACCGAATGATGGCCAGTTGCATGGTATTGCACCAGGCGGTCGTTATACGTTACCTAAACCTCCTGGAATGGTTTACATTCCTCAAGGTACCTTCCACATGGGTCCAAGCGACGAAGATCCTGCTTATGCATTCTCTGCCCGTAACCGTTCCGTATCTATTAACGGATTTTGGATGGATGCCACAGAGATCACTAACAATGAGTACCGCCAGTTTGTTTACTGGGTTCGGGACTCTATTGCTGCTAAAAAGCTTGGTTATATTAAAACCGATGCTGATGGCGTAGAAAAAGTAGATTGGGCTAAGATGAAAACGGTTAAGTGGCAAGACCCTAAAACAGTTGAGCAACTTACCGATATGATCCTGGCTCCGGAAGATCGCATCTTTGGCAAAAAAGAGATAGATGCCTCTAAGTTGGTTTATCATTCAGAAACGTTTGATCTGAAAGAAGCCGCTAAAAGAGAGAACGCCGGTAAGCCACGTTCTACCTTTATTGTAAAAAAAGACGTTCGTATTTATCCTGATACTTTAGTTTGGATCCGTGACTTCGCTTATTCTTATAACGAGCCAATGACCAAACGTTATTTCTCTCACCCTGCATTTGGCAACTATCCGGTTGTAGGAGTTAATTGGATCCAGGCGAATGCTTTCTGCGAATGGAGAACACACTTCCTGAACGCTTTCTTAGATTCTAAGAAAAGAGCACAGGAGTCTGACTTCCGTCTTCCTACAGAAGCACAGTGGGAGTATGCATCAAGAGGTGGCCGTTCTCAATCTATGTTCCCCTGGGGTAATTATTACTTAAGAAATAAAAAAGGTTGCTTGCTGGCTAACTTCAAACCCGGCCGCGGTAACTATCCTGAAGACGGTGGTTTCTATACGGTACGTGCCGATGCTTACTGGCCAAATGACTGGGGTCTGTATTGCATGAGTGGTAACGTAGCTGAGTGGACGTCAACCATCTTCTACGAAGGACGTAATAACTTCCAGCATGATATGAACCCTGACGTTCGCTGGAATGCAAAAGATTCTGATCCTCCCCGCATGAAGCGTAAGGTAATTCGTGGCGGTAGCTGGAAAGATGTAGGTTACTACCTGCAAACCGGTACCAGCACGTACGAGTATCAAGACACAACCAAATCTTACATTGGCTTCCGTACGGTAATTGATTTGCCTGCGCCAGCTACAAAAGGTCGTCGCTAATCATTCAATAACTAATTATGGAAAGTGAGGTTATTTATAACCTCCTTTCCTTACATATTATTCTCTTTATTTATCAATAACCTATCATCAATTCTTTTTAAAATTCAATTTTTATGGCAGCTGCTATTCCTCCTAAAGTAAGTAAAATCGTAGACGTATTCGTTTCCATCGCTGCGGCGATTGTTATCTGGGGTGCATTAAGAAAGATCCTTCACACATCAGATGCCGATATGTGGTTAAAGATCGGTTTGACTACTGAAGCATTGGTGTTCTTAGTATATGGTGTTTTATACCTTTATTATCCTGCTGTAAAAGACTCTGCCAACAGAGAAGATACTTATGTTGATGCAACTCCTCAGGGAAAAGTTTTAGGAGCAATGGATAAAGCTTTATTAGAAGCAGATATTACTCCTGCTAACTTAAATCGTTTGGGTGAAGGCTTTAAAAAGCTGAATACAACCATCAGCAACATGAACGATATTTCTGATGTGGTAGCTGCAACTGGCGACTATACAGCAAAAACAAAAGAAGTAACCAGTGCCTTAACGCAGGTAAAGGATGCTTATGTTAACGCTGCTAATTCAGTTGGTGCTTTCAATTCTGCTTCTGAAAGTGCACGAGTATTCCACGATCAGATTCAGGTGTTAACTAAAAACCTTTCTTCCTTGAACACGATCTATGAACTGGAGTTGCAGGAGAGCAATAACCACCTGAAAGCGTTGAACCAGTTCTATGGTAAACTAGCTGAAACTGCAAACGTTATGAACAATAGCGCTGAAGATGCTAAGAAAGTACAGGAGCAGATCGGTGGCCTGGCTACTAACCTGACCCGTTTGAATAACGTGTATGGCAATATGTTAACAGCTATGCAGGGCAGATAATAACAGCACATTAAAGACGTTATAACCAAGAACCATTTCTAAAAGCGACTAAAATCACTAATATCATATGGCACTACCAAAAGAGCCGCGGCAGAAGATGATCAACCTGATGTACCTGGTGTTAACAGCCCTGTTAGCCCTGAACGTATCAGCGGAGATATTGAATGCCTTTAAGACGGTAGACAACAGTTTAAATAGGACGAATACAACAATTTCCAATGCTACAGGAGATATAATGCTTTCTTTTAAGGAGCAATTAGCAGATGAAAAGACGAGAGTTAAAGCTGCCCAATGGTACCCGAAAGCAGAACAGGCGCAAAGACTTAGCACAGATATGTATAACTACATAGAACAGTTAAGAGCTAAAATTCTAAAAGAAGCGGAATTTGATCCTGCAAAGAAAGGTGATTCAACTTACAAAGAGGACAACCAGGATATAGCAACGCGTATCATGGTAAAAGAAAAAGAAGGGGAGAAGCTTCGTGCTAAGCTACAAGCTTACAGGGAAGCAATGCTAAATCTCGATCCTAAAGTAAGGGAGGAATTTCAAAAAACGCTACAGGTAGATGTAACAATGCCGAACGTGCAAAATAAAAATAACAAAACCTGGGAGGATGCTTACTTTAATATGGTACCTACTGTAGCAGCCATCACCATGTTAAGAAAGTTTCAGAATGATGTTAGAACTTCTGAAAACAGAGTTGTTGGCTTTTTACATGAGCAAGTTGGCAAGGTTCAAATCCGCTATGATGCATTCGAAGCAATCGTAGGCCAGAATTCAAAGTATTTAATGCCTGGGCAAGAATTGGAAATTACTGCTGGTCTAGGAGCTTTCAGTAAATCTAAATTGCCAACCGTTTCGGTAGGTGGAAGACCAATTACACTGAATGAAAAAGGAATGGCGGTTGTGAAAATGGCTGCTGGAGGAATGGGTTCCCACAGTGTTCCGGTAAATGTTTCGTTCATTGATCAGGATGGCAACCCACAAACAAGAACTTATAATGTAGAATATACCGTTGGCCAATCTAACGCTGCTATTGCCTTACCACAGATGAACGTTTTGTATGCTGGTATTGACAATAAAGTGGTAGTTTCTGGTGGTGGTGTAGTTGCAGAAAAGATCAGAGTGTCTATTTCACAAGGAAGTATCAGTGGCTCTAACGGGAACTTTGTGGCAAGAGTAACCAACCCAGGTGCTAATGCTGTTATTACAGCTTCGGCAGATGGAAAAGTAATTGGCTCTTCTGAGTTCCGTGTACGTAACATACCAAGAGCTCAAGCTTATGTTGGTCAATTTGAAAGTGGATCTAGGGTAAGTAAGAATGCTTTTGCAGTTCAAGGGGGTGTTGCTGCTGGTATCAAAGATTTTCCTCTGGATTTGCAATACAGGGTAGTTTCTTTTGAATTAGTTGCTGATGATCCTGATGGGGACGTAATTCCTATTCAGGTTCAAGGAAATTTGTTTAACCCAAGAGCGAAAGCTGCTATTCAAAAAGTACCCCAGGGTGGTATGGTTACTATTGAAAACATTCGCTGCCTGGGCCCAGATGGAAGAACAACAACATTGCCTCCATTACTTTATACGTTGAATTAATAAAACTTTTTCTATGAAAAGTATGCTTATAAAAACATTTCTGTTAGTGGCTACAGTTAGCCTGTGTGCCCTGAACGCTGATGCACAGCGCAGAGGAAGAACACGGACGAATACCAACCAGCCGGCTAATAATCAGACCAACCAGCAGAATAACAATAGCAATGTGCCTGCCTATAATCCGTATGGCAATATTCCTATCGAGGTAGACTCATCAGGTTTATCAGGTAGTGATTCTGCGAGAAGATCGCTCCGTAGCGAAACTGCTTTCCCAGACAAGGGAATCAACGACCGTACACCATTAGATTATGAGCACTTGCGTTGGGATGATGCCTTATTTAAAGAAGTAGTTTGGAGAGAATTGGATCTTCGTGAAAAGATGAACCAGACGTTTCGATATGAGAACGCTCCCGATGATAATGGAAGCCAGATGTTTATAGACATTCTTCTAAAAGCAGTGCAAAGCGGTGATGTGACTGCCTTCCAGGATGAGCGTTTTACACAACCTATTGGAATGGATGCATTAGGTCAGTTAACAGCAGGAGGTCCTGCAGATACAACACCTGTTACCGATCCTAACGATATCAACAAGGTAGTTAAGTATGTTGTAACAAGGCAAAGCTTTAATCCAAAAGAGGTTACTAAGTTGCGTATTAAAGAAGAGTGGATCTTTGACCGTGAGGCAAGCCGTATGTTTGTTCGCATTATCGGTATCTCACCCGTTAAGGTTCGTTTGAACCCTAACGGTACAGAGAGAGGTACAGAGCCAATGTTCTGGATATATTATCCAGATCTTCGCCCAACTTTGGCAAAGAATGATGTATATAATCCCAAGAATATGGGTATAGGCAGTATGACATGGGAAGAACTCTTTGAGAGCAGAATGTTCAGCAGCTATATCACCAAGTCAACATTTGACAACTCATCTAATAAGTTGATCCGTCAAATGATCAAAGACCCGATCCTTGCTTTGCTTGAAGGCGAGAACATTAAAGAACGAATCTTCAACTACGAACAAGACCTTTGGTCTTACTAATAAAAAAATAAATCGTTTATACAATCCCGTTCTTCACAAGAACGGGATTTTTTATTGGGCAGATATATTCATTACAGCTTCGTAATCAACAATAACAAGTGAATAAGTTTTTTTAAAATTGTGGTTTTTACGCATAGGAAATATGGACTAAGATTGTATTTTTACCTCGGTTTTTCATAGGATATTGGATTTTAAAAACGGGGCCGGATTTCTATCCAGCCCCTTATTTTTTACCCCAGATTGATAGAATTACGAATGGATTACAAAGGATTTCAAAACATCAATCTTCTTTTTGCAAATGAGCTTTAATTAATCTGGCCTTAGTAATGCCTACCACTTTTGCTATCTCTTCTACCGGTTGTTGCTTAATGTTGTTTATAGAACGGAATGTTTTCAATAAAAGGTTGGCTGTATTCGTTCCAACACCTTTAATTTCTTCTAAAGCATTTTTAAACGTCCCCTTACTGCGTTTGTTTTGATGAAAGGTTAATCCAAACCGGTGTACTTCATCCCGTATCCTTCTTATCAGTTTATGGCTTTCACTATCATAGGGTAGTTTTAGCGACTGCTGATCGCCTACAAAAAAGATCTCCTCTTCATTTTTTGCCAAACCTACTAGAGTCATTACACCCTGTAGTTTCAATTCTTCAATAGCTTCATAGGCCGAGCTTAATTGCCCTTTGCCGCCATCAATTATAACTAACTGTGGAAAGTCACCGCTTTCGGCTTTAAGACGTTTATATCGTCTGTAAACTGCTTCTTTCATTGATGCAAAGTCATTAATGCCTTCCACTGTTTTAATATTGAACAAACGGTAATCTTTCTTGCTTGGCTCACCATTCTTAAAGCAAACCATTGTCGAAACGGGATAGCTGCCGTGTAAATTGGAGTTATCAAAGCATTCGATCTGTGCAGGCACTTCCGTTAATTGCAGATCTTTTTTTATTTGCAGCAATACATTGTATTTATCAGCACTTTTAACGCTCAGGTTTAATCTTTCTCTTGCTTTCTGATTATCGATGAAGTACTGAACATTCTTTTCAGACAATTCGAGCAGCTTCTTTTTATCGCCACCTTTAGGGACTGTGAGTGTTACTCCGGGTTCATCATATTCCAGTTCAATTGGCACCACAACTTCATTGGCTTCGCTATTAAATGTTGTACGTATCTGTCCAATAGCAGATGCCAATATCTCGGCTAAACCTTCATCAAGATGGGTTTCTACTTTAATTGTTTTTGTTTGAACGATAGCTCCGTTTTGCACCATCAGATAATTAACATAGGCAGTACCATCATCTTGCTGGATAGAAAATACATCCAGGCTTTGAAAGCCAGTACTTACAATTACTGAACGTGCCTGATAGCTTTCCAGGTTTTCAATTTTTTTTCGAGCCTGTTCTGCTTTCTCAAATTCCAATTCAGCGGCGAGAGTTTTCATTTCATTTTTGAAATGCTGTATTACCGGCGACAGATTGCCTTTTAATAGGTTTTTGATCTGGTTGATATTCTCATTGTAATCTTCTTCTGATTGCAATGCTTCGCAAGGGCCTCTACAGTTGCCCAGGTGGTACTCCAGACAAACTTTGAACTTGCCTTTTTCTATATTTTTCGGCGTAAGGTTAAGAGGGCAGGTTCGCAGAGGAATGGTTTGTTTTATGAAGCTGAGTAACTCTCTCACCTTACCAACTGAGGTGTATGGACCAAAATACTGTGAGCCATCTTCAATTTTTTGACGGGTCAGAAATACTCTTGGGAAAAGCTCGTTTTTAATAACAATGTAAGGATAGGTCTTATCGTCTTTTAAGTTGATATTGAATAAGGGCTGAAATTCTTTTATTAGTGAGTTCTCTAACAAAAATGCATCATGCTCGGAGTTGACGATAGTAAATTCAATTCGCTTGATCCGCTTTACCAACTCATGTGTTTTATAAGAAGTAAAGGTTTTAGTGAAATAGGAGCTCACTCTTTTCTTAATGTTCTTTGCCTTACCTACATATAAAAGCTGGTTAGCAGAATCATAGTATTTGTAGATGCCGGGAAATGATGGAAGTCCCGGCGCAATATGTTGAAATTCTGATGCTGTCATTGTCTCTACTGCACAATTTGTTTGCCATTACTGTTGCCAGTTTACCTGTAGCTTTTTCACTTGTTCCTGTTCTTTTTCTTTCTGAACAATGGTAACAATGCTGAAATACTTGCCAACTTCCCAATACATTTTCTTTTCTACTGTGCTGTCTTTTTCATCTTTTATCAGATGAACATAAATTGTTTTTACTTCATCATTCCCGCCAAAAGTGGGCATGATCGTTACATCCTGCCGTTTTAATTCTGCATCTTCGTCAATTGCATTATAAAACAACAAGGCTCTTCCCATTGCTGTATCGTATTGTGTTGTTTCTGCGTAATCACCTTTCCATTTTTTGTCTGTAATATCAGGTAACTCAAGAAAGTCTTTTGCATATTTTCTAAATTCTTCTCTTGGTATTACTGTAGTATCTGAACTATTATTTACCGTTTCAATTTTGGTAATGAAATAAAGTGAAGTGTCCACATCTTTTACCTGGCTCTGAAAAAAGGAAACCACTGGAAAGAATTTGGTATTGTCAACATCTGATTCGGGTTTCTTTTTTCCTTTACAGGCAAAACAAAATATGGCCATGAGAAAACTTAAAGCAGCTCTGTTCATGCGGTAAAATTAACCGCTATTAAAACGAAAACCCTGCAAACTTGTTGCAGGGTTGTATAAGCAATTAGTTTTTCTGTTATTGGTTATTAAGCGAGATACCTACTTTCAGACCAAAGTCAAAAAGATTTTCTTTTACAGGGTATTTACTGATGAAGCTGGAGAGCAATTGGTAGCGAACCTGAGGTCCAACCTGCCATTTTAGTTTACCAGTAGAGTAACTTACAAACGTTTCCACACTGGTTGCCACGTTCCATTTCCGCGTAAGCAATGGCACTTCTGAATAGTTTTTATAATCGGAAGAAATAACGTAAGCTCTTTCGCCTAGTACATATGTGGGCTGAATAGTAGAAGCTACACCAAATTGAATGTTGTCTGTTTTTTTAATCAGATATTCAACCACAATCGGAGCTGATACCTGAAAATAAAAATTTTGAAGCCAATCAGTTTGATAGCCGTTTGTATTGCTGTAATTGGTTACTGTAACCAGCGAGTCAGGACGGCGGCTGCTATTGTTCAGGCGGATGGTTGCCAATTCAGTTGACGATTTAAATGCCTTTATATCGTAACGATTGATGTTGAACTGCATCCCAGCTCTTACATTCAAACGCCTGGTAACAGGATACTTAGCTGTAAAACCCAATTCAAGTCCCATATCGGGTTTATGCGTTACCTGGTTGTTTACATCATTATGTAAAGAAGGATAGTTAGCGGGTATGTTACCGCCAACAGCTCTTAAATAAGACTTGTTTTCGGTGAGCTTACGATAGCTTACTGTAGGCGTAAAGAAAAACTGGAAACTAACTTTTTTGTTACGACGTGCTGCGTACGTATTCAGAACACTTTCAATAGTGAGCAGGTTTTCTTTTGATTTAGTTTGTTCAAAAGGTGCATTTGTTTGTTCCTGCTCTGAAGTAATATCGGAATCTACGATGCTAGTTTGAAAAGTTGACTGCTCAGGCACAATACTTTGTCCAACCAACGTAAAAAATAAGGGTTGATAGTTTGAGCCGTTTTTGTTTTGCGTATTCGTTGACGTTGGAATTGAAGTAGTAAAACGGGAAGAAGATGGAGAAGATTGAGTTGAATTGTCTGCTTCAGTCGCTTCGTTTACAAGTTTTGATGCAGGTGCTTGCCCTTGTTTTTGCTGAGATGTATTCAGATTGGTATTTGATGTTTCAATAGCAATATATCCCAGTAAGGAAACTAGTAAAAAGAAAGAGAAGAGCCCCAAAGTATACTTTCTGCGGTCGCCATTTAAAGATCTGGAAATGTTCTTCCAAACCTTTTCTGATGGCCGCATTTTCAATTGGTCAGCGTTTTGCTTTAGAAAGCGTTCAAAGTTTTCGTTTGTAAAATTTCTCTCCATACTCAGTCGGCTTTAGGGATTTGGATCATCCTCCGGAAGCAGCAATAAACACCTGTTCCTTCGGTTTGTGTAAAATCTTTTTCCTTACCAAAATATCTTCTAACATAGCCTTTGCCCTTGTATACTGGCTTCTGCTGGTACTTTCTTCTCCGTCCAGCATAGCCGCAATCTCCTTGTGCGAAAAGCCTTCTATTGCGTATAAGTTCAGAACCGTTCTGTAGCCTATTGGCAATAGCCTGATACTTTCAATAACTTCTTTGGCCTGGATAATGGATGGAATACTTTCCTCACGAACCTGAACACCGGTGGCATGGATAATGTCTACACTTTCATTAAATCGTTTATTCTTTTTCAGAATATTGATGCATGTGTGAACCATTATGCGCCGAATCCATCCTTCCAGAGAACCGCGGTTTTCAAAAGTGTGAATCATAGAAAACACTTTTATAAAACCTTCCTGTAACATGTCTTCGGCATCCTCACAATTATGACCGTAGCGATAACACACCGACAGCATTTTGGGACTGTACCTTTCATACAATTCCCGCTGTGCGGCAGCATTTTTCTTTAAACAGCCTTGTAAAAGGGCTTCCTCGGTCATAGTCCTGTGGTTGCCTGTAAGTTAAGACAATTTTTTTTACAATTTGCTGCGCCGGTTGTCAGCCCCGCGTAAAAAAAGCAGCCCGAAGGCTGCTTCTAATGAATTGGAGTAATAAAAATATAGACTGAACCATTAAGCAAATCGGTTTAATAATCTTTGTGTCTTTTCAATCTCCTGATTCTTTTGGGGCCATACCAAAGCCAAAAACCCGATATCACAAGTAGTAAAAGGCTTAGTCCCATGATCACCGTATACCCAACCTTTATTTGCTCATCGCTGGTGCCCAGTAAACTATCTATAATAGATCCGTCGTGCAGATCTTCAATAAAATCGCTGCTGCGTTTTTCAATAGATAATAATTCACCTGTGGTACAATCCAATTGCAATCCCCAATAGTGATTTACATAGATAAACTTGGCGATGCCTTTTGATGGCCTTATGTCAATTCGATCCAATTCGGTTGACAGATCTTTTGATACCGAGTCGTGCAAATACTTTGTAGCTCTTGCATTCAACTCCGAAGCTGTTAGCCATTTTTCGGGATCAGAAGATGCGCCTTTTTGAGTGGGTGCTAATAAACCGGTTTGCTTTTTAATTCCTAATAATAATCCCGTCAAGGAAACTATGAAAAAGAAGATCAAAAGCGGTATGGCTATTTTTCTGTGCAGCCATCTAAAAAGTCGCACCCATTTTGCTTGCGATTTTGTTGACATAAAATGAAAATAAAGGTCCACCTGCCAGACCTTGATGATATTAAAAGTTCGATCGAACAGCTACAATCCAGTTTCTACCCGGAGCAGAAAAACCCGAAGCAAAATAACGGTAGTTCCTATCCCAAATGTTTTCAACCCCAAGCTGCAAAGCTAGATGCTTCTGCAGGTTAAAGGTTGATTTAAAGTTGAGTGTAATCCAGGGTGGGGTACCTTCTGGTGTCGCATATTGTGCATTGTCCTCACCGCCTGGATTGTAATCTTTAATGCGCTTCCAGCCGTTGTATAAAGCATACGCTTCAGCATTCAGCTTGTTGATTGTATAGCTAACGCCAGTTCGTCCATATACAGGAGGGATATGATCTAATGGCACTTCTGTAGCCTTATTAGGTTGCAGCCTTCCATAAGTATAATTTATTGTGCTGGCAAAGCGTAGCTGTTTGGTAAAGTCGACAATAACAGCCGCATTAAAACCATACAGGTGTGCTTTGTTTACATTCTGATTGGCAAATACTGCACTTCTGGCACCATTGTAAAAAACAGAGTCTTGTCCATTTAACTGAAATGGGGCTACAGCAATTGCATTTCTAAACCAGGTATAAAAACCAGTTACTTCAAAACGAATCTTTTCGGCAATGGTCTGAGAAATGCCTAAATCAATATTGTAGGTGTATTCCGGTTTAATATCTGGGTTGGGAACGATCAATTGTCTGGATGCTGTATTGGATTCAAAGATCCTTGACAGGTCATCAATATTGGGCGAGCGGAACCCCGTTGACAGACCAAAGGTTACACGCAGTTTTTGATCGGGCATATAGATCAACCCTAAATTGCCCGTAACAGCAAAATTGTTCTGTTCAATTTTTGTGAATGGAAAATTGAAGAACGAATTATCTGCAATAGTTGAATGAATGCTGTTCCCCTGGAAACGGATCCCATCATTTAATACAAATTTCCCTTTGCCAAACTTGAGTAAATGCTGTGCATACACACCATAATATGCAGCCCGGTTTTCGCCATTGGGATACCGGCTGTCGAGCTTTGATATCTCCCCTGTACGAATGTTCTTTCTGAAAGCTTTGGAGGTAACATCATTATACTGGCCATCCATGCCGAAGGTCAATTCGTTTGCCTCCCATAATTTTCTTGCATCGATGGTTAATGCATAAACATCCAGGTCTTCCAGGCGGTTATCTAACCTGTCATATCTTCTGTACTCCCGCTGATGGCGGCTCTCTTCAATGTGCTGGTAACTGGCTATGGTTCTGAAGTTATCCAAGCCGCCGGGCTTATTGATGTTTAGTTCATAAGCCGCCAATTGTCTTTCCTGCGGACCATAATACCATTCTGCAAAACGCAATGCTCCATTGCGTACATCCTGTAAGCGGTCGTAGCGGGGAACATTGCTTGAATTGGAGAGTTGTACGTTTAGCGTATGGCTTACTTTTTCATTAGCCTGGAACAATAGCTTTTGTGTAATGTCCCATTGTTTGTAACCTGAGAAACGTTGCACCTTGTCGTTTGGATTCGAAACAATAGAATCAACACTATTGATGGTAGTAATATACTGGCTGCGACGGCCGAAATTGGGATACTTATTAGGATAATTACCTCCCATTTTCAAATCATCAAAATAGCTGTAGTTGTACGATTGCAGCCAGGCGAACCTTTTCCAGCCGAGGCTTAAATCAAAATGGCCGGGTTTCTCATTATTAGCACTGCTGTAACGGGTGAATGCGGAACCAGTAGCTAACGTCTTTCCATCTATTGATAATTTAGGCTGCTTGGTTCTAAGATGCACTACGCCGCCCAAAGCATCGCTGCCATAGATAGTTGATGCAGGTCCATAATGCACTTCCACTCGCTCCAGCATATTTTGGTCAACCGTAATTACGTTTTGCAGATGGCCTGCACGATAAATGGCATTGTTCATACGAATGCCATCAACTACTAATAACACACGGCTGGCTTCAAAACCACGAATGACTGGACTGCTGCCGCCTTGCTGACTCTTTTGAACAAATACGTTGCCTGTATTAATTAAAAGATCGCCAGTGTTTTGAGCATTTATCTGTGCAATGCGTTGTGCAGAAACTATATCTATCTTTTGAACAATATTCTTTTTGCGTTCAGCAAATTTGTTGGAATAGATTAATACCTCATCCAGGCTTTTATTAGATAAAGTATCCTGGCTATAGGCATGTATAGTAAACCCAAGCAATAAGCTTAGACCTAAAGCTTTTTTCATTTAGTTAATTTTTAAATAAGAAATAGATAAAGAAATGCTTAGGAAAGCTGGTGACGCGGCGGTGGATAAAATGAAAAAAGGTGAGGGGATGTTTTTTTAACCTGGAAGAAAGTGGAATGTTTTAAAAAGCAAATGATATAGGGTAATTGGATGGTAATGTAAACAAGGCCGGCAAAGGTTTGAGCAAGTAAAAGTATTTTAATTAAAAGTTGATTTTGCTGCTGGTCGTTGAAATGGCTAAGCAATTCTATAACGGCTGTTTCCCTTTCATCATAAACACCTGTGGCAATGAGATTGCCATCTTTTTCCGAGTAGGATTTGATGTCGAACATTTTTCCATGTACCAGTATCTCTCTTCCTTCTTCCATCCATTGAACCTGTGCCAGTGGAATTGAAACTATTACGAGTTCTTCATCATTCAAACGTTCCTCAACAGTGTATTTTATGTATTGCTGAAAAGCCTGCAAGCCTCCTGAAAAAATCAGCGGGAGAGCAACAATGCTGCAAAGTAATAATGCTATGATGGTTTTTCTTCTCACAGATTCAATCTGCAATCTAATTAAACCAGTTCATCTATCAGAATATTACCGGTCATTTCGGTAGGCACCGGTAACCCCATCACTTTTAGAAAGGTTGGCGCCAAATCCCCAAGCTTGCCCTTCTCAATTTTACCTTTCCACTCATTGTCAATAATGAAAAAAGGAACCGGGTTAGTAGTATGTGCTGTATTGGGCGAGCCATCTTCATTGATCAAATAGTCTGCATTGCCATGATCGGCTGTGAGAAAAATTGTGTAACCTTTTTCTAATGCCTTCGTCACTACCCTGTTTACGCATTGATCAACAGTTTCAACTGCTTTAATTACTGCTTCCCAAACTCCAGTGTGCCCTACCATATCAGCGTTAGCGTAGTTCAAACAAACAAAATCCACTTCTGCTCTTTCTAATTCAACAACTATAGCATCGGTAATTTCAACAGCACTCATCTCCGGTTTCAGATCGTAGGTAGCAACTTTAGGCGATGCTACCATGATGCGTTGTTCGCCTTCAAAAGGGATTTCTCTTCCACCACTAAAGAAGAAGGTTACATGCGGATACTTCTCGGTTTCAGCAATACGTATTTGCTTTTTGCCATGCTGCTCTAATATCTGTCCAATGGTATTGTTTAAATTATCCGTTTCAAAGATCACATGCACCTTTTCAAAGGTGGCGTCATACTCTGTCATGGTAGTATAATGCACGTCAAGCTTTGTCATATCATAGCTTGGAAAATCCTGTTGTGTTAGGGCCTTTGTGATCTCTCTGCAACGATCGGTTCTGAAATTGAAACAGATGGCCACATCGCCATTTTGAATTGTTGCCAGAGGGGTACCATTTTCATCAACCATTACAGTAGGTAATATAAATTCGTCGGTGATATTCTCATCATAAGAAGCCTGCACTGCTTTTATAGCATCGGACATTTTGTTACCCTGTCCATTCACCATCGCATCATAAGCCAGCTTCACCCGTTCCCAGCGGTTGTCACGGTCCATTGCATAATATCGGCCGCTTACCGATGCAATTTTGCCCACTGTTTTATCAATGTGCTGCTGCAGTTCTGATATAAATCCCAATCCACTTTTCGGGTCGCAATCACGGCCATCGGTAAAAGCATGAATGAACACGTTTGATAAACCTTGCATCTTGCACAGATCCAAAACGGCCTTTAAATGATTAATGTGCGAATGCACCCCACCATCGCTAACTAAGCCTAATAGATGCAATGGCTTGTTGGCAGCTTTAGCATATTGTATGGATTGAAGAAGCGTTTCATTTTTATGGAAATGACCTTCCCGGATGGCTACGTTAATGCGTTGAAGTTCCTGGTAAACCACACGGCCTGCACCCAGGTTCAAATGACCTACTTCGGAGTTGCCCATTTGCCCTTCCGGCAAGCCAACAGCCTCGCCGCAGGTAGTTAAAGTAGTGTTAGGATATCTGGAATAAAGTGAGTAACAAACGGTGTATGCGCATGCTGAATGGCATCGGAATCCTTTACTGCGCCTAATCCCCAGCCATCCATGATGATCAGAATAACTTTTCTGTTTTGCATTGGGTTGTGTTATTAAAGTGGGCAAAGCTATTAAATCGTAAAGGTTTTGTTTATTTTAGTCTTCCACCAAGTCCACCTTTTTTATGGCACATTTTTCGTTCAGGGCAGCCCAAATAAAGCCATTTTCTATGCAAAAGATCTTTACACTTACTTGTGCAGCTCTGATTTTTGTAATGAGTTCTTTCAAGCCGATTAGCGGTTTGGATGACGTGATCAATGCACTGCGTTCGGGTAATGCAACCGAGTTGTCGAAGTATGTTGATGACAACATAGAGATTGTATTACCGGACAAAAGCAATACATACAGCAAGGCACAGGCGGTAATGGTGTTGCAGGATTTCTTTAACAACAATGGCA
>Ga0164290_1001068_pt1 | contig 55550 bp, 41 predicted proteins | sample Micstemetagenome_FD_108782 | JGI IMG/M metagenome (GOLD analysis project Ga0164290, IMG submission 108782) | Contaminated culture microbial community from soil near Moab, Utah, USA - Microcoleus steenstrupii SON62 (Illumina Assembly) | ecosystem: Environmental > Terrestrial > Soil > Soil crust...
CGGTTGGCGACGCTTCTCAGAAGCGTCCGGCGCTGCAGCTGAACCCGTCCGACTTCACCGGCGCCAAAGGCTATCGGCTGGTCAGCGAGCGCGGCGAACTCGACCGCTGGATCCTTAGTGAACTGAATCGCACGGCGGCCGCCGTTGTCGAGCGGATGGACGCCTACGACAACTTCGAATCCTGTAAGCGTATCAACGAATTCATCGACGGCCTGAGCAACTGGTACGTTCGCCGTAGCCGAGACCGCTTCTGGGCGAGTGAAAAGGAATCGCCTGACAAGCTCGACGCTTACTGGACGCTCTACGAGTGCCTGGTGACCACGGCCAAAATCATCGCTCCCTTCACACCGTTTCTTGCAGAAACGCTCTGGCAGAACCTGGCCGGCGTCTTCAATCAAGCGAAAGGCGGCGCATCGAAGGGTCCCGCAGCAGCGGTGCTTTCCAGCGTTCATCTGTGCGATTACCCGACGGGCGACGCCTCGGTCGTCGACGAAAAGCTGTCGGGCCAGATGCGGCTCCTGCGCGAGATCGCGTCGCTTGGCCGTGCGGCTCGGATGGATAACAAGCTCAAGGTCCGCCAGCCGCTGGCCAAGGTAGAGGTCATTCTGACCGATAGTTCCTCTCAAGCCTGGCTCGAAGAACACGATGCGCTGCTGCGTGACGAGTTGAATGTCAAAGCGGTCGAGTACACGAAGGAAGCCGAGAAGTACATCAACTATCTCGTGCAGCCGAACTTCAAACGGCTTGGCCCGCGAATCGGCAAGCTGCTTCCAGCCGTGAAGCAAGCTCTTGGCCAGGCTAACGGCGGCGAGTTGCTCAAACAACTCAACTCCAAAGGAAGCGTCACCCTTTCGGCTGGCGGCGAAGACATTGTGTTAGACGGCGAGGACATCCAGGTGCGCTTGCAAGCCCGTGAAGGTTGGGCGGCTGCACAAGGGTCCGAGTGTGTTGTCGTACTGTCCACCGAGCTCACTCGGGAGCTTATCGCCGAAGGCATGGCGCGCGACATTGTGCGGCTCATTCAAGACCGCCGGAAGGACTTGGCGCTCGATTTCACCGATCGAATCGCGATTGGAATCAACGGAGCTTCGGCCGCTCTCCGTCAGGCCATCGAACAGAATCGCGATTACATCGTCGGAGAGACGCTGGCCGACATTATCGACTTCGAGACCGCGCGGGGCCAAATCACCTCCGCCGAAGTTGGTGATGAAAAGCTCGAACTCTCGGTGCAGAAGGTCTAGTCAGGATGGCTACCCCACTACCCATTGCAGTGCTGATCTCCGGCGGTGGCACGACCCTGCGCAATTTGCTCGAGAAGCATGACCAAGGTGAGCTCAATATCGAGGTTCGATTGGTGATCTCCAGTTCGCCACGTGCCGGTGGACTGGCGATCGCTGCCGCGCGACGCATTCCTACACTTGTCGTCGAGCAACGAAAGTACGCGTCGCCGGAAACCTTTCGCGAAGCCGTGTTCACACCCTGTCGCGAGGCTGGAGCCGAACTCGTCGTGATGGGAGGCTTTCTCAAACACGTCCCCATTCCTCCCGATTTCGAGAACCGAGTTTTGAATATCCATCCCAGTCTGATTCCGGCCTTCTCCGGCAAAGGGATGTATGGGTTGCGTGTTCACGATGCCGTGCTGCAATATGGGGCGAAGTTGACCGGTTGCACGGTTCATTTCGTTGATAACGAGTACGACCACGGCCCAATCTTGCTGCAACGCCCGGTGACGGTGGCGGACGATGATACGCCAGAGACGCTACAAAAGCGTGTTTTCGCAACGGAGTGCGAAGCTCTGCCAGAAGCCATTCGGCTTTTCGCGGCGGGCCGTGTCGTTGTAGACGGCCGCCGTGTCTCGGTTCGGTAGAAATCGCGCAAGTAAGGTGCCCACCGCCACCACGACCGGGGTGGGGATCACATCAATCTCCGCGCAAACCTCGTATTTTCGTTCGTCCGTCGGCCGGCATCAATTAACGACCATGGACTAAAGCGTTTCCAGGTCTGGCTTTATACCGTCACCGTGCGGTTTGATAGATTTCTTCCACCACATGCTTGCATTCTGTCGATGTTTTGCACATACTTGCTGACGTGGTGCAGGAGGGCTGACTTTGATCAAGCAGATGATGCCCGACGAGCGTCGCAATCGTGTCCTGGAACTGGTCCGTCAGCGCGGCTTCGCTTCGTTGCCGGACCTCGCCGGGCAACTGCAAGTTTCTGAGTCAACGGTTCGCCGCGACTTGGACTACCTCGAGGAGATCGGCGTAGCCCAACGTACTCACGGCGGGGTGTTTTACACCGGCCCGTCTCCCAAGCTTGCCCATTTTGATCAGCGACAGTCGCTGAACTGGGATCGCAAACGACAGGTGGCGCTCGCCGCCAGTCGATTGATAGAAGATAACGACACCGTCCTTTTGGACGGCGGCAGCACAACCTATGAGCTAGCACAGCTACTCGTAGGTCGGCCGCTGCAGGTAGTTACCAATTCCTTGCCGGTCGCGAATCTATTCACCTCGAGTGAGAAGGCCGACCTGGTTTTGATTGGGGGCTATGTCCATACGAAGACCGGAGTCTCGGTTGGTGCATACGCGAATCAGATGCTCGCTGGGCTGAATGTTCGGCGAGCGGTAGTAAGTGTCGCAGGCATCAGTGAACGGGGCTTATACAACAGTAACCTGCTACTGGTCGAAACCGAACGGGCGATGATGCAGGCCGCCGACGAGGTGATCGTCGTGGCGGACAGTACGAAGTTCGGCCAATCGAGTTTGGCTTTGCTGTGCGGGTTAGACGAGATCGATGTCTTAGTGACCGACGCAGAAGCCTCAGCCGAGTGGCGCGGGCGAATCGAACAAACGGGCGTGAGATTGATCGTGGCCGATCAGTCCGCCGAAAGTCGCCCCGTCGGCGACAAGTAAACGGGTGAAACTCGAATGCCTGACGCTCCAAACGATGGCGCGTCGGCTAAAGGAAGCGGAAAGACCTCTCCATGAGTTCAGCTCCTTCGCTCGATCGGGCGATCATCGAACGCATTGTGCGCCAGGTTGTACAGGCCGGCGCCAACGGTAGTGCCGGCTCATCGGCCAACGGCAGCGCTGCGAAGGAAGCCGGTCCACCGAAGTTGCTCGTCAGCATCTCTGCTCGACATTGCCACCTGACCGACGAGCATGTCGAGATCCTCTTCGGCCCCGGCCACAAGCTCACACCCGACAAATCGCTCTACCAGGACGGCTTTTATGCTGCAGCCGAAACGGTCATGGTGGTCGGCCCGCGTCGCCGCATGCTGCCAACGGTCCGCGTGCTCGGCCCCACGCGTAACTTCAGTCAGGTCGAACTCGCGTTCACCGACAGCATCTCGCTCGGCATCGACGCTCCGGTTCGCCACAGCGGCAACATCGAAGGAACCCCCGGCTGCGTTTTGGTGGGGCCGAAGGGAGTTGTGGAACTCAATCAAGGCGTCATTCGCGCTGCTCGCCATGTCCACATGAATCTGAAGGACTGCGAGTACTACGGCGTGAAGAACGGCGACTTCATGAACCTGCGGGTTGAAGCGCCACAGTGCAGCGTGCTGTTCGAAGACCTGCTCGTTCGCGCCGATGCCACCAGCAAGCTGGAGGTGCACATCGATACGGACGAAGGCAATGCCTGCTTCTTGGAACAGGCCACCAAGGTGGAACTGCTGAAGCAGGCCCACGACTGCAAGTGCAAACACTAAATGCTTCGCCTGTCGCAGGCAGGCGAGTTCGAAACCAGAACGTTTTTCATCAACGATAGGGAGTTTTCTCAATGGCAAAAGCGAACGAAGCGCTCGGCATGATCGAGTGCAAGGGCTTTATCGCCCTGCTTGAGGCAGCCGACGCAATGCTCAAGGCCGCCAATGTGCAACTAGTTGGTTGGGACAAGGTCGGCAGCGGCCTCGTTTCGGCCTTTGTCACCGGCGACGTCGCCGCGGTGAAGAGTGCAACCGACGCTGGCGCCGCTGCTGCGGGCCGGATCGGAGAAGTCGTCAGCGTGCAGGTCATTCCCCGTCCGCACGACGACCTCGATATCGTATTGCCACCGTCAATCAACCGCGCTCCCAAGGCGTAGTTAGCAGCAGCGCGTCCCCCAAGACACAAATCACCCGTAAAGGTTCCTCGATGAATACCGCGATTGGACTGATTGAAACGAAGGGCCTCGTCGGCCTGGTCGAAGCGACCGACGCGATGGCGAAGGCCGCCAACGTGCAGATTGTGAAGCGAGTTGGCATCGGCGGCGCTCTCGTCACCACGATTGTGCGTGGCGACGTCGGCAGCGTTCGCGCCGCCGTGGAAGCTGGCGCTCAAGCCGCTCAGCAAGCTGGCGAACTCGTGGGCAGCCACGTGATACCGCGCCCCGCCGAAGGTCTGCTGGACGCCTTCCTTGGCTAAGTAGCTTAGCAAAGGCACGGGCAATCTCCCGTGTCATCGTTCCACGGATGAACCCATGAAGATCCTGGTCGCCAACCTGGGCTCAACGAGCTTCAAGTACCGGCTGTTCGATATGACCGACGAGCGTCAACTGGCGCGTGGCGGCGTCGAGCGGATCGGTTCTCCGGAGAGCCCGTGCTTTGTCGACATTGGGGGCAAGCGAAGCGAGTTGAAGGCTAAGGTGCCGGACCACGCGGTCGCCGTGCGAACCTGCCTCGAGCAACTCACCGATCCACAGACCGGCTGCTTGAAGGACGCCAGTGAAGTGGCGGCCATCGGCTTCAAAGCCGTGCATGGCGGCCGGGTGAGCGGCGTGCAGCGGGTCAGCGACGATGTATTGGCAGCCATGGAGGAAATGAGTCTGGTCGCGCCGGCTCACAATCCTCCCTATATCAAGGCGATGCGATTGCTCGCCGAGAAGCTACCCGACATCCCCCTGGTGGCCGCGTACGAGACCGGCTTTCATCTGACGATGGGCGATGCCCAGCGCTACTATCCCATTCCGTACGAGTGGGCCGAGAAGCACCACATCAAACGGTGGGGCTTTCACGGGGCGAGCCATCGCTACATCGCGATGCGGACTTCGCAGTTGCTCGAGCGATACGATCTGCGGATCATTTCGTGCCACCTCGGTGGGTCGAATAGCCTGTGCGCCATCCGCGGGCAGCAGAGCGTGGCGACGACCATGGGCATGAGTCCGCAAACCGGCTTGCCGCAGAACAATCGCGTTGGCGATTTCGATCCCTTCGCGATCCCGCGCATCATGCAAGCGGAAGGCCTTTCGCTGCATCAGGTACTCGATACGCTGGCTGAAAAAAGCGGTTTGCTGGGCCTGAGCGGAATCAGCGGTGACATCCGCGACCTGGAAGAAGCGGCAGCTACTGGAAAGGCCAGGGCGAAGCTCGCGCTCGACGTGTTCGCAGCCGAAATCCGCCGGCACCTCGGTGGAATGCTGGTCGAACTCGGCGGGGCCGACGTGATCGTCTTCACCGGCGGCATCGGCGAGAACGGCGTGAACGTGCGATCGGCTGTGTGTGCCAACCTTGAGGGCCTCGGCATCGAACTCGACCCGCAAGCGAACACTGTAGCCAAGGGTGAGAGCAAGATCAGCACCGCCGGCAGCCAGACGCAGCTCTGGGTGATCCCGACGAACGAGGAACTGGTGGTCGCCCGCCAGACCAAGCATCTGCTGGAGGGGCAAGGCTAATGTTTGTCGCCAAAGTTACGGGTTCGCTCATTTCGACGCAGAAGGTGTCGGCGATGACGGGCTACAAGCTGCTGATCGTCGAGCCGTATCGGGTCGAACCAAACGAGCGCAAGAGCCTGACGACCACGGGTCGGACGTTCGTCGCCGTCGATACGCTCGGCGCCGGCGTTGGCGACTATGTGTTGCTTACGCAAGGCTCCAGCGCCCGGCTCACGCCAGAGACCAAGAACCTGCCAGTCGATGCGGTTGTGATCGGCATCGTGGATCAGGTCCACGTCGATACGGGCATGGTCTACGACCGCGAAGCGAAGACTTGATGGACGTTTGCTCGTGAAGACGCATTTCCTCGCCCAAGCCTCTCCAGGCGGTTGAAGGAAACATTCGAGACACAACTCAACTGTAAAGTTGGCACTGATATGCAGATCAACGAAGACATCATTCGCAACGTCGTCGCCCAGGTGCTCGCCGAAGTGGGTCGCGGCGCTCATGCGGCTCCCAAGTCCTTCGCCGGCCGATACGGCATCTTCACTAGCCCCGACGAAGCAGTCGCCGCCGCGCGCCAAGCATTCGAGCAGCTGCAAGAACGTTCGCTGGCCGACCGGAAGCGGATCATCGAGCACATCCGCCGCATCTCGATCGAGCAGTGTATCGAGCTCGGCACAATGGAGATGAACGAGACCAAGATCGGCCGTCTCGAGCACAAGATTGAGAAGCTCAAAACGCTCGGCGAACGCACCCCAGGCACCGAGTTTCTTCGCACGGAAGCCTACAGCGGCGACAACGGCCTGGCGGTCATCGAACACGCTCCCTTCGGAGTCATCCTCGCCATTACGCCGGTGACGCACTCGCTGCCGACGATCACCGGCAACGCCGTGAGCATGATCTCGGCCGGCAACTCGGTCGTCGTCAACCCGCACCCGAGCGGCAAAAAGGTCGCTGCCGAAGGCGTAAAGCGATTCAACCAGGCGATCTACAAAGACCTGGGCATCGACAACCTGATCTCGCTCATCGCCGAGCCAACGCTCGACACAGCCAACGCCCTGTTTGCCCATCGCGGCATCAACATGATCTGCGTGACCGGCGGCCCCGCCGTCGCCCGCGCGGCCCTTCGCTCGGGTAAGCGTGCAGTGGTCGCCGGCCCCGGCAACCCGCCGGTGGTCGTGGACGAGACCGCCGACCTGAACAACGCGGCCCGCTGCATCATCCAGGGCGGCTCGTACGACAACAACCTGCTCTGCATCGCCGAGAAGGAGGTCTTCGTCGTCGACTCGGTCTTCGATCGCATGATGGAGGCCATGGAGCGAGCCGGCGCCGTGCGACTCAACAGCCGCGAGATCGACGAACTCACCAAGAAAGCTATCGTCCAGGTCGGTGAAGGAGCCGATCGTCACGATGCCGCCTGCAAGGATTTCATCGGTCAGGACGCCTCGGCTCTCGCCAAAGCCGCTGGTCGCAGTGTCTCGGAGAAGGTCGAACTCATCTTCGGCGAGACCGACGAACACAACCCGTTCGTCCCGGTCGAGCAGATGATGCCGTTCGTGCCGTTCGTTCGCTGCCGCAACGTCGACGAAGCCATCCACAAAGCCAAGCACTACGAACACGGCTTCCGCCACACGAGCATCATCCACAGCCAGAACGTCAAAAACATGACGAAGATGGGCCGCATCCTCGACACGACCCTGTTCGTGAAGAACGGCCCCTGCATGGCGTCGCTCGGCCTCGGCGGCGAAGGATACCTGTCGTTCTCGATCGCCGGTCCGACGGGCGAAGGCGTCACCACGCCGCTCACGTTCACCCGCGAACGCCGCTGCTCGATGATTGACGACCTCTTCATCCTCGGCCGGCCGCGGACTGAACCGGCCCCGCTGTACATGGGTGCTGGCGAGAACGCCGATGCGAACGATCCGCGGCGGAATGGCCGGTAGCCTGCCGGCAGACAGGAATGTCTGCCCCACTGTGAGAGCAAAGCAGAGCAAACAAGAGTAAGCGAACAACATGCAAGTCGGCCTGGTGGTTGGAACAGCGACGTCGACGGTGAAGCACCCGACGATGAAGGGGCAGAAGCTCCTCGTGGTCCAACCGATGCTGGCCGACGGTACGACGGCCGATGGCGATCCGCAGATTGCGGTCGACGCGGTCGGAGCAGGGCGGGGTGAGCGGGTGCTCATCAGCAGCGACGGTCGATACATGCGAGACATCCTCAAAGCCGACGCCACTCCGGTTCGTTGGTCGGTGATTGGTATCGCGGATTAAGACAGCCGAATCTCGACTCAGGTTCAGGACATTCAGTGGCGGAAGCAATCGACATCGACGCGGTAGTTCGCGAAGTGCTGAGGCGCCTCCAAGCCCTCACCGCCAGCGTCCCTGCATCGCCAGTGCCAGCCGCCGCTGCACCCAAATCGCCAGCTCCGCCGAAGCCGGCAACCGCGACGAGCGATTCAACCACCTTGCAATTCACCGAGCGACTCGTCACGCTCGCCGCGCTCAGCGGCAAGCTGAACGGACACAAGCAACTGGCCATCGGCCGCAAGGCGATTGTCACACCGGCCGTGGTCGACGAACTGAAGCGCCGCGGTGTCGCGATCGTCCGCCAAGACTCCGCCAGCACACAAAACACCAAGGTTCGCCTTCTCGTTTCTGCCGCCAGCGGCAGCGTGAAGTCGTCGGTCCGCAGCGACCTGAGTTCCGCAACCGCCGGCATCGAGTGGTTCGAAAGCCATGCCACCAGCTCGCTCGTCAGCGCGGCCCAGGAACTTGCCAGACAAATCACTCAGCGAAAGCTCCCCGGCCTGCTCCTCACCGAACAGCCGCTGACTGCAGCAGTGGTTGCCAACCGCAACCCGGGCATTCGAGCGGCGGTGGTCGGCGATGGCCGATCGCTCGACGAGGCTCTGTCGCAGATCGGCTGCAACCTGGTCGCCGTCGATCTCCGGCGCGTTGGGCCCGCCGTGTTGAAAATCGTCGCCCAGCGACTGGCCGACGCCCAGCCGACGTGCCCCTCGGAACTCGCTGGTAAGTAACGAACAACAAAGGTCACCCATGAGAATCGCGAAAGTCGTCGGCACCGTGACGCTCAGCAACTGCCACGAGTCGTTCTGCGGCGCTCGGCTGCGATTGGTGCAGCCGCTGTCGCTCGCCGAACTGCGTGGCGAGCGTCCACCCCAAGCGGACGAACTCGTGATCTGGGACGAACTGGCCTCAGGCATCGGCGACCTCATCGCGGTCAGCGAAGGTGGCGAAGCCTCCCAGCCGTTCCGCCCCAAGGACAAGGCCGTCGACGCATATTGCTCAGCGATCCTCGACACCGTCGACATCACGTAATCACACCGAACACCCGTTAATCAAAAACCGTAGCGGTCCGCCGTTCCCGGCAAAATCCGCTAGTCCGAAACACTTGCAATCCGCAATCGGAACCATCCCATGGTCAACGCACACAAGATCAAGCAGGACATCTGCGAGATCGGCCGCCGCCTCTACAACAAAGGCTTCGCCGCCGCCAACGATGGCAACATCACCGTCCGCATCAGCGAGAACGAAGTTCTCTGCACGCCCACCATGCACAGCAAGGGCTTCCTCAAGCCGGAGGACATCTGCCTGGTCGACATGACGGGCAAGCAGCTCGCCGGCGTGAAGAAGCGTTCGAGCGAGGCCCTGCTGCACCTCGAAATCTACAAAGCCCGCCCCGACATCAAGAGCGTGGTTCACTGCCATCCGCCGCATGCGACCGCGTTCGCCATCGCCCGCGAGCCGATTCCGCAGTGCGTGCTCCCGGAGGTGGAAGTGTTCCTCGGCGACGTTCCGATCACCAAGTACGAAACTCCTGGCGGCAAAGCGTTCGCCGAGACGGTGCTGCCGTTCGTCAGCAAGACCAACGTCATCATCCTGGCCAATCACGGCACCGTGAGCTACGGCAACGACGTCGAGCAGGCCTACTGGTGGACCGAGATCCTCGACGCCTACTGCCGCATGCTGATGCTCGCCAAGGACCTCGGCCGCGTGCACTACTTCAACGAAGCCAAGGAGCGCGAACTGCTCGACCTGAAGGACAAGTGGGGCTGGTCCGACCCGCGCAACACCAAGGAATACGAGAACTGCGACATCTGCGCCAACGACATTTTCCGCGAGAGCTGGAAAGACTCAGGGGTTGAGCGTCGCGCCTTCCCCGAACCGCCCGCCATGCGCCCCAAGCAAGAAGCCCCCAAGCCGACGGCTCCGCCGTCGCCGACTTCCTCCGGGCAATCATCCTCGAACAGCAGCTCATCGAACGGTTCTACAGGCCTCGACCAAGAAGCCCTCATCGCCGCCATCACCGAGCGCGTGATGGCCGAACTAGCCAAGGCCCGCTGAAGCGGGAATCCACAGTAGACAGTCAACAGTACAAGCAAGCGTGCCGGCTATCCCAGGACTGTCTACTGTGAACCGTCTACTGTCTCCTCACCGAAAACTGACTACTGACAACTGAGAATTAATCCCCCATGAAAGTCTCCATCATCGGCGGCGGCGGTTTAGTCGGCAGCAGCGCGGGCTTCGCTCTGCAGTGCGGCGGCATCGTTCGCGAAATCGCTCTGCTCGACGTCAATCAGGACCTCGCAGCCGGCCACGCGCTCGACATGCTCCACGGCGGCCCCAGCACCGCCGACCAGGTGATCACTTCGGGGAGCTACGAGCACATCCCGTCGAGCGACATCGTCTGCATCACGGCCGGCCTGCGTCGCAAGCCGGACGAAAGCCGCCTCGACCTGATCAACCGCAACACTGACCTGTTCCTCGGCATCCTCGGCGATGTCGCCAAGGCGGGCCTGAAGAAGGACGCGATCATCCTGGTCGTCTCCAACCCCGTCGACATCCTCACCTACGTCGCCGCGGACCGCCTCGACTTGCCGCCGGAACGCGTACTGGGTCTCGGCACGCAGCTCGACACCATCCGCTTCCGCAGCCTCATCGCCCAGCAACTCAAAGCTGCTCCATCGCAGGTCAATGCGGTCATCCTGGGCGAGCACGGCGACAGCATGGTGCCGATCTGGTCGACCGCCGCGGTCGCGAACCTGCCGCTGGAGAAACTCGCCGGCTGGAACACCCGCCTGGCCGACGAGATCTTCACCCGCACCAAGGGCTCCGGCGCTGAGGTGATCAAGAAGAAAGGCGGGGCCGGCTTCGCCGTCGGCATCGCCATCCGCGACGTCATCCACTCGATCGCCCTCGACCAACAACGCATCCTGCCGGTTTCGACCGTGATCAACGGCACCTACGACATCCGTGACGTGGCCCTGAGTGTCCCCACGGTGGTCGGCCGCAATGGCGCACTCGCCCGCCTGCAAGTTGAACTCTGGCCGAAGGAAGTCCAAGCGCTCCGCAAGAGCGGCCTGGTCCTCCGCCAAACCCTCGAAACGGTCCTCGGCCGCATCGGCAAAAAGAAGTAACGACCCCAAAGTGGAACAGGCGTAAAGCCTGTTCACCAACCGGCGTTCTTTACTCACGACTGAACACCACCCCTGAGAGGGTGTTTCACAACCGATACTGAAAGTGACCGTAAGCCACTAAAGCTTTGTGACTTCGATGGTTGTATCGCTCAAGCTCGAAAACTCTACAACCCTTCTTCGCGTGCGTTGAACAGGGTCATCAAGCGTCGAGTTCCAGCCGAAACCCGGACGAATCCTCCGACTCCGGATGGCTTTGCCAGGCAGCTCGGCCGAGACTTGTCGCAGTTTCTCACCGGGGAGCGGCAGGCCCGGACGATCGTGGTTGAACACCACCCCGCAGAGGGTGTCCCACAACCGGTGCGTCCGGCCACGCGAAGCGCTCAAACGGCGACTAGCTCACAACTTAACGCCGCCGGTGCCAAAAACCTCACAACCCCTTTTTCGGCCCACTGAACAGCGCACCCACCAACACCAAATTGCCAAAGAACGTTCCGCCGCGCCCAGCGATGTTGAACAGGGCTCCCGGAACGTCAAACCGCTCGAGATCATCCACGTCGTCGTCCGCGCAGCAGCAATCGCCCCACGCATCGATTCCTGACGCGAGGGGAGAGTGAACCACATCATAACAAGTTATGGTAATTTTGTCAACAACTCTCCATCAGATCCAGACCAGGCCGGAGCATTCTGGCGGCTTGACCATGCCCTGATTTGACGCCCCGCGCGACGGTCCGCTACGTTAAGCCGGATGTCGGCTTTCGAGTTCAACTTTCAAAACGGGGGTCCCAGATGAGAACGTCCCTGATCGCCCAAACGGTTGCACTCGCACTGATCATGCTCGCGGGCCGGGCCAGTGGCGAGGACCCCTTCAGGTTCGTGACGAGCGGCGAATTGATCGTCGCGAAGGCCACCGACGCCAATGAGTTCCTTGCCTACAGCAAACACGGCGCGGCTTGGAAGCGGCACAAGTTCCCGGACGGCGTGAGAGCGACTCCGGTAATTGACGGTTCGATTTGCGTGTTCGCCCAAGAGGGTGAGGGCATCACCGAACTCGTGGGCGTCGATCGGCTGGGGAATTGGAGGATCGTAAAGCTGCCGGCCCCCGCGACCGAATGCAAACCGGCAATTTCCAACAACGTGGCTGCGGTTAACCACGATGGTCGCACCTACGCGTTCAGCTCCATCACGGGAACGTGGGATTCCACCCCCATCGTGGCGCCGCATTTCCTAGAACAGGATATGGTGCTGATGAGATCCGAAGACTCCATCGCCATCTTCAACGCCCAAACCGGCACTTGGGCCCAGGCGTCGCTCAAAACGAAGGCCGAGTAGACCTTGCCCGACACGGTCCGTCACAGTCGATCGAGCTGATCAATCCACCGCGCCAGTTCCGCCGTCTCTTTTGGAGTGAGGTCGCGCGGCTTCTCACCCAGCTCGCGCTTAGTGACGGGGAACTTCATTCCCTCCAGCCGGCCAGTGAGCACCTTCATCACCGCGGCCAGCGGCGACTTCTCCGCGACGGCAGTGTAGATTGCCAGTCGGCGGACTGGGTCGTTATCGGGCAGCTTCACGCGCGGCGGCGGAATGGAATCGGTGGCGGCGATGCCGCGCACTCGCTCCTGCTGCTGCAAGCCGACGAGCCACGCCATCGTGCCGCCCGCCTGCTCGCCGAAGGCGACGACGCGGGTGCGGTCGATATTGTAGCGCCCGAGCGCGTCGTCGATGACCTTGCGAACCAGGTCGCTTTCGGTCGCTTCCCACTTTTTCCCTTCGCCCGAACTCGGCGCCACGACAATCAACTGGTGCTTCGCGGCCAGGTCCTTCCAGCGAGCGAGCAACTTGTCCTTGTCGGGCCCATCCATCCCATGCAGCCAGACGACAAGGGCGTGCGGCACTTCGGCGTGATAGTTCTCCGGCACCACGGCCCAGATTTCGTTCTTTTCTTCGGGCAGCTTCAGTTCCACCAGGCCCGTCGTCGCCGGCTCCGCCGGAGCGGCAAGCTCCCGAGCGACCGCGGCCGGCAGCTCAGCTGGAATGTCAGTCGGCAGAACCGATGGTGTGAACTCCAGTTCGAGCGTTTCCTCGCCGCGCTGCAGCTTGAGCTTCACCTTCTCCTTCGGATCGAGCCCGGCGACCACTTCCTGCCAGCCGGCTGCATCAGTAGCGGACTTGTCGGCGATTGCGACGAGCTTATCGCCGGCTTTCACGCCCGCTTCGGCCGCTGGGCTGCCCGGGAACACGTGGCGGATGACGACGCTGTTCGCACCCTTTTCGCCGTCGCGCATCGGCAAGAGGCCGAGGAAGGGATGGGCGTACGGTTCCAGCTTCTCGGCCAGTTCGATCGTCGCTTCAACGCGCTCGTCGCCGCGCTTAAGCACTAGCTTCACCTGCCCGCCGGCGTAGTGGGGGCCGAGCGCGTGACGCAGTTCAGCTTGTCGCGTGACCGGCTTGCCGTCGAGTTCGACGATCACGTCGCCCGGCTTCACGCCCGCTTTGTTTGCTGGAGAATTCGGCGGAGCGGCGGCGACCTCGGCGGCGAGCGAGTAGATATCGCCTTGCTTGAGCGATACGCCGAGCAGCCCCGGATGCAGGTCCTTGCCCGCTTTCAGCGTCTCCAGATGAGCGAAAATGTCTTCGAGCGGAACCGCGAAACCGATGCCCGAGTCGTACCACTCGGCGCCGGCCAATTCACCGGTCTGCTGCGGCGACAGCGGCACCAGCACGCCGAACACGCGGCCGCGGATATCGACCAGCGGTCCGCCATAGTTGCTTGGCGAGATCTTGGCGTCGGTCTGCAGGGCTTTGCCCCAGATGCGATTGAGCGCACTCACGACGCCCGTCGAGATCGACGGCTCCGTCTGCTCGAACGTCCGTCCCAGCGCCACCGCCCACTGACCGACTCGCATTTCGCTGCGCGGCACGGCTTGGGGGACCACCAGTTTCTCTTCGGTGTCCACCTTCAGTAGCACGAGCATCCGGCTTTGATCGCGAGCGGCGATTTTTGCCGAGGCACGCTTGCCGCTGGGCAGCGTGACGAGGATCGAGGATGGCTGCTGGATGAAATTGAACGCGCTCGAGATGACGTACCCGTCTTCCGAGACGACCAGGCCGGTCGTCGGTCCGGTGCCGACCAACACCTTGCCAACCCGTTCGAGCCCGCCCACGGTTTCGATTCGCACGACGCCGGGCGCGACGCGCTCGACGGCCGAGCGGAGCGACTGCTCTTCGGCGGCGAGGAGGTCGTCCTGGGCCCGCGCGTTCTGAGCCGCAACGACGAAGAGCAGGGCGAAGAGGAGGGAGGCCGCGTATTTCATGGCGTGCAATTCTTGCGGGGCTCTGAGGCAGAGCCTCAGGTCAGTTTCGTCCCAGGCAGAGCCTGGGACGGAGTGCGTATAGAGCAGTGGGAACTTTTTTGGCTAAGGCGCTCGCAGCGACACTTCCACTAGTTCCTGGCCGCGCTGGATGGTAAGGCGAACTTCATCGATCCGATCAATGTAGGTCAGCTCGTCGCTGAGCGTGGTGGACGAGGGGACGATACGGCCATTCACGAACAACACCAGGTCATCGGGCCGAACGTCGGCTTTCGCTGCTGGCGAATCCGGACGGACGCTTTCTACAAACGGGGGCGTTTTGGGCAAAAAGTTAGGCACCAGGTTAATCCCCAGATCCGCGAGCGAGTGCGGGTCCTTCGGCTTCTTCTCATCGGCGCCGCGCGGCTGGGGAGTGAACTTGCCAGCCTGGATGTCGTGCACCGTGGGAGCGATCTCTTCGATCGGCACCGCGTAGTTGATCCAGACATTCGAGAGCGAGCTGCGCAGCTCCTTGCCAATCATTGCCGAGAGCTGCCCCTGGCGATTGGTCACGGCGCCGCCTGCGGCCCCAGGATTGTTTGTCATCGCATCGAGCACATAGACGGCGCCGCGATAGTTGGTCTCGAACGCGCCGCGGCGGGCGGCCAGATCGGTCTTCGCCGTGACGATACCGTGCAGCACGCTCGTCGGTTCGTTTCCGGTCGCCACGCCGTACAGGTTGCTGAACGCGAGGACCCGCGCGCCGGTGCCCAGAGGAGCCGTGTCGTCGAGGTTGAAGTGCGGCAGTTCTGTGGCGTCGATCTTCAGCACGCTGATCTCGAGCCGCGGATCGGTGCCGACGATTTCGGCTTCGAACTTTCGTCCGTCACCCAGCATTACGGTGACGACCTCGGAATCGAGCACATAGCTCCAGGCGGTGAGGATGTGCCCTTCGGCGCTGATCAGAAAACCGCTCTGATAGGCTTCGAGCCCCCGCAGGCCGCCAGCGCCGTAGATCTTGACCATCTTCGGCTGCACCTGATCGATGGTCGCCGCCAGGGAGACAGCGCCGCCGGCTTGGGCAGAGGCGGTATCGGCGATTCCCAGAAGCAGTGCGAGAGCGATCAGGGCCGAGGGATAGCGCAGAATCGAGAACACTCGACGCAGAGCGTCGGCGACTCGCGTTCCCACGCGGAGCGTAGGAACGAGGGAGGATTTCGTGGCTGGCTTGGTGGCGCGCATCACTTCGCTCCCTCGGCTACGGTCAATTCGATCTGCTCCCATTCAATCTCGCCATACACCGTGTCGCCGTGCCGAACCTGCCAGCGGAAGGGGACCTGCCGGCCGGCGACGTCGCGATAGTCGGAAAGGCGGAGGTAGCAGCTGTCCAGGTCATCGGTTGGCCGCATTTCGACGACGGCAAGCTCGCCGCTGTCGGGATGGAAGACAAAATCAGCCTCCACGACGTTCTTCAGCCCGGTCAGCACATCGGCATGATCGGCGACACCTTCGTAAGGCGCCGTACCGTAGTAGTGCAGATCGCCGAACTTCGCCGGCCCACCGACGAGCAACTGCCGCCAGAGCCAAGCCGCCGCGACGAGCCCACCGCTCTGTGGCGGGCCGAGCTGCTCGTCCAAATCCTCGGCTGGATCGAGCGTGAAAGTGCCAGTCGGAAACTCGCCGCTCGCCTTATTCTCGCCGAGGATTAGCTTCACCTTGCCGCCGGCTGCAAGATTGCCGGTGAAGGTCCACTCGCCGTTTTGCTTGCTGTAATCGCCCCGTTTGCTGAAGGCTTGCCACACCCGGTCACGGTTTTGCTCGTTGAAGTAGTAGTTCGCGAAGCCGTGTCGCTCGACGATCAGCTTTTTGATCTCGTCTGGGATCGGCTGGTCGTCGGCCTGGCCGTGCGGGTTCATCGGCAGCGGATCTTCACCCGGCTGCGGACCTTCGTCACCTTTCGGCTCATCAGCCTTTTTCGGATCGTCATCACTCGGATCCTTGTCGCCAGGCTTCTTCTCGTTCGGCTTGCCGTCTTCCTCGCCTGGTTTCTTTGGCGCCGGCTTCGGGCCCTCGGGTCGTTTGGGCTTTTGCTCGATCAGGCTCAGCAGTTCCTCTTCGCCATGCACACCGGCGAGGCGGACAACGATGTCGGTCTCCTTGCCGTCGCGGCGATAGGTGAGCGGGACCCGCCAGCCTTTCGGAAAGATGCCGAGCACGTTCTTGAACGCGTTGGTCGTGTCGATCGTGCGGCCGCCGAAGGCGACGATCTCGTCGTCGTACCGCAAGCCGCGGCGGTAGGCATCGGACGATTCGAGGATGTTGGCCACCAGCACGCGGCCATCTTCAGCTGTGGTGACATTGGCCCCGAGCGTTGCGTGATCGACAATGCGACCGCTCTTCAGGCAGCCGAGGAAGTGCTTGATCTGATTGATCGAGATGGCATAGCCCACGCCGACGTTCACGCGGCCGCGCTTCTCGAAACTGCCGCGGCCGTTTACGCCGATCAGATCGCCAGCGGAGTTGTACAGCGGACCGCCTGAGTTGCCGGGATTGATCGCCGCATCGGTCTGGATGCAATCGGCGTATTCCAGGATGGTTCCGGCCGGATACTGGTAACGGTGCACACCCGAGACAATGCCGTAGGTAACCGTGGGCGTGAAATCGGTCGCGAGCAGAAATGGATTGCCCACAGCAAAGCACCAGTCGCCCACTTTCACGTCGTCGCTGTTGGCCATCGTGGCTACAGGAAAGTCGTCCCGCCCCAGCAGCTTGATCAAGGCGACGTCGCCCGTTGGATCGATGCCGACGATCACCGCGTCGTAGAGCTTGCCGTCGTTCATCCCGCATTGCATGTGACTGCCGCACGGCTGAACGACGTGGAAGTTCGTCAGCGCGTAACCATCGGGCGAGATGACCACGCCTGAACCACCGCCGCCGCCGCCACGGGCAAAGATGGCGACCGCCGACCTCGATGCCTTTTCGATCGCCGCAATCCGCTCCTCCTCAGCCTTCAAAACAATTTCGGGCACTTCCTGAGCGGCGAGCGGCAGCGCGGAACCGAGGCAGAGAAGGGCGGCGAGCGGGATGAGCCGCGAGGCGAATACCGTGCAAGCGAGGCGTTTCAAAAGCGGCTTCCTCATTTCGTGAGTCGGGCGTCGCACAGGTTCACCAAATCGCCGAGTCCTTGCGACTGCGTGGGAGCGACGACAATGGTCAGCCGGCGAACACCTTTGAGCTCGAGGTCGATTTCCTCGGGGCCGCGATCCTCGCCCGTGAACTGACGCGTGTAGAGCTGTTTGTTGTCACCGAGAATCGTCAGCGTCACGCCACCGACTTGCTCCACGGCGTCGTCAATTCCGGCGAGCGCTCGGAAATGGTCGAACCCTTCGGGCACTCGGTAGCTGAGCTGAGTGCCACCATTTAGACCCAACCCCTTCTGAAAGCGCACGCCGCCGACGCTCAGCGCCGCGGTGCCGAACCGCCGGTTCTGCCACGAGTCGTACAGCCGACCGAACTTTGCCTGCATGCCCGCCGGCTGAAGCGCCACCGAGACATCGACTTTGTCCGGCTCCGCATCGCCGAGGAACACCACGTTGCCGGCCGAGTAATCGATCTTCGCGACCTGATCGAGCGGCACCACGACGGAGACGCTGGAAGTTGTCACGCCGGCTACGCCGTTCTGTCGCAGTTCCACCGATTTCAGCGACCATTCCGAGCCAGCCGCATCGACCAGCTTGCAGGCTGGCGGCGGCAGCTCACGTTTGACTGCCTGGTAGAAGTAGATGCCTTCTACCTTCTCGCGTTTCACGGGTACTTGCGAATCTTGAAAGTTGAACTCAATCGTATCGGCCTTCACGGACAATACGGTTCCTTCGAGTTGATCGAGGGCGGTCTCGGTAACAGTTTTCGGCTCGGCACTATCCCCTTCGATGGTCCGCTGCGAGATCTTCCGCACCACGAGCACATCGCCTTGCGCCTGCGCCGCGGCTTGGCCGACCTCGCGCCATTGGCGAGCCAGGTCGGCGTCTTGAGCTTTCAGTCGCACGGACCGCAGGGATCGCGACGGAACTTCAACTTTGGTTCCGCCGATCAACTCGATCTGAGCTTTGCCGCCTGCCGAAGTGATTTGCACGGCTTGCAGCTTGGAGCCGTCGATCAGTTCGACCCAGGCCGATGGTTTTTCAGCTGGTGCTAGTGCAGCGAAGTCGACCGAGAGCACATCCTTACCGCTGACAGTCTGCCGACCGTCGGCAGTGATGATCGCAATCTCCTCGCCGAGCGCGGCGAGTTCACCGCTGACCGGCTCGCGACCGCCAAGCAGCTTCACCTCGACCTCCGCCGCCAGGACGGGCGCTGCGAGAGAGAGCAGGATCAGAACGGCAGGGCGACTGGCGAAAGGCATCGGCGATTGCTACTTACTTTGTTGGGACCTTGAGGCGGCGGCGCCGTTCCTCTATTTTACGCCGTCCTGGGCCAGGCGTTTGAAGTATTCCTCGATCGTTTCGCGGAAATGGGCCGGCAATTCGCGGCCGATCTGCTGCATCACCTGCTGACGCTCGAGCGGCGGCAGGTTTCCCCAACCGTCTTTCTTGCCGATATCCTTTGGATCGACCTCGCCCGGCCCTTTGAGTTCCGCAGGATTGCTGTCCTGCATCGGATTGCCCGGCTGGCTGCCGCTGCTACTGCCGGCCGAAGCCTGCTGCTGTTGCTGCTTCTGCTGCTCTTCCATCTCTTCGATCATCTTGTCGAGCTTGGCGACAATCTCTTCCTCGCGATCGCGCACCTTCTTGCCGGCGCGAGCCAGGTCGAGACGGCGGCGAACGTCTTCCATCAGGCGAGCGATTTCGTCGAGCGAGTCGGCCTTCAGTGGCTTCATGTCGGCCTGCATCAGCTTGGCGAGTGTCGCATAGCGTCGCGGCAGCGTCTCTTCATTTTCAAGCAACGTGCTGACCGTCTTCAGACATTCTTCCTTGTTCAGCAGCCGGTGATGACCGACCGACTGATAGAACAGCAACGTCGCGGGATCAACGACATCGGCCGGTGTGAGCCCGGTCAGAACTTCGAGTGCTTCATCGGCGAAATCCTGCTGGGCCAGCCAGCGTCCATAGAGCAACCGCAGGTTGTTGCGCACCAGCGGCGGCTGCGATTCGTCGCCGAGCAGCGCCGGCTTCGGCGGCGGCGGCAACTTGCGCGGCTGATTACAGAGCTGAACTACTTCTAGTGCCGCCGAGTCGGAAGCAGCCAGAGAAGCTGCCAGCCGGTCGAGCAGTTGGGTGCCATCGAGCACCTCCGCTTCGTCGGGCCAAAGGAGCGAGACCTTCAACCTGGTGGCTTCATCGGCGCTGCGCGCCGACAAGTAATCGTCGAGCCTGGCCTTCACGTCGGCGGTCTGAGGAACCGACCAGGTGGCGCGCTGATCCACTTGAGCCGAGGCGCTAGGCCCGCTCAGGCCGATCACGGCCAGCGTCACCAGTATCGTCGTTAGTCGCTTCATGACCGACCTCCAACCACTTCCCGACTCGTTCCAGCCGTTAGGCTCAGCACACTGTGAGCCCCACTCATTCTGACCTATTTGTTCTTCCCAATCACGATGTCGCGCGTGATTTGGAAGATTTCCTGCTGCCGCGAACTGAGCTTCTGCAGGGCCTCGACCAGGTCGTTGCTGCTGGCCTGACCGACTGCATCTTCTTCGTCCTCCAGTAACCGGGAGTAGCGCGTTGTCCGCTTATTCACCCGCAACTGGAGTGCCTTGATCATCTTCAGCTCGGCGATCTGATCCACGAGCGGTTGCTCCTGCTCGCCCCCTTGCTGTTGTTGCTGCTGCTGTTGTTGCTGTTTCTCCATGTCCTGCTGGGCTTTCTGCAGGGCTTCGATCATTTCTTCCAGCGCGGCAATGATGTCTTCTTCGATGCCGATCGTGATGTCGTCGATCTTCGTGTCCCCGAGTCGTTCGGCCGCCTGCTGCATGTCGTCGTGCATTGCTTCGACAGAGGCGGGAAAGGCGACCGACGAACCTTCCTCCTGCAGCAGCGTTAGCGCTTTGAAGGCCTCAGTGGCAATCTTTCGTTCTTCGAACGCCAACTTGCCCGACTCGACCACGAACACGTCCCCGCGGTTTTCTTCTGGCAATTGATCCAGTCGACGGGTCGACTCATAGACCTTCAGCTGCATTTCGAGCATCTTCTTAAAGCGCTGCTCCAGGGCGGCGAGAGTTCGCTTGACCTCTTCCTCGCGCATCTGCCGGAGGATCTCCTCCAACTCGGCTTTAGCCTTTTCTAACTCCTCGCGAGCGGCCCGCTGATCCTCGACCGATTCCTTCCGCTTCGCTTCTTCGAGCTTCTTCTGAGCGTCCCGCATCTTCTGCTGGGCTTGCTCAATCCGCTGCCGGGCCGGGTTGTCCTGAGCCTGCTGATCCTGAGTTTGTTGATCCGGGGACTGCTGCTCTTGCGAGTCACCTTCGGACTGTTGCCCCTGCTGGCCTTCCATCGGCTTGCCGGATTGCGACTTGCTCGGCTTCGACTTCTGCGAACCTTCGGACGGGCTTCCTTCCATCGGCTTCGACTCGGGGTCACCCGCTTCCGAAGGCTTCTGCTCGCCTGGTTTGTTCTCGCCAGGCTTCGATTCCATCGGCTTCGACTCGTCACCCGACTTGTTCATGTCGCCGGGCTTTTCCTCACCAGATTTCTCGTCGCCCGGCTTTTTCGACGGATCGCTTTCGTCGCCCGGTTTCTCGCCCGGCTTTTGTTCGCCTGAACCTTTCTGCGACGTATCGCCCGGCTTGCTCATGTCGCCAGGTTTCTGCTCCGAGTTGCCGCTCTTTGACGGATCGCCTGACTTTTCGTCACCGGGCTTCTCCTCGCCTGGCTCGCCCGGCTTTTGCTCGCCATTCATGGGCGACTTTTCTTCGTCCGACGACTGCTCCTCGGAGCCCTCCGATGACTCGTCGCCACCTTCCTCGTTCTCTTTGATCTTCTTCGCCAGGTCGCCGGTGCGGCCGGCAAGTTGCTGTTGGTCCTTAGCCAGCCGATCGGCATCGCCGCCCGACTGGTTCTGTCCCTCCAGCCCCTTCTGCAGCCGAATCAGCCGCTCGACTTCCTTGATGTATTCCTTGATCCGAGCCTGTTCATTTTTCAGGCGATCCGAGCGGTCTTCGCTCATCAGCAGTTCGAGCAGGGCCTTCAAATCGGTCTGAACCGCCGTCTGCCCGTCCACGGCCCGCTTGAGTTGCTGCTGATTGAGCAGCGTGACGATGGTTTCAAGCTGGGTCTTCGTCAGTCGCTCCTTCGACTGCGACACGGCCCGCGTCAGCAGCGCCGCCCGCCGCGGGTTGCTTGCCGACTCGAGCGACGCCATCTTCAGCATCAGTTCCTCGAGCCGAGCATACTTGTCAGCCAGTTGGCTTTGCGTGAGCGCGAGTTCATCGGCGGCTGACGGAGCGGGCGCCGCTTCTGCCGCCTGCTTGGCTTTCTCGGCAGGCGTTGGCGCATCCTGAGCAACGACGATCGAGCTGCCAATCAGCACCGACAGCGTCACAATCGCGAGCGTCTTGAATTGGTTCCGCATGGTTGCCGCCTTTTGCACGTCTGGCTTCCCGCTTACTGCAAATCTTCCAGAGCCTGCCGAGTCCGTTCCTGCTTCGTTCGATCGAGCAGCTTCTGCTGATCGCTCAGAATATCGCGGACAATGTCCAGAAGTTCATTATACGTTTCCAGGTCCAGCATCTTCTGCAAGACGGCGTCGAGCTGGGCAATGGTTTCGTTCGCCTGCTCCACGGTTTCGTCGGCGGCGGCCGCAAAGCTTGCCCCATCAGCCACGCCGGCATCGCGCAGGGCCGTTTCGAGCGACGTCAACTGACGGTCGAGTTCGGGGAAGTGGCGCTCGCAGATCAGATTGAGCGGGTCGGCAATCTGGTCCTTCAGACGCTCCTTGCGCTCCTCAGTATCGACCCGGTTATTGATAAGCTCTTCGCGGATGCCGGCGAAACCGGCAGCTACACCGAGCACTTCTTGGGCCGACTTCTGACTCTGTTGCAGAGCCCGCTGCAGCCGAAGCAACCGCAGTTCCGCGGTCCGCTGAGCGATTTTCTCGGGAGTCAGCTGTGCATCGGCGTCGTCGTCGCTCTTCAAATCCTCCGGTTCGAAACCGGCCTTATCTTCTGGCTGCAGACTGGCTTTCACACGCAGGAGCGAGTCGCGCATCTGGTTCATTTCGTCCAGGATTTGCTCAAATCGTCGTCGCAGGCCTAGTTCCCGGGCCTCGAGCTGGGCCAGCAGTTCTTCGGGCGTGACCACGTCCAACTGATACCGGTCGCCGGCGCCGGTGTGCGGCTCGCTGCCCAAATCGTAGCGGTCGGCTGCCTTAACGGTGAGCAGCAGCTTGTCGGTCGGTTTCAGCTCCGAGCCCCCTTCAGCCGAACGCTGTTGCCGAAAATCGATCTGCTCGGTGACGCTCCCGCCTTGCCCGAGCTTGAAAGCTAGCTGCCGCGGATCGCCACTATCGTTCACTTGGATCTCGAACCAGGCCCGATCGACCGCATAGTCGTCGGACACCTTGCCGGCGAGCGGAATGATCACGTCCGGGGTGACCGCCGTGCCTATTCCCTTGAGGGCCACTTCCACCTGCGGAGGCTGATCTTCGACACCCGTCAAAAACACGCGATAGGGTCGCTCGATGGTCACATTGTCGACGTCGACGAGCGACACTTCGAGCGTCAGATTGCCCTGCAAAGCGCCGATCCGATGCTCGAAGCGCTGCAGATCCTCGGCGTCGGCAGCGACTTCGATCACCTGCCGCTCCTGCGTGTCGACGTTCACCACCTCAGCCCGGCGGAGGCTTTTGTTCGCCCGGAACTTCAGCGTGACCTGCGTTCCCACCGGCACGAACGTGCCCGATGGCAGGTACTGCTGGTCCTTCACCGGCAGATGGCTCGCCAGGGCTTCGTCCACCATGTACGGCGGATAGGTCATGTCGAGGAGTGTCTCGACCACGGCTGGGCTGTCGACCACTTCCAGGTGATAGTCGCGCACGCGGTGGTCGTAACCGACGACGTCGAAATCGATCGATGCGAGCACTCCCTTGAACGGCTTACCGTCGAACCAGAAATTGCGCCACGAGCCTGCGTCGCGATAGTTGCTCATCTGAACCGTGCCGCGCTCCGTGCCGCTGCCGTCAACGCTTTGCGCTCGGTAGTAGATGGAACACACTTCGGGAACCACTTCGGCCTGGTCTTCGCCCGCAGCTCGCACCTTGAGCATCACGTTGGAGCCCTTGGCCACCTTCACGACACGGTCGTCGCCGAAAGGCACTTCGATCGATTGAACGGTGTCGTCCGCCGAAAGGGCAGGGCGGACGATTTCGATGCCCACCACTTCAATCAGCGCACTCCGCGGCCAGGGCTGATTGCTCAGCAGGTACAGCCGCTCGGTCGCCGTCTGAAACGCCTGACTGTCGACTGCCATGAACCCCAGCAGCGAAATCGCCATTAGGGTAGCGCCCGCCAGCTTCCAGCCGAGCGGCTTCAGGTTGAACACCCGCCGGAGCTGAACGTCGTCCGCGCTTTCCTGCGCCTGGCGACTAGTCCGCGCGAGCATCTCGCGGCTGAACTCGGGGATATCCCTCATGCGTTCGCGGAGTTCAACGCTCGTTACCAGGCTGTCGTGAAACCGAGCGCCGTGATATCGCTCTACCAATAGCGCCATGCTGCGATCGGGCATCGGCACGAACGCGCGGCGGATGATCCGGTGATAGACCAGGTGTGCAATCCCGGCGAGCGTGATCACCAGCAATACGCCGCGAGCCCAGGCCGGCATTTCGCTCGCGCCCAGTCGCACCGGCAGGTAGTCCATCGCCAGCGCGAGCCAGAACATCGCGCCGACCCAAATCACCAGCAGCGCTATCGCCTCCAGCCAGATGTACGCGCGAATCCGCGTTCGCAACCCGGCCAGGAGCGACTGAACGTTATCAGCCAGTGTGATTTCATTGGCCGTTGTGGCCATACGTCTATTCCCCAGTAGGGCAGACACTTCTTTCTGCCAAAACTGTTCTCAGTGGGGCAGACATTCCTGTCTGCCTCTGATTCAACTATGCCAATTTGCTCAAGCGCCGAATTAACCACTCCAAACACAGCACCCCGCAAATAATTCCCATAAGCCAGCCCATTAGCAGCTCATCGAACTTGCGATCGGGCGTGCCGGGTAGCAGCGTGGTTTGATCTTGCGGCTTCAACACGTTGGCGACGCCCGCCCGGCCGGTTCCGCCGCGGTTCATGGCCGCGTTGAGACCGACGTAGTAGTCGCCGCTGGTTTTGTCAGCAATCTCTCGCAGGAGGGCATCGTTCCGCTCCGGCCGCTCGGTCTCAAGTGCCGGGATGCGCACTCGCACTTCGCGGGTGAGCAGTTGATCCGCGGCGGCTGGGTGCTGCAGTTGGATCTGCATATCCCCTTCCTGCAGCGCGGTGAATTGTTCGCTGTACAGTCCCTCACGAGCGCCGTCCTTCACGCGCTTGAGCGTGATCTGCGTGCGCGTCGAATCGGGCTGCACGATCACCGCCGGCACTTCTTCTTGCCGAAGCGGCTGGAACTGAGCATCTTGCAGGATCGCCCGCACGGCAATCTGGTCGCCGAGCAGCGCCCGGTCTTTGTCGACCAGCAACACGCCGCGGCTGGAATCGCGGAGCAGTCGGCCTTCGCCGGCCCAGCGAATGACTTTGGTCCAGAACTGCTCGAAGTAGGTATCGCTCACTTCGCGAACGCGCCACATTTCGCCGCTGGCGAGGAAGAACACCCGGCCCGAACCATAGAATTGCCCGGCCATGTACACGGGAAGTTCGTTGTCGATCATTGCGTCCGGATCGGAGAAGCGAGCGTAGATTCGCGCGCCCGGCTTCGGATCTTTCACTGCGTAGTAGCCATACACACCAGCAAACTCCGACCAGGTCCTCTCGCTTTCCGCGGAATCTTCACCCAGCCACAGGAACTCTGCCGACTGACCATCGGGGGTGAATTGCAGTGGCCAGGCCTGTTCGCTGCCGAAGCGGCCGAGGCTCAGCGTGGCCGACCCTTGGGCATAGAAGGCGACCGGATAGAGCGATTTGATCGTGTCAATCCGCTCGTCCCCCCGCCGCCGGCTGGACCACTGCGGGGTGAACACCGGCCCAGCGACCACAATCAGACCACCGGCCTTCTCGGCCACCCAGCGCTCGAGCAGCCGCACCTGCAATTCATCGAGCGCTTCCCAATCCGGATCGAAAGCGACGATCGCGTCGTACTCGAACAGCTCGTCCGCGATCTTGGGAAACTCGGTGAGAATCTCGTCGGCTTCCTGCGAAATTCCCTCGCGCGCCGACTGCAGCAGCACATCGACCGTCGTTTCATTGTCCCGATAAAGCTGATTGCGGAGGAAGATGAACTCGCGAGTCGGTCCGCCGGCAAGCAGCAGCACCTTGGTCTTACGATCGACCACCTCAACCTTGGCCGTCTTTTCGTTATCCCGGCGATCGATTTCGTTATCGAGTGGTTTCACGCGGAGCTTGAACGTGCGAATGCCTTGCTCGTCGGGCGTCAGTTCAAACTTCACAGGCGTGACCTGACCTGTCCGGCCGACGTCGACCGTGCGTTCGTCCTCGCGGGTCTCGCCTTGCCCGTTCTCGTCTGCCGAGAGCAGTTCCACCGAGACGCTGCTGCGATTGGTGCCCAGTGCCTGCACGTAGCCGGTTAGAGTGAACTGATCGCCCGGGAACACACGCTGCGGCGCTTCCAGGTCGACCACGCGCAGGTTCGACGGACGCTTGTCCGACCCCATTCCGACCGGCAGCACGGGAATCATCGCGTCGCTGGCCATATTGGCGGCTAGAACCGGGTCGATGCCGGCGTTGTTGCCGCCGTCGGTAATCAGAACGACCCCAGCGATTGGTCCGCCCCGTTCCTTGTTCACAATGAACCGCAGGTTATCCCCCAGCCGCGACTCGCCGCCGCGCGGGAGAAGCTGCGCGGTCCAATCGATCTTGGTCGGATCGGCCGGCTCGAGTTCTTTCTCATCGATCTTGCCCGACGAGTCACTGAAGCGATCCTTCACCGGCGCCGGTTCACGTACGCCCAGAACCGCCAGCAAGCCGCTTTCGGGGCTGCGCAAGTTCGCCGCGGCGAGGACAACGAGCGCTGCGATCAGCGTCACCATGCTCACGAGCAGCGCCCAAGAGCCCGGCTCACCGCCGGCTACGCGTTTGCCGAAGAACAGATATACCACCCCGGCAGCCAGCGATATCACGAGCAATCCGACCGCGAAGTAAGCAATCGTCCGCGCCTGGCGCAAGCCGCGGGCCCGTTCGACCGTCTGCGACGAGTCCTGCTCGGCGAGTTCATCTTCGGTGAGTTTCTTTGTGAACGCGGCAATCTGCACCGGCTGATCCTGCTGATCAAAGCGGTAGGCCACGACGTCGTGCTGCTCGCGCAGCTTATCGATCATGCCGCCTTGTTGCAGTTCAGCGGCAATAAGATCAGCCCGGCTCGGCCCCGCAGGCACGCCACTGCTGCTGGTATCGGTATCGCGAAGCCCCATGCTTTGACTGGTGTCGATCAGCAGGATGGCCCGGGAATTCTTTACCAGCTTCCGTTCGGCCCCCTTCTCCAAATGGAAGAAGAAGAACAACACGCCGACCAGCGCCGCCAGCCGCAACGTGCAGAGGAGCACTGCCAGCCCACGCGGCAGTTCGACGCTATCGCGGCGGTACATCCAAACGACAAACGCACCGAGAGCTGCAACCACAGCCACGAGCAGCAGCCATTGCCACCACTCGGAAAGTGATTCCAGGCGAGCGAATCGATAGCTGGTGGCCGACTGGGCCATCACCACGAGCCTGTCCATCAGCGAACGCCTCCTTTCGCCGGATGGTAGCTGGCCGAATAGGCCAGCAACTGCTCGCCGACCAGCAGACAGACCAGCAGACCCATCACAAGATGACTCAGGTTGTAGCCGGAGGAGCCGGTGGCGTCCTGCTCAAACTGCTCTGCCTCGTGATACGAGACTTTCACCGGGTCGAGGCGAGTAAGCAGTTCGGTCGCGCTCACGCGAGTTAAGTCCCCTTCGTCAGGTTCGACGTTGAATGCCCACCGCCGGAGGTCGATCTCACCTTTGGTCGTGATCGGCCAGGCCTCGTAGATGCCGCTGAAGTCGGTATCGCGCGGTTCATCCGCATCGGGCGAACTACGCCCGATCGAGGTAAGGAGCGTGCTGGATTCGTTGTCCGCGGCTGCGGCCTGACGGTCGATCTTGATGCGTGAGGTCGCCTTCTCACCGGGAACCACGAACGATAGATCGTTTCGGTACTTGGCCGACTCCAGCTGCAGATCGAGCGGCTGTCCGACCACGCGCGGATCGTCGAACCGGCGCGTCGAAGCCAGGTGCGCTTGCGTTTTCAGTGCTACCACGACAAAGCTGGGGTTCTTCACCCAGTCGTTCCAATCAGGAGCGAGCGTCGACAGGAATTGCACGACCTGACCATCGCCGAACTTCTTTTCGATCACCAGCGGGCTGCGGTCGCGCAGGCGGGCAATCACTTCCACGGTCGATTGCTCAGCCGGTTTCCAGCCGGTCGCTACGGTTCGAAAGCGATCGACCGACACGCCGCGAATCAGCGGATTGGTCTCATCCAGGAAGAAGCTGAAGATCGGATGTCGCAGCAGCTCGAGGTCGGGCGTGTTGTCATCGACGGCCGGCGGCAATTCCGCTTCGCCGCCGATCGGCGCCGGCAGCATGCCTTCGCCGTCGCGGTAGAGCAGGCGATTGTAAAAGTCCGTGTTCATGTTCGGCCCGGCGAAGATCGCGAGACCACCGCCGCTGCGAACATACTTCTCCAAAGCCTCAACACCCCTCGGCTCGATGCGATCGACGTCGAGCAGATAGATCGATGAGTAGGCCGCGAGCGTTTCCGGCGTTGCGTCACGCAGAAAGGCCTTGGTTTGCACATCGGGGCGAACACCGGTGTTCGATTTCTCGAGTGGCCGAAATGCGGCTTCCAGATAGTAGGCATGCTGCTGGTCATCGCTGCCGTCGACAATGAGCGTTCGCTCCCCTTCGGGCAAATCGATCACGCACCAGCGGCGGTTATCGGTTTCGACGGGGTCCTCAGGCAGCGTGCCTTGCACCACATGCTTCCCCGGCTGGGGAAAGTAGACCTGCACGCGGCGAGTCACGGTTTCGCCGGGGCCGATGGAATCGATCAGCAGCGTGGCGAGTTCTTCATCCACACCTTTCAGCTTGTCGGGCTCTGCCTTGGTGAGGTCCTCAGGCGGATAGAAAGTCGACTGCAGCTTCAATTGCACCTTCGCTGCCGCACGATCGCCGTAGTTCTTGATCTTCGCTTGCACAAAGAGCGGCACGCCGGCAGCGCGGGTGTCGTCGAGTGGCGCGATATCGACAATGCCGAGATTCGGGTCCTCACTGCGAGCACAATTGACCAAATGCACCTCGGCCTCAGCCTCGCGGAGGCTTTGCAGCGACTGCTTCAGATCGGCGGGCGTGGCCCAGTCTTTCTCGCGGAAGTCCGAGACCAGGTAGACCACTTTCTTGTCGTCGCGCGATTGCCCCACCAATTGCTTCAGCAGTCCGAGCGCATCGCGAGGGCCGACGGAAAGCTGCGTCGGCTCAAACGCCCGCTGTTTTTGTTCCAGCAGCAAATCGAACTGCGAATCGATCGGCTCGGCATTGAAATCGGCTCGGTTCGCAGCGGCGCCACCGTCCGTCGAATCGGCCGCCGCCCGAGCACGGGAGTAGCGGAGCAGGGTGAGCCGCTGCGGGTTGTCTTCCTGCGAAGCACGCGTCGCAATCGATCGGACCACGTTGCGGGCCGTGTCGAGTGCGCTAGCGCCGGCGACACGGTCCGACATCGAATAGCTGTCGTCCACGACTACAAAGTGGTGGGTTGTCTGCTGGCCGAACATCGACAGCCACTGCTCGCGCGTCTTTGGATGGGCCAGCATCGCCACGATCAAGGCGATCGCCGCCATCCGGGCGAGCAGCAGCAGCAATTGCTTCAGCCACACCCATTTGCGGTGCTTCTTGTAGCTCTGCTGCAGAAACTCCATGGCAGCCCACTGCACGCGCCGATGCCGCATCATGTTGATCAGGTGGATCAACAGCGGCACCAGGGCGAGCAAAAAGCCCCAGGTCAGAGCTGAGTAGACAAACTGCATGGAGGGGAGTTGTTAGTGGTAAATTTTCAGTAATCAGTTGCGGTGGTGCATGCCGAGTCGGTTGCTCAGGTACGTCGCCAGCGCCGCATCGAGCGGCTGACTGGTGCGGACCAGGGCGTAGTCGATCATGTTGCGAGCACACTCGCGGCGGACTTCGTCGAGGAACTGCTGCACTGCAGCCAGGTAGCCCTCGCGCAGCGCTCGCGGGTTGCAATTCAGGAAGTCGGGCGATTCGAGCCCTTCAAACCGCGTCGGCCCGCTGAAGGGGAAATCGAGTTCGTCATCGTCCATCACGTGGAACACGAGCACATCGTGCCCGCGCTGGCGTAGTAGCTTGAGTCCCTTGAAGAGCCCCTCGCGGTCGGCGAGCAGATCCGAGACCAGCACCACCATGCCGCGCCTGGGCACCGCTTCGGTGACGTTCTTCAAGATGGCGAGCATGTCGGTCTTGTCGCGCGGCTTCTGCACGGCGAGCGCGTCGACCACCGAGAAGATGTGATTGCTCTTGGTCCGCGTGGGCACGTTCGTGCGAATCTTGTCGTCGAACGCAATACAACCAACGGCGTCTTGCTGCCGTAGGATTAAGTACGCGAGGCTGCAAGCCAGCGTGCAACCGTACTGATACTTGTTGAGATGGCCGTTGCCGTAGGCCATGCTGTTCGACACATCGACCAGCAGTGTGCAGCGGAGGTTCGTGTCTTCCTCGTACTGCTTAACGACCATCCGATCCTGGCGGGCCCACACTTTCCAGTCGACATGTCGCAAGTCGTCGCCGGCGACGTACTCGCGGTGCTGCAAAAACTCAATCGACTGGCCGAAGTACGGACTGCGGTGATTGCCGGCCAGGAAGCCTTCCACGACATGCCGCGCCCGCACCTCGAGCCGCGAGATGCGTTTGATCGCTTCGGGATTGAGGAAGGTCCGGGAGTCGGCCATGTTGGTTTGCTTCTAGCAGCTTTCGCGGTTGTTCTCAGTCCCGGGCTCTCACGCGAGCACGAAGCCTCGCCCCTGAGCTTGGCGGTGACCAGCAACTACGACGCGAATATCTTCTTGAACCGAGCATCGCTGGTCAGTTCGTCTTCCTTCGTCGGCGTGCTGGCAATCAGGCGGTCGATAATCTTATCCGCCGATATGCCGTCGCTTTGCGCGGCGAAGTTCACCACCATGCGATGACGCAGCACCGGCTTAGCCAGGGCCTGAATATCGTCGGTCGAGACGTGTGTACGACCATTCATCAGCGCCCGGGCTTTACCGCCGAGGATGAGGAATTGGACTGCACGCGGACCTGCGCCCCAGGCCACCATGTCTTGCACGAAGTCGGGAACGCCGGGGCTGTTCACGCGAGTCTGCCGAACGATGGACAGGGCATAGCGGATGATGTGATCGCTGACGGGCACTTCGCGAACAATCCGCTGCAGTTCCAGGATCTCCGGACCGGTGAGAACCGGCTGCACGCTATCCATCTGCACGGCGGTCGTTCGTCGGGCAACCTCGAACTCGTCCTGGAAGTTTGGATAGTTCACGAACACCTTGAACATGAACCGGTCCTGCTGCGCCTCGGGCAGCGGGTAGGTTCCTTCCTGCTCGATCGGGTTCTGCGTCGCGAGCACAAAGAAGGGATCGCCGAGCGGGTGACGCATCCGGCCGACGGTCACTTGGCGCTCCTGCATGGCTTCAAGTAGTGCGGCCTGAGTTTTGGGGGGCGTGCGGTTGATTTCGTCGGCGAGAACGACGTTCGAGAACAGCGGCCCTTCGAGGAAGCGGCGTTCACGCGTGCCGGTCGTGCGGTTCTCCTCGAGAATTTCGGTGCCCGTGATGTCGGCGGGCATCAAGTCCGGAGTGAATTGGATGCGGCTGAACGAGAGGTTCATCGTGCGAGCCAGCGTGCTGATCATCAGCGTCTTGGCCAGTCCTGGCACACCCTCGAGCATGCAGTGACCGCGGCTGAAGAGCGAGATCAGCAGTTCATCGATCACTTCTTGCTGACCAACGATCACCTGCGAAAGCTGGTTGATGATTTTTTCCCGCGCCTCGCCGAGGACCTGAATGGCGTTTGACTGAGAGAGCGCCGCTTGAGGGGCGTCTGGCATACAAAGTCCTTTGCTGGAAAGGCAAAACGGGCGGGAGCGGGTCGAAACGTGAACGAACGTCTATCTTTGGTGCCGCTACGGGTGCGGCAGGTTCATTGTTCGGCGCAAAATCTTTCGCAGTGCGTAGTTGCGGACCACCGTAGCAGGCCGAAGGCGTATCTGCGCGATTGCCGCGGAGCGCGCACGTGCCTGGCTCGATCCGACCAATCCAACAAGGCTACGTCACGCTGCAAAAAAGCAACGCTCAGGCGTGACTCACACAGACGACAACAGCCGCAAGTTCTGAGAGAGGGCAGAGGGCGGGCGCATCCATGCGGATCGTATCGATTATAACCCGGCCCGCTGCCAAGACTATCTAGCGCCCTAAAGGCGCCGCAGCGACTACGCAAGAAGCAAACAACCCTCGCTTGGCGGGGCGAGGGTTGTTGGATTTTGGAACCGACTACTAGAGGCCGCAATCTTCAGTTCGACTTACAGCCGCCCAAAGAAATCGTCGGTGGCTTCAGAGGCCTCGCCTTCGCCGGAGCTGTTGCTACCGGTGACGACTTCTTCTTCCTCTTCCGCAAACAGCAGGTCGATCACGGCAGAGTTCAGATTGCCATAAACCGGAACGACCGAGTCATCGTCGCTGCTGCGGCTCAAGTTCGAAGAGCCGGTCTTCACGGCGGCTGCAGAGGGCACCACGGAGGGCGAACTGTCGCTGCCTTCACCTTCGGCCTCCGGCTGGCTTTCCGCGAGCGGAGAAACCATCGGCGGGCAGATGACCAGGTCGCCATCGCTGGCCGACTGATCGACGTGCTCGGCCGAAAGAACGCTAAAGCCCGAGTTCTCTCCTTCACCTTCGCCTTCGCCCTCCAAGGACGACAGCTGGCCGGGGTTGGTGTTGAGCCAGTTGATGATGTTGAGGGCGTCGAGAGCGGTGGTGTAGCCGTCCAGGTTCACATCCACGTAGCTGGTCGGCCGTGGGCCAGCGGCTGGGCTCCACAACTGGGTCAGGTCACGCGGACCGTTCGCGTTCAGTTCGTTGATAACGATCAGGGCGTCGATCGGTGACACGTGACGGTCGCCGTTGACATCGAGCCGATTCTCTACATTGGTGTATTCCCCTTCGCCCCCGGCGCCAGTGCCGATCGTGATGGTCTGGCTCGGAACGAGGAACACACGGGTATCGGGAACGACATCGGGATTCGTTTCCCCATCCGACGGATTGGCGTCGAAGACGGCTACGGCCGTACGATCACCCATCGTGCCGGCTTCGGCCGGATCGGCCTTGAACTGCAGCGGTCCGGCTCCGGTTGCGACCATTCGCAAGGTGAACACATGCACTCGGCCTTGGCCGAACTCGACTGCCGAGTTCGAGGCGGCGCCCACGTCGTTGATCACGCCTGGACGGTTGTTGCTTCCGTTGAAATCGATGCTGTAGGGCGCGACGAAGATGATCGCTCCATCACCGTCTGGCAGCTCGTCATCGCGAAGCAAGCGGGCCTTCGTATCGTCGAACAACACATCCATGTAAGCGGCCAGAACACCGTGATCTGGCACGGCGGCACCGCGCAAGTCGCGGGAGTAGGCCCTAACCGTGAACCGTTGGTTGACGTTCAGCTGACCGGCCCCAACGATCGGATTTCCTTGTTCGTCGCAAATCTCAAGTGAAAGCTCAGCATCGAAGGCAGTCGGGCTCGGCGTCGCCGACGATACCTGCACCGTAAGCACCGCCGAGCGATCGACGGTCAGCGGATCGTTGTCGCTAATCGTATACAGGAACTGCCGGGTCCCTTGGAAGGGGCTCGGAGGAGCTTGATATTCGAGCGTTTGCGAGTCGGCCGAGATTCGGATTTCGCTTGGGCTGACGGGGGTTCCATCGAGGTTCACTACGCTGGCAATGAAGATGGTGTTCGGCGTTGCGATATCGTTGGTAAGCACGTCCAGACGGTTCGGACTTGGCCCAGTTCCCACAGGGAAAGCACTGCCCACCCCGACCCGGTATGTGTCGTCGAGTGGGAACGGATCAGTAGCAGCAACAATGATATCAACCCGCAGTTCATTCGAGCGGGTACCGAAGCTATCGACGACGTAGTAGACGAAGTAGTCGCCGCCGATGTGACCAGGATTCGGAGTGTATTCGGCGAGCCCCGTTGCCGGATTGAAAACGATCGTGCCGTTCTCAGTCTGAGCCGGCACTCCAGCAGGTACATCGCCGGCAGTCGTCACGAAGCCACCGAACTCTGGTGCAGCTCCGTTGTCGGCGGTTGATCCAACATCGTTAGCCAGAATATCGAACTGGTTCTGCGGGTTCGTCGCTCCTACCGTGTCTTGCTTCACCGTGAACGGACCGTCGACCACCGCAACCGGATCTTCCGGACGGAAGTCGAACAGGTAGTCTTCCACTTCACCGACACTCGCTGCTCCAACCGGGCTCGACTGCGCGCCGACCTCGTAGCCGTAACGGAACCGGGCGTAGGTCGGGCCAATCTGCGCTGAAGCCGGCACTACAAAACTAATTTCGGTTTCCCCGGTGCTTCCGACGAGTCGGTAATCGCTGACGACTTTCTCGCTCGCCTCGAACGTGCCGTTGTGGTTGAAATCGATCCAGCCCTGCAGGAAGCCAGCGGCTCGGCCCCCGGTGGTCGCCCGAACGGCGATGCGAGCGACTTCGCCTGGGGTGAAGGCCGTGATTGGGCGAACGCCGTCATCAAGCGCATCGGCATCGGCTCCGGCGCTCGGTTGACCGTCTGGGTCGTGTTCGACCACGAGTCCCGCCGGTCCAAGGCCGAAACCGGCTAGGATCGAGTGACGAGCACCGTTACTCGCGGCCAAGGTGCCGTAGCTGTTGGGCGCGTCACCCCAGTCGATTGCCGTGACGTTGCCAAAGTCGATCAGCGAAGTGACTTCGCTGCTGCGCACCACGACGCCATAGTGCACGCCAGCCGCAATGCCATTGAGCGGATCACCAACGGGGAAGGTAGCCGTGCTGCCCGGCGCCATCACCTCGCGGACATTCCAAGTGCCCGGAGTTACGTTGATGATCCGGAAGTAACCATTGTTGTCGGTGACACCCGCCGGCTCGAGGATGCCGATCTTGCCGTTGTTGTTGTAGTCGACGTAGATGTAAACGCCGGCCATACCTGGTTCGCCGGCTTCCTGCACGCCGTCGCCATCGAGGTCGTTCCACTTCCGGCCGACGATTTCGCCCGGCTGCGGCTTGTTGCCGAAGTCGTAGCCGCTGAACACGCCGCCGCCCGACACATTGATTGTGTAGCCGGCATTATTGCGAGGTTCAGTTTGTTGATAGAGAGCCGGATCAATCGATTGGCGCACAGTGACCGAAGTGGTCCCCGGGGCAGCCGTCAGCGAATAAAAGCCGTCGGTCGCGCTGGTCGTGCTGAGTTCGTTCCCATCCAGCGCACTGTTATTGTTTGCGTCCACATAGACAACGATTCCCGGAATCGGCAACTCGCCAACATCACGGTTGCCATTCAAGTTGGCGTCGTTGTAGACGAAGCCGGTCACTTCTGGCAGCGGCGGCGGCAGGTCGAACGCGGCAACCACGGTGTCCGAATCGGAGTCAACACCCGCGGAAGCACTGTAGCCGAAGCCACGACGAGCGAAGACAGCCCAGAGGTCTTCGTAATTAGCTCCACCGTTGTTCACCAGGTCGGCTGCGATGATCGCATCCCGAGCTTCGAGAAAACTGGGATTGGCCGGCTGCAGCTTCAAAGCGTCGATGACCAACTGCATGGCCAGGTTATTACCTGCCGTGCCCCGGTACAGGTCCGTGCTGTACCCGTACTTCTCGATCATCTTCCAGTTCATATCCCACAACACCGAAGTCCAAATTTCTCCGGCGAAGTGCTCTTCATTGTTGAGACCTCCGCCGTTGAAATCACTCAGGATCCGCGGATTGATCGACATGTCGGTGCTGAACGGACTTCGGGGGATACCGGGTCCAGTCGCCGGGTTGCCGATGACCCAGTAGCTGAGCGGCTGAGGCGTCTCAGCTGCATCGCCTGGTTTCTGTGTCATCCAGAGAGCGATGAAGTCGCTCCAGCCTTCGCCCATGGCCATGCTTTGCAACGCATCCAGCGCGGTTACGTTGGCCGGACCACCTGTCAGACGATTGGTGATGCCATGACCGTATTCATGCGCGATCACGCCGTTGTCGAAAGCGCTGTCGCGCGTGTTATTCGACCACAGGTACATCTGCATGCGTGACCGATTATCGCCATCGGGATAGGTCGCGAAGTTTGCGTTATCAACACCCGACCCATCTTGCGCATCAGCCCGCACGGCATCGCCACCGAGACCTGCGCCGGTGTAGTTCGTCTGCTGGAAGTTTCCTGACGCCTCGTCGAAGCCGTAGTGGAAGAACACATCGTGCATCACGTTCGTGGCGTAGAACAGATTTACGATGGCGGCGTTTCGGTAGGTCGCTGGCGCTCCGGTCAGGACTGCCGGGTAGTTGAAGTCCAACGTAGCACCGCCAGTCGGCTGCGTGCCGCCGGCGTTGTCGGCATTGATATCTTCCTGAGCGTAGACGTTGTTGCCGGTCGTGTTTTGCGTATCCGGCCCCGGAATACCGTTCAGATCGTGCCAGCCATAGGGCGAAGCGTCTGGATCGGCCTGATCGGGCAAAGTGACCTGTGGCGACTCGGCAGGATTCTCGGCTGGGAATGGGTAGACGGTATAGCTGAGGTTGTCCACCCAGTCAGCAACGCGGATTAGTCTGCTGAACGTGCTCGAATCCGTGTCGAGGCTCACGCTCACATCGTAGACGTGATCACCATCCGAGGTCTCAATGTGGCTTACCCGCCAGGCAAGTTCGACGCCCCCCGCCTCTTTCGGCACATAGTGCATCTCTGCTCGAACTTCGACTGGATTGGTCGCACCGACCATCATCCGTGTCGGACGGTGACGCAGGTCGGAGTTCACATCGATCGACTTTACGATGCCCTCATTCGAATAGCCGCTGGCTGTCGAAAAGATTTGGAGCGCATCGTTCGCTTCGAAGGCGTGCGTGATCGGCCCAGGAAACGCCGGATGGTCAAGATCCACGAAGGCACTGGCCGCGGCCACAATCTGGCCGGATGAAGTCAACGTGACCCCGGCGACTGCGCCATCAACCGGAAGAGCGTTGTAGGTCTGCTGCAAGTAGATGTGCGTGAGGCCATTTCCCTGCGAGACGTAATTGTTCGTCACACGAAAGTGCTGGAAATCGGACGCTTGAACGCCAAAATCGGCCGCGTTTACCTTGAGATAATCAAGGGCGACCGTCAGTTTCTCCCGCGAGTCCGGGGCGGTCAAATAGCCGTAGCTGCTGACCTTGTACTCGGCGTCCGGAATGTAGGTGTTTGCATTCGAAATCCACTCCGGGTCACTGCCGACATCGGCGGCCATCATCGCTCGCCCTTCGAGCGATTCAAGCAGCATCTTGCGACGCAGTTTCGGGGACAATCCCTTGCCAGACCGATGCTTGCGGAGAGAGTTGAGGTTCAATCGGCGGCTAAGAAAGCTCACAGCAGATTCCCTGTTCGGAGGGCGGACATGAAGACTCGAAGTGACAGCTCGTGGCTGGATAATCGCTTAGTCGAGTAGTCTAATTACGCCCCGAAAAAATTGCTACGTTTTTGCCCATTTACCCGGCTTGACGCGGAATAAACCGACTTCGAGGCGTTGCTAACCGCAGCCGAGCCAATAGCACACCGGACACGAGGATGGTTGCTGGGCGCAGAAGTGCGGGATGACCCTTGGACGCTGGCACAGAGCGGAAAGTTCCCGTCAAAAACGCTACGACCCGCGCGTTTTCTGCCAAAACGCTAGCCAACGGCGAAAAAGAAGGTAGCTTGATGGATACGCCAAGGGCCGGTTCACACGTAAGGTCGCGAGTGCAGTGCCCTCGGCTTCTGTGAGTTTTCGTACAGTGGGCAAGATCTACGAAGCCATGCGTAGCTGCATGACAGAATGCTGTAACTCAGAGACGCCGTTTCTCTGCCTTGAGAAGTTTTGTGATCGCTTGCGAGACGACGAAGCCTGGACTGGCGACGAAGTCGAGCGCGTGAAGCAAGCCGTCTGGCAGACACTCCACGCCGTTAGCATCTGAGTCATCCACCGGGAAAGTCAGGTGGAAAGGTATCTCTAGCGCCCAGCCTGCGCGCCGCTCTTGTACCCGGTCCTTACCGGCGTCGATGCAGAAGTTGGTAGGCCAATCCGGCAGCGATCCCGCCCGCGAGATACCAACTGATTGTCATGGCTTTCGTGGCCGGTGTGCGAGCACTTGGGCCAGTCCCAAGGCCCATCGGCCCCGGCAAGTAAACCCCGCCGATCCCCGCCGCCAAACCAAGCAAAGCGCCCCGCAGCACTGCGGTCTCAGGGTCGCCCAAGCCCACGAGGCTGTAGTAGAGCGAATTCGAAACCATATCGCCGACGAGCGCCGCAGAGTGCAGATCTTCTTCCCGCGGCGCGTCCCTCCGAACCAGCTTCATCGATTTGGCGATTGCACGTTCACCGAGAACGTCCATGCGCGGCGCGTCAGAAAAAGTCTTTCGGGCTGATTCGTGAATGGCCGTCAGAGCCGTCGCTCCGACCAAGCCGCTGCTTAGTGCTTCCAAGGTCGCCATGGTGCGTTCTCCTGCTGGCTGGCTCATGTATCGGTGGGACAGATCCTCCGGCAAACACTGTGCCGATGCCTGACCAGCAGCTGAGCACGCTCGAAGCAGCAGCAGTTTGAGCGGCGCGCAAAAAAAGAGCTCCGCGGCAATGCCACGAAGCTCTTGAGCGTTTCAGTTAGCCCGCGACTAACGGCCTACCACAGGAACTCCACACCGCCGGTGAAGCCGTGATAGAAGACCGAGCTGTTGGTATCGATGAACGCTTCCCGATTCTCAGGCGTCGGGAACAGGACGGCTGGCGGTGTGGTATTGAAGTTATTCGGGGCAAGTGCCACGCCGTCCGCATACAGCAGAGTGTAACCGAACTTCAGGGTCCAGTTGTAGCTAATGCGATACAAGGCCTGGAAGTTGGCTTCGCCGATGAAGGCAACGTCGGTCTGATTCAAGTCTTCTTCGAACGGTGCAGGCACCGAGCTACTGATGATCAGATTGTCGACGCCGGCATGGTTTCCATAAACACCGGCCTTCACTTCGCCACCAACCTTCACACCGGGCACGATGCAGGCCCACAGGTCACCACCGATCTGGGCACCAGTCAGGCTATTGTTCACATCGGTCACAAACACAGCCTGCTGACGCGGACCAGGCAAACCGTTGAAGGTGTCGGCCTGGGCCAGGTAGAAGAAGTTCTCTTCGAGCTTGAAGTATCGCACACCAACCAACCACGAACCCTGGTACCGGCAATTGGGAGCATTCCAGCGTTGGCGGAAATTGATTTCGAAGTTGTCGAAGTCGGAGTCGTACTGAATCGCTTGGAAATCCGACTCGTCCGTAGCTTCGAAGCCGAGGAACGGATTGGTCCCGAAGTCGCTGAACACCGAGAACAGCGAATTCGTGTCGTCGATGACCGAAGCTTCTGCGTTGAAGAAGTGCAAACCGAAGTAGTTGAATTCCCAGTTGCTCCCCGCTCCGGCCTGCAGCATCGCGGTGAAGCGGAAGCTGTGGGAAGCGTTGAAGTCGAGGTCGTCCGTGCTGAGGACTGTCGGTCCAAGGATGCCAGCTGAGGTAAGATCAATACCGGGGCTAACCGTCGTCTCGCGGTTCAAGTACATGTACTCGAGCGAGTAGTCGAACCAGCGCGGTGCGCCGCAGCCGCCGTCCGGATAGGGAGCTAGCCAGCCGAAGAGGTCGTGGAAGAGTCCGCCGTGATGACCGCCTTGCAGGCTTGGGCAATGCGGACAGCCGGCGCCACCACAGTGATCGCAGCCGCCCCCGCCTGGTCCACCCATGCCCGGGGCGCCCATTTCGTAGCCGCCCATTTCGGGCGAACCCATCCCCGGTGCGCCCATCATGCCGCCCTGATCGGCCGGGGGCGAAACGAAGGATTCACCCGGCGCGTAGGCAGGACTCGGAGGCGGATAGGCTCCGGGGCCCGGCATCATCGCCGACGGCGGGATCCCCATCGGCGGTCCAGGTCCATAACCCGGAGGCATCCCGCCCGGGCCTGGCCCCACTGCGGGTGTAGGATATTGACCGTAGGCGTGCGTATGGACGGACGCCAAAACCATCGAGATCACCAGGGGCAATGTCGACGCCCAGCGAACTTTCATCGGCGATTCTCCGCGGCATAGCAAAGGGAAGAGGTGCTTGGCATAGCAGGCCGCTCACTACGTGTTGCTTCGGGCAAGCACCCGGCCCTTGGGCGACTGGCTGATACCGACAGCCAATACCCGAGCGGGCCCCAATGCGGCGCTCATCTTGCTCGGAAAATGCTATCGACGCGGATTAACGGTTAGAATCAGAACTTCCGGCACGTTTGGCAGATTTTTCGGAAGTGGAATTTGGGTGACAGACTGCCTGGATTACCACATTTTCCGCCGCTTCGCGGAGCGCCAGAGCAGAGTGAGCACGGTCGCTCGGGTCGTGAGGCGGCATTGCTTGAGCATCCATGGGTACTTTTCGACAATCGGAACGCTTTTGCTTGCTGATGGTCGCTCCGGCAAAGCAGCCTGCTTGAAGCGGCTGCGGAGCGGCCGCGAGCGATGTTAACGGCTTACGCCCGCAAAGTTTCCGGCAAGAAATAGTTGCCATTCGATCTGGCAAGTGACAGAATCAAGGCAACTTCTCAGCTTGCGTCCGCGTCGAGGGATTCATGACCAAAGTCAGTCCGACATCCGACCTTTCGGCATTTCTTGCGACGCTGGGAAGAAGCGGGCTCTTGTCGGATGAGGAGTTTGCCAAGCTCAGCGAGTCGCTGGGCACCGTCGGCGACGCAAAGACCGCAGCCAGGGAGCTGTTAAAGCAGAATAAGATCACTCGCTGGCAGGCGGGCCAGCTGCTGCATGGCTACCACCAGCTTGTTTACGGAAAGTACAAGCTGCTCGATCAGATCGGGTCCGGCGAAATGGGCCGCGTTTATCTGGCCGAGCATGGTCAATTGGGCCGTCGCGTTGCCTTGAAGGCCCTATCTCGCAAGCACACTGCCGATCCTCGGATTTTGAAGTTGTTCTTGTCCGACGCGCGTAGAGTGGGCGGACTTGACCATCCCAATCTCTGCCACATGTACGACGTAAATCAGGAGGCAGATCGCTACTTCCTGGTGATGGAATATGTCGAAGGGCAGAACCTGCAGCAGTTTGTGGAGAAGGGGGGCAAACCCGCGTTCGGCAAGGTCATTGAAATTGTCCGCCAAACGGCTCAGGGTTTGGGCCATGCACATGCTCAGAAGGTGCTGCACGGCGACCTGAAGCCGACCAACATCATCATCGATAAGAACGGGGTAGTGAAGATTCTCGACATCGGCTTGTCGAGGCTGACCGAAGCTACGGCGACGGGAACGATCGAAGACACCGGCGAAGCTCCCAGCCTCGCCTCTGGCATTTACCGACCGCAGGAACAAATCAGCGGCAAGGCGGTGGCGCCTCCGACGGACTGGTACTCGGTCGGTGCCGTCTTGTGCTTCCTCCTCACCGGCAAGCCGTTCCAAAGCCCGGATGCCTGTCGCTCGGTAGAGCAGCTTAAAGCGGAGCGCCCCGAGGCGCCGGTTGAATTACTAACTCTCTGCACAAACCTACTCGCAGAAAACCCTGCCGATCGGCCAGCGTCGCAGGACGAAGTGATTGCCGCGCTAGATGCAGCCGCCAAGGCGCTCGACAGCAAGCCGGCAGCTGCCGCCAAGCCGCCGATACCTCGAGCGAAGCCAGAACAGAAACCCGCCATTTCCAAAACGGAGAGTTCCGCTGGCAAGCCTCGCAAGCCGCCGGTTGCGCGTCCGCTGCAAGACACGAACTCCGCGACCATCGAAGACACCGTTGGAAGCAGTTCCTCCGCGGAGACGTTCGCATTCGCAATCAATACAGGCAGTGCACCGGCCGCGAAGAAACCACCGGTCAAGAAAGCCCAGCCAACTGCAGCCGCGGCCGCAACCGCTGACTCCGGCAGCTTGACCCTCGGGACTGAAAAGGCGAACAGCAGCAGCGTTTCGTCGAGCAAGCCCGCTCCCACCGGAAGATCAAAACTGCCGCTGATCATCGGGGCATCTATCGGCGGCGGCGTACTGGTGCTGCTATTGGCGGTCGGCATAGTTTACGTACTCATGTCAGGCGGAGACGAACCAACCGTCGCGGACGCCTCAAGCAAGGCTGAGGTCGCCGGCTCAGCCGAGGAAACGGCGACCGATACCAGCGAATCGTCCGAGGCCAATCCCGGTGAAGCGAATCCAGTCGAAGCAAATCCTGTAGAAGCTAACCCATCAAGCGCCGCGACCGCCGATACCAATCCAGCGGAGGCCAGTCCCGCTGCGCCTGCAGCCCCGGCGATGGCCGCGGCCGAAGTCAGCCCGCCCGCTTCCGGTGAGGGTTCCGGTTCCGAGGCTGCGGAATCGCCCGCTCCGATGCCGGAAGGCTCTGCCCCCGAAGCACCGGCACCCGCTTCCGCAGATGTAGCTTCGGCCGAACCAGCGAGTCCTCCACCCACGGCACCCATCGAGACGCCGACGCCGGAAGCCCCCAAAGCACCGGCGCCCAAACCGGCTCCGACCGGAAATCCGTTTGCAGGCTTTGCCAAAGCAATATCTTTGCCCAAGCTGCCGGCCGCGATGGGTGAACCGACCCCCGAGACTCTCGCACCGGTCGTTCTCGGCCCCTGCAAGGTCGATGAAAGTGCCTTGATCATTGTGCGACTGCTCGGCGGTGAAACCGCCTTCAAAGGTGGGAGGCAGAAGTTCATGCTCGATGCGGCCAACAATGGCACCGCCGAGCGCGACTGGGAAATTCGCTTGGGGACTGAAAGCGAATCGGATGTGATTGCCCTCGTCAGCGCGAAAGACCAGAACATCAGCTTTCAGTGGACCGCCGAGGGAGCAAAGAATGCGGGCGCTCCTTACCTAAGCAACTGCTTGATGGAGTTCAGCGCCGGCTCAGGCAACCACCAATGTGCCCTGCGCGAGACCGTGACGGTGGAACCGCTGGTGGTCGACCTGGAAAAGCCCAACGCCGGCGTTAAATGGAATCTCGACGCCCTGCCGGATGATCGGCAAATGGAAATCGAGGTCGCGTCGGTCCAATCGGGTGCCCCAAAGTCGCGCGTTGAAACCAATGTGTTGACGGCCGAGAAACCGAGCACCAACGTGCTCATGGGACCGTCGGACGACAAGATGCCGTTCGCGATTGAGCTGAAGATGTCGGCTTCTGCGAAGCAAGTGGAAGTCAAGGCTGTGCCGAAGCTGCGGCTGGAAGGCTTGCCGCCTGGCAAGGATCGGTACAACAAAAAAGGACTACAGAACCTGGTGACGCAAACGGCGGCAGCATTGCAGGGTGCTGAGCAGCGCCACATGGTTGCCAATCAGATCAAAAACGGTGACCAGAAGAAGAAAGCATTGGAGCAGGCGGAAATCTTCAAGGCAGAAGTCGCCAAGGCAAATGATCAGGTCCAAGCCCTGCAATCCACGGTTCAGGCAGCTCAGTCAACCACCGTGCATTTCCGAGTGTGGTATCTCGCCGATACTGGCAAGGTACTCCTGCTCGACACGGGCGGACCTCCGCCGCCGGGTCAGAAATAACTCGCACAGCAATCTTAGCGCTGCCGCCAGTTGTTATTCATGCTGCCCGTCGAGCTGGCTTCTTCGTAGCTCGCCGGCATCACTGTGCTCGACTTGGCCTTACCGCCGAAGGCACTCGACGGGATCGGTTGCAGTTTGGGCGTCACGCTCGTGCGCTGCAGCGGCGATGGGCTAGTCGTGGAGGTGGCAGGCAGGCGGGATGTTTCGTCGGCTGGCCGCATCGTGGCTGGCAAGCTGCTTCCGCTTTCGATGATACGAATCGGCGGCTCATTTGAGGGAACCGTAGCTGCCCGTGTCGCAGAATCGGGTTTGCTGGTCGACGCGATTGTGGCTGGAGCTGGTGGAGTGCTTGTGGGGGGCGAGGCTCCCAGAGTCGAGCCCGCAACAGGATTCGTCGCCGCCGACTTCGTTGTGGACGGCGCAGCAGAAGAGGCCGTGTAATAGGGATCGCTGCCCGGCTGCCGCACGGCTGGCGGTATCGTGTTCGGGCCGAACGCCGCGAGCGAATTTCCACCCGGCGATTCACATCCGCTGACGCACAGCAGGCTCAGCAGAAGGAAGGTGGCTCGGTACATGGTGTCGCCGCAAAGTCGCTCGGTCCTAGATGTAGAAACCGTGCGTAGACTAGCGAGCGACGCCTTGGCAGCCAAGATCAATCCTGACTGCCGATTGAAACGCGAGGGGCCGAGCCTATCGGCTGGCTGCGACGAAGGGATTGGCTACGGCTCGCGCTTCGGCCGGGACATAGCTGGCCTCGCGAGTTTCGGAGTCGTTCTTCGGCCTATAGTACGGGTTCACGATAAACTTCGGCCCTGCGGGGGTTTCTGGACCCACGGTCGGCCGCTCATACCAACTCGGGTAGGCAAAAGGACTGTTGCCGTAGGGTCGATACAGGATCCGCGGCCCGTAATAGACTGGCGGATGCAGCGAGAAGTAGGGCGGCGTCGGGATCGATCGCACCCGGTAGAAGAACGGATAGACGAGTCCGTTGTCGTAACCGCCGTAGCCGCCGGCGATAGGTCCATACCAGGGATACTGAGCGCTGGCTACGGCTGGCAACAGGAAACCGGCCGCGCATAGGGCGGCGAGCAGGTGTTTACGAAGCATGGTCAAACCTCAAGGATGCAACTCATAGGGGGCCGCCTATGCGGCTTCGACGGACCGATGCAATCCACCCTAGTTACCGGTACTGAGGATGACAACGGTCAGGCACCTTTTTCCAGCCCTCCGATCAAGGGCGTGAATGCCTGTTGCCCTGCCTCGGGCGAGGTTAGTTTGGTTCGATGGACTTGATACGCAGAAAACAGAAGCCGGTCGAAGCGGCCAAGTTAGCCACTGCCGCCGACCGAGGTCCCGGACTGTTCGTCGTGGGGACCGACACCGGGGTCGGCAAGACCCGCGTTGCCGCGTGCATCGCGAGGGCGCTCCTGCAGAGCGGGAAGAAAGTCGGCGTCTACAAACCGGCCGCCAGCGGTTGCGAGGTTTCGAACGGCCGCCTCGAGTCGGAAGACGCGATCGCACTTTGGAACGCCGCCGGCCGACCAGGGGATCTAGCAGTCGTCTCTCCGCAGAGATTCGCGGCCCCGCTCGCGCCTCATTTGGCAGCCCGCGAGGAAGGCAAGGAGATCGATCCGGGTCTGCTACGCACCGGGCTTGCTTACTGGCAACAGCGGTCTGACATTGTGATCGTCGAAGGCGCCGGCGGGCTCATGTCGCCGCTGGGGGACGAGGAGTATGTCGCTGACCTGGCCGCCGAATTCGGCTTTCCGCTGATCATCGTCGCGCCGAACAAGATCGGCGTCATCAACCAGACACTGCAGACACTGATGGCCGCAGCCTATTGCGCGCCGCAGCTAAAGATCGCGGGCATCGTCCTCAACGACGCTGCTCCGCTAGTCGCCGCCGATCCGAGCACGGCGAGCAACCGACGGGAACTCGAAGCGCGCTGCAATACGCCAATACTTGCGCACCTGCGTCACGGCGCAGATGAGTTCGAAGGGACGATCGACTGGTTCGCGCTCACGCGCCACAACAGCTAAGTGCCCTTGCGGCCCGCATTCAAGTTTCAACGCTCCAATCGCCTAAGCGCCACTGCCGACAGCCTGCGTCTGCTGCATACGCGACTCAGCCATCGCCGTGCTCACGTCGACGTTCATCGTCACCGTCCACCGCCCTTGGGCGTCGCCGCGGACAATCCAGTGTGGCAGCACCGCTACGGATTGATGCACGAGTTCAAAGCCGCCTTCTGATTGGCTGACGGTTTCGATTGGGTAGGTCCAAACGCCGCTCGGCCGGTTGAGCGTCAACTGCACGTCGATCCCCAGCCACTCGTCGACCAGTCCCAAAGTCTGCACTTCGTGCAAGTCGAGCGACGTGCCGAGCTGACCAAGACGTCGGCCGTTCAGATCGTGGAAGTAGCGATCGTCGGCGCCGCTCGGCAGACCGGCGAAATTCCACTCCGCCGCAAAGTGCAGCGGCTCGTCGGCTGGCAGATTCTCAAGGAGATAGACCACTTCGAGATTGCTGCTGCCGGCCGTGGCCGTGACGGCCTTGGTGATCTTGATCTCGTGACCCAGCACCGTTCCGCTCCGGGTGAGCTGAATCTGAATTCGGTCCGCTGCCCGCCGAATCTTCGTCTCGTAAATACCGCTGACGAAGCTCCCGCACTCTTCGGCGTTTCCGTCGCGCACGCTCTGTAGCGTGGTCGACAAGCTGAAGAAGTGATCGAGCAGGCTCTTGCGCGTCCATTTGTCGTATTGCAGCCGCTGGTCGAGACCGGCCTGTTTGAAGACGACCCGATCGTGAATGCTCGCAGCGCCGTTGCTATTGTTCTGAGCACCGGCGAGCACCTTACGGTGATATGCTTCTGGGCGGCGAGTGATCGTGGCCAGCAGATTATGGCAGATCGTCCGTACATCTAGTTCGTACATCTGTCCGCCGAGTGCCGGTGCGATCAGGGCAATCAGCTTGTCATTGGCCAACCGGACTTCCTGCCGCAGGTCGAAGTTGTAGTCGTCGACCGTCGCTTCCACCCAGCCGCCAAGCTTACCTGCCGCCTGATCAATCAGGTTTTCCGCAGCAATGAGCTGGTTGTAGATGGCGTTACGCAGGTGAGGCAGATAAATGCCGCCAAACGCGCCATGCCAGTACGGGCAATTGCACTGGCCGCGATAAAGGGCCTGACGCGCGTAACTGAGCGTGTCACTCGCGGCGCCTTCGCGCTCAGCTTCGGCGAAGCGCTTGCTCGCCATCATCATCCGCGAGTACATCTCATTCGCTTCGGGGTACTTCACCTTGAAGTTCCGCCAGAAGCCGCCGCGCACGAATCGCTTGATCCGCGGCCAGCGAGTGTCGTGCTCCAACTCGTGCACAACATGGTCATATTCTTCCTGCTGATTGACCGGCAGCGCCCACTCCGTCATCTCGCGGTAGCTGCCGTCGGGCAGATAAATCTTGCCTAGCGGCGGCACGTTGTCGATCGCTTCGGCGAGCGTGGTCGTCTTGAGCCAATCGCGATTGGCCATCAGGGCGTCGAAGAACTGCCGCAGCCAGCCGTTGTCATAGACGTGTTTCTTGGTATCCGGCCAGGTGCCGAACTTTTCGCCATCGTCGCCGAACACGACGACCGCATTCGGATGCTTATCCGCGATGCCGCGCAGGTAGTTGATGGAGTCCTGGGGGGCAGCGAAGGGAATTGTGTAACGCAGCGGCTCGCTACCCGGGAAGATCGACAGCGTCCGGCCATCGTCCTCGGTCACGTAGTAGCCGGTCAACTGATCTTCCGTCAGACCCGCATTGCGGAAGTGGAAGTCGTCCAGCACCGTGTACCGCATGCCCGCTTCGGCCAGGTCGGCCGTGAGCGACTGCTCCCACACCCGCTCGGGCATCCACATCCCTTGAACGGTGGCGCCCAGTCGGTTCTGCAGCCAGTTGGAGTACGTGGTGATCTGCCCCACGCGATCCCGGGAGGGAATCATGGTCAGGATCGGCTCGTAAAACGGCCCGCCGACGATTTCGATCCGCCCGGCCGCCACCAGTCGCGCAACCCGGTCCAAATACTCGGGATGCCGCTCGTCGAGCCACTCCATCAGCGGCCCGCTCGTGTGCAGGGCAATCTTCAACTCCGCCTAGCCTTCAAACACGTTCAGGAACGGCAGATAGCTGTCCTGATACGCTTTTTCGAAGACGCCGTCGAAGTTGCCGACCGGCTGATGATTGTGCAGAACCAGACAGAGGCGAATGGCGTTCGTCATGTCCAAATTGCCAGAGCCGAAAGAGTTCGGAGTGTCCCTACCTCGTCGCCGCTAGCAGGCGTCGCAGGCTTCCATAGGCGAATCTTACGCAGCCGAGCAAGTGCGCGGAGCCGCGGCTAAGCATTCATCGGCAACTTCCCCGCCGCTTAGCCAAACTTTCTAACCAGAAGCGATCGCCCGACAGGAGAGATTCAGGCAGGTGCTGCAGCCCGTAAGGTTTCGGCTGCCGCTTCGGGCGGAACCGGATTAATGAAGCAGCCGGTGCTCCATTCAAAACCGGCAGTCTTGGTCACGCGTGGGAAGATCTCGATATGCCAGTGATAGTGGTCACACCGAGGACTGTCAAAGGGTTGCGTGTGCAGAAAGAAGTTATATGCCGGAACCCCAAGTGCATGTTCGATACGACCGATCACGTCGCGGGCAATCCCGGCAATCTCGCCAAGCTCCGCATCCTTCACATTTTCGAAACTCGTCTGCTGCTTGCGCGGCGCCAGACATACCTCGTAAGCAAAGCGACTGGCCCATGGGCAGAAAGCAACGTACCGCTCGGTCTCCGCCACGATGCGATGCTTAGCCGAAAGCTCATCCTGAATGATCTTCTCGAGCAGTGGCTTGCCGTGCTGCTCCTGAGCTTCGCAGAAGCAACCGATCTCTTGCTCGATCGCTTCGGGAATTCGGTTCAAAGCGATGAGCTGACTGTGAGCATGCTCCATCGAAGCCCCCGCAGCTGGGCCGACATTCTTGAAGATCTGCACATAGCGCAAACCCTCAACACTCCGCAGCGACCGCAGCCGATCCCGATAGGCCCGGAAAACGTTCGTCGCTTCCTCATCGGTCAGATCCGACATGCTGACCACATGCCGCGGCGACTCGATGATCACCTCATGCATACCCCAGCCGGGCTGCTTTACATGCGATTGAGGCTTCGTCCCGTGCGAACCGTTCACTCCGTTGACCAGCGCTACGGCCGGGTACTTATTCGGAACGACCCGTACCTGCCAAGGCCCGCTCTTGGGATAGCAGGCAACCGCATCTGGGGTCTCATGCTCGTTGCCCGCACAGAAGGGGCAACTCCCGGCCGAAAGCCGAACCGACTCTTCGATGAACTCGTTCGGCCTCCCCGCGCGTTCGCTGCCGATAATGGTCCATCGGCCCGTCAGGGGATCTTGGCGAAGCTCAGACATGCCGACCGGGGGAGAGCGTCAGGGGCGGGTGGCGGGGCCGCTCCACCCGCGGTGGGCTGGAGCTGGGCACAAACTCATTACAGCAAAAGTCTTCGAGTTCGCTAAGGGGCATTCCGAGGATTCGAACGGACTTTTAGCCGACTGTTTTTGGTCGCCCCAATGCCTTACTTCGCCGCCAACAACCGCTCGCGCTGCTGTTGCTTCCGCTTCTGAACCTGCTGATACAACTCGACATACTGCCGGGCACTCGCCGACCACGACCAATCCTGCTGCATGCCCGTTTCCACGAGTTGCCGCCAGGTATTCGCATCGTTCATGTAAGTCGACCAGCCACGACCGAGCGCCGTCGCCAGGTCGTGCGCATCGTATCGCTCAAAGCTGAAGCCAGTCGCGCGGCGATTCGTGAGCGCCTCAGGCGAAGCATCGATCACCGTATCGGCCAGACCGCCGGTCGCTCGCACAACGGGCACCGTTCCGTACTTCAAGCTGTAAAGCTGATTCAAACCGCAAGGCTCATAGCGGCTTGGCATCAGGAACATATCGGCGCCCGCTTCAATGCGATGAGCCAGCGGATCGCTGAACTCCAGCCGAGCGGCCACCCGATGCGGAAATTCCCGCGCCAGCCGAGACAGAGCTTCGTGATACTCCGGCTCACCGGTGCCGAGAATCACCCACTGGGCGTCCACCTCGCGCACCCACCGCTGCATCACCTCGGTCACCAAATCCCAGCCCTTTTGTTCCGACAGTCGACCCACGAGCGCAATCACCGGCGTGCGTTCGCTCACCGGCAATCCCATCTCCTGCTGCAGCGCAGCTTTGCACTGAGCCTTGCCGACTTGCCAATTCGACACGTCAAACTGCGCCGGCAGATTCGGATCGGTGAGCGGGTTCCACACGTCGTAGCTCACGCCGTTGACGACGCCCGAGAGCACGTCGGCCCGCTGTTGCAGCACGCCTTCTAACCCGCAGCCAAGCGGATCGCTCTGAATTTCTTCGGCATATCGCCGGCTGACGGTGTTGATACCATCGGCGAACACAATGCCCGTCTTCAGCAGATTGAGCTTGCCGTAGAACTCCATCTGATGCCAGTTGAAGTACTTCCAGTCGAGCCCAGTCAGCAGCATGTCCCAGTGCCAGAAGATGCCCTGGTACGCGAGATTGTGAATCGTCAGCAGCGACGCAACCTGCTCGTATCCAGCGCAGTGCAAGTACTCCAGCTGCAGGTACGCCGGAATCAAACCAGTCTGCCAGTCGTGGCAGTGCACTACGTCGACATCCAGCTTCAGTACCCGCATCGCCTCGAGCACGGCGCGGCAGAAGAAGGTGAACCGCTCGCAGTTGTCTTTGTAGTCTTCGCCTTTCACTCGATAGAGCTCAGGCCGATCGAAGTAGTCGTCCTGCTCGACGAAGTACACCGGCACATCCGAGTTTGGCAACGTGCCGCGCAGCAATCGGCCCCGGACGATCTTCGTTCCGATCGGAATGTCGAACCGAATGTTCGTCGCCTCGATTGGGTAACCACTGTTTTTGACCTGGCGGAAGAACGGCATCATCACGGCCACGTTGTGACCGAGTTGCTGCAAATCGATCGGCAACGAACCACAGACATCAGCCAGCCCGCCGGTCTTGGCGAACGGAGCAACCTCGCTGCTGGCAAACACAATGTTCACAGAACCAATCTCCCTTCCCGCCTGAAACCAACCCGCCCAATCACAGCCCAACGCTTCAAAGCTCGTCCACAGGCTCTGCCCACCCATCTCCGTCCCATGCTCCAGCCTGGGACGAAACTAAACGCGAGGCTCCGCCTCGTCAGCCCCGCAAAAGGGCACTGCATCCGCCAGGATCTGAAACCGCCCCCAGCGCGCACGCCGACCGCCCAACTCAAAACCTGTCAAAAGTTTATAGCCTACGCCTGACGCTTCGGCCAGTAATCTCGAAATACCTTCTACGACCTGCATGCGTTCCCTGTTCACCGCAGTTTGCCTCCCTGCCATTCGCGATGAACAAACACCCCGCCTCAGTCACTAACCCGCAGCCCCTTATTCACTTCACATGGAAGCGGTCCCCCAAGCCGACGGCTTCGCCGTCGCAACGCACCAATCCTGCGGTTAGGATGAGTCGTAACGACTGGTCTGACAAACCGCCCTAGACCGGGTGGCGGGGCCTAAGCGCAGCGTGGCCCCGACCAACCAGCGCCCCAAAACCGAATCGCCCCCAGCCCATGCGGAAGGAACCACCGATGCCGCAGCCGGATCTCGACGCCATCTCGGCCGAGCACTTCCCGCGCATCCACCGGGCAGCTCTCATCCTCAGCGGCAACCCCTGGGACGCCGACGACCTCGCCCAAGAAACCTTCCTCACCTTCGCCGCCCACGCCACGCAGTTCGAAGGTCGCAGCAGCCTGTACACCTTTCTGTACGGCATCCTGCTGAACCTCGACCGCCGCGAACGCCGCCGCTGCGGCATGCGTCGCCGCAAGCTGCAGGTCCTCTGGTCGAGCGAACCCGAAAGCCCACGCACCACTGCCGCCGCCGACGCCCGCGCCGAGGTCTCGGAATGGAAGAACAGTCTCTGGGCCCGCGTCGCCAAATTGCCCGACGGACAGCGGCAAGCGCTCGTCCTCCGTTTCAGCGAAGGATTGCGATACGAAGAGATTGCCGAAGTGCTCGACTGCCCGCTGGGCACCGTTAAGTCGCGCATCTTCCACGGCCTCGCCGGACTCCGCCGCGTACTCGACCAGGAAGGCGACGACGCCAGCCGAACTCCCGCCTTCCCGCAGGAGGACATCAGCCATGCCGTTTGATCCCAAGCGACCTCACAAACAACCAAGCGATTTCCAGAACACGTCCGCCCAAGTCGACAGCTACGCCGTCGCCCCCAAAGTGTCCCAACCATTCCAACCACGCTTGATCCACCCCGACCCAGCCCCGGCCGACAACGAAGGCGAATTGCAACTTCCCGACGACTTGGCCGCGCTCGCCGAGCAGCTTCAGAACGACGTTGCTTACCTCTCCAACTGCTATCCGCCTGCAGCGCCAAGTAAAGCGGCACCGCTCCCCGGCGCAACTGCTGTCGCGTCCAGCAGTGTCCGAATGAGAATAACCGTCCTGACAACCGCCGCAGCAGCAGTCGCGGTCGCACTTTCGATCGCCCTGTTTGCAAACCGACTACAACTCGCCGAACACGCCGAGCGTCGAATTCAACCGGCGACTTCTGATCGCTCAGCCCTCGACCGACAGCAGTCGATCGTGAGCGAAGGAGCAGAGCAGGGGACCGCTTTCGAGTCACTGGTCCCCGAATCCGCCTCCCAAGACGCACTCAGCCAGTCCGAGTCGCTGCTCCTCCTCGGCGAAGCCACCGGCCCAGAGCGCGAAGGCCTGCTCGACCTGCTGCAGCAAACCGCCAGCACCGAAACCGGCATCTCGTTTTAGGTCTCCGTTGAACCTGAACAGGCTTCCGAGCGACCAACCGATAACGCTCGCTATGTTCCGCCTCTCCCTCATCGCCGTAGCATTCGCTCTGCCGCTCCACTGGAGCGCCGCAGCCATCGGCGACGACGCCAATCCCTGGGTAAAGCCCGCTGAACTTCTCCGAGCAGCCACCGTCACCGTCCGCGTCACGAGCCCAACAAGCGATGCCCCCGTAGCTGAATTCGCCAGAATTCTGACGCCCGCCGAACAGACTCCGACCAACACTCAAGACGCCACCCAGCCCAACGTCACCATCTGCACCGGTATCTGCATCGGCAAAGGTCGCATCATCACCTCGGTCGTCGCCGCGAGCGACTCGCGCATCCGCCTCACACTTTCCAGCGGGACCCAGGCCGAAGCCCGTGTCCGCGTCATCGACGAATACTCGGGGCTCACCCTCCTCGAGACCGATAAAAAAGACCTCCCCGCCCTCGAACTGGCGAGCGACAAACCGGCGGTCGGCAGCGGCGTGATGATTGCTTCGGCCTGGGGCGCCGAACAACCGGTCGTCGCCGTCGGCATCGTCTCGGCGAACGATCGGCTGCTCCGCGTTGCGATGTTCCCGCCCCTCATCCAGTGCGACCTCCGCATCACCGACACGTCCGCCGGCGCTGGGCTCATCAACTCCGACGGCAAACTGCTGGGCATCCTCGTCGCAACCGACAGCGCCGAGTCGCGCCGCGACGGTGGCTACGCCGTTCCCGTCTCGCACCTCGAACGCCTGCTCCGCATGGCCGACCGCTCCGACAAGCAAGCCAAACCGTCTACGGAAAAAGCACCTGCTGAAACCGACCGCAACGGCGTGATCATCCTCAAACGCCAACGCCCCATCGTCGGCATGCGACTCGAAGGAGACGAAGAGGCCATCTTCGTTCGCCAAATCACGACCGGCGGTCCCGCCGAGAAGGCCGGCCTGAAAGTCGGCGATCAGGTACTCGCCACCGACGGTGTCGCAATCCGCTCCGTCTACCAAGCCGTGCTCCCTTCGCTTCACAAGCAACCCGGCGACACCATGCGTTTCCGCATCCAGCGCGACGGGATGTACCAAACCGTCGAAGTCGTTCTCGGCGGCGGCCTCGAACTTCCCTCCGCCCCCCGCAATCTCCTCAGCGATCTCATTCAGCCGCAACTTCAAGTCGGTCGCGATCCAAGCGGCGCTTACGTCACCCGCAATCGCCCCGGCCACCTCGCCGAAGTCTTTGCCCCGGCCCCAGCCAACACCGACAACGACAACGAACGTCGCGAACCCACCACTGCCGAAAAACTGGCCCTCCTCGAAAAAGCCCTCGACCGCTACCGCCAGGTCATCGAATTGCAACAACAACAAATCCAAGCGCTGAAGGACGAACTGAAAGCGAAGCAGTAGGTAGTTTCAGTGGTCAGTATGCAGCAATCAGATCTTGCACTCTCCGTCGCAGGCTCCAGCCTGGGACGAAACTGACACGCTGCTCCGCCTAGGCAGCCCCGCGAACCAAGTTCGCCAATTCGCTGCCCCGCGTCTCCGCCCTCAACTCCCCGCGATCCACCGCCAAACTACAAATCCCGCCCCCGCAAGTCCCAACCACATCCACCACGGCCAACGCCGCGCCGCCGGCCCTTCTTCGGTGACATACGCACCGCAATACGGACACCGATCCGCCTCGTCATAAATCTCACGTCCACAGTGAGAACAAGGGATGGTATCGCCATCGTCCTCGTCGCGGAGCGAGTAGTCCGTCTCATCCTCGTCGTCGTCTTCGTCATCAAAACGCATCGGTGCACAGCTCTCTGAAATCTGAAAACAAAAACCCCAAATCCTGAATCAAAACAACTCCGCCTCCCCCCGATAACTCAGTTCCCCGTTCACGACCCGCGCAGCCGAAGTATACGGATGCTCCTCAACGCGCTTCGCGTCCTGGATGTGCAGCACCTCATGCCCGCGCACTTTCAGGTAATCCGAGATCAGTCCACGATGACAGCGCCACCACACGGCCTCGGAACACATGTAAGCAATCCGCTCCGTCTTGGCCCGCTCCAGTAACCGCTCGATCGCCGCCGCAAACTCCGGCGTCTCCATGTAGTCGGCATAGGCGCGAAACGAAGCATTCCGCCACGCCGCGTTGTGCGACTCCGGATCCCCTTTCCGCCGACCGCCGAGTTCCGGCCACCACTCATAGCCAATCCCCGCCGATGACAGCGACTGCGCAAGCTCCTCCTGATTGAAGTGCGGATACTTCCGCGACCCCGGCAGCTTCCGCACATCGACCAGCAGCGAAATCCGCTGCGCCGCGAGCGCAGCAAGAAAGTCGTCAATCGAGCGAGTCGAATGTCCAATAGTCCAGAATTGCATCGGAGCAAGCTTTCGATTCTCAGTTCTCAGCCTTCAGTTTTCAGTAGACAGTTCACAGTAAACAGTTGAAGACCACGGCAATTCGCGCACCATCATCCGACCAGCGCGCACCCCGATCGCCGCAACCGATTTTCAGTCGCACTTTCCACTCCCGATCACACCGCTTCAGGTCATTCAGGGGCACCAGCGAGCATCAACTCACTGCCTAAGGGCGGCACATCGGGCGTTGAGGCTCCCACCCGCCGTCCGCCACCACCCCGAAATACAACCGCTAGCGATAGTAATGCTTGTCGTGCATGACGATCGACTTACGTCGATCCGGTTCTCTGTAACTCCCGTAGGCCTTCATAAATGCGATGTCACTCAGATACTGAGCGTACTCGTCATCGTTCATTTTTGTGACATCGCGGGACAACACTTCTGCCGGGTCCGGCCCGGTGATCCAGATGGGTCCGGGATCATCCGAACGCCCGCCACCGTAGTCGGCGGGATCGAGACCGTGCTCCCGGAGGAACTCGGGCGTCTTCAGCGCCGGCGCCTCGATACGCCGGCCGGTGATCTTGCTGATCGCCGGCGGACGAACGCGCTTCGTGGACTCGGAGGGAACTGCGGATTGCGGATTTCGGATTGTGGATTCGGCGGAAGCAGCCGAGGGCGGAGGGGCGAGGGTGGAGGGCGGAGTGGAGTCGGTGGGCTTGGTTCCAACCACCACTACCGGCTCAACGACTGCGGCCGCGACGGGCTCCGTACCAGGTACTGAGTACTCAGTACTGGGTACCGACGTCGCGACGTCGACAACGACCGGCGATCTTACCGGCTCCATTACTGCAGCCGCAGATGAATCCACCTCCGCAGTCTTCGTCCCCTCATTCCGCATTCCCGATTCCGCATTCCGCAATTTCTTCTGCTTCCGTTTCTTCTTCCTCCCGCCACTGCGCGTCATCTGGCTCTTCTCGAGCAGCTCCCAGCCGTGCCAGTTGCGGCCATAGAGCACGATGCGAGTCTCGGAGATCGAC
>Ga0164290_1001069_pt1 | contig 55491 bp, 41 predicted proteins | sample Micstemetagenome_FD_108782 | JGI IMG/M metagenome (GOLD analysis project Ga0164290, IMG submission 108782) | Contaminated culture microbial community from soil near Moab, Utah, USA - Microcoleus steenstrupii SON62 (Illumina Assembly) | ecosystem: Environmental > Terrestrial > Soil > Soil crust...
GAGCTTTATTATTTCCACCAAAATTATTTTTCCGATTTCCAATTTTTTAACAGCTAATCGGAACGCAATTTATATGAACATTTATCCTGAGAAATAAAGAACTTGTTTGATTTTTTTAGCGGACTGCAAAGATACGTTGACTTTACATTTCCAACCAAATTTTTGTTGATTTAAATTCACAAAAAACTGTGAAGAAGAAATCTTTGTTTTTTATGTAAACCTGTCGTTCAAAAAGCGAATGCAAAGATAATTAAGTATTTGATAACCAACAAATTAATTTGCGAGATCTTAGTCTTAAATATAAGTAAAAGACGTTTGACTATTTTGCTGTGACCGAACGATTTCAAAAAGCGGATGCAAAGATACGGAGGGAGGTGTATTCGTTCCAAATCAATTGATGAAAAAGTTGCTAAAAGGGTGTGAAAGACAGGCTGGTTCTGGTAAAATATTTTTCAGGGTAAATTACTCGTTTTAGGAAAAGGCCTTGCGGAGGTACGGATAGCCCACATTTTGAAACTTTATTAAACAATGCGAACAATTCCTTTAAAGACATCTTTTCCCGACCAAGCTGTAAAAGTGCTGCAGTAAGTATCCGTACCATGCCTCTTAGGAAACGATTAGCTTCTATATTATAAATAAGCTCTTCGTCCGTTTGTGTCCACTGGCTTTTTTGAACAGAGCAAATGAAATTCTTTACCTGGGTGTTTGTTTTACTGAAGGCAAAAAAATTTTTCTGACTTAAAACGATATCTGCTCCTTCCTGCATTAAAGTATAATTCAGCTTATAAGGAAAGAAAAAAGACGTTTCGTCCCTAAACGGGTTTTTATGGCGATGTACTCTATATATATATTCCCTGCTGGTCGCATCGAAGCGGGAATGAGCATCCGTTGGCATATCATGCACCGCCCTAATTACTATATCTGGGGGTAAAATAGCATTTAGCTTGTAAACACATTGTGGGTGGATGTCTTCAGTAATATCGAAATGAAAAAAGTTTTGCAGTGCATGGACGCCGGCATCTGTTCGGGAGGACCCGGTAAGGCTGATCTCTTGTTTATGTAATATCCTTAAGGCCTTTTCGACCTCAGTCTGGATGGTATTGGCATTGGTTTGGGTTTGAAAACCACTATAATTTGTGCCTTTATAGGCTAACTCTATAAAATACCGAGGCATTATTGTGCAATTAACGCTTTAAAGCGGTTAATGTAGGTTTCCTCTTTAAGTTCTGATTGAAGCAAGGCAAATTTGTCCTTGTCAGAGACAGATTTTATTGCGACTTCAAAAAAGAGAAATTTCGTTTCATCAGATAAGAACAAAGTACTGAGATTTTTTACCTGTTCTGTGGTAAAGCATTTTTCAATAAATGATTTGCCAGCTACTTCTATCATCTCCTTGTCTCCTTCCTGTGCAGCCATAGTTTTACGCAGATCCAAAAAATCCCTATTACTTGCCTGGCTTTGGCACTTTATCCTTTCTGCCACTGCTATTGTATCTTGATTAGCGGGTTGGATAGAGATTGAGTCTGTGATATCCAAAAATCTCTTTGCGTCTTTATTTGCAACTTCTACCGCAGTATTCTTGTAGACGACTTTAGGATTTGGAATCAAAATTCTGATAGTGTCTATACTACCATTTTGTTCGTCCCAGAAAGTTAGTCCAAAGCCTTCTGTTGTTGAACTTTCGGATCTTCTGGTAACAAGGGATCGCTTATATTCTATCTCACTATCTGCGACGTCCGGACGCACCTTTGATATATCATTTGAAGAAACGCTAAGGGTGGTGTCGGTGGCTGGAAGACTAATAATAGTATCTGTGTTCGGAACAAATGTCGTGGTAGTTTGAGATGAAATAGAATCCAGACTTGATGGTTCTGTCTTTACTACTTGGTTGGTCACGACCGGGTTAGAAAGCATAGCACTATCCTTTGCAGGCTGGGTATTTACTTTTTCCTCATTATTCGTCTTAGAGTCAGGAGTAATAATTGCTACCGCTTCTTTTATTTCTTCTTTTTTTGGCTCAACTACTTCAACCCGAACATAAAGCAAGGAAGTATCATTGGTTGCTTTTGCTAAAAGATTCGTAAAAGCATTATTCCTTCTTTGAAAGGAGTATTTACTGGATGTCTTGTCCGTAAGAGGTTTAAGCAGAGTCAATGTTTGTAAATCGAACAGGTTCATTGCTCCATCCATATTTTTTATCAGATAGCCTCTGTCCCTGCCTTTAAGTTCGATGGCAAACCTTGTTTCCGCGTTATTGCCCGCAAACCCGAGAGAAATTGAATAGGTACTATCAGCCAAATTAGGAATGATGACATAACCACTAAAAGTGGAGCTTAATATCTTATCTCCCATTTTAGCATAAAAAGGAGCATTGTTTTCGCTTTGGATGTAGATAAAGTGCTTTTGCGCAGCAGCGGCCCATGATAAACAAACAGCAGTCAGAAGTAGTATCCAGTTTTTCATCTGATTCAAAATTAATAGAAATCCTTTGTATGCCTAATCCGCCATTTATACCATTTTGGTAGCACGGTAAGCAGATCAACTAAATTTGCGTTCACAAAATTGTTTTATGAAACGATATGTATTGTTAAGCTTTTACTTATGCCTTTCCTTTTTTGCTCTGGCACAACCTGGTAAACAAAAAGAAGTGCCTAAGATCTACAGAGCCACCCCCGAAAAGATCAATGACTTGGTTCATACTAAAATGGATGCAAGGCTTGATTTTTCTAAATCGCAATTACATGGAAAAGTGTGGATCACACTTAAGCCTCACTTCTACCCAACCGATTCTCTTTTACTGGACGCAAAAGGCATGGACATAAAGCAAGTTGCCATTGTTAAAGGCGGAAAGAATACTCCTTTGAAATACCGCTATGATGGAATGTTCCTTGACATTGACCTGGACAAAACTTATAAAGGCGGCGAAACATACACCATATATATAGATTATACGGCAAAGCCTAACGAGTTCCAGGCCCAAGGAAGTGCAGCCATCACAGATGCCAAAGGTCTTTACTTCATTAATCCTAACGGAGAAGAAAAAGATAAACCTACACAGGTTTGGACACAAGGCGAAACAGAAGCAACGTCTGTTTATGTACCAACTATTGATCGTCCCAATCAAAAAACAACGCAGGAGTTTATCCTGACTGTCCCAGCAAAATTTGTTACGCTAAGTAATGGCAAACTGGTTAACCAAAAGAAAAACGCAGATGGTACACGAACAGATCATTGGAAAATGGATCTTCCCCACACTCCTTACCTATTCTTCATTGGTGCCGGAGACTTTGCAGTAGTTAAAGACACTTATAAAGGCAAAGAAGTAAGCTATTATGTAGACAAAGAATATGGACCTGTTGCCCGCCGCATATTCGGTATGACTCCTGAAATGATGGGGTACTTTTCTAAGATCACTGGAGTTGAATATCCCTGGGTAAAGTATGGCCAGATGACTGCCCATGACTATGTAAGCGGTGCCATGGAAAATACCACTGCCACTTTACACAGCGATGTTGCCCAGCAAGATGCAAGAGAGTTGGTTGATGGTAATAGCTGGGAAGATGTGATTGCTCACGAATTGTTTCACCAATGGTTTGGTGACCTAGTGACAACAGAAAGCTGGAGCAACCTTACATTGAATGAATCCTTTGCTAATTACAGTGAGTATTTATGGAGAGAATATAAATATGGTAAGGACCATGCTGATGCACATCATTACGATGACATGCAAGGTTATTTAGGTAGCAACAGCGAGGCAAAAAACCTGGTGCGTTTTCACTATCAGGATAAAGAAGACATGTTTGATGCGGTAAGCTATAACAAGGGCGGCCGCATCTTACATATGTTAAGAGCTTTCATTGGCGACAGCGCTTTCTTTAAAGGAATGAATCTCTATCTCAACACTAACAAATTCAAAGCTGCTGAGGCACACCAACTGCGCTTGGCTTTTGAAGAAGTTACTGGTAAGGACTTAAACTGGTTTTTTAACCAATGGTATTTTGGTAGTGGTCATCCAAAACTTAACATTACATACAATTACAATAACGACACCAAACAAGCACAGGTGATTGTGAAACAAACGCAAGACACTACAAAGACTTTCACTTTACCTGTTGCTATTGATGTGTGGCATGGCAACGAACCAACACGTTACAATGTTTTGGTAACAAACCGTACTGACACGTTCACTTTTGCATCTGCAACAAAACCTGACCTAATCAACTTTGATGCAAACAAAATTTTGTTAGCACAGAAAACAGAGAATAAGACCATTGAAGAATATGCACATCAATACAAGCATGCAAGAAACTATTTGGACAGAAGAGAAGCAATTGATGCCGCTATCAAAAAACAAAGCGAAGCTGTAGCACAACAAATTATCACAAGTGCTTTAAACGATCCTTATCATGGTTTGCGCAGCTCAGTTATTAATCGTTTAGATCTGAAAAAAGAGAACATCAAAGCTGCTGTTGAAGCGCCTTTATTCAACATTGCACAGAAAGATGCTAAGTCAACTGTAAGAGCAGCAGCTATTGCTAAATTGGGTGATTACAAATCGCCGCTATATGCTACGTTATTCAGAACAGCTCTGAATGATTCATCCTACTCTGTTGCCGGCAATGCGTTAGAAGCAATTGGCAAAGCTGATTCGAGTGCAGCTTTAGCAGAAGCCAAACGTTTGTCTAATGCTAAAGTGAAAGGCAAATTGGCTGATGCTATTAGTAAAACATTGATCCGTTTTGGTGACGAATCTTCTGCTGATGTGATCATTGGCAATTTTGAAAAAATGTCCCTATCGCAAGCTAAGTTTGAGTCCTTATCTCCGTTAGGCGATTTCTTAATTAAAGTAAATTCGATCGATCAATTTAAAAGAGGTGTTGAAGCTATCCATGAATTTCACATGGCCATCCCATCTTCCTTCCGCGACCAGGTAACGCCTTTCATCGAATCCATTTACAAGAACATTCAAAAAGCAAAAGCAGATAAAGGTCAAAAAGAACATGCAGATTATATTGGCGGTAAGGTGAAGAAAGAGGAAAAGAAGGATTTTTAAAATCCTCTGTCTCTCTAAAGGGAGTACTTAGATTAAACATACGCTTAATAAAAAAGACAGTCACTCAAGACTGTCTTTTTTATTTATGACTTAGCAGCATTGCTACTATTAAGCTTCTGTTGCGTCGCACACTTTTGCCGTAACAAGTTTATTCAGCAATTGGAAGTATCGCAAAGAACGCAAAGCTGTTCGCAAAGAGGCGCAAAGAACTTAGCGAACTTTGCGTTATCCTCAGCGTTCTTTCTTACTAAAAACAACTTCTAAAAAACTACCAATCTCCACCTGCACCGCCGCCACCAAAACTTCCACCACCAAAGCCCCCAAATCCTCCGCCACCTGAACCTCCGCCGAAGCCGCCTCCAAAACCTCCGCCGCCAAAGCTGCCAGGGAAAATAATCGGCCCACCAAAACCGCGGTAACCTCTACGAGACATATAACCTCCCCTTCCTCCACCTCTGCCACCGAACATTCCGAGTATAGCCCAGAGGATAATTAAACCAATAATGATTTTACCCATGCTTACGCCACCGCCTTTACGTTTTCTATATCCGGGCGGAGCTTTATATTCACCTGCAGCAGCTTGTATTAAAGCACTTGTTGTTTGATCAAAAGCTCTATAAAAATCTCTACCTCGAAGGTTAGGCACTAAGTAGTCATCTATTATATGTCCTGCAGTGATGTCTGGGATAGCTCCTTCTAATCCTCTGCCCACAGCGATGAAGGCTTTTCGTCTTCCTCCTTCTGCTTCGCCTGTTGAAACCAATACCACAACACCATTATCAAACTGTGCGCCTCCAACACCCCATTTCTCACCTAGTTCAGTAGCATATTGGGCAGGATCCATTCCATTTAATGTATTTACAACAACTACAGATATTTGATTAGAGGTACTGTCATCGTACGCAACCAGTTTCTGCTCCAAAGCCTGCGATTGTTCAGGCGTAAGCATCCTGGCAAAATCATTTACAAATCGCGGAGGATTAGGCCTGGCAGGAATCTCATTTTGCGCAAAAGCAAAAGCCGAAATCAGAACGGATATAACTAATAATAATTTCTTCATTACTTACCTGCCAAATACAATTTCATCCGGTAATTCATTCTTATCTGTGTCTCTATCGTAGGGAAAATGTAGATGCAGTGCTTCGCCAATATCGTTAATGACGTTGCACAATCCTTCTACTAAATGCTCCTGCTTAAAGTATAGCAGCATTTTCCTGATCTCATCTTCCCAATACTTCTGCCCTACTTTTTGATGAATGCCCTCATCGCCCAAAATGGCAGCCTGGTGATCCTTTACTGCAACATAGATCAACGTACCATTCCGGTCTGCCGTTTTATCCATTCCAAGCTGCAGAAAAAGTTCTTTAGCTCTATCGATTGGATCCACAAAGCGGCAGCGGCTTTCAACAAAAAGCCGCACTTCGCCACTGGTGCGTTGTTCGGATTTTTGAATAGCATCAACTAATTGTTGTTTCTCTTCTTCAGTAAAGAAATCTTTCTCTTTTTGCCAGGGAAACAGTTTCACTTAGCGTTTTTTTGTTGAATCAAAGTTTACTGCTGGCCTGTTGCGTTCAAAATCAACACGTGGTGCATTTTGAGAACCTGGATCAGCTTCAAATGGAGGACGTGTTCTGAAACCAAACATGCCTGCAAATATGTTGTTAGGGAATGATCTGACCTTTCTATTGTAACCATTCACTACACCATTAAAACGATCCCTTTCCGTATTGATCCTGTTTTCAGTTCCTTCTAACTGTCTTTGCAAATCTCTGAAAGCATCGTTGGCTCTTAAGTTTGGATATTGTTCTACAGTTACCAATAAGCGGCTTAATGCACCAGAAAGTTGTCCTTGTGCCTGTTGAAATTTCTCCAAATTTTCTGGAGAAAGATTTTCAGGACTAACGTTCATAGATGTTGCTCTTGCTCTTGCATTGATCACATCATTTAATGTTCCTCTTTCAAACTCAGCTTCGCCCTGTACAGTAGCGACCAGATTTGGAATCAGGTCTGCTCTACGCTGATAAGCACTTTGAACATTACCCCAGGCATTTTTTACGTTTTCGTCTTCTGCAACCATACCGTTGTACTGGCCGCAACCCCAGAATACAAAAATTGCGATGATAGCCAACACTATTAAAAGTGTGGTATTACGACCTCTCATTTGTTTACGTTTTTAGTTTGTTTAAAGTTACCATTCAAATGGTATATGCTGAGGTATCAATTTCCATTCCATTAGCCAAAATGAAATTATAGTTGACAAAATGGCGTTAAACAAAAAGACCACTCTTTCAAAGTGCTCTTTTAAAAATGCTATCCTGCTATTAAGCTTAATTGTTGCAATTCCTGGCAACTCTTTTCCTTCAACCCTTCGACAGGCTCAGGGGACAACCATCATTCTTTGATAGCTGCTATTCCAGGAAGTGTTTTGCCTTCGAAATACTCTAACATCGCTCCGCCACCGGTAGATACATAGCTTACCTTATCCGCATAATTGAATTTGTTTACAGCCGCCACACTATCACCACCGCCCACTAAGGAAAATGCTCCATTCTCCGTTGCTTCTGCTACTGCCTGTGCAATGGCTTTTGTGCCGTGTTGGAACTTCGCCATTTCAAACACACCCATTGGGCCATTCCATAAAATGGTTTTTGATTCATGAATAACCTTTGTGAACATATCGCACGCCATTGAGCCAATATCCAGTCCCATCCAGCCATCAGGAATAGTATTGCTTAGTGAAGAAGAAATATTAGCATCCTCGGCAAACTTGTCAGCAATGATGGAATCGGATGGCAAGTAAATACAAACACCTTTTGCTTCTGCTTTCTTCAATAATTCTTTTGCAGTGTCAATGCGATCGTTTTCCACCAATGAATTACCAATCTTTCCATCCATAGCTTTAAAGAAAGTATATGCCATGCCGCCGCCGATGATGATGTCGGTAGCCCTTTCCAAAAGGTTTTCAATGATCAATATCTTATCTGAAACTTTTGCGCCGCCGATGATAGCTGTAAACGGTTTTTCGGAACTATGTAAAACTTTCTCTGCACTGATAACTTCTCCTTCCATCACCAACCCAAACAATTTGTTTTCAGGTGAAAAGTATTTTGCAATGATAGCTGTTGATGCATGTGCTCTGTGGGCTGTACCAAAAGCATCATTAACATACACATCTCCTAACTGCGAGAGCTTCCTTGCAAATTCTTCATCACCTTTTTCTTCCTGCTTATAAAAACGAAGATTTTCTAAGAGCAATACTTGTCCGGGTTGTAAGGCTTGTGCTTTTTGAACAGCTTCTTCACCAATACAGTCATCAGCAAATTGAACTTCAGTACCAAGTGTTTTGCTGAGATGAGGAACCAAATGCTTAAGAGAGTATTTTTCTGTAGGGCCTTCTTTCGGACGGCCAAGATGGGACATTAAGATTACTGAACCACCATCCGTCAGAATCTTTTTGATGGTAGGAATAGTTGCCCTGATGCGATTATCATCTGTGATATTATACTGTTCATCTAAGGGCACATTGAAATCTACTCTTATTAATGCTTTCTTCCCGCTAAAGTTGTATTCCTGGAACTTGTTCATATTGGTTTGGTTAAAAGTCCTGCAAATGTAAGGCAGGTTTGATGCAATGGCACAAAAAGCAAAAACCCACAACTATCGTTATGGGTTTTTTATTTTAAGTTCGACCGAACTATTTGTTGATTAATCCGGCAAAATGTTTCACTGTTCTTACCAACTGAGATACATAGCTCATTTCGTTATCGTACCAGCTAACGGTTTTTACCAGTTGCTTGTCACCGGTACCAATTACTTTGGTTTGTGTAGCATCAAACAAGCTACCGAAGTTCATACCAATGATATCGGTGCTTACAATCTCATCTTCTGTGTAACCAAAGCTTTCATTAGCAGCTGCTTTCATAGCTGCGTTGATCTCTTCGATAGACGTTGGCTTGCCTAATACTACGTTTAACTCGGTTAATGAACCTGTGATAGTTGGGACACGTTGTGCACCGCCATCCAACTTTCCTTTCAATTCTGGTAATACTAATCCAATTGCTTTTGCAGCACCTGTACTGTTAGGAACAATGTTGGCTGCTGCAGCTCTTGCACGACGCAGGTCTCCTTTTGGATGTGGTGCATCCAGGGTATTCTGATCGTTAGTATAAGCATGGATGGTTGTCATTAAACCAGTGACAATACCAAACGTATCGTTCAATACTTTGGCCATTGGAGCCAAGCAGTTTGTTGTACAAGATGCGCAGGAAATGATGGTTTCGCTGCCATCCAGAATATCATGGTTTACATTGAACACAACTGTTTTCAGATCGCCGGTTGCGGGGGCAGAAATCACTACTCTTTTTGCACCAGCTTTTAAGTGTGCTTCGGCTTTTGCTTTATCTGTAAAGAAACCTGTGCTCTCGATCACTACATCCACACCATGTTCGCCCCAGGGAATTTGAGCCTGATCTTTCTGTGCATATACTTTCAGTTCATCGCCATTAACTATGATTGCGTTTTCCGTGGCTTTTACGTCTTCATTGAAACGACCCTGGGCAGAATCGTATTTTAAAAGATGAGCTAACACTTCAGGGCTTGTCAAATCGTTGATGGCAACAACATCAATTCCTTCCATGTTATGAATTTGGCGGTATACCAAACGACCAATACGACCAAACCCGTTAATGGCAACTTTTACTGACATATTCTTTGCTGTTTTAAGTTTTGTATGATTGTTTTGCGGGGCGAAGTTACAGGTTTGAGGAAAACTAAAATGTATCAGTTGCAGCAAACAATGGTATATCAGCTTAGTAACAAAAAGCCCAACCGAAAGGCTGGGCGGTACGATTAGCTCAATTGAAATATTATCTAAATGGGTTACTCCACTTTACTTCTGTAGCAATAGTTTGATCAGTTAATGTTTTTAAGAATGTTACCAAAGCTGCTTTTTGCTGTGTTGTAAAGTTCAGCCGAACGGATGTGCCATTAGGATTACGTAATTGAGGTGCAAGATTCGGATGATTCTGAATACCAGAATTATAGTGCTCCACTACTTGGTCTAATGTTCTGAATCGACCATCATGCATGTAAGGAGCTGTCAGTTCGATATTTCTTAGAGAAGTCATTTTAAAACTACCTCTGAATATGTTTTGAGGAATAGCTTCAAATGTTCCTAAGTCTGTGGAGGACATTGCATCTAAACCATTGTTAAGCGGACCAGCATTGAGACTGATAAAAGCTTCTGTAGTATGGCAGCCAAAACATCCACCGCCGCCATTAGCTATTGGTTGCAAGAAGAGTTGTTTACCCTGGTTTTCTTCGGCAGTAAAATTGGGAAAGTTTGCGCCGGGGTTGTTTACCAAAGCTCTTCCTGCATCATACTTGCTTCTATAGCTTATTATGCTGCGAACAAATTGTGCTAATGCTCTTGATATACGGGTTGTGGTTACATTCTCATCTCCAAAAGCATTAATGAAAAGCTGTTGGTAGTATGATTGCTCTTTCACTCTGTCAACAAGCTGTGTTAGTGTCAGGCCCATTTCAACCTGGTCTTGAATGGGCATCAGCACCTGGTCTTCCAGGGTAGCTGCTCGTTCGTCCCAAAAAAAACGGCCACGTTGGTAGAAGCGGGCATTAATCAAGGTCATAGAATGACGGCGAGTAGCCCCATTTGAAAAGCCCTTGCTGAGTATTGCGGAATCGCTGAACCCAGCACCCTGTACATGACACGAGCCGCATGAAATGGTTTTATTGAAGCTTAAGTTTTTGTCGTAAAACAAAACACGGCCAAGAGTTGCACCGTGATTGGTAATAGGATTATTTGCCGGCGTATTGTCTGTGCCGTTAATTGATGTAGGCAAAGGTCCGCCAGCATTCACGACAAAGTGATTTGGCAAATTCAAACTGGTGTAATCATATGGTGTAGCAGGAAGATTTAAAACTGAACTGGTTGGCTGCTCTGTTGTTACCTTATCTGTTTTAGAACATGCGACAGCAATAACAATAAGAACAACAATTGCAGCCGCATAACGGTAGGTCCTGACCATATGTTTTGGTTTAGAGCTTTAGGACATGATGAAATGGCATTGGTTTAATATCAATTAAAAATCATCTATAAGAGGCCTTCTATGCACTAACCACGCAGTAAGGTGCCTTTCCCTGTTAAGTATCCCTGCCTTTATCTATAAGTAACCACAAAGGATGATGCGGTTTGGTAAGGTTGGGAGCTCTGGATTATTTTGATAGAGGCCATAAAAAAGCCACACAAAATGTGTAGCTTTTAGTACCGCGTACGGGATTCCCTGCCTGCCTGACTGCGTCACGCAGGCAGGGAACCTGTATTACCTCCGTTAGACAATTGCTTTCTTAACCAGGCTTTCCCTGATGATGTTTTTAAATATTTCTCTCTTGGTCTTGCTGTAAACCAATCTAAATGTATTTCGGTATAAATAATTTTCCAGGGCGATGGCCTTTTGTAAATCTGTTCTTCCCTGCATTGTGTTCAGCTAAACGTCTTCCTGCATCTAATGCCATACCTGTATACCAGGTTGTGTCTTGTAGGCTTTCTATAACATAAACGGTAACCATAAAAAAACCTTGCATTTAGCAAGGTTAACTTCTTGTACCGCGTACGGGATTCGAACCCGTATTACCTCCGTGAAAGGGAGGCGTCCTAGCCCTTAGACGAACGCGGCATCCGTTTTTGGGACGCAAAGATAGGAGTAGCACTTTTTGAAGCCAAAATTATTTTGAAAAAAATCCTGATAAAGACTGGCTTGTCAATCATCTTTCAACCCAAACCAATTTCCTGGTGCCGTTCAGGAATTTCAACATCAAGAAAGCCCTTCTTTATTAAACGTTGTTTGAAAGCCAGCTGCACTTCATATTCTCCATGCACTAAGAATATTTTTCTAACAGCTCTTGGATCCTGTCCACCAAGCCACTGACTAAGGTCTTCATAATCGCCATGGGCACTCATGCTTTTAATACCGCTGATCTCAGCGTTGACTTCGTGCTGTACACCAAAAATGCCTACTTCTTTTTCTCCTGCAAGTAATCTTCCTCCTAATGAATTCGGTTCGCAATAACCTGTCATAACAATTGAGTTGCGTGAGTTCTCAATATTGTTGCTGATGTGATGCTTTACTCTTCCAGCTTCGGCCATACCACTTGCCGAAATGATAACACAAGGTTCATTGCGGTAGTTCAATAGTTTTGATTCATCAACGGATTTAACATAACGCAGCCCATTGAAATGAAACGGATCGTCATCAGACTGCATTACTTTTTGAATATGCTTATTAAAATATTCAGGATAATTTTTTACCAGGTCGGTTACCTGAATACTTAATGGGCTATCTAAGAAATAATCTACCTTAGGCAAACGGTTTTCTAACTCCAATTGATTGAGTGCATACAATATCTCCTGCGTTCTGCCCAAAGAAAATGCAGGCATAATAAGCTTGCCTTTCTTTTGCAAACACGTCTTTTCTATCCAATGCAATAGTTGATCAACAGAAGAATGAATGTCTTCATGCAAGCTGTTACCATACGTAGATTCAATGAGTATAAAATCGGCTTGCGGGAAGGCTTCAGGAGATTTTAAAATAACATCTCTATATCGGCCAACATCGCCGCTAAAGGTCAGCGTACGTTGCTCACCATTTTCTTTTATCCGTAAATGCACACAGGCACTGCCAATAATATGTCCTGCATCTGTGAACATTGCCTCTACATCTTCTATAACAGGAAACCATTCGCCATAAGGTCTTGCCTCAAATAAGGCAAAAGAAGCTTTAGCATCTTCTATTGTGTACAATGGTTGTTGAAGTGGTTTGCCTTGTGCTTTGCTGTTCTTGTTATGATACTTGGTATCATTCTCCTGTATCTCTGCAGAATCTTCAAGCAAAAGCACTGCTAATTCCCTTGTGGCATTGGTGCAAAATATTTTACCTGTAAATCCTTCTTTAGTTAATTTGGGAATTAAACCACTGTGATCAATATGTGCATGAGAAAGGATCATAGCATCTACTTCTGTAGGCTCAAATCCAAAATGCCTGTTGAAGGCATCAGTGTCCTTTCCCATTCCCTGGAACATTCCGCAATCCAATAAAATCTTCTTTCCATTCTTTAAACTAATTAAATGCTTAGAGCCGGTTACCGTTCTGGCTGCTCCGTGAAATACAATCTTCATTTGTATCTATTTAGCTTGTTTAACCTTGAATGACCATGTTATCCAAAACTCTGCCACTACCTCATTTAACTCATTATATCCTGTTGACTTTGCTTTCACGGACTGAGATGTATTAGTAGCAATAGCTGTTTCAATTATTTCTTTCATCAGATCACCATCATTACAATGAAATGTTGTTAAGCCAGTTGCTCTTTTATGATAACTACTTTCAACTGCTGTTACTAACATAGATACAGCAGGCTTTCTTTTATAAATATGTGCCATAGCCAAAATACCTGTGCTCATTTCTGCTGCCATAGAAAGGCAGGCAAAATACGTAGAGCGGAAAGGATTTTGGGTCAACCATTTAAAAGGAATAGTAATTGCACATTTGGCTTCAGTTGCTTCTGCTACTCTTAAACCCGCGATATAAGCGGCCGGCAGTTTTTTCAGGAGAAACAACCGAAACTTAAATCTGTTCCTGATTATCTGAAAGAACAAGCCTGTATTGTGAGTTGAAGAAACAAGAATATCATTCATCAAATGAATTTACTGTTTGTTTACTTATTGGTAAATCTTCTCTCAAAAGGAGCGAATGCATCTATTCCTTACATTATTTCGTCAATTTTGAAATCTCAAATAAAAACAACCATGAAAAGAATTTTTTTCGCCCTTGCCTTAACCATTAGTGTTACCAGCTTTGCACAATTAAGTTTCCAGAAAGGCCAGAAACTGGAAGTAGTGACTGACATTAAAAAAACCTCTTCACTTGAATTAATGGGGCAAGCTATTGAATCGAAAGTTAATGCTACCCTAACCGAAATGTTTGATGTAACTAATTCGGCAGCAAACGCATTTACAATAGAACATAAAGTAAAACGATTGGTATTTGATGCCGAAGGCATGCAAGGCAAACAAACCTTCGACTCTGAAAAAGAAGGTGACCGCAGTGGAGAAATAGGAAAATTAGTAGAGAAAGCATTGAAGAATAAATACACTATGACGCTGGATGCAACCGGGAAAGTAACTGCTGTTAAGTTAGACGATGACAATCCGAAAGGTAATAGCGAAGCAGATGCTGTGGTAGGGCTCATCTCTATGCAAACAGGCGCCAACCTGGCAACTCCTAAAGCCGGCGACGTTACCGAGTTTAAAATTTTGCCTGCAAAAACTCTTAAGCAAAGCGATACATGGACAGATACTTCTTCAGCTGAGGGAACAAAAGAAAAAACAATTTATACTGTGAAATCGGTAAGCGACAACGAGATCACTTTAGACTATACTAAGGAAACCAGCATTAGCACAAAACAAATGATGATGGGTACAGAAGCCTCGGTAAATGGAACCAACAAAGCTGTTGGAACAGCAGTTGTTGACAAAAAGACCGGCATCTTAAAAACAAAAACTGAAACGATAGACTCTGACATGACTTTAGAAGCACAAGGGCAGAGCATCCCTGTTAAAGAAAAATCTACAAGAACAATAACTGTAAAACCAGCATAGTATTGAATGAAAGGAATAAAAAAGTCCCACACGATGTGGGACTTTTTTTTATAAAGCTGTAACCTGATTTCGTAACAAATCCTGGAACTCATCTCTTTTCCTGATCAAAAATGTCTTGCCATCTTTCAACAGCACTTCAGCAGGCTTGTACCGTGCATTGTAGTTAGAAGACATTTCAAACCCGTAGGCTCCTGCATTATAGAAAACAAGCAAATCGCCTTCACGAACTTCATGTAATAAACGGTCATTGGCCATGTTATCTGTTTCGCAGATATAGCCTGTTACCGTATATACTTTTTCTGCACCATCCGGATTGGATATGTTAACCACATGATGATAGGCATCGTACATCATTGGGCGAATTAGATGGTTCATACCGCTGTTCACTCCTGCAAATAGCTGGTTGCCATTGTCCTTCAATACGTTCACTTTTGTAACCAGGTAGCCACATTCGCTTACCAGGTATTTTCCTGGTTCAAACCACAACTGAAATTGCCTTCCATCTTTAAACAAATGCGTATCTAAATATTTTTTTAGTTTACCTGCAATACCAGCAATGTCTGTTTCTTCATCTTCGGGTTCGTAAGGCACTTTAAAGCCACCGCCTAAATCAATTACTTCCAGGTCCGGAAAATGAGGCACTAGTTCGCTCAATACTTTAATGCCGTGCACAAACACATCAGCATCTTTAATATCGCTTCCAGTATGTATGTGCAGCGTTTTTATTTTGATACCATTTTCTTCAACGATGCTTTTGAGTACATCCAATTGGTCAACGGGAATACCGAACTTGCTTCTCTCATGCCCTGTAGAAATCTTCAAATTACCACCTGCTAAAATGTTAGGACGAATTCGAACACCTACAGGATAGCTGCTGCTATATTGTTTTCCGAATTTTTCCAGGTTGGATAGGCTGTCAATATTCACATGAACACCTGCTTCTACAGCTTCACAGATTTCTTCAAAAGAAATTCCATTTGATGTATACAAAATATTCTCCGGAATTACACCTGCATGCAAGGCCAGCTTTACCTCGTTGATACTGCTGCAATCGATACCGCACCCTATCGAGTTGATGTATTTAAGAATATTAATGTTGGTTAATGCTTTACAAGCAAAAAAGAAACGGGCATCAACGACAGAAAAACCAGAAGCCAGTTTTTCGTATTGTTCTTTTATTTTCTCAGCATGATACACGTAAACAGGTGTACTAAATTCCTGGGCTATTTGTAGTAATTGTTGATTGGATAACATCAGAACCTGGATTTGGGAAGATTATAAGGTTAAGAGGAAACAAGATGATTATTGGTTCTTGTTGTCCCCTTCTTCTTCGTTTGTAGAAGCATCATTAGAGTCAATACTATCTTCATCTTCTGTTTCAGCAGATGATCCATCCTCTTCTTTTAAAATCTCTTTTACTTCTTCTGCCTCATCGCCTTCTATAAAAGTTTCGGCAGAGATATATTCCTCTACTGCTTCTTCTGTTGGAATATCTTCAGAAACATCATCGCCATCATTTTCCAAATTATTGCCATCAACTGAAGTTTCTGTTTCATCAGTAGTTAAAGCCTCTTCAGATGCCTCGGAATTCAACTCTGATTCTTCCTGGGGTAAATCATCCGTTTCAAAAGAATGACCATTAATATAGCCTTCACCTGCTGCAGCCTTTGCATCTACCAACTCACCATGATCGGTCACCAAAAGGCTATCGCTTTGGTCAAAATCAGTATGATGAACAACTGTAGGTTCAACCATCTGTTCTGCCAGCACTTCTTTGATCTTCGGAAGATCATCTGCCGAATTGATCCCGAAATAATCCATAAAGCTTTTAGAAGTAGCATATACTAAAGGATGTCCCGGAAGTCTTTCGTTTCTTCCGCTAATTATGATCAACTCTTTTTCCAGCAATTTCTGCACAGCATAATCCGAACTTACACCACGAATGGCTTCTATCTCTCCTTTTGTAACAGGTTGTTTGTAAGCTATGATGGCGAGGGTTTCCAATGCAGCAGCAGAAAGCCGTTTCAAAAACTTCTCTCCATTTAGCTGTGCCACCGTTTTATGAAATTCTTTTTTGGTGAGGAACTGCCATCCGCCACCACTTTGCCTTACCTCAAACGGATAAAACTCAGAATTGTACTTTTCGACAATTCCTTCTAGTGCGGCATCGATTTGCTCCGGAACAATTTTGTCTTCCATGAAACCAAAGGCCTGGTTGACCAAGTCTGTGATCTCCAAAGACGTTAATGGCTTGTCGGATGCAAAGATCAATGACTCGATATGTGGTATGAGGTTCGAAATTTCCATTTTGTAGTAGTTGATAGTTGACGGATGATAGATGATAGAATAAGATCAGTCATCCATCATCAACCATCTGTCATCTGTCTTACCCCTGCAACGCAGCCGCACCACTCACAATTTCAGTTAACTCGGTAGTAATAGCTGCCTGGCGTGCACGGTTGTAAGTGATCTTCAGATTGCGCAACAGTTCATTAGCGTTTTCGCTGGCCTTGTCCATGGCAGTCATACGGGCACCATGTTCAGACGCATGGGCATCCAATACAGCTTTGAAAAGTTGTGTGTTCAATATCTTAGGCATCAACTCCGCAATCAGCTCTTCCTTGTTTGGATCGAAAATAAAATCTGCCTTTGTTGCATTAGCTATATTCTGCGATTTCGGTATGGGAAGAAATTGTTCTGAAGAAAAACGTTGAGTGGCAGCATTCTTAAATTCACTGTAAACAACTTCCACAGCATCAAACTCTCTGTTCAAATAAGCCTTTACAGCATCCTGCGAAGCTTTTTGGACAGCATCAAATGTTAGATTGAGGAAAATGTCTTTATGTGTATCGCTTACTTTATAATTGTTCTTTACAAAATGCTCATACCCTTTCTTTCCAATGCTCCAAATGGTTACGTTTCCACGACTATGTTGGGTAGCATACTTTTCGCTGATGGTTTGTTTTGCCATTTTAATCACATTTGCATTATAGGCACCGGCCAAACCGCGGTCAGATGTGATCACAATCAGCAATACTCTTTCAACAGTTCTTTCAGCAGCTAAGGCATTTCCGCCTTCTATCTCTGTATTGCTCACAATATTACTTAGCATTTCCTGAAGCTTTTTGGCATAGGGACGCATCTGAACAATAGCATCCTGTGCACGGCGCAATTTAGCCGCACTCACCATTTTCATTGCCTTAGTAATTTGCTGTGTACTTTGTACTGACTTGATACGGTTACGAACCTCTTTTAACTGACCAGCCATCTTCGGAGTTTAAAGTTTAAAGTTCAAAGTTTAAGGTTGTTGGGTGCAAGTTCACTTCATCGTTTTACATTTCTTGTTCCTCTGTTCGACATTCATTTGATCATCTGCATTGCTACTATCGAGCTTCTGTTGCGTCGCACTCTTCATCGTTCAGCACTCTTTTCAGCATTAAACAACCTTCACTACTGCTTTCGGGCGGCAAAAGTAGGGCAAGATGGGGGAAATTCCATAATAAAGCTCAAGTACTTAAGCCTTAATCAACCAATTCAAATTCCCGCCTCAATGAGTAGGAAATGCTGATTCGGCCTCCCTCTCTGGTACTTGTTTTAACACGTCTTTCCTCTTCCCGGGATAATAAAAGGGTTACCGGGCCCGGCTTCAGTTTGCCTATTTCAGTTCTGGTAAAAATAATCCTGCCTTCGCTGCTCATTTTCTGAACCTCATTCAGATCTTCGGTTGTGAACGAAGTATCGGCAAGAACATACCGGATAGCCGTTCCGGGCCCAACATTCTGCAGAAACAAAGAAAATGAATCTCTCTTTACCGTCTCTGGCAACTCCTTTCTTAAACTAAATGGTGTAAAACGGAAAGTTTCCTTGTACTGCTTGTTATTTACATCTGTAAACGTAATAACATGTTCTCCTGCAAACTGCTCCACCGGCATTTGCACCTCGTAAAAAGCTCCGATCATTTTTACACTGTCTGCATTTAACTCCTGTCCATCCAGTTTTACGCTGGCTGGCTTTTGCAAAACCATACCATTGCCATCCTCGCCGCCATACCGAAACTGGATCAGGCATGTCACAAAGTCTCTATCCTCCTCGCCGGAAATTTTATAATCCAAAAAAATAGCTTCAGGATTTGCCACCTTGCTATCCGCTGTATCCTGCTCTTTACACGAAAAGACAAAAATTACGAGCACCAACACTGCAAATATTCTCATACTCTCTTTAGATTGAATTTTCTTCTACGCAAATGTGGGTTAAACAAATTATAAATCATCTTAAAAGCTTTATTGACCTTAGCAGGCTTCCTCCTGAAAGCAGCAAAAAAGCTATCTTTGGCGGCCTGTCAAATTGGCTACCAAATGGTTGTTAGCACTTTTTTTGACAAGAAGCATAGTCATAAAAGTCAAATAAGTCAAATGAGTCAAAGTCTATGACCTATATGACACATTTGACTCTTTTGACTTTTTTATTTAAAAGAACATTTCAACAACAGATATATGATCGGTTTTATTTCCAAAATATTTGGTGGCAGCAAGTCGGAGAAAGATGTGAAGGCTATTCTGCCGCTTGTTACTAAGATCAACCAAAACTTCCAGGCTTACCAATCGCTAAGCAACGATCAACTGCGCAACAAAACAGTTGAATTTCGTCAGCGCATCAAAGAACATTTGAAAGATATTGATGCGCAAATTGCCGAGACCAACCAAAGAGCTGAAGACCTTCCATTTAATGACCTCGTTGGGAAAGATGCTATCTATCAACAAGTAGATAAACTGAAGAAGGACAGAGATCAAAAAATTGAAGAGATATTAAAAGAACTACTGCCAGAAGCTTTTGCAGTGGTAAAAGAAACTGCAAGACGTTTTAAAGAAAATACAGAGATCACTTCTACAGCTACTGACCTTGATAGAGATTTAAGCGTAAAAAAAGAACATATCACCATTAATGGTGACCAGGTTACTTATAAAAACTCCTGGACTGCCGCCGGCGGACAAGTTACCTGGAACATGGTTCACTACGATGTTCAGTTGATTGGTGGTGCTGTGTTACACTCAGGCAAGATTGCTGAAATGGCAACAGGTGAGGGTAAAACGTTGGTATCTACCCTGCCTGCTTATTTAAATGCATTAGCTGGTGAAGGTGTTCATATTGTAACGGTGAACGATTACCTGGCACGTCGTGATAGCGAATGGAATGGTCCCATCTTCGAATGGTTGGGATTGCGTGTTGATTGTATTGATAAACATCAACCCAACAGTGAAGACCGTCGTCGTGCTTACTTAGCCGATATTACTTATGGTACCAACAACGAATTTGGTTTTGATTACCTGAGAGATAACATGGTGCATTCGCCAGATGAAATGGTGCAACGCAAACACCATTTTGCCATGGTGGATGAGGTGGATTCGGTGTTGATTGATGATGCCAGAACGCCTTTGATCATCTCTGGCCCGGTGCCTCGTGGCGATGACCAGCAATATCATATTCTAAAGCCTCGTGTGCAACAAATGATAGAAGCACAGGAAAGATCGGTACGTGGCTATTTGAATGAGGCCAGAAAGAGAATTGCAGAAGGTGATGATGATCCAAAGAGTGGCGGATTGTACCTGTTCAGAGCCTACAGAGGTTTGCCGAAGTACGGCCCTCTGATTAAGTTTTTATCTGAACCAGGCATTAAAGTAAAACTGCAAAAAGCAGAGAACTATTATTTAGCCGATCAGCAACGCCACATGCATATTGTTGATGAAGAGCTATTGTTCCATATAGACGAAAAGAACAAGTCCGTTGATCTTACCGACAAGGGTATTAACATGCTTACCAAGGCTGGTGAAGATCCAGAGTTTTTTGTGTTGCCTGATATTTCTGTTCGTTTGAACGAGATTGAAACAGGCAATTTGGGCACAGAAGAAAAGTTGCATCAAAAAGAAGCATTGATCAATGAGTATTCGCAAAAAGCAGATCGTATTCACTCTGTTCAGCAATTACTAAAAGCTTATTCGCTGTTTGATAAGGATGTTGAATACATTGTTGTAGAAGGACAAGTGAAAATTGTAGATGAGCAGACAGGCCGTATCATGGAAGGCCGTCGTTACTCTGATGGCTTGCACCAGGCTATTGAAGCAAAAGAGAACGTAAAGATCGAAGCTGCTACACAAACCTATGCTACCATCACTTTGCAAAACTTCTTCCGTATGTATCACAAGCTGGCAGGTATGACCGGTACAGCCGAAACGGAAGCAGCGGAGTTGTGGAGCATTTACAAGCTGGATGTGGTTTCTATTCCCACCAACATTACTGTTACACGTAAGGATAATCAAGATCTGGTTTATAAAACCAAAAGAGAAAAATATAAGTCAGTTATTGAGGAGATTGAAAAACTGCGTGAGGCCGGCAGACCTGTATTGGTGGGTACAACTTCGGTTGAGGTGAGTGAATTATTAAGCCGTGCTTTACAGCAAAAGAAAATTCCTCACAACGTACTGAACGCAAAACAACATGCCCGTGAAGCACAGATTGTGGCAGAAGCAGGTTTGGCCGGGGCAGTAACTATTGCAACCAACATGGCGGGTCGCGGTACGGATATTAAGCTTGGCCCTGGTGTGAAAGATGCTGGCGGCTTAGCTATCATTGGTACAGAACGTCACGAATCCCGTCGTGTGGACAGACAGTTGCGTGGTCGTGCAGGTCGCCAGGGTGATCCGGGTACTTCACAATTCTATGTTTCTTTGGAAGATGACCTGATGCGTATGTTCGGTAGCGAACGAATTGCATCCATGATGGACCGCTTTGGTTATAAAGAAGGTGAAGTGATCCAACACAGCATGATCACCAAATCAATTGAAAGAGCACAGAAAAAAGTAGAAGAGAACAACTTCGGAATCCGTAAGCGTTTGCTGGAGTACGATGATGTAATGAACAAGCAGCGTAATGCTATTTATGACAGAAGAAATCACGCCTTGTTTGGGGAACGTTTAGCACTGGATATAGATAATGCTTTTTCTGTTACTGCGGAAGAGTTGATCAGCACCTATCGTGAACAAGAGGATTTTGAAGGCTTTAAGCTGGCTTGTATCATGAACTTTGGAATTGATACCGCTATTAACCAGGACCAGTTCTTAAAGAATCCAGTAGCCTCTTTAGCCGATGAATTATATGCAGAAGCATTAGCCAATTACCAGCGTAAGAAAGAAGATGTGAAGGTGAATGCACTGCATGTGTTTAAGAATATTCGTACTGTTCAGGGACAGCATATTGAAAATGTTGTAGTTCCTTTCAGCGATGGCAGAAAAGTAATTAATGTGTTAACTAACCTGGATAAGACTTTGCAATCGGAAGGTGAAGAGTTAGGTAATGCATTGGAAAGAAGCATTACATTGGCCATCATTGATGATAAATGGAAAGAGCACTTGCGTGCCATGGACGATCTGAAACAAAGTGTACAGACAGCTTACTTAGAACAAAAAGATCCATTGGTGATATATAAGATGGAGGCATACAATTTGTTCAGAAGAATGAGCTCTGAGTTGAATAAAGACATTGTTTCTTTCTTATGCCATGCGCAATTACCGGTGCAGGAAGAGCAGCAAGCTCCAACTTTGAAAGAAGGCAGGCAACAGAAGACCGACATGAGTAAGATGCATGCTAACAAAGATGCGATAGATGCCGTAGGTGATGACTATGCAGCCAATGAAAAAGATTATTATGATCCCTCAAGTCCTGCAGGAAATGTAGCCGTTAGACAAGAGCCTGTGAAAGTAGGACCAAAGATTGGTCGTAACGATCCTTGCCCTTGTGGAAGTGGAAAGAAGTTTAAGCAGTGTCATGGGAAAGAGTAACTTCGGATGAAAGGATTTAACTGATAAGAGAATGCCGCAGAAATGCGGCATTTTTTGTTTGCATTTTGAATTAATACAAAGACTCGATTCAAAATGGTTATCCAAGAAAACTTGTTCCGGAGTGGCGTATATTTATGAGTTGTACGTCATGATAATCAGCCTCATGAAATTTTTCGACTTCTTCAAACGCAAGAACACATCACATAAAGAAATACCTTCCCCTCCAGCTGGTAAGGCTGAGAGTAACTCTGAAATTCCAGAAGCTGGTTTTGAATTTCTAATAATCGGGAACCTCAACATACCTGCTGAAGAGTATGACCAGATAATGACTCCAAACTCGTTTGAATGGTTGAAACTTGAAAGGGGTGGCTGGACATATTACCAAGTGGGAAATGATGAGTTTAGCTATTCTTGGGAAGAACCAGGCATTCAAATGACTTTCAATAAAGAAATCGCATTTGAGAAAGCAAAGAAATTAGCAGGTGAAGTAGTTAACAATATTAAAGCTTGTGGACAGGAAGCTGAACTTGTTGTGCTAGACAGTACAAAAGTTTATCACTTCGACCAAAACTGAAAAATCGTACTTCCTGCATAATATTATTTTCTGTCTACCCAATGTCTCCCGTGAGCTGCCTTGTGCAGAGCAGGGACAGGGATCTCATCAACCTTATACGCCGTGTCCCTGCGGAGACACGGCTGGGCACATCTTTCTAAATTGTATATTTAGCAGGATAAGATTTCATGAAACACATTCTCCAAGACAAAAGCTTTCGCATCTCCATCATCCTAACACTAATTTTCTTTACAACAGGTTTCCTTTTTCTTCATTATGGGTTAAGTGATTACGGATGGATGTTATTCGTACTACTGCCAATTGTTTTAGGGATTGCCATAGGCGCCTTGCCAAGCAAACGGTCAGCTTTAGTTGGATTAACCATTACAACCATTATTTTTCTTCTCTGTCTTATTGCAATGGGTTTAGAAGGCTTTATCTGTGTGATCATGACCTTACCCATTATATTGCCTTTGATGTTTCTGGGAAGTGTTATCACACATCTTGTACAACGTTACCATCAAATCAAATCAACAGATAAACTTCCTGTACTGGCATTACCACTTCTTGTATTCTTATTCGGTTCACCAATTGAAAAACTATTGGTTAAGAATAAGCAGGAGATCATTGAAGTCAGATCAGAGATCATTTTGCCTTACTCTAACATGCAGGTGTATAATGCCATCAAATCGGTTGATACATTAATAGCAGAAAAGCCATTGCTGATGAAGATTGATCTGCCCATTCCACAAAAATGTGTTTTAGAAAAAGAAGAAGTGGGCGGACTGCGCACCTGCTATTTCAGTGGCGGAAAAATCATTGAGAAGATCACTGCGCTGGAAAAAGGAAAGCTCTTGCAAATGGATGTCATCAAGTACGAACTGACAGGGAGAAAATGGTTAGGTTTTAAAGAAGCTATTTATCGCTTTGATAGCTTAGATGCTAACCGTTGTAAGATGACAAGAATAACAACTTATACTTCTGAACTTAAGCCTAGATTTTATTGGGGACCACTGGAAAGGCTGGGAATCGAACAGGAGCATCAATACGTTTTTGATAATCTGATTAACGATCTCAATAAAAGATATGGTAAACGATATTAGTCTTGCATAAGCAGGTTTATGAAGATACCTAGTTCTATTAAGTCTGCACGTAAACTAACAAACTTGTTAGTTACAACTCTGTTAGTTGTTAATTTACTTGCATCAACAACTACTGCATAAGCAACCTATTATAAAAAACTTCGTTGGTACACTTATTGCTCAACTTGCTTTCTAACGATTGCTTATAAAAAGAATCATCTATCCGCTAACCAATCTGTAGATGATTCTTTTTCGTACACTATCCATCCACCATCCTATCAATCTCCTCATTACTCCTACCCTGCATTCCTTTCACCCAAAAACCAAACGAAGCATGAGTCGTATTCTTTACGCATTCCTGGCCTGCTGCTTTGTAACGCAGATACAGGCACAAAACCTACCCAAACTCAATGGGGTAACCTTAGGTCCCGGTGTTGAACGCTACAAAGAAAAAGCAAAGGACACCTCAGTTTTCATTCTTACGTATCACACTACAGAGGCCGCGGCAACGGCCCGAAAACAATTGCAACAAAAAGGACTTCCCTTTGAAGGTCCTAAGTTTAAAGAATTGCCAATGCAAGGCGTAAAAGCCACCGGTGCAGATGTGGAATGGCTTGCACAATTGCCCGGCGCATACGGCATCTGGCAAAACCGTAAGATCAATGGTGATCTTCACCAGGCAATCATTGCATCACGAGTAAAGAATGTACGGGAAGATGCTGCCTTCACTTCCCTGAATGGTGGATTACCTATAACCGGCAGAGGCGTTGGCGTATTAGTGAACGATTCAGGCTTTGATGGTGATAGTACAGACATTGAAGCAAGAGATGTTCCTGGACGTAACCGCCGTGTTGTACAAAATGTAAAATCCGCCGGCGTTATTAGTTGGCTGGAAGATTTTGGTTCGGATAATGGCGCCAATTACGATACAGATCAAGGTGGCGGACATGGAAGCCATTGTATGGGCATTGTTGGTGGTGATGGACATTTTTCCAATGAAAAGTTTACTGGTGTGGCACCAGGCACTTACCTAATTGGTTACGGTTCCGGTGCTGCTTTATCTATCCTTGATGTACAAGGCGGATTTGAATATGCCGTACGTCACGCAAAGGATTATAACATTCGTGTTACATCCAACTCATTTGGAAGTACAAGCGATACTACATTTACTTCATTAGATCTTTCTGACCCTACCAATATTGCTACGAAATTCTTAGCCGACAGAGGTATTATGGTTGTTTTTTCTGCCGGTAACTCCGGTCCTAACGCCGGAACTATCACAGGTAACTGGAAAACTGCCCCGTGGGTAATTGCAGTGGGCAATGGATTGAAAACCGGCCCGCTTGCATCATCGTCTTCCCGTGGCCGTCCGCAAGGTGGCGATGTGAACACCCAGGAAGCAATGCAGGCTTCCATTAATGTAAATGGCAAAAATTATTTGTGGGAAAACCGTCCTACAGTAACGGCGCCTGGTACCGATATTATTTCAGTAAGAGCAACAACCGGCCCTATTGGCTATTTAGGTATCAGTGATGAAGTTTCAGAACTAACAGCATCTGAACTTCCTTACTATGCAATTATGACCGGAACTTCAATGGCGTGTCCGCACATTGCGGGCGTTACTGCTTTAATGCTTGAGGCAAATCCAAATCTTGAATGGAGAGCTATCAAGGCGATTCTGCAAAGAACTGCAGTACCCATGCAGGAAAAGAAATGGCAGGCAGGCGCCGGTTATGTGAATGCACATGCCGCTGTTGCTGCAGCATTTTTTGGTTTATGCGATGCACCAGCAGGAAGCAATTACGAACAGAAATACGGATTGCCAACCGATGGCAACTTTGGATTTGCAACAGATCCCTGGAAGACTTGTCCATTGAACCAGGAAGTGATCGTTCGCATGAGCACTACGATGCCATCTTTAACTGGTGCAGAACCATTATGCAGCAGCGATATTACACTGACAGATGCAACAGGTGCAGCCGATGTAAATGGTGGTACTGTTCCTCCAAACCCTCCGCCTTTTTTTGATATTAAAGAAGTGCAGGTTACTACTGAAACCGCCACTACGTTTGATATTACATTAAAAGTGCAGGGCAATCTGGTTGCTTCACCCCCAGGAGGTCCAAGTCCAACAGCACAGCATTATTACGACGTGCATTTTGTATTAGATAAGATTAATCCAGAAGGTACACCTCCTGCACCTCAGGTGGCTTACATTGTTTCTTCATGGGATCTTGCAGGTGTTAAGAATTTCCGATTGACTGTTCGCACAGCGGATGGAACCACCAGACCAAACACAAACGTGTTGCATTATGAAGTGATCACCGGCTCATGGAACACCAACAGCAATACCATCAAATGGACGGTTCCTAAAGCAAGTCTGAATGTTTCTAAGATACCAGCATCAACCAGCACGGCAGGAGAACGTTTAGGTCGTGGCGCAAAAGCAGGCGACCGGTTGAAATCGTGGGAATCTTACATATATGATCGTGCGGCCGTAGCTACACCAGACGGCCCTGGCGTTTATAATGACAAAGCAAACGGACAATGTTTTAAAGTATTGCAACAGTAACCCCTAAAAACATCAAATTATGAAAAGGCTTCTAACAATACTATGCATCGTTTGGGGTGTTGCTGCATGGGCACAACCCACAACTTCCGATATATGGATCAATGAATTTCATTACGATGGAGTGACTATCTATGGCCAGTCTGATCAGAATGAGTTTATAGAGATCGTAGTGAAATCAAGTTTATACAATAACGCCGCAGAGATGGCCAAATTGAAATTGGTGTTGTACACTTCCGGCGCACTGGATTCAATTGGTTGGGCAACGGGAAGAGGTGTTCCTTATAATGTTTCCAGTCCATTGTATTCATTAGCCGAAACAGAGTATCCGCTTTCAAGTTTCCAGTCATGCGCATCTACATCTATTGAGTTTACAATACTGAATAAACCCATGAACATTCTGCAGGATGTTCCTGCTGCAATGGCTATTGTATACAATAACACCACAGTAGTTCAATTACTCTCATACGAAAAACAATTTAAGATGGCACCAACAGGCAGAGGCGGCGGGCCTGCTGCAGGCATGACCACATCGCTGATAAAAGTTGGCAATAGACCAGCGATGGAAACAGCTACAACTCCAAACACACATTCCATTGCGTTAGAGGGTTCAGGCTTTACGTATAACACCTTTCAGTGGAATGATGCTGTTACTGTAACAGCAACACCTTGTGCTACCAACAACAATCAAACCTTTGCTGCAGGTTCACCATTACCTGTTCGCTGGTTAGATTTTAGAGCATCTGGTGAAGCTAACAAGATCTATTTACAGTGGCGTTTAGCTGATGAGGCAAATGCTATCAAATACGAGATCGAGTTAAGCTCCGATGGTTCGAGATTTACTAAAGCTGGGGAAGTAATGAAGAATGCAACTTTAGCCGGCAAATACAATCACACATTGACCAATCTTTCAAAAGGCCTTTATTATGTACGAATTAAAGAAATAGAGAACGGTGGAAGAAGCTACTATTCAACCACGAAACAGGTTCGCCTGACCGGCACTGGAAAAGGCTTACTGGTTTATCCTAACCCTGTTAAGGACAAGAATGTATTATTACAGTTCCGCCCTGCAGAAAAAGGAATCTATACAGCAACTTTAACAGATGCAACAGGAAGAATCGTAAAACAGCAAACCATTCAAGGTTTGGAAACTGATCAACAGAATACGATTCCTCTGGATGTATCGAATGTTCCAGCAGGTACCTATCGTTTGAAAGTAAGGGGCAAAGTAGAAGAACTTACTACATCTATTGTGATTGCTAACTAGGAAGAATACCAATTAAAAGTGAATAAAAAAGCCTCACAGTTGTGAGGCTTTTTTATTAAAAGGCTTTCTGGCCATATTTACGTTCGTAACGTTCGTTGAGTTGTTTGTGCTTGTCCGTCAAATCAATCTTGCGGCCCTGGATAAATGCTTCTGTCACATTGCTTGTACGCATATCTAAAATATCACCAGACGAAATAACAATGTTGGCATCTTTACCTACTTCAATGCTACCTGTTTTATCAGCTACGCCAAGAACCTTAGCTGCATTCAAAGTGATTGCTTGTAAAGCCTGCTCTTTAGTTAACCCGTAAGTAGCAGCAGTACCTGCATTAAACACAATGTTTTTTCCACGTGTCTGACCATCATCATCGGAAATGGCAAAGGTCACTCCAGCCTTTTGAAGCATCGCTGCTGTTTTATAAGGCTGGTCAACATCATCATCACCTAATGTTGGCAAACTATGAGGTTGATTCAACACGACCATTACATTATTTTGCTTAAGTAAGTCAGCAATCTGCCAGCTATCACTGCCACCAACAATCACTACATCAAAACCAAACTCTTTTACAAAATCCAAAGCCACCAACATTTGCTTTACCGTGTTGGCATGAACATAAAGTTTTTGCTTTTTGTTAAACAGATTTTTAACCGATTCAAACTTTAAGTTGGTTGATGTGTGAGTTGCTTCGCTATTGTAAGCCTGTGCTTCTTTGAAGAACATCTTTAATTGGTCGATCTTCTCCAACCCTTCTTTAACCGGATCAGACTGTGGTGCATTAGGTCCACCGGGGCCACCGCCACCGCCAAAGCGAGGACGGGCTAATAAAGATGGCATGTAGATATGCATACCGCCATCAATTCTATAGGCTGCGTCTTCCCAGTTCCATGCATCGAGTTGCACAACGGATGATTGTCCTGCAACAAAAGAACCTTGCGGAACAACATTAGCCAACAATACTCCATTAGAACGAAGCGTATTAATCACTTTAGAATCGGAATTATAGGCAACGATGGAACGAACGTTCGGATTCATATCGCCAATTTCCTGTACATCATTTGATGCACGAACGGCACCAATTTCCACTAAACCTAAATTACTTACAGGAAGTATGATACCTGGGTAAACATGTTTACCAGTAGCATCTACTCTTGTGGCATTATTTGGAATATTTATATTGGTACCAACCGCTGTTATTTTCCCATCAGTTACTAAAACAGTAGCATTGTTTAATACCTGTCCGTTCCCAACATGCACAGTAGCATTAGTAATAGCCGTAGTACCTTTTTGAGGAGGAGCAGGATAAACGTTTTCTTGTGCGTTAACGCCTGCAAGAAAACTGAATGATAGTAAGCTTAAGAATATCTTTTTCATTACTAAAGATTTATTTGTTGTTTTCTACTTCGTCTGCATCAATTACTAACAAACCGTGGTTGTGCAAATGATCTGAACAAGTATGCATGATTTGATAAGAAGGAACCGCAGGTTGAACCGGAGCACCAGCTCTTTTTTCACCCAGCATCTTTTTTACCAAACGGGTTCTTTCTGCGTCAACCAGTTTTTGCATTTGCTCATCTTTTTCTCTATCGAAATAGATGGTGCCATCCACAATTGTATATAATGGCTTAGCATAAATGCTTAAAGGATGATCGCTCCAAAGTACCACATCACCGTCCTTGCCTGATTTCAAGCTTCCTACTTTATCATCAACACGAAGCATTTTAGCAGGATTTAGTGTTACCATTTTCAATGCATCTTCTTCGCTAACGCCACCATATTTTACAACTTTAGCGGCTTCCTGGTTTAAACGACGAGCCATCTCAGCATCATCGGAGTTGATAGCTACATTTAAACCAACACGGTGCATGATAGCAGCATTGTAAGGGATCGCATCCTGCACTTCCATTTTGTAAGCCCACCAGTCGGAGAAGGTAGATGCGTTGGCACCATGTGCTTTCATTTTATCAGCTACTTTGTAACCTTCTAAAATGTGAGTGAGTGTATTGATCTTATAACCCATTTGCTCCGCTACACGCATCGCACCTGTGATCTCACTTTGCACATAAGAGTGACAAGTGATATGACGTTTGTTATTCAGGATTTCAACTAACGCATCCAGCTCTAGGTCTCTTCTTGGTGCAACAACGCCTTTCTTGTTCTTATTTGCCTCATATTCTTTCCATGATCTTTCATAATCTTTTGCACGGGTAAAGGCATCAAATAAAACTTGTTCAACACCCATCCTTGTATCTGGATAACGGTTTTGCAAACCTGCTGTAGCTGGTGAACGTTTTACGTTCTCACCTAATGCGAACTTTATCTGGCCAGGCCAGCCTTTAAACTTCAACTCTTCATCGTTGGCACCCCAACGCAATTTGAGCAATTGTGTTTGACCACCAATTGTATTGGCAGAACCATGTAGAATATGAGAAGACGTAACACCACCGCTTAACTGGCGATAAATATTTACATCATCAGGATTGATGTTATCTGCAATGCGAACTTCTGACGTAACGCTCTGACCACCTTCATTAATAGAAGCGGCAGCAATGTGAGAGTGCTCATCAATTATACCAGCAGTAACGTGTTTGCCAGTACCATCGATTACTCTTGCACCATCTGCAGAAAGGTTTTTACCAACGCCTGCAATCTTCCCATTACGAATTAATACATCAGCGTTTTGCAAAACACCTTCTTTCTCATTCGTCCATACGGTAGCATTCTTGATTAGAATGTTTTCTTGCTTTGGAGCCTGTCCTTCTTCCCAACCGTAAGGAACAAAAGGATACATCACTTTACCAATTGGACCAACTGGGCGTTTGCGAACACTGTCTACTTTTTCCTGGAAGGGCTCAGCAAGACTGGCTGTCCAAGTAAAGCGGTTACCAGAGCTGTCTTCACCAGTACCAGTCCAAACATCATTGTTTACAACACCGCTTAATCTTAAATTATTTTCTACTCTTCTTTCAGGAGCTACATTGATACGAACCGTTCTGCCATCATAATAAAATTTAGATGTAACCGTATCCTTACCGATCCAGCTTGCAGAAGAAGGGTTTTTGAAATCCAAGGTATAGTTCATGGGGCCGGATGGAGTATTCAATACAACTTTGTATTTACCTCTCATCTCGTTCCAGATGTCGTCCTTCACACCATACTTTCTGACTTGAACCCAGTTTTGAAAGATTGTTGTCCTTTCGTTGAAAATAGGTCCTGATGTAATGAGGAAGTTAGCAACCTTATTGGCATCCAGGCTTCCTACTCTGTCATAAATACCTAAAGCAGTGGCCGGCACTTTGGTCAATGCATCCAGGGCAGCTTTTTCTGATAAGCCATACTGAAATGCCGTACGCAAATTGCTCATGAACTGTTTTGGATCACGCAAGTCTGATGTAGTTAAGCAGAATGGAACACCTGCTTTCTCCAATGCGGCTGCATTACCTGGGGCCATTTCCCAATGCTTCATATCAGCAACGGATACAAAACGGGCATCGTTAGGATCTTCTACATCCATTGCCTGCGGAAAATTCAAGGAGAGGATGAAAGTAGCTCCAGTGCCTTTCATTTCTTTAATACGCTGGTATTCGTTTCCGCCACCTTTAATGATGTATTGCACACCAAACTCATCACCAATCCTATCTGCACGAAGGTTGTTCCATTTATCGTTTGCTTCAAAGATCTGCGGCAGTGACTGATTATCCAACCATGCCTGCAGGCTGAGATTCACCCCTTCTGACGCAGGTTTATTCTTATACCATTGTGCATCCAAATAGCTCTGACGCAATAGGGCAATATTACCCATCATAGAGCTTGGGTAGGTTTGCGTGGAGCTTCCTTTATTAAAAGAATAATGGGCTGATGCTTTCTCTTTTAAAAGGATGAAGTTCTCTTTATCAGTACCCAAGGTTACCACTGCTCCTGTACCTCGGGCAATACCATCTCTCACATGGGTAAGCACCGTACCAAAACCAAGGTCTCTCAAACCCTTTGCTTTTGTTGCATCAGCAGTAAACACTCTGTAGGCGTCTACTTCACTGCGAATTGCCTGGTTCCATCCATAAGCACCTTTGGTGTTAGTTGCTAACTGCGCCGGCGCAAAAAAGTTAAACCCTCCTTGCCTTGGTTGTTGTGCTGGTGTTCCATAGTCACTGTAGATGTCAATGAAGGAAGGATAAATGTATTTACCCTTGCAATCAATTTCTACAGCACCTTGCGGCACCTTTAAATTGTTACCAACTGCTACAATGCGACCTTCTTTAACAATAAGAGTAGCATTGCTTAATGTTGTTGAAGCATCTTTTACAATAGTAGCATTTGTAAAAGCATAATGTCCCAGTCTTTCATCGGCTACGCCGTTTACCGGGAATGTAGTTTGCGCCTGCAGGCTTTTCAATCCAAAAAGGAAGCCGCAGAGCAACAAGATTCGTTTCGCTCTGGTCATGTTCAAATGAATTTAGATTACTTTGTAATTGTGTGTAGTGTTTTCAGAGGTTTTAAAATTAAAGAGAATTAGCATGTCGATTGCACATTTTATTGATCATACTGTTTTAAAACAAACAACCGGTTTAAAAGACGTATCAAAGGTTTGCGAAGAATCCAGGGAATACCGCTTTGCTGCCGTTTGTGTGCCGCCAACTTATGTTCAATTTGCCGCCGAACAATTGAAAGATACAGACGTGAAAGTGGCTACAGTGGTTGGTTTCCCATTCGGATATCATTCTATTGAAACAAAAATTACCGAAGCCAGGCAAGCAGTTTTTGATGGTGCAGATGAACTGGATATGGTGATGAACGTAGCAGCTTTCAAGAATGGTGACTTTAGCTATATCGAGAATGAGGTCATGGTATTATTAGAGATCACCCGAAAAAATAATTTGTTGCTTAAGGTAATTATTGAAAGTGGTGTGTTGAGCGGGGAAGAAATCATTAAATGTTGTGAGATTTACAGGGCTTTTGATGTCGACTTTTTGAAAACCTCAACCGGATATGCTGAAAAGGGAGCATCGGTGGAAGCTGTAACGCTGATGCGGGAGCATTTACCTGTTCATATTCAAATCAAAGCAAGCGGTGGCATTAGAACTTTTGATTTTGCTAAAGAATTGGTTGATGCCGGTGCTACCCGTTTAGGCTGCAGTGCATCGGTTGCTATTGTTAACGGTGAAACAGGCACAGCAGGCTATTAACAATTGAAAAACAAACTTGGAATTATTTTTGACCTCATCAGGAATATGAAAACAAAATTTTTGCTGCTGATAGCCGGATTGCTTTTTTTACAAGTTGGTTTTACACAAGACATGGCAGATACAGCCATAAGAGAAGCTGCTGTAGTGGTTAAAAAAGATCCGAGAGTTGATGTGTTGGTTAAAAAACAAGCAGCAGTTAATGCTTCTATCAAAAAATCTTCGGTCAGGTCGGGAAGAGGTTATCGCTTGCTTGTAGTAAATACCAATAAAAGAGATGAAGCTATTGATGCAAAAACAAAGATCTACACGCATTTTCCTGAATTAAAATCATACCTCAATTATCAGTCACCTTTCTTTAAAGTGAAAGCAGGCAACTTTAAAACTAGAGAGGAAGCAGAGAAATATCGCAAAATCATGGCTGTTTATTTTCCAAAGGGTGTGTTTATTGTAAATGATACGATTGAGATCAAGCCGGAGAAGGATAAGGAAGAAGAGTTGTAAGAATGTTGAATATCGAACAAGGAATGTTGAATGATGAAGTTTAGTTAAGGTTGAACAACGCACCACTTAATACTTACTACTTACAACTTATTACTTTTGATCTATGCTTCAGCAAAAGATCAAAGAGTTAGCTAAACAGTACGCATCTGAATTTATTGAAGTTCGTCATCATCTTCATGCACATCCCGAATTAAGCTACCAGGAATTTGAAACATCAAAGTTCGTTCAGCAAAAACTTACTGAATACAATATTCCTTTCGAAGTAAAAGCTATTACAGGTGTTATCGGACTTATTGAAGGAAAGAATCCTCATTCAAGAATTGTTGCGCTGAGAGCAGATATGGATGCGTTGCCAATTCAAGAAGAGAATAATGTTCCTTATAAATCTACCAAGCCAGGCATTATGCATGCTTGCGGACATGATGTGCACACAACCGGTTTATTAGGTGCGGCTAAAATTTTGGCTGAGACAAAAAATGAATGGGAAGGAACTGTAAAGCTCATCTTTCAACCCGGTGAAGAAAAAAACCCTGGCGGCGCAAGTTTGCTGATAAAAGAAGGTGTGTTAGAAAATCCTAAACCACAATGCATTTTTGGCTTACATGTAAATCCGCAATTAGAACTTGGGAAACTTTCTTTTCGAGATGGAAAAGTAATGGCCAGCGCAGATGAAATTTATATTACTGTCAAAGGCAAAGGTGGTCATGCTGCAGCACCAAATCTTACTTCGGACACTATTTTAATTGCATCACATTTAGTTGTGGCATTACAACAAATTATTAGTCGTAATAACAGTCCCTTCTCTCCTTCTGTGCTTTCTATTACTTCATTCAATGGTGGCTTTACAACCAATGTTATTCCAACGGAAGTAAAATTAATGGGCACATTTAGAGCAATGGATGAAGAATGGCGTTTCAAAGCTCATGATCTGATCCGAAGAACAACAGAAAACTTAGTAAGGTCTATGGGGGCTGAAGTGGATCTGCATATTGATGTAGGGTATCCAACGGTATATAATCACGAAGGCTTGCATCAACATGCAAAACAGATTGCAAAAGATTTTATGGGCGATGCCAATGTTGAAGAGACCGAAGTGAGAATGGGAGCAGAAGATTTTGGATTCTATTCGCAAAAAATACCTGGCTGCTTCTTCAGGTTAGGAACAGGCAATACAGAAAAAGGTATTACACACGGTGTTCATACTCCTTTGTTTGATATTGACGAAAGAGCTATTGAATTTGGAATTGGTATCATGGCCTATTTTGGCGCAATGGCTAATCCATCCTACTAAAACACAACTTGTTTGCTAAATGAGTCACCATTTGCATAGAGGCGAATGATATAAACCCCTCTGCTTTTAGGATAATCCAGCAAAACCTTATTTGATCCTACAATAGACTTATAGCTGTGATTTACTACAACTCCCCCTGCCTGATCCAATAATTGAAATGTAACACTTGTTGCAGATGTCATGTTGTATTCTAAAATTATGCTATTCTCTTTTCTGATAGTGAAGTCAGAGAGACCGCCAACCTTGTTTTTTATGCGTTTAATTGTTGTATACGTGAAGACCTTAGCATCGTACAGTTTTAACCTGTAATAGATAATAGAGCCCTTAATGTTTTCATCCGTAAACTGCCTTTCGAATGGTTGCAAAGAAGCAATGGTTTGCCACCTTTGTCCATCATAGCTTTTCTGAACCTCTATTTTTTTACATCCGCTAGCATTGTCCAGGTCCCAGTTTAAAAAGGCTTTGCCGCTCTTTACGTTCGCTTTCCAATTAAAATACTTTACAGGCAAAACCACATCTGTGCCCGTGGTATGAAACAACCCGGCAAAGGCAATAAGGTCTATTCCTCCCTCGCTGGTGTTGGATGACGTAGTAGTGGGAAAATAAGTTGTGTTAGTATAGTCTATGAGATTAGAAGAATTAGCAGAAAGCGGTAAGTCATGAGCGAATAATGAATAACCATAAATAACCTGCCCTGAATCAACACCTAAATCCCGAAAGGAAATAAAAACACCACCCCGCTTCTGATTACCTGTACCTGTACGATACAATTCAGGTTCGGTTTGCTCTTTTCTTAATATCGAGTAATTAAGGGATGAATTAGGCAGATTGCCAAAGTTGCCCGATCCTACTCTCAAAACCTGGCCATACTGAACAGGATTTCCATTTGCATCCAATGCGAGTATTGCGGCAATACAAAAAGGATCATGTACATCATCAGCGCCTCGTTCAAAAACAGGAAACCCTGATTCTGAAGGCTTGCTTGTAACAACTCCTGAGGTGATCACCCAATCTACCCGTTCAATATTATTGTTATTTCCCAGGTCATCATCCCTGTTACCAAAAAGATTGTCTGTGCCTTTATTGATCGTTCTGCCGTTAAAGAATACTTCCATTGAATCGGTATAGGGCGGGAATATATTATAGACACCAGCGATTTCGGAAGATTCCATCCATACCAGGCTTTTTCTTCCATAAGAAGTGGCATTATTTACTCTTCGAAGTTTTACAGCTCCGTTAATAAAAACATTATAGAGATAGCTGCCATCTGGTAATATAATACCATCAACAGCTTGATTATTGCTAAAAGAGCCCGACAAATTGCCGTAGTTATAAATTTCAGCATTCAGCGCATAGCTTAATCCTGTATTGGCAGGCTGGTAATTGGTAACCACATTTGATATGGGAGTCTGACTGATTACACTGCATGAAAAGGTCAGCAGTGCACAAAGGAAGATAGTGCGATGCATAGGATATAGATTCAGGGCCAAAATAGCTATCTTATCCAAAAAATGCAACTTGATTTTTGAAGCTCTAAGTAATGCACAAGTATTTTATAAGATTAAATACTTATCAAATAAAAAAGGAATGATAACTATCATTCCTTTTTAAACGGGTCAGTAACTATTCCAATCTGTTGTACTTATTTGCTTCCTGAACTGCTACGTCCTGATGACCCTCCGCTACGGGATGAAGACGATCTTCCGGATGAAGAACTTCCGCTACGGCCTGATGATGAACCACCGCGGCTTGATGAAGTCTTTGAAGAACTGCTTCCTGATGAAGAACGGGATGAACTACCTGATGAACTTCTGCCCGAAGTTGAACCGCTTCTGCTGGAAGCACTTCTTCCTGAAGAAGAACCACCTGAAGATGCCGAACCTTTTGATGCTGAAGTTTTACTGGTAGAACCGCTGCGAGATGAAGATCCACCTGATGAAGAACGGCTGCTGCTTCCACCTTCTTCTTCCATCTTTCTTTTACGTCTCTGATAGGCTTGTTCGTGTGGTTGTTGGGAGATGCGTTTTGCATCTGCACCTTTCTTGTTTGGATTGTCTGCCATGAGATGTTGTTTTATACATTGTTTCAAAACATATGCCACGGAATACTTACAGCCGCTGCTGAAAATAGCTTGCTGTATTAATTTGTATTTTGCAGCCGTGTTACCAAACGTGAAACGTCAATCGCAATAAAAGATTCCTTTTGTTTCAAGCCATCTAACGATAGTTTGAAACGGCAGTAAAGCAACTATTCACGTTTCACGTTTGACGATTCACGATACTAAAATTCATTATGCAGAACGACCTACGTAAACAACAGGCATTAGAATATCATTCGAAAGGAAAGCCGGGTAAGATTGAAGTAGTACCGACGAAAGAAGCTAAAACACAACGAGATCTTTCTCTTGCTTATTCTCCCGGTGTAGCTGAACCGTGTAAGGAGATTGCAGCACATAAAGAAGATGTTTACAAATACACTGCTAAAGGCAATCTTGTTGCTGTAATAAGCAATGGAACAGCGGTGTTAGGATTAGGTGACATTGGTCCTGAAGCAAGCAAACCTGTGATGGAAGGGAAAGGAGTATTATTTAAGATTTTTGCTGACATAGATGTTTTTGACATTGAGATCAATGAGAAAGACCCTGAGAAGTTTGTACAAATTGTAAAAGCCCTTGAGCCAACCTTTGGCGGCATCAACCTCGAAGACATTAAAGCACCGGAATGTTTTGTTATTGAAAAATCGCTGCGTGAGCAATTGAGCATTCCGGTAATGCATGACGACCAGCACGGCACAGCTATCATTAGTGCTGCTGCATTACTCAATGCACTACAGATCCAAAAGAAGAAGATTGATAAGGTTCGCTTTGTGATTAATGGAGCCGGTGCAGCCGCCATGGCATGCATTCAATTGTATGTATCGCTGGGAGCAAGACCGGAAAACTTTTGTGTGTTCGACATTAAAGGACCATTGCATAGAGGCAGAGCAGATTTGGAAGAATTCAAAATTAAATTTGCTAACGCTGCTCCTGATGTAACACTTGATAAGGCCATGAAAGGTGCTGATGTTTTTGTTGGTTTAAGTGTAGGCAATGTTGTTACCGCCGATATGGTAAAAAGCATGGCAAAGAACCCCATCGTTTTTGCTATGGCCAACCCCGATCCCGAGATCAGCTGGCAGGAAGCTACATCAGCCCGCAACGACATTATTATGGCAACAGGTAGGTCTGACTTTCCTAACCAGGTGAATAACGTTTTGGGGTTTCCATATATCTTTCGTGGTGCGTTAGATGTAAGAGCGACACAGATCAATGAAGCTATGAAGCTGGCAGCTGTAAGAGCTTTAGCAGAGATGGCACAATCACCCGTGCCGGATAGTGTAAACCTGGCCTATAACGCTAAGACCATCACGTTCGGACCTGATTATATTATTCCTAAACCACTTGATCCGCGATTACTTTCTGTAGTGGCACCGGCTGTAGCCAAAGCAGCCATAGAAAGTGGCGTGGGACAAAAACCGATCACTGATTGGGAGGGTTATGTAAATGAATTAAATCGCAGGCTTGGGTTAGATCACCAGGTAATGCGGGTTTTAGGAAGCCGTGCCCGTCGGGATCCACGCCGTATTGTTTTTGCTGAAGCAGATAATGTAAAAATTTTAAAAGCTGCACAAATTGTAATTGATGAAGGGATTGGTTACCCGATTCTTTTAGGCGATGAAGCGAAGATTAAAGCCATTGCTGCAACCAACGGTCTCGATATTGAAGGACTTCCCATATTCGATCCACGCAGCGATGCAATGGAAGAAAAAAGAAATCAATATGGTGAGTTGTTCTTTAAGAAACGTCAGCGTAAAGGTTTCAATTTCTACGAATCAAAAAAGGTAATGCGGGACCGCAACTACTTTGGCTCTATGATGGTGGAAACCGGCGATGCAGATGCAATGATCTCCGGACTGTCAAAAAACTATCCTGATACCATCCGCCCGGCCATCCAGTGCATTGGTATGGATGAAGGCGTAAACAAGATAGCGGGCATGTATCTCATGCTCACTAAAAAAGGTCCGCTCTTTTTAGCCGATACCACCGTAAACTTTCACCCTACAGCGCAGGAACTGGCAGAGATCACATTGCTTACGGCTAAAGAGGTAAGGCATTTTAATATTCAGCCACGGATTGCTATGCTTAGCTATTCCAACTTCGGCAGTAGCAATTCGGAGGAATCACGGTTAGTTGCAGAAGCCAGAAAGATTGTGAAGCAACGTATGCCTAATTTAATTGTTGATGGTGAAATGCAAGCTAGTGTAGCCTTCAACAATGAGTTGCTGAAAGAAAATTATCCTTTCAGTGAGTTGGTAGATAAAGATGTCAACACCTTGATCTTTCCCAATCTGTCCGCAGGCAATGTTGCGTATAATTTATTGAAGGAGGTGGGCTCGGCAGATGCCATTGGCCCAATTTTATTAGGTTTGAAAAAACCCGTGCACATTTTACAATTGGGCAGCACGGTTCGGAATATTGTGAATATGGCTGTGATTGCAGTAGTAGATGCCCAGTTAAAGGGCCAGGCAACAGCTTCTGAACTGGTTAAGCGTTCGCCCTGGTGGAAGAGACTGAAGAAACGTGAATCGTAAGAGTTGGTAGTTTGTAGTCTAAAATTGGTAGTTAAAGATTTACCTGCCGGAATTATAGCAACTACAAACGGCAAACTATAAACTATAAACTGTCATATGACTTTATTCAGCGAGATAGGCAAGTATCTAATGATGATCAAGAGTATGTTCTCAAGGCCTGAGAACGCAAGAATGTATTGGAAAGAATTCATGCATCAATGTGCTGAAATAGGTATTGGAGCCTTAGGTATTGTAGTGATCATTTCTATTTTCATGGGTGCTGTATCCACCGTTCAAACAGCTTATCAATTGACCAATCCTTTAATCCCACCGTACACCATTGCCCAAATTGTTAGAGATACTGTGATTATTGAGTTTGCTCCTACCTTGGTTTCAATTGTCTTAGCTGGTGTAATTGGGAGTAAAATCGCCGGTGAACTGGGAAACATGCGAGTGTCCGAACAAATAGACGCTTTGGAGATCATGGGCATCAATACGAAAACCTATCTCATCTTACCTAAGATTGGTGCTGCACTGGTGGTGATCCCAATGCTGATTGTAATTGCCGCTGCATTAGGAATCTGGGGTGGTCGAATTGCGGGCACAATGGCAGGAATCCTTTCAGCCGAAGAGTATGACAAAGGTTTGTTTATTGGTTTTGTCCCTTACAATACTTTTTTTGCTCTTACGAAGGCTTACACATTCGCATTTCTTATTTCCAGTATATCGGCTTATTTCGGATACCATGTAAAAGGCGGAGCTTTGGAAATAGGACGTGCCAGTACTAAATCAGTTGTGGTAAGTTGCGTTGCCATCTTGTTTGCAGATTATATCCTGGCGGCATTACTGCTTCAGGACAGTTAACCCATTAAAATCGCTAATTTCAAACAGCCATAGCTTTACTGGCTTAAAGCTTGCCATTTATTGCATACTTATGATTGAAGTAAAAAACCTGAAGAAAGGATTTGCTGGCAAAACAGTTTTGGAAGATGTAAGCGCTGTAATGAATCCCGGACAATGCAACCTCATCATTGGATCAAGTGGTAGCGGTAAAACCGTTTTTATGAAATGCCTTGTAGGGTTATTTCAGCCCGATAGCGGTTCTATTTTATATGGAGGAGAAGACTATACCCAAATGAACGTTGACCAGCGAAAAGAGATCAGAAAGCAGATCGGCATGCTGTTTCAGGGTTCTGCGCTGTTCAGCAGTATGACGGTAGAAGAAAATATTATTTTTCCGTTGGACATGTTTACCCGCACCACCCGTAAAGAAAAATTAAAGCGGGTGAATGAGGTTTTGGAGAGGGTGAACCTGAAAGGTGCCAATAAAAAATTTCCCGCGGAACTGAGTGGCGGTATGATGAAGCGGGTGGGTATTGCAAGAGCAATCGTTCTGAATCCAAAATATTTATTTGTTGATGAGCCCAATTCCGGCCTCGATCCTCAAACATCAGGATTAATTGACCAGTTGATCAAAGAGATCACTATAGAATACAACATCACTACTATCATTAACACACACGATATGAATAGTGTGATGGAAATGGGTGATCATATTATTTACATGTACCAGGGCCGCAAGGAATGGGAAGGCAACAGTAAGCAGATCATCTTTAGTAAGAATGAAAGACTCAACGACTTCATCTTCGCTTCCGACTTTTTGAAAGATGCGAAAGATATGCGTATGCTGGAAGAAACCGGGCATATTCCTGAAGATCGGGATGTTGAACAAATGATCAAAGATGCCGACGAGCCTATGATACCCTCTTCGGATGATGAGGGAAAATAATTCTCTTGATTTACCTGAACTCAATTAATGCTAACATGAAGCCTTGGTATTAGCTGGTGTGCTGCTTCGGGTTAGAGAGACTTTCTATCTTGTCATGCAAGCTTTGTATTCTATTAGGAAGAATGAAAATGTATTCAATCAGATAGTCGAGCATATCAACCATCAATTTTGATATTTCTTCGCTTGGTTCTTTTTCCAAGTCAAAATGCGCTCCTAAATTTCCTCCTTTTCTTATGGCATCTGCTAATGTCAAAATTGGCTTGTCTAAATCTATATGATTGGAAAGGTCTTTCAGTTGGGCAGCCAATGTTTTGTTTTTGTCTTCATTGGGAACTATTGATTTAGTTATCCCTTCAAGCACTCTACGACATAGTACTGAGGTTGCAGTCCATTCATGGGCATTTAGAACATTGATAGTCGAGAAGTACGCCTTTTTTAATCCTTCATTTAGATTAGCGGCATCTTCGATTCCAGTTAATGGCTGTCTTGTGTCATCAGACGGACTTATAAAAAGTTGACCGTAACCCCTTCTTGTTGTTTCGTTTTTCTCAGCTAAATACAAAAATGTCACATCCTTTTGACATGCTGGACAATGTGATTTAGAAAAATCAACAACATATGAAAGTGTGTGGCTCCAAGAAATAGAAAAATTCACCTTTCTACAGCAATGAGGGCAAGTACTATCAACTGAGACAGGGAGCTTGTAATCAGATTTAATAGTAGTATTGATAAAATTCTGTCTTGGAATATGTCTTAACATAATTGGGATTTTTCGTGCCGAGTAAATGCCGCTTGTCATTTCTCCTTCCCACAAAGTACATTAATTATCAACTGGAAAAGAGGTAAGTAATCAGTCTTACACTTGTGGCTTCTAATACTAAAAGCAACCCCTCACCCCTCCAACCCCTTCACAAACTGTCTCACTTCTTTCAGTTTCTCTACGGGCAATTGAAGCAGCACATCATTGATTGCTACTTCCTCCTCCTTAGGAGCCAGTTTCTCCAGCGGATGGTTTTTCGGCACAGCACTTCCTTCTTCTCTCCTCCACGTCAGCACATCATTTGGTGTGCAGTTGAGTGCCAGGCACAAACGTTCCAAGTGCTTCAGCGATAAGTTTCTCACCCGACTGTTTGCCAGTTCATTGGCAGCGTAATAGGTAAACCCCGCTTTCACCAAAAGGGCCACCGGTTTGGTTACACCTCTTTCTTTAAGTAAAGAGGTAAGATTCAGGTAAAGCATAAGCAGTTGATTTAAAATGTGAGGAAAATTTACAAAGTCTTCTGGTGTTTTTTCAAAATTGACTGATGTTTTTTTAAATCTGTTGAGTGTTTTTATAATGTTGTCTGGAGTTTTTATAATTTATTCGAGGGTTTTTACAATACTATCTGTAGATTTTTAAATTTAGTCAGAAGGTTTTTGAATACAGGCAGGTATAGTTTGAAAACAGTCCGGCATTTTTTGAAAGTAATTAGGCGTTTTTTAAAAGACGTCGGGTGTTTTTTGAAATTATGGGGTCATGTTAAGGTTTAGTGTGCCTGCATTAGTACAAGGACAGAATTATGGGCGGATAAGACTGCTTTATGGTGTGGTGTCTGTTGCTGGTCATGCTGAGGAACGAAGCATCTGAGAGTTCAGCCTTAATGAAAATTGCCAACGCACAACCCTTCGACAATCTCAGGGTGACAGCTTAAGTATGAGGCTGTGCTTATTGCAGCCATTCTTTAGGTTGTAGAATCAGATCCCTGGTGCCTCGGGATGACAAAGGAAAAGAACTATGGATGGCAGTCGGGTTGATAAGTTGAAGAGGCTTGCACAGTGCTGAATAGAATTACTGAACGTACAAGGGTGCGACGCAAGGAGCGATGATAGTAGTAGTGCAGCTTAGTACAAAATCCTTAACTACAAACTACCAACTACCAACTACTAACTATAAACCTCAAACCCCGAACTATAAACTCCTTTCTCCCTATTTTTGCCGCACTTTAAAACATTCTATGAGCATTCTTGTCAATAAAGCTTCAAAGATTTTAGTGCAGGGATTTACCGGCACAGAAGGCACATTCCATGCTTCGCAAATGATTGAGTACGGAAGTAACGTTGTAGGTGGTGTAACGCCTAACAAAGGCGGCACAACACACCTCGACAGAAAAGTGTTTAATACAGTAGCGGAATGCGTGAAGGAAACAGGAGCCAATGTTTCTATCATTTTTGTACCCCCGGCATTTGCTGCAGATGCTATTATGGAAGCTGCTGATGCAGGTGTTGAATTGGTAGTATGCATCACAGAAGGTATTCCTGTACAGGATATGGTAAGGGTGAAAAACTTTTTGCAAGGCAGCGGTACAAGATTGATTGGCCCTAACTGCCCCGGTGTTATTACGGCAGGCGAATGTAAAGTAGGTATCATGCCTGGCTTTGTGTTTAAGCAAGGTCGCATAGGTATTGTATCTAAATCAGGTACGCTGACTTACGAAGCTGCGGATCAGGTTGCAAAGGCAGGTTTAGGTATTTCAACTGCAGTAGGTATTGGTGGCGACACGATCATTGGTACTACCACTAAAGAAGCGGTTGAATTGTTTATGAATGATCCGGAGACGGATGCGATTGTAATGATTGGTGAGATTGGTGGTGGTATGGAAGCGGAAGCTGCCCGTTGGATCAGAGACAATGGCAACCAAAAACCAGTTGTTGGTTTTATTGCCGGACAAACTGCCCCTCCGGGACGACGCATGGGACATGCCGGTGCTATTGTTGGTGGTGCAGAAGATACAGCTGAGGCCAAAATGCAGATTATGAGTGAGTGTGGTATTCATGTAGTTTCCTCTCCAGCTGATATTGGTAGGACTATGGCAGAAGTGATCAAGAAATAATAAAGAGACAAGTCTCCACTCTTATAAAAGGTGAAGCCCTTCTTAATCGAAGGGCTTCGTCGCATTCAGTAGTTAACGGATCACGACAGACTTAATATCTGAAGTCTCTTATGTATTTGTCCAATTCGTCTTTACTGCTTTGAAAAGAAAAGACATCGTATAATTGATAATAATTTCTTTGATCAACTGTATTACGATAGACCAGTTTTGCTAACTCCAGTTTATCGCTATCTGATGAAAATAATGTTAACACTTGTCGCACTTGCGATGTATTAAAAGCATTGCGTTCAAAAGCGTTCCGTGCTGTGCGCATTTTATCACTACTGAACCAGGCGTTCTTAATACTTTGTGTTAACTGGTTAAAGTCGTGATCTGTCATGACACGGTTGTAACCTCCACTGTTATCATTTTGCCAATCATCATCTTCCCAGCGGTTGCGGGTTAGTTGCTGTTCATCAATCAAGGCTTTACCAAAGCGGTTGATCATTACATCAACATGATAAGATGGCTTAACATAAACCGTGGTTGAATAGACAAGGTCGTTGTTGCGAAAGTCTCTGTAATCGTTGCGGCGGTTGTTGTTCCTGTTCTTTTTTCTTTGATAGACTTTGATGGTGTGATTGCCTGAACGAACATCATTTAACACGATCATATTGTCTTCATCGAACTGCTGCTTGCCATCTACATAGACAACGTAGTTCTTGTTAGATGCCAAAGTGATTGTGATCTTGCCTTCGTCGTAAGCAAAGGCGGCGGTAGAGATAGTGGCGAGTAAAAGGGTAAGAATTGTTTTCATAATTAAGTTCCTCCTACCCTTCTGAAGAAAAACGACAAGATGCGTTTAGCATAGAGTTTATAAACAATCGTTAAAGAGCGAAGTCTGCCGTTTGTGGTATTTAGCCATACAGTTGTTTATGTAATTTGTATGTTTAAGCATCTTAGAGCACTGTAATGAAAACATATATGAGAGCTACCCTGTTATTATCCCTTTTCTTTTTGTTATTGATATCCTTTTCTGTGAAAGCACAAACCAAAAATTTTGATGCACAGTGGAAGAAAGTAGATGAACTCTATTTTAAGAAGAAGTTGCCCAAATCTGCTTTAGCAGAAGTAAAAAAGATCTATACACAGGCAAAGAAAGAAGGTCAGGATGCACAAGTGATCAAAGCCTTGGTATATACTGTGCAATTACAACAAGACACAAGAGAAGAAAGCAGCCAGGCAGGTATTAAAGAAATTGAAACCGAATTAAAAGGAGCAAAAGAGCCTTCTGCTTCTATCTTAAGAAGTTTGTTAGCAAAACAATACTGGAATTACTTGCAGCAAAACCGCTGGAAGTTCTACGACCGTACTAAAACAGTTAACTATAAAAGAGAGGATATTGCTACATGGAGTTTGGAAGACTTGCATAAAAGAATATCCGAACTTTATTTGGCCTCTATTGAGAATGAAAAGTTGTTGAAAGCAACAGGTCTTTCCTCTTACGATGCCATTATTATAAAAGGAAATGTTCGGCACCTGAGACCGACATTGTATGATCTACTTGCACATGAAGCGTTGGAGTATTTCAGGAATGATGAAAGAGATCTGGCAAAGCCGGCTTATTCTTTTGAGATCTCACAAAGAGAAGCATTTGCTCCGGCTGCACAGTTTGTGGTTTATAATTTTACTACAAGGGATTCACTCTCTTTGAAGCATAAAGCATTGTTGATCTTCCAGGACCTGATTCAGGCCCATTTAAAAGATGCAAAGCCGGATGCTTTGATAGATGTAGATATAAACCGCATTCTTTTTGTTCACGAGAACTCAACGCATGAAGACAAAGACTCTTTATACCGAATTGCGTTGGAGAATATCCGATCCACTTATTCAAACAATCAAACGGCACATAAAGCTTCTTATTTGCTGGCTTTGCATTACGAGGAATTAGCTAATAGTTACAACCATTTGCAGGATACAACACATCGCTTTGCACGACTGAAAGCAAAAGAGTTATTAGAGCCCATTGTAAAAGGCAGCGCAGGCAAAACCGAAATATGGGCACAGAGTTATAATCTGCTGGCAGAGATAAAAAGAAAAGCACTGTCATTTCAACTAGAAAAGGTGAATTTGCCTGAGCGGCCTTTCAGAGCTTTGGTCAGTTATAAAGATGTATCTACAGCTTATTTCCGTTTGATTAAAGCAGATGAAAGAATTAAAAAAGCCCTAGAAGACCGGTATGAAGGAGACAAGTATTGGAATGCATTGATCAATGCGCCTTCTATTAAAAACTGGTCACAAACTTTACCAGAGACCAATGATCTGCAAACACATTCAGCAGAAGTGAAGGTTGATGCTTTACCAGTTGGTGAATATATTTTGTTAGCATCATCTACTGAAAAGCCTGATTTGAAGAATAGTGTTTTAGGCGTGCAACTGTTTTATGTATCTAACATCAGTTTTGTCAATCATGAGAAAGATCATTTTGTATTACACCGCAGTACGGGTCAGCCATTGCAAAATGCGATTGTAAACGTGTGGCAATGGAAGTATGATTATAAGGCGGAAAAGAATATTAGAGAGAAGCTAAACAGTTTTAAAACGGATAATAACGGATTCTTTAGACTTGAAAGAAAGAACGACAAGGAATACAGTTACAACTATACGCTTGAGATCATTCACAACAATGAGAAATTGTTTATGGATGATCAGTACTATGCTTATTTTACCAGAACTCATCAACCGATAAAGGATACATTGAGTGATGAGGAATATGAAAAGCAAACAACTTACACTTACTTCTTTACCGACAGAAGTATTTATCGTCCGGGGCAAATGCTTTTCTTTAAAGGGATCAGTATAGCGAACAATAGGAAAACTTCGAAAGTCATTCGTACCAACTTTAAAACAACTGTTTACCTGCGCAATGCAAACCACCAGGTTGTTGATTCAATGCAGGTAACAACCAACGAGTTTGGCTCTTTTTCCGGCAAGTTCAATCTTCCTCAAAACACCTTGAACGGAGTTTTCTCTTTGCAGACAAAAGACAATCGTGGCTATGCCAGCATTAGTGTTGAAGAGTACAAACGGTCTAAGTTTTATGTAGAATTTGAAAAGGTAAAAGAGACGTATAAAGTTTATGATACCGTTACACTAACCGGGGTTGCAAAGGCATATGCCGGCAATAACATTGATGGAGCCAAAGTGAGTTACCGTGTAGTGCGACAGCCAAGATACATTTATCCCTGGATGGAAAGATGGTGGTGGCCGCAGCGAACCGAACCTATGGAAATAGTGCATGGCGAAGCAACAACAGATGATGCAGGAAAGTTTATTATTTCATTTGCTGCCCTACCTGATAAGAGCATTGATAAAAAGATGGAGCCGTTGTTTGATTATACGGTGTATGCAGATGTAACAGATGTCAACGGAGAGACAAGAAGCAACACCAACAGAATAACCGCCGGTTATAAATCACTAGTGCTAAAGGTGAATGTTGATGAAAGAGTTGAATTGAAAAAGCAGTTAAAAGATCTTTCCATTACTACTGAAAATCTGAATGGTGAGTTTCAGAATGCAACCGTAGAGGTAAAAGTTTCTAGGCTGTTACCTGAAGAAAGAATGATCCGTCGCCGCTTATGGCAGCAACCGAGCCAGTACATCATGAGCAAGGAAGAATTCATCAGATACTTCCCGAATGATGAATACAAAGATGAATTAGATAAAACAACCTGGCAGAAAGAAACCTTGTTTACAAAAACAGATACAGCAAGGAGAAGCGGAGAATTCGTTTTGAACAACCAAAGTTTGTCTGCAGGGCATTATCAAATTGAAATAATTGCAAAAGATAAAGCGGAGCAGGAAGTAAAAGATGTTCGATTTGTAGAGTTATATGATCCTGCTTCAAACAAATTAAACACGCCAGATTACTTCTGGGCAAATACTTCTAGTAAAGCTGTAGAACCAGGACAAAAAGATACTTTAGCAATTGGCAGCAGTGCATCGCAGGTATTCCTGGTGCAGCAAAGAACTGATATGTCTGCGCAGAATAAACCTGCATTCAATTTCTATAATCTCAATAATGAAAAGAAAGCCTTTGTTTTTAATGCAACTGAAAACGACCGCGGTGGCTTTGGGTTGAATTTCTTCTTCGTAAAGAACAATCGTTTTTATCATACAAGCGATATCGTTCAAGTTCCATGGAGCAATAAAGACCTGCAAATTGAATATGCTACGTTCCGGGATAAAACCTTACCAGGCAGCGATGAAAAATGGAAAGTAAAGATTAGCGGTTATAAAGGCGAGAAAGCAGCTGCAGAAATGCTGGCTTCTATGTACGATTCATCACTGGATCAGTTCAAACCGCATAGTTGGAATAAACCGAACCTATGGCCAGTATTTAGAAATAATGCTTATTGGAGTGGTGATAGAAATTTTTCTATTGTTACTGCAGAACAACGTTATGTAACCGACCTTACGTATGCGCATGGCAGTACAGTATATGATAGGCTGATTGGCAATGGCCACTCCATTTCAGATGGTTATATGAGAAGAGCATTAGAGGGAAAAGCTACAGGTGTTGAAGTAGTAGCTACAGCATCTGCACCGCAAAGTGCACAAAGAAATATGTCTGCTCCGCCAATGGCTAACGACATGGCTGCCAGCATGGCAACTGACACTAATGCAAGTCTGGAAGAAGTTGCAGTTACCGGTTACGGCAATAAGAAAACGAGTTTGCCAACTTCTCAACAAACCATCCAACCACGCAAAAACTTCAACGAAAACGCTTTCTTCTTTCCCGATTTAAAAACAAATGCAGCCGGTGAAATCGAATTCTCTTTCACTACACCTGAAGCATTAACCCGTTGGAAGCTGCAAACATTAGCTCATACAAAAGATGTTGCATTTGGATTGAACAGCAAAGAGATCATCACTCAAAAAGAATTGATGGTGCAACCAAACGCACCAAGATTTTTAAGACAAGGTGATCGAATGGAGTTCCCTGTCAAGATCGTCAACCTGTCTGATAAAGAAATTACAGGACAGGCACAATTGGAATTAATCGATGCAGCCACTAACCAATCCGTTGATGGCTGGTTCATGAATACTTTTCCTAATCAATACTTTACAGTTGCAGCAGGACAAAGTGAAGTCGTAAAATTCCCTATCCAGGTTCCTTACCAATTCACCAGTGCGTTAACATGGCGTGTAGTGGCCAAAGCAGGCAATTTGAGCGATGTAGAAGAAATGACCTTGCCTGTTCTTTCTAACAAAATATTGGTGACAGAAACATTGCCTTTGCCGATGCGTGGCGAAGGAACAAAAACATTCACGTTTAAAAAACTTACAGAAGCAGACAGCGAAACGCTGCAACATCATGCGTTGACAGTTGAATACACTTCCAACCCTGCATGGTATGCCGTACAGGCTTTGCCTTACCTGATGGAGTATCCTTACGAATGTGCAGAGCAAAACTGGAACCGCTATTATGCCAATGCGTTGGCTTCGATGATCATCAACAAAGCACCGCGTATTAAAGGAGTATTTGAAAAGTGGAAGACATTAGATACAGCTGCATTGCTTTCTAATCTTCAAAAGAACCAGGAATTAAAATCTGCTTTGTTAGAAGAAACACCATGGGTAATGCAGGCAAAATCAGAAGAGCAGCAAAAGAAAAATATTGCCTTGTTGTTTGATATGGTACGAATGAGCAGTGAGATGAAGACCAATCTGCAAAAACTAAAAGCAATGCAATTACCAAATGGAGCATTCCCCTGGTTTAAAGGTGGCAGCGAGGACCGTTATATCACACAATACATTCTCACAGGCATTGGACATTTATTAAAACTTGACGCCCTGTCACAAAGCGATATCTCCGACCTCTTGAGTATCATCAGAACAGCAATTCCTTACCTGGATAAAAAAATCAAACAGGATTATGATAACCTGAAAAAGTACAAGGCTGATTTAAGCAAACAGCAAATTGGATACAGCGAAATTCAATATCTGTACATGAGAAGTTTTTTCTTAAATCACCCTGTATTACAAGATGCGCAAACAGCTTATGCATTCTATCAAAAACAGGCAGCACAATTCTGGACAAAACAAAATAAGTATGCACAAGGCATGACAGCGTTGGCCTTATTCAGAAAAGGGGAATCAATTGTGCCAGCTAACATTTTAAAATCTTTGAAAGAAACATCTATCAATCATGAAGAGCTTGGAATGTATTGGAAGGACAACGAATATGGTCGCAGTTGGTATTGGTGGGCAGCACCTATAGAAACGCAAGCTTTGATGATCGAAGCGTTCAATGAAATTCTAAAAGACACCAAAACAGTTGATGACCTAAAAACATGGTTATTGAAAAACAAACAAACCAATAACTGGAGAACAACAAAAGCTACAGCTGATGCTTGTTATGCTTTGTTGTTGCAGGGAACGGATTGGTTATCCAATGAACCTGTAGTTGAAATCAAATTGGGCAACTCCATTGTTTCCACTAAAGGTCAAACAGCGGAAGCAGGTACAGGTTACTTTAAAAAGACGCTGCCGGGAGAATTAATTAAACCCGATATGGGAAGAGTAACCGTGACAGTTAACAACCCAATTATCCAATCAACCAATAAACAAATTAACTCTTCCTCCTGGGGTTCTGTATACTGGCAATATTTTGAAGAGTTGGACAAGATCACTACAGCATCTACTCCGCTTCAATTGAATAAAAAATTATTCATTGAAAAGAACACGGACCGCGGAACGATGCTAACACCTATCGATGAATCTACAGCTGTAAAAGTTGGTGATAAGATCAAAGTCCGCATTGAATTAAAAGTGGACAGAGATATGGAGTATGTACACATGAAAGATCTTCGATCATCAGGACTTGAACCAGTGAATGTATTAAGTGGCTACAAATGGCAAGGAGGCTTGGGCTATTACGAAACAACAAAAGATGCCAGCACTAATTTCTTTTTTAATTACCTAAGAAAGGGAACTTATGTTTTTGAGTATCCTTTGTTTGTAACCCATACCGGCAACTTCAGTAATGGTATTACAACCATTCAGTGCATGTATGCACCGGAGTTTAGTGCACATAGTGAAGGGGTGAGATTGAACGTGGAGTAAAGGCCCATCCCGACTTCCCCAAGGGAAGGCCATCCTTTCACAACCCTAGCTTAAGTGAATAATCTTTATAGAATTGAAAAGCACTCTGTAATAAGAGTGCTTTTGTTATTAATGAATGATCATATAAGCAGGCTAGTGCTGCAGCGAAGCCCCTCCGTGGGAGGGGTTTGGGGAGGCCTCTATCTTTGCCTAATGCAAGTTGACTATTTAATCATTGGCCAGGGCATCTGCGGCACCCTGCTTTCGTGGTTCCTGCATAAGGAAGGAAAAAGTTTTTTAGTCATTGATGATGGCAATGAACATTCTTCTTCAAAAGCAGCAGCAGGGATAATCAACCCTGTTACCGGAAGAAGGTATGTGTACACATGGATGATAGATGAGGTAATGCCATTCGCTGTTGATACCTATCAGCAGATGGGCGAACATCTTCAAAGCCACTTTGTTTTCAAAAAAAGCATCATTGACCTCTTTCCTTCTGTTCAAATGCGTGAAGCCTTCGCTACCAGAGTTACAGAAGATGATACTTACCTGCATGCATTCCCCGATCAAAACAAATTCAAACAATATTTCAATTTCGATTTTGGTTGCGGAGAGATCAGTCCTGCTTACATCATCAACCTGCAAGTGTTATTAGCATCGTGGAGAAAACATCTTTCAGATAACCAGTCATTGCTTCAAGAAAAATTTGGATTGAAAGAATTGGACGTGGAAGCCGACCATGTCTCTTATCAAAACATCACTGCACAAAAAATTATCTTTTGCGATGGCATTGCCTCCTTCGACAATCCCTGGTTCAACCTGCTGCCCTTTTCAGCAAACAAAGGCGAAGCACTCATTATTGAATGCGAAGGCTTGACCAATGAATACATTTTTAAAAAAGGAATAATGCTGGCACCTTTGCCTGTGCAAAATACTTTTTGGGTAGGTTCTAATTACCAATGGGAGTTTGAGAACGATCAGCCTTCAGAAGCATTCTACAACCAAACTGTTACGCATTTAAAAACCTCGCTGAAAGTTCCTTTCAAAGTACTATTTCACAAAGCAGCAGTCCGTCCGGCAACAGTAGAACGCCGGCCTTTTGTTGGCTTCCATCCAAAGAATAATAACATCGGCATCCTCAATGGTATGGGCACAAAAGGCACATCGCTAGCACCCTTTTTTGCTAACCAGTTAGCACAGCACCTCGTTTACGGATTTCCTCTTATGGACGAAGCAAATATTTCCCGCTTTGCACGCATTTTATCCAAATAATATACATTTGACGCTTATCAAAATTCCGAGATGGCTAAAGAACCCATGTACGTTATACCTGCCCGCTACCGCAGGATGGAAAATACTCATATTATTTTCTGGTTATTGAAAGATGTAAGCTGGTGTATGATCTGGAAAGAGTTAGGCCTGGCCATGATCTTTCCAACACTCATCATCTCTATTATAATTGCGTACCGTACAAAAGAAATCAAATCAGAATTAGCCCATAATCTTGCTATCACTTTCTGGATCACGGCTAACTCTTACTGGATGATCTCGGAGTTTTTTGGTTTTGATGAAACACCTATGGCATGGGGTATTGAAGGAAAATTTATTTCCATCATTCCTTTTGCAATGGGTGTATTAGTGCTGGCCTATTACTACTTGTTCCAAAGAAGATCAGAAAAGCAGGTAGCTATTGTTGAAGGCAATGAGGTGGTTGCCGAAGCAGCAACGCTGTAATATACTTAGCTGGATTGCTACTATCATCGCCTGTTGTGTCACTCACTTGTACGTTCTATAATTCTATTCACCATATTGCACGTCATTGCGAGGAACGAAGCTTAGCCTTATGAGCTAAGCCGTGACGAAGCAATCTCCCGGCTAAGAACACTTCTCAGTAGTGGGAGATTGCTTCGTCGCATATCATTCATCAAACTATAATTAATCTTATCCTCCGCGCAATGACGCAGACTCTGCCCCTGCTCCTCCCGTTCTCTGCGGTTAAACAAATCATAAATAGCTCTATTACTTTATCTTGCCCTTTTTCATTGTATGCAAGATTTTAGTCCGGCTACAGCTTATCAACAACAGCTACAGCAACTTAATTTACTGTTATCAACACAAAAGCAAAAGCGAAGACATTTAGGCTGGCTGCGCTTTATTGTTTTTGCACTCACTATTATTGCCTCATACCAGGTATTTGTTTATGCAGGCTTGTATGGCTGGCTGGCAATAGCAATGGGATTAGGCATTCTTCTTTTCCTTGTCTCACTTGATATAGATAATAATACCAACATCAAAAACACTGAAACATTAATACACATCAATGAAGAAGAGCTAAAAATACTGCAACACTATTTTTATCATCGCTTTGATGGAAATCAATACTCTGCTCCAATTCATGACTATGCTAATGACCTGGATATTTTTGGAAAGGCTTCGCTTTATCAATGGGCTAACCGGTGCTTTACAGAACAAGGCAGAGACTTGTTGGCAAATAATTTATTAGAGCCCCTGCCTGTTCAACAAGTAGAGGAAAGGCATGAAGCGATTAAGGAAATAAGTTCTTTGCTTCAATGGCGACAGCAGTTACAATCTTACGCTATTCAAACAGCAATAACTAACGACACAGAAAGGAAAGCCACCACCTGGATAAAAGAAAAAGAGAAACATTTTGTTCATCCTGCATGGAAAATAGTTGTGTGGGTTTATACAATAGTAACATTAGCATCACTTGCTGCAACTATTTTAGGTTACTTACCCGCTTCAACCTTTAGCACACTATTCTTTTTGTACTTCATTATTTCTATCACATTAAGCCGGAACACAATTAAGCCTTATGTTCTATTGGGTGGCATCGTAAAAGAAATTTCTACTCTTCAATCATTAGTTAAGTGTGTAGAACATCAATCCTTTCAATCGCATTTACTGAATCGCTTGAAGGCAGATGCAAAAGGTAATGCTTCATCAGCAGCAGAGGAGATCAAAGAATTAAAGTCCATACTCGACCGCTTTGACATGCGGTTGAATATTGCAGGCTTATTGTTCTTCAACAGCTTTTTATTATGGGATGTTCGGCAAATGATTGCTTTAAATGAATGGCGCAAACGAAACCGTGAGCATTTGTCAAAATGGTTTAGCATGATTGCAGAAATAGAAGTATTGAATAGTCTTGCTACAATTCACTTTAATCAACCGGAATGGACTTTTCCAAAGTTTAGTAATGAGCATCTTACTCTTAATGGTTCTGATATTGGTCATCCATTGATTCCGGAGAGTACAAGAGTAAATAATGACTTTGAATTGACCGGCATTGCTAAAATTGGATTGATCACAGGATCCAATATGGCTGGCAAAAGCACTTTTCTCAGAAGTCTCGGAGTAAATATTGTTCTGGCACAAACAGGCTCAGTTGTTTGTGCAAGGTATTTTGAGCTATCTCCTGTCCACCTCATGAGCAGTATGCGGATTGCGGATAACCTGGCTGAGAACACTTCGACTTTTTATGCAGAATTAAAAAAATTGAAAACGATCATTGAATCTGTAAATAATCATGAGCAAATTTTCATTTTGCTTGATGAAATTTTAAGAGGTACCAATTCTTTAGACCGCCACACCGGCTCTGCAGCTTTGATCAGACAGATGATCAAACAAGAAGCAATTGCAGTTATTGCCACACATGATGTTGAACTGGCGAAGCTTGAACAAGAGTATCCTGCTTCCATTGAAAATTATCATTTTGATGTGCAAGTAGAAGGCGAGGAATTGTATTTCGACTATAAATTGAAACAGGGGATCTGCACCAGTCTGAATGCTTCGATACTAATGAAGAAGATCGGGATTGAATTGAGTTAATAATGATCTATCACCTGCAGCTTTCCCTTGTCATCCGCCATCTTGCGGACCTTTGGAATGTAGTTTAAGGAAAGGTTGAAACAATTATGAGATTCGCTTGTCATGCTGAGGAACGAAGCATCTGATTGGTATGCTTTGATGAAGGTTGCCAACGCTCAACCCTTCGAGAGCCTCAGGGTGACAACTGAAGCAAGCTACTGTTTTCTTTCAAGCAGTCTTATAGCGCTTAAACCTCAGATCCTTCCTGCGTCAGAATGACAAGGAAGAGAACTACACATGGCAGA
>Ga0164290_1001070_pt1 | contig 55469 bp, 44 predicted proteins | sample Micstemetagenome_FD_108782 | JGI IMG/M metagenome (GOLD analysis project Ga0164290, IMG submission 108782) | Contaminated culture microbial community from soil near Moab, Utah, USA - Microcoleus steenstrupii SON62 (Illumina Assembly) | ecosystem: Environmental > Terrestrial > Soil > Soil crust...
CGATCATCATCTACATGTCGGGCTCGCTGTTCGTCGGCATCGCCTTCCAGTCGAGCCAATATTATCTATTCGCCTTCACGGCCGCGCTGGCGCACGTGGCGGCCGGGCGGGTGCCGGCGAGGATTGCCGCGCCGTCGATGGCCGCCGGCGGTGCGGTCCCCGCGCCCGCAGAATAGATCAGGCGGGTCCCCACGCCCGGAGGCACAGGTCGACGCAGTGCGTGACGTGGAGGGCGACGGCCTCGTCGTCCAGCGGCGCCGCGCCGAGCTCCATCATCATGAACGGGCGACCGCGCCAGAGGCCGAGCAGGTCCATCGCGCCGACTATGGGGTCGTCCCCGGTCGCGAGGCGTCCGGCTTCCTCGTACCGCGCGATCAGCGTCGCCAGCTTGTCCGCGGTGGGGCGGACGGCGTTCTCGTAAAACAGCCGGCCGAGCTCCGGCGTGCGTTCGCGTTCGGCGACGATTAGGCGATGCACGGCCATCGCCTCCGGATCCAGGATGAGCGAGAGGAAGGCGCGGCCGAAGGCCGCGAGGCCCTCGCGCGGCGCCTGATCGGCGAACCGCGCGACATCGAGCGGCGCGAAGGCCGATTCGCACTTCGCCGCCACCGAGCGCGCGAACAGCTCCTGCTTGCTGCCGAAATATTTGTAGGCCGTCAGCTTCGAGACGCCCGCCGCCTCGGCCACCGCGTCCATGCTGGTGCCGGCGAAGCCCTGGCCCAGGAACAGCCGTTGCGCCGCGGCCAGGACGGCGGCGCGCTTGCCCTCGTCCACCGGGCGCCCGGCGCGGCGCTCGGGAAGGCGGCCGATCGATGTCATGCCGGTCCGATATCATTTGTAAACTATACGGTATAGTATTAGAAAGTGAGTCGCGGTCAGAACGCGGCGAGGCGAAGATGCGTAGCGGGCGGGCGGTGTTGGCGTCGGGCGTGTTGGGGCTCCTCGCCGGCTGCGGCAGCGAGGCGGCGCCCGCGCGCGTGGAACCCGGGCCCGTTCTCGTCTCGATCGCGCAAGCGCAGCCCGCGTCGGCAGACGGCGGCGTTCTCGCGACCGGCACCGTCCGCGCCAAGCGCGAAACGGCGCTTTCCTTCACGACTCCCGGGCGGATCGCGGCAGTGCTTGTCGACGACGGTCAGACCGTGGCGCGCGGGCAGCTCCTCGCGCGGCTCGATCCGACGCCGCTCGCTGCCAGCTCGGCCGCCGCGCGTGCCGAGGCCGTGCGGGCCGAAGCGGAGCTCGAGCGCATGCGGGCGCTCGCCGACCGGGGCTGGGTCACCAAGGCCCGTCTCGACGCGGCCGAAGCGGCAGCCGCCTCGGCGCGCGCGCAGGTCCAGGCGACCGGCTTCGACGTGCGCTTCTCGCGTATCGTGGCGCCGGTGTCCGGGGTCGTGCTCCGCCGCCACGTCGAGCCGAACCAGACGGTCGCCGCGGGCACGCCGGTCGTGACGATCGCCGAGGCCGGCGGCTACGTGCTGCGCGCGCCGCTCGCGGACGCCGATCTGGCGCGGGTGCGGATCGGGCAGGGGGCTGCGGTCGCCATCCCGGCGCTCGGCGACCGGCCGATCGCCGCGACCGTCAGCGAGATCGCCGGACGCGGCGACGAGCGCACCGGCACCTTCGAGGCCGAGCTCGCGCTTCCGGCACGGCCGGGCCTCAAGTCCGGCCTGATCGGCGAGGCGCGCATCCGCGTCGCGGCTTCGGGTGGCGCCGTCGCCGTCCCGGCCCGCGCGATCTGGCAGGCGCGGGCCGACCAGGGTTTCGTCTACGTCGTCGACGCGACCGGCCGGGCGCGCAGCCGCCTCGTCGAGCTCGGGCCGGTCGACGATCGCGAGGTGATCGTGACCGCCGGGCTGGCGCCGGGTGAGCGCGTCGTCGCGAGCGGCATCGAGCGCGTGCGCGAGGGCGTCACGGTGACGGCGCGCCCCGTCGCCTCCCGGAGCTGAGCCGGTGGGGCTGATCGCCTTCGCCGTCCAGCGCTGGCAGATCACGCTCGTGGTCTTCGCGCTCACCGCGGCGCTCGGGCTCACCTCGCTGCTCGGCATCCCGCGATCTGTCGATCCGCACTTCCCGATCCCCGTCGTCGTGATCGTGGCGGTCCAGCCTGGCGCCGACCCCGCCGACATGGAGCAGACGGTCGCCAAGCCGATCGAGGACGCGCTGCGCGGCATCGACGGCGTCGACGAGATCGCCTCGCGCTCGTCGGACGGCTTCAGCACGATCATCGCGGAGTTCGACTGGGGGAGCGACACCGAGCGGAACTACGACGCCGTCGTGCGCGAGGTGAACGCCATCCGCGGGACGCTGCCGACGTCGCTCGCCAGCCTCGAGTTCCGCAAGGTGCGCACCACCGAAAGCGTCGTCGTGCAGCTCGCGCTCGTCAGCGAGACGGCGAGCTCGCGCCGGTTGGAGAAGATCGCCGAGGATCTGCGCGATCGGATCAACACGGTAGGCGGCGTGCGCGTGGCGCGTGTCTGGGGCGTGCCCGAGCCGCAGGTCGCGGTGTCGATCGACAGCGGGCGCCTGGCCCAGCTCGGTCTTCCCGTTACCGCGATCACCGACGCGCTGCGCAGCGGGGGCGCCGATCTTCCGGCCGGCGCCGTCCACTCCGGCAGCCAGCGCTTCAACATCGAGGCCGGCGGCGCCTTCCGCTCGCTCGACGAGGTGCGCGACACGCCGGTCCGGGCGGAGGGCGGCCGGGTCGTGCGCGTCGGCGACGTCGCCGACGTCCATTGGCGCACCGAGGAGGTGAGCCACATCACCCGTTTCAACGGGAAGCCGGCGGTCTGGATTACGGCGACCCAGAAGGATAACGTCAACGTGCTCGCCGTGCGGGACGGCATCATGGCGATCGCCGACGAGTTCGAGGCGACCCTGCCACCCGACATGAAGCTCGAGGTCGGCTTCGACCAGAGCCGGGACATCGAGAAGAAGCTCCGCACGCTCGGGCGCGACTTCCTGATCGCGCTTGGCCTTGTTCTCATCACGCTGCTGCCGCTCGGTCCGCGCGCGGCGCTCGTGGTGATGGTCTCGATCCCGCTGAGCCTCGCGATCGGCGTGCTGTCGATGCAGCTCCTCGGCTTCACTCTCAATCAGCTCGCGATCACCGGGTTCATCGTCGCGCTCGGCCTGCTGGTCGACGACTCGATCGTCGTCACCGAGAACATCGCGCGCCACCTGCGCGAGGGCGAACCCCGCGAGCTGGCGGCGCTGAACGGAACCAAGCAGATCGCGGTCGCCGTTGCCGGCTGCACCGCGACGCTCATCTTCGCCTTCCTGCCGCTCGTCTTCCTGCCCGAAGGCGCCGGGATGTTCACGCGTTCGCTCCCGCTCGCCGTGCTCGTGACGGTCGCCGCCTCGTTCGTCGTGTCGATGACGATCGTGCCGTTCCTCGCCTCGCGCTTCCTGTCGAAGCACGAGGATCCGGAGGGCAATCGCCTGCTCCAGGCGATCCAGGGCGGCATCCACCGCTTCTACGGACCGATCCTCCACTGGTCCCTCGAGCGGCCGAAGCGCGCCTTCTACGGCGCGATGGCGCTCTGCTTCGCGGCGCTCGGCTTGGTGCCCGTGATCGGAAGCAGCCTCTTCCCGGCGGCCGATGCGCCCTATTTCCTCGTCCAGGTCGAAGCGGGCGAGGGCGCCTCGCTCGAGGAGACGGACCGCGCCATCCGCTACGTCGAGCGGACGCTGGCGGCGGAGCCGTCGATCGACAAACGCCTCGCGAACACCGGACGCGGGAACCCGCAGGTCTTCTACAACGTGCGCGAGGAGGGGCAGAGCACCAATCTCGGCAACGTGCTCGCGGTGATGGACGACTGGGACGTCGAAGAGTCGCCGCGCATGATCGAACGGCTGCGCGAGCGGTTCGACGCCTATCCGGACGCGCGCATCCTGGTGAAGGTATTCCAGAACGGCCCGCCGATCGACGCGCCGATCGTCGCCTACGTCACCGGGCCCGACCTCGGCGAGCTGAAACGCCTGTCGGGCGAGATCGAGCGCATTCTGCGCGACACGCCGGGCACGCGCGACGTCACCAACCCGCTCGCGGTGGATCGCATCGACCTCAATCTCGGCATCGACGCCGACGAGGCGGCGCTCCTCGGCGTGCAGCCCGGCGCGGTGCGGCGGGTGACGCGTCTCGCGCTCGCCGGCGAACCCGCCGGTCGTTTCCGCGATGGGGAGGGCGACACCTACGACGTCGTCGTCCGCCTGCCGCTGCCGGGCGGGAGCGCCGCCGCGGGCGACGACGCCCAGCCGGTCTCCGCGCTCGAGCGCATCTACGTCCCGTCCAATCTTGGCGGTGCCGTCCCGCTCCGCCAGATCGCGGAGCCGCGCCTCGAAAGCGCGCCCGCGCAGATCAACCGCTGGCGCCAGGAGCGGTCGGCGACCGTCTCCGCCTATGTCGGGCAGGGGTATCTGACGTCCGAGGTCACGGCGGACTTCTATCGCCGCCTCGAAGCGCTCGACCTGCCGCCGGGCTACAAGATCCACCGCGGCGGCGAGGCCGAGGCGAGCGCGGACAGCTTCGGCGGCATGGGTCCGGTCATCATGCTCGCGATCTTCGGCGTGCTCGGCGTGCTGGTGCTCGAGTTCGGCCGCTTCCGCGAGACCGCGGTTGTCGCCGGCGTGATCCCGCTCGGCATGTTCGGCGGACTCGTCGCCCTGCTCCTGACCGGCAACTCGCTGAGCTACAACGCCGTGATCGGCTTCGTCGCGCTCATCGGCATCGAGATCAAGAACTCGATCCTCCTCGTCGACTTCACCACACAGCTGCGGCGCCAGGGCGTGCCGCTGCGCGACGCGATCGAGCGGGCGGGCGAGGTCCGCTTCCTTCCCGTGCTGCTCACCAGCATCACCGCGATCGGCGGCCTGATGCCGCTCGCCCTCAGCGGGTCGGCGCTCTATTCGCCGCTCGCCTGGGTCATCATCGGCGGGCTGATCTCTTCGACGCTGCTGTCGCGCGTCGTGACGCCGGTCATGTACCTGCTCCTCGTCCGCCACGCGCCCGATCCGGAGGCCGGTTCGGACCCGGTCGGCGCGGCGGCCCAGCCGGCCAAGTAGCCGGGAGGGCTTTCAACCCGGCACCGCCGACGCTAGCAAGGGCGCGATGAAAGCGCCCGCCGCCCCATCGACCGCGACTCCGGTCGCGCAGGACGTCGCCGAGCTTCCCGAACGCGCCGCGACGGCGCTCGAGGAGTTGGTGCTGTGGCTCCGCCGCGACAGCCTGGAAGCGCTCACCGCGGTCGGCGCGGCCGTGGCGCTGTTCCTCGTCCTCCGCACGATCCGCGGCATGGGCTGCCGGCTGCTCGAGCGCGGGACGGATCCGATCGCCTGGCGATCGATCACCGCCCGCGTCGCGCGCAAGACCAAGAGCTTTTTCCTCGCCGCCTTCTCGGCCGAGGCCGTCGCCAAGCTGTTCGCGCCGCCGGGCGCGCTGGTCAACGCGATCGACTTCGTGTTCACGGTGGCCTTCGTGCTCCAGGGCGCGATCTGGGTGCGCGAGCTGATCCTCGTCGTGATCGCGCGCCGCGCGGAGACGAGCGACCCCGACCAGTCGACGCTCGCCAACGCGATGGGCGTTATCCGCATCCTGGTGAACATCGCCGTCTGGGCGATCGCGATCATCCTCGTGCTCGACAATCTGGGCGTGAACGTCACCGCGCTGGTCGCCGGTCTCGGCATCGGCGGCATCGCGATCGGTCTCGCCGCCCAAGGCATCTTCTCGGACCTTTTCGCGGCGCTGGCGATCATCTTCGACCGGCCGTTCCGGCGGGGCGACACGATTCAGTACGGAACGACGATCGGGACGGTCGAGGCCATCGGCCTCAAGAACACGCGGCTGCGCGCGCTGTCGGGCGAGCAGGTGGTGATGGCGAACACCAAGCTCCTCGAGCAGGAGGTGCGCAACCTGCGGATGGTCGAGGAGCGGCGCGTTCAGCTCCTGCTGCCGCTCGCGCCCAACACGCCCTCCGACCAGCTCGCGGTCGTGCCCGATCTGCTGCGCGGCATCGTCGAGGCGCAGCGTTCGACCCGGTTCGACCATGCGATCCTGCTCAACATCGGCGGCGCGTCGATCGACGTCGAGCTCGTCTTCCACGTCGCCGACCCCGACGCCGCGGTGATGCAGCGCGCCCGGCACGCTGTCCTCGTCGAAGCGGTCGCCGCGTTCCACGGCCGCGGCATCCGCTTCACCGACCTGTCGCCCCCGCGAGGTTGACGGCGAAACGTCTGGCGCTAATCCACCCGAAACCTGTTTCGGGAGGAACGCTTCGATGACCATCCGCTTCGACAACCGCGTCGCCATCGTCACCGGGGCCGGCGGCGGCCTCGGCCGCGCCTACGCGCTGGCGCTCGCCGCCCGCGGCGCCAAGGTGGTGGTGAACGACCTCGGCGGCGCGCGGGACGGCACCGGCGGCTCGGCGACCGCGGCGCAGGCCGTCGTCGACGAGATCGCAGCGGCGGGTGGCGAGGCCATCGCCAACGGTGCGAGCGTGACCGACGCCGCAGCGGTCGAGGCGATGGTGGCCGAAGCGCGCGAGCGCTGGGGCCGGATCGTCATCCTGATCAACAACGCCGGCGTGTTGCGCGACAAGACCTTCGTCAAGATGAGCCTCGACGATTTCCGCTTCGTGCTCGAGGTGCACCTGATGGGTTCGGTCAACTGCACCAAGGCGGTGTGGGAGATCATGCGCGAGCAGGCCTACGGCCGCATCGTCATGACGACCTCGTCGACCGGGCTCTACGGCAACTTCGGTCAGGCGAATTACGGCGCGGCGAAGCTCGGGCTGGTCGGCCTGATGAACACGCTCGCCATAGAGGGCGCGAAGTACAATGTCCGCTGCAACTCGATCGCTCCGGTGGCGGCCACTCGCATGACCGAGGACCTGATGCCGCCCGAGATGCTCGCCAAGCTCCAGCCGGAGACCGTCGTGCCGGCAGTCCTGTTCATGTGCGGCGAAGACGCGCCCAACAAGGCGATCTTCAACGCCGGCGGCGGCGGGTTCGAACGCAGCTACATCACGCTCACGCGCGGCATCCATCTCGCGGGCGACGCGATGACCCCCGAGGCCATCGCCGCGCAGTGGGAGGAGATCAGCGGCCGCGACGGCGAGCTGGTTCCCGAGAACGGCGCCGCCCAAGGCGCCGTCGCGCTCGGCGGCGCGCGATAGCGCGGCGGCACCGGCCGCAGACGCCGACCGATCGATGCAGAGCTCGTCGTCCCGGCGGAGGTCGGGCTGATGTGCTTCATGATGTGGGTGCCGAGCGAAGGGCTGCAGGCCCCCGGATGCGGAGACGTCATGCAAATTCCCGTTGTCCTGACGGAAGTCACGATCTCCGACGGAACGTGGCGCCAAGCACCGTGCAGCGCACCCTCCTGCAGATCCCGTCATCCTGACGAACGTCAGGATCTCTGTCCGCGTGTGGCGCCAAAGCGACGTACAGCGCACCCATCCACCTCGAGCCATATGCTGTGGGAGATCCTAACGTTCGTCAGGATGGCAGCCTAAGCACGCAGGACGGGAGCGAAGCGCGACTGTCATAGTCGTCTAGGTCACCTCATTGCCCTTCCTGTATTATCATGATACCACACCTCCGATAAGCAGGGAGGGCAGGCATGATCGATCAGGACGATCTCGACGCCGCGGTCGCGGCGAACGTGCTCACGGCTGAGCAGCGGGCGTCGCTCAGCGATCTGGCGCGGCGGCGCCGGCAAGTCGCGCTTGGCGCCGACGAGGAGCATTTCCGCTTCATCACCGGCTTCAACGACATCTTCGTCACGATCGCGGTGGTCCTATTGTTGGTGGCGGTCGGAGCGCTCGGCGTGCGGATCCAGCCGTGGGTCGGCGCCGCGGGCGTCGCGCTCGCGAGCTGGGGCCTCGCGGAGTATTTCACCCGCCGGCGCCGCATGGCCTTTCCGAGCATCGTGCTGCTGCTCGCCTTCACCGGTGCGGTGTTCGGGGCGGTCGGGCCGCTGATCGTCGAGACGACCGGCGACCGGAACATCCAGCCGGGCGTCGGGCAGGGCAGCCTCTACATCGCCGTCGCGGCCGCCGCTACCGTCGCCGCGGCGGTCGCCCACTGGCGCCGCTTCCGCGTGCCGATCACCGTCGCGGCCGGCGCCGCCGCGGCGGCCGGCATCGCGGTCGCGGCCGTCGCCTCGCTCGCGGGCGGCAACGACAACGCCGTCCTCGCCGCCGTTTCGCTCTGCGGCGTCGCCGTGTTCGCGCTCGCGATGCGCTACGACATATCGGACCGCGAGCGGCTGACGCGGCGTACCGACGTCGCTTTCTGGCTGCACCTGCTCGCGGCGCCGATGATCGTCCACCCGCTGGTGGTCATGTTCGGCCTCCACGATCCGGCCATGTCGGTCCCGGAGGCTGTGCTGATCGTGGCGGTCTACCTCGTGCTCACCTTTGTCGCCGTAGCGATCGACCGCCGCGCGCTCCTGGTGTCGGGGCTCGCCTACATGACCTTCGCGATCCAGTCGCTCTTCCGCCGAACCGGCGACGTCGACCTCGGCTTCGCGCTGACCTGCCTCGTCATCGGCCTGTTCCTCGTGACGCTGAGCGCGGCTTGGCCGCGCATCCGCGCCGCGGTCATGCCGCTGGTGCCGGCCGCCTGGGCGAACCGCCTTCCGGTCGCCGCGGCCTAGGGCGTCAGCCGGGCCGGACCAGCCGTTTGAGCGCGCGGGCCGGCGGCAGGTTGCTCGCGAGCCGCCGGAGCCACGGAACCGGCGGCTCGCCGTTGCCTATCGCGGTGGCGAGGCAGGCCAGCGTCGGCCGCCACGCGCGCGCGGCGAGCAGGCCCGTCGCCGCCTCGGCGTGCCGCCGCCGCCGCGCCTCCCGGCGTTCGACCGGCGTGAGCCGGTCCGCGAACCGCGCCAGATGGCCGTCGTGCATCGACAGCACGGCGAGCACATCGTCGGGCCGCGGCGCCTTGGTGAGGCTCCCCGGGGAGTCGTGGTACCGCACCAGCGCCTCGTGCACGTAGGCCACGGGCGCGAACGCCGCCAGCCGGACGAACAGATGCTGGTCGTAGCCGGTCCGCATCGACGCCTCGACGCCGCCCGTCGCGAGCGCGAGGCGCCGCCGCACCATCGCCGACGACTGAAGGATCGCCGAATCGAGCAGCAGGTTGCGCCAGAAGCGGTCGCCGGAATGGGCGAAGGGCTCGCAACCGTAGCGCCACGCCTCCACGCCGCTGCGGTCGACGAAGAGGAAGCCGGTGGCGACGACGGACGGCTCGCGACCCTCTGCGGGCGCGGCGGCGCCCGAACCGAGCATCGCCCACTGCCGGGAAAGCTTCGTCGGGAGCCACTCGTCGTCGGCGTCGAGGAACGCGACCCAGTCGTGCCGCGCGGCCTCCAGGCCGCTGTGGAGCGCCGCGCCGCCGCCGCGGTTGCGCGCGTGCCGCACGACCCGCGGGCGCAACGGGTGAGCTTCGGCGATCGCACCGGTCGCGTCCGAGCTGGCGTCGTCGACGACGACCACCTCGGCGGGCGCGAGCGTCTGCGCGGCGATCGAGTCGAGCGCCCGACCGAGCGTCCCCGCGGCGTTGTACGCCGGCACCACCACGCTCACCGGCGCCTCGTGCATCGCCCCTCCAAAAGCCTCAAAAAGCTGGCAATCCGCGCCCCGAACTCCTACATAACGACCACGCAATATTCCCGGTTCAGTCAGGACTTTCTTTCACCGTGGACGTGACCCAGACTCCGCCAGCGGACCCGTCGGACATCCGCCCGATCTCCATCGTCGAAGAGATGAAGACGAGCTACCTCGATTACGCCATGAGCGTGATCGTGGCTCGCGCGCTGCCCGACGTGCGCGACGGCCTGAAGCCCGTCCACCGCCGCATCCTCTACTCGGCCTACGAAAGCGGCTACTCGCACAACAAGCCCTACCGCAAGTCGGCGCGCATCGTCGGCGACGTGATGGGTAAGTACCACCCGCACGGCGACTCCGCGATCTACGACGCCTTGGCGCGCATGGCGCAGGACTGGTCGCTTCGCGTGCCGCTGATCGACGGCCAGGGCAACTTCGGGTCGATGGACCCGGATCCGCCGGCCGCGATGCGCTACACCGAGGCGCGTCTCGAGCGCGTCGCCGACGAGGCGCTGCTCGAGGACCTCGACAAGGACACGGTCGACTTCGTCCCGAACTACGACGGCTCCGAACGCGAGCCTTCGGTGCTGCCGGCGCGCTTTCCGAACCTCCTGGTGAACGGGGCCGGCGGCATCGCCGTCGGCATGGCGACCAACATCCCGCCGCACAACCTCGGCGAGGTGCTGGCGGCGTGCCGCGCCTACATCGACAATCCGGCGATCTCGGTCGAAGAGCTGATGGCCTACGTGCCCGGCCCGGACTTCCCGACCGGCGCGCAGATCATGGGGCAAGGCGGCCTGCGTCAGGCCTATCAGACCGGGCGCGGCTCGGTGGTCATGCGCTCGAAGGCCGAGGTGGAGGAAGGGCGCGGCGACCGCCGGTCGATCGTGCTCACCGAAATCCCCTACCAGATCGGCAAGTCGGGCCTCGTCGAGAAGATCGCCGAAGCGGTCAAGGACAAGCGCATCGAGGGCGTCTCCGACATCCGCGACGAGTCGAACCGCGAAGGCGTGCGCATCGTGCTCGACCTCAAGCGCGACGCGACCGCCGAAGTGGTGCTCAACCAACTCTGGCGGCACACGCCGGCGCAGTCGAGCTTCGCCTTCAACATGCTCGCCATCCGCGGCGGCCGGCCGGAGCTCCTTAATCTCCGCGACATCGTCGAGGCGTTCGTCCGCTTCCGCGAGGAGGTGATCACCCGCCGGTCGAAGTTCGAGCTCGCGAAGGCGCGCGACCGCGCTCACCTGCTGCTCGGCCTCGTGATCGCCGTCACCAACCTCGACGAGGTGGTGCGCATCATCCGCGGCTCGGCCTCGCCGGCCGAAGCGCGTGAGACGCTGCTCGCCCGCGACTGGCCGATCGAGGAGATCCGCCCCTATCTCGAGCTCGTCGAGGCGATCGCGCACGAGGACCAGGGCGCGACCTACCGCCTGTCGGAGGCGCAGGTCCGCGCCATCCTCGACCTGCGGCTCCACCGTCTCACGGCGCTCGGCCGCGAGGAGATCGGCGGCGAACTCAAGGAGCTGGCCGCGAGCATCGAGCGGCTGCTCGAGATTTTGCGCAACCGCGCGCGCCTCTACGAGGTGATGCGCGCCGAATTCGCCGAGGTCGAGGCGTTCGCCACGCCGCGCCGAACGACGATGGGCGCAAGCCTCGACGATATCGACGACGAGGATCTGATCGAGCGCGAGGACATGGTCGTGACCGTGACCATGGGCGGCTACATCAAGCGCGTCGCCGCCGACACCTACCGGGCGCAGAAGCGCGGCGGCAAGGGCCGCTCGGGCATGTCGACGAAGGAAGAGGACGTCGTCACCCAGCTCTTCGTCACCTCGACCCATACGCCGGTGCTGTTCTTCTCGACCGCGGGCAAGGTCTACCGTCTCAAGGTGTGGCGCCTTCCCGAAGGCACGCCGCAATCGAAGGGGCGCGCGATGGCGAACCTGCTGCCGCTCGGCCCCGGCGAGACGATCTCGACGGTGCTGCCGCTCCCCGAGGACGAAGCCGAGTGGGGCAAGCTTCACGTCATGTTCGCGACCGCGCACGGTTACGTGCGGCGGAACTCGATGGACGCGTTCACCAACGTGCCGTCGAACGGCAAATGGGCGATCCGCTTCGAGGACGGCGACGAGGACCGGTTGATCGGCGTGGCGCTGTGCGACGAGAGCGACGACGTGCTGCTCGCCTCGAAGTGCGGTAAGGCGATCCGCTTCCCGGCCACCGACGTGCGCGAGTTCCAGAGCCGGACGTCCACCGGTGTCCGCGGCATGACGCTCGTGTCGGACGGCGACGAGGTGATCTCGCTGTCGATCCTGAAGGGCTTCGACTGCACCACGGAGGAGCGCGACGCCTATATGCGCGGCGAGCTCGGCGGCGACCGCGCGGACCAGTTCCGCGCCGCCGAGCAGTTCATCCTCACCGTGACCGCCAACGGCTACGGCAAGCGCACCAGCGCCTACGCCTACCGCCGCACGGGCCGCGGCGGGCAGGGCATCCAACATCGACACCTCGGAGCGCAACGGCCACACCGTCGCCAGCTTCCCGGTCGAGGCGCACGAGCATCTCATGCTCGTCACCGACCAGGGCAAGCTCATCCGCACCGAGGTCGATCAGGTGCGCGTCCTCGGCCGTGCCACGCAGGGCGTGACGCTGTTCCGGGTCGGCGAGAACGAGCATGTCGTCTCGGCGGCCAAGATCGGCGACGAGGACGAGGAGCAGGCCGCCGAGGAGGTGGTGACCGCCTAACGGCGGTCGCCGCCCAGCGTCCGGCCGACCCCGACGAAGATCATGAGCTGCCCGACGTAGTAGAGCAGCCAGATCGCGTAGCCGACGGACTCGCGCCCCGCGAGCGGACCCATGCGGGCGGCGATCAGCGCGTCGGAAACCACGAAGAGCACGGCGCCGAGCCCCGTGCGATAGCGCGGGAAGCGGCTCACCCATGCGGCCGCCGCCATCGTCGTCAGCAGCAGCGAATAGACCGCCAATGCCGCCAGCCCGGGATGATCGCCGAGCAGGACGAAGGGCGCCGCCCCCCCGAGCAGGACGAGCGACAGCGCCGCCGCGCGCTGCGTCGCCGTGGTGACCGGACGTCGGTTGCGGAGGTAGAGCGCGATCGCGACGGCGTGGCCGACCGCGAACGCCGCGACCCCGGCCTCGAACCGAACCTCGAGCAGGACGTCGCCGAGCGCGCCGAAGGCGAGCACCGCGGCGAGGAGCCGGCCGTCGACGGTCCGCGCCCGCATCGCGGCGAGCGTCGCGAGCGACCCGACCGCGGCACCCTTGAGCGCGACGAGCGCCGCGTCGGGCAGGCCGGCGGACCACAGCAACGGATAGAGCAGCGCCGTGGCGACGCTCGACGCGATCAGCGGCGAGGCGCCGAGCGGGCGGGCGAGCGCTTCAGCCACGGGCGCCCTCGGCGGCTACGAACAGATGCTCGACGGCAAGGTCCGGCAGATCCAGCGCCTCGACGAGGACCGACCGGTGGCATTCGCCGGGCTGGCGCTCGAAGCACAGGAGCGCCGACGGGCTCTCGCGCACCTGATCGATCAGCATCGCCATCTCGGCTCGGGCGTCCGGCGCCTCGAGATGATCGAGATAGACGCGCCGCATCGTCGCGACGTCGCCGGCGCGCGCCGCGTTGCGGCCTTCGGCCGGCGTGCCCAACCGCTGCAGGTGGCGGTAACCGATACCGCGTTCGGCCAGCGCCGCGGCGAGGCCCCGCTTCGAGAAGCCGGGCTTGCGCGAGAGCGGCACCGCGCGAACGTCGACGAGCGTCTTCACGCCCGCCGCCGCGAGCGTGTCGAGGAAAGCGTCGACCGTGGTGCCTTCGTAGCCGATCGTGAAAATCCTGCTCATCGATCGACGGCCGGAACGATGCTGCGCATGAGGTATTCCTTTCGCGGGCAGGATGAGCGCCGGCCGTCGCCAGTTCAAGCGGGGTTCAGCCGCCCGACGTTACACGCTCGCCTCGTTGTCCTTGACGCCGCCTGACCGATTTACGATTTGGCGGTCGTGCTTTGGGGCGCGGGGACCCGGGCAGGCAACGAGATCTTGGTGGAGGAACACCGCATGAAGAAGTTTTCGTACCTGGCGCTCGGCGCCGCGATCATGGCGCTGGGCGCCGGCACGATCACGGCGGACAGCGCCTTCGCGCAGAAGCGCGACAAGAAGGCCGAGGCGGAGGCCGCCGCGAAGGCGCCCAAGCTCTCGAAGCCGGTGCAGGCGCTGCTGAGCCAAGCCCAGACCGCGCAGGCCGCCGGCGACCACGCCGGCGCGCTCAACTTCCTCCAGCAGGCTCTCGCGGTGCCGAAGGCGACCGCCGAGGACAAGCTGTGGACCTACCGTCTGATGGTCAACTCGGCGCAGGCGACCAAGAACAACCAGCTGCTCGGCCAGTCGCTCGAGGGCGCCATAAGCACCGGCATGGTCTCGCCGCAGGACGAGATCAATTTCCGCACCGCGCTCCGCGCGCTCGCGCTGCAGGCGAACAACTACCCGGCGGCGATCCAGCAGGCGCAGCGCCTCGTCCAGCTCTCGCCGAACGACGCCAAGCTGCAGCTCGAGCTCGGCGGCATCTATCAGATGGCCAAGCAACCGCGCGAAGCCTTGGCGACGATGAATCAGGCGATCGCGACCGCGAAGGCGTCGGGCCAGCCGGTGCCGGAGGATTACTACCGGAACGTCGCGAAGCTCGCGCTCGACAACAAGATGACCGGCGAATTCTCGGCCGCGACCGCCAACTGGCTGGCCGCCTACCCGACGCCGCAGAACTGGACCACCGTGCTGTCGCTGTTCCAGGACGGCGCCAACTTCGACGACCAGGGGACGCTCGATCTCTACCGCCTGATGCACGCCGCCGGTGCGCTCAACAGCGAGAAGGACTATTTCGAGTACGCCGAGGTCGCCAACCGCCGCGGCTTCCCGGGCGAGGCGAAGATGTCGCTCGACGAGGGTCTCGCGAAAGGCAAGCTGTCGACCTCGAAGCCCTACACCAAGGAGCTTCAGGCGCTCGTGAACCCGAAGGTCGCGCGCGACAGGTCCTCGCTCGCCGGGCTCGAGGGCGAGGCGAAGCGCGCCGCCAACGGCCGCATGGCGCTGAGCACGGGCGACGCCTATTACGGCTACGGCAACTTCGCGAAGGCGGTCGAGCTATACCGTCTCGCCCTCCAGAAGGGCGGCGTGGACGCCGCGACCGTCAACCTGCGGCTCGGTGCGGCGCTCGCCCGCGCGGGCCAGAAGGCCGAGGCGCAGACCGCGCTCCAGGCGGTTCAGGGCGGTCCGCGTCAGCAGATGGCGCAGTACTGGCTGATCTGGCTCGGCAATCGTCAGGCCTGATCGACCCGACGTCGATGAGGGAAGGGCGGTGCCGGCGGCGCCGCCCTTTTCTTTTTGGATCGGCTCCGAAGCGCCCCGGATTTCCGGTGCTCCGAACCCCCGCTTCCGCGGGCGCAACGACATGATATGGGAAGCGCATGAGACGTTTCGCATCGATCGCCGCGCTGCTCCTGGCCACGGGCTGCGTCACCGGGCCGCCGTCGACGACGGGGGCCATCGCCCCCGAGGCCATCGCGCGACACGTCGAGGCGCTCGCGTCCGACGCCTACGAGGGGCGCGCACCCGGCACGCCAGGCGAAGCGAAGACGCTGGCCTACATCGTCGACGCGATGAAGGCGGCCGGGCTCCAGCCCGGCAATCGCGGCGCCTGGTTCCAGGACGTCCCGCTCGTCGAGGTGGCGCCCAGCGTCGGCGCGATGCTCAAGGTGGGAGGGCCGCGCGGCGGCGCCGCGTTCGAATGGGGCGAGGACGCGATCTTCCTGAACCCGCGCGCGCTCCCGGACGCGCGCCTTGCGGCCTCGGAGATCGTCTTCGCGGGCTACGGCATCCGTGCGCCCGCCCGCGGCTGGGACGACTTCGCCGGCCTCGACCTACGGGGCAAGACCGCCGTCATGCTCGCCGGTTCGCCCGAGGCGCTGAAGGACGAACCGCCGCTCGCCGCGTCGGCGCGCAAGGTCGCGACCGCCGTGGAGCTCGGCGCCGCCGGCGTAGTCCTGATCGTCGCGCCCGAGTTCACCGACGAGCGGTGGCAGGCCTACGTAGCCGGCGAGCGCCGGCCCGACCTGCGGCGCGATGGCCTGCCCGGCGGTCCGACCGTCGAGGCGCGGCTGCGTCACGAGGCGGCGGCGCGCCTGTTCGACGCGAGCGGGCACGACTATGCGGCCCTGCGCGCCGCCGCCGGCCGGCCCGGCTTCAAGCCGGTAACCCTAGGGAGCCGCGCGAGCGTCCGTCTCGACGGGCGGGTGCGCCGCTTCGCGTCGAAGAACGTCGTCGGCGTGCTCCCCGGCTCCAAGCGCCCGGACGAGCACGTCCTGTTCCTCGCGCACTGGGATCATCTCGGCCGCTGCGCGCCCGAACGCCCGGACCCGATCTGCAACGGCGCGGTGGACAACGCGAGCGGCATCGGCGGCCTCATCGAGCTCGCCCGCGCCTTCGGACGAGGGGAGCAGCCGGCGCGCTCGATCCTCTTCCTCGCGACCACGGCCGAGGAAAGCGGCCTGCTGGGCGCCCGCCACTATGTCGAGCAGCCCGTCGTCCCACTCGCCAAGACCGTGGGCGGCCTCGGCGCGGACACGATCGCGGCCGGGGGCGGCCCCGCCGACGTCGTCGTCCTGGGAAGCGGCCTGTCGCCCGCGATGGACCGCCTGATCGCGGGTGCCGCGAGGGCGCAGGGGCGAAAGGTCGTCGCCGACCCGGCGGGCGAGGACTTCTTCCAGCGTTCGGACCACTATCCGTTCGCGGCGGCCGGCGTGCCGGTCCTAATCGCCACCAGCATCTTCGCGCCCGGAGCGCGGGCCGAGACCGACAGGTATCTTTCGGAGCGCTACCACAAGCCGTCCGACGAGTTCCGGCCGGACCTCCGCTTCGACGGGGCGGCGCTCGACGTCGACCTGGCGTACCGGGTCGGCCTGCGCCTCGCGAACGGCCGCGATTGGCCGGGCTGGCGCGCGGGCACGCCCTATGCCGGAGCGCGGGCGAAGCAGCGGTAGCCAGCCCGTGAATCGCGTCGTATAGAGCGGCGCTTCCACGACTCAGCCAGGGAAGCGCGCATGGACATTCGCTTGGGTCTCACCTTCGACGATGTCCTTCTGGTGCCCGCCGAATCGGAAGTCCTCCCGAGCCAGGCCGACACCTCGACGCGGCTCACCCGCGAGATCGCGCTCACCATCCCGGTCCTGTCGTCCGCCATGGACACGGTGACCGAAGCCGACATGGCGATCGTCATGGCGCAGGCGGGCGGCATCGGCGTCCTCCATCGGAACCTCTCGATCGAGGAGCAGGCGCAGGCGGTGCGTCAGGTGAAGCGATTCGAGTCCGGCATGGTGGTCAATCCCGTGACCATGCACGCGCACCAGAGGCTCGCCGAAGCGCTCGAGCTGATGCAGCGCCACAAGATCAGCGGCATCCCGATCGTCGAGCCGTCGCCCGCCGGCCAGCCCGGCAAGCTCATCGGCATCCTCACCAACCGCGACGTCCGTTTCGCCGAGAACCCGAACCAGCCGGTCTCGGAGCTGATGACGAAGGACAATCTCGCCACCGTTCGCGCCGGCGTGTCGCAAGAAGAGGCGCAGCGCCTGCTCCATCAGCGCCGCATCGAGAAGCTGCTGGTGGTCGACGACCAGTATCGCTGCGTCGGGCTGGTGACCGTGAAGGACATCGAGAAGGCCGTCACCTACCCGAACGCCACGAAGGACTCCGCCGGGCGGCTGCGGGTCGCGGCGGCCACGACGGTCGGCGATAAGGGCTACGAGCGCTCCGAAGCGCTGATCGACGCCGAATGCGACCTCATCGTCGTCGACACGGCCCACGGCCACAACCGGGACGTAGCCAAGGCGGTCGAGCGCATCAAGCGCCGTTCGAACAGCGTCCAGGTGATGGCCGGCAACGTCGCGACCGCCGAGGCGACGCGCGCGCTGATCGACGCCGGCGCCGACGCGGTGAAGGTCGGCATCGGCCCGGGATCGATCTGCACCACGCGCGTCGTGGCCGGCGTCGGCGTGCCGCAGCTCACCGCCGTGATGGACGCCGCGGCGGAAGCGAGCAAGTCGGGGGTCGGCGTCATCGCCGACGGCGGGCTGCGCACGTCGGGCGACGTCGCCAAGGCGCTGGCCGGCGGCGCGGTCGCGGTCATGGTGGGCTCGCTCCTCGCGGGCACCGAGGAGGCGCCGGGCGAGACCTTCCTCTACCAGGGGCGCGCCTACAAATCCTATCGGGGCATGGGTTCGGTGGGGGCGATGGCGCGCGGCAGCGCGGATCGCTACTTCCAGCAGGACATCAAGGACCAGATGAAGCTCGTGCCCGAGGGCATCGAGGGGCAGGTCGCCTACAAGGGGCACGCGCGCGACGTGCTGCATCAGCTCGTCGGCGGCGTGAAGGCAGCGATGGGCTACACCGGCGCGCGCTCCATCCGCGAGCTCCAGGAGCGAGCCCGGTTCGTCCGCATCACCAACGCCGGCCTGCGCGAGAGCCACGTCCACGACGTGACGATCACCCGCGAGGCGCCCAACTACCCGACCCGGTGACGCCCGGGGCGCGCCTTGCGGCCGCGATCGAGATCCTCGACGCGGTGATCGCCGCGGCGCGAGACGAGGGGCCGGCCGCCGACACGATCATCGCGCGCTACTTCAAGGATCGGCGCTACGCGGGATCGAAGGACCGCCGGGCGGTGCGCGAGCTGGTCTACGACGCGATCCGTTCGTTCGGCGAACGCCCGCCGTCGGGCCGTGCCGCGATGATCGCCCATGCGCGTCACGCCGCGCCCGAGCTTCTCGGCCTATTCGGCGGCGACGACCGAGCGCCCGAGGCGCTCCGCCCCGACGAGCCGTCGCCGGAACCGCGCCTCGCCCCCGGCTGGCTCGCCGCGCGCCTGCACGCACAGTTCGGCGACCGAGCGGAGGCCGAGCTGAGGGGACTGCTCGGCCGCGCGCCGCTCGACCTCCGCGTCAACACGCTCAAAACCGATCGCGACCGGGCGCTCGGCGCGCTGCCGGCGGTCGCGCCGACGCCTCACGCGCCGCAGGGCCTGCGCGCGGTCGAACCGTTCAACGTCGAGCAGCACCCCGTCTATCTCGCGGGCGAGGTCGAAATCCAGGACGAGGGCAGCCAGCTCGCCTGCCTCGCGTGCGGCGCCCGGCCCGGCCTCACGGCGGTCGACCTTTGCGCCGGCGGCGGCGGCAAGACGCTCGCGCTCGCGGCCGCGATGGCGAACGAGGGACGTCTGGTCGCCGCCGACGTGAACCGGGACCGCCTCGGCCGTTTGCCGCCACGCGCGGCGCGGGCGGGGGCCTCGATCGTCGAGACGCGTCTCCTCGACCCGGGGCGCGAGCTCGATGCGTTGGCGGACCTGCGCGGCGCCGCCGACCTCGTGCTCGTCGACGCCCCCTGTTCCGGCACCGGCACGTGGCGGCGGAATCCGGAAGCGCGCTGGCGCCTCACGCCCGAGCGTCTGGCGCGCCTGACGGTTCTCCAGTCCCGGCTGCTCGACATCGCGGCCGAGCTCGTGCGCCCCGGCGGGCGGCTCGTCTACGTGGTCTGCTCGCTGCTGCCCGACGAAGGGGCCGGGCAAGTCGATGCGTTTCTGGCCCGCCGGCTGGGCTGGCGGCCGGCCGACCTCGCGATCCCGACCGGGTCGGCCGCGGCAGGCCGCGCTGTTCTGTCGCCGGCCCGCCACGGGACGGACGGCTTTTTCATCGCGGGGCTAACCTCTATCTGATAGGTACGGAGCGAGAGGTTCTCCCGGAGGGATCGTCGATGCGTACGAAGTGGGTGTTGGCCGGTGTCGCCGGCCTGGTGCTGGCGGGATCGACCGCGGTCGTGGCCGTCCCGGGTGACGACGTCATCGCGCCGGCCTCGCAGAGGTTCACCCAGTCCGGCTTCGACGCGCTCTCCAAGAACCAGCCGCTCGTCGCGGTCGGCGAGTTCGAGACCGCGCTCGCGATCGACCCGAAGAACCGGACCGCGTTCGTTGGGATGGCGCGGGCGATGCAAGCGCAGGGACTGCACGGCACCGCCGTGAAGTATTACCGCGAGGCGCTGCAGCTCGATCCCAACGACCTGACCGCGCTCGCTGGTCAGGGCGAGGCGCTCGCGCTCCGCGGCGCCAAGGTGCGCGCGCAGGCGAACCTCGATCGCATCCGCCAGCTTTGCCGGACCGACTGCGCCGAAGCGCGCAAGCTCGCCACCGTCATCGCCAGCGCGCCGGCCGGTGCGCAGACGGCCGCAGCTCAGCCGGCCGCGACGCCCGCGCAGAAGAACTAAGCGGATCGGCGGCCGGCCGACCAAGCGGCCGCCAGCCCCACGAACTCGGCGACATCCAGCGTCTCGGCGCGCCGCTCGCCGTCGATGCCGCACGCCGCGAGCGCGTCCAGCGCCCCCGGCAGCGCCTTCAGGCTCGCCCGCAGCATCTTGCGCCGCTGACCGAACGCCGCGGCGGTGATCGATCCCAGCGCCGCAACCGGCACCTCGCGGATCGGTTCGGCCGGCACGATGTGCACCACGGCTGACGAGACCTTCGGCGGCGGGGTAAAGGCCCGCGACGGGAGCTCGAGCGCGATCCGCGGCAGCGAACGCCATTGTGCCAGCACCGCCAGCCGTCCGTAGGCGTCGCTGCCCGGGGCGGCGACGATGCGTTGCGCGACTTCCTTCTGGAACATCAGCGTCAGGCTCAGCCACCAGGGCGGCCACGCGTCGCTGGTGAGCCAGCGCACGAGGAGCGCGGTGCCGATGTTGTAGGGAAGATTGGACACGACGTGCGCCGGCTCGCGGACGAGCGTGGGCTCGTCCACGGCCATGGCGTCCTCGGCGACCACGCGGAGCCGCCCGGGCGCGGCTTCGCCGAGCTCGGCCAGCGCCGGGAGCGCACGGTCGTCGCGCTCGATCGCCGTCACCCGCGCGCCGGCCTTGAGCAGAGCCCGCGTCAGCCCGCCGGGTCCGGGCCCCACCTCGTAGACGGCGGCGCCGTCGAGCGGTCCCGGCACGCGGGCGATGCGGTCGAGCAGATTTAGGTCCAGCAGGAAGTTCTGGCCCAGCGACTTCTTGGCCGCGAGACCGTGCCGCGCGATGACCTCGCGCAGCGGGGGAAGGGCGGCGATCGCCTCGGGGCAATTCATCGGTCTCCCCTAGCCCATCCAGCTACCGACTTGAACGTGCGACGCCGCAGCCGAGCGACGATCAGAACGCCCGCCGGGCGGCGCACTCGGCCGCCAGCCGGATCGCGGCGATCATGGCGTCGGGGCGCGCGCTGCCGTTGCCGGCGATCCCGAACGCAGTCCCGTGGTCCGGAGCGGTCCGCACGATCGGCAGGCCGAGGGTCATGTTGACCCCCTCGTCGAAGTGCAGCGCCTTCAACGGGATCAGGGCCTGGTCGTGGTACATGCAGATCGCCGCGTCATATTCCAGGCGGGCTCGGTCGTGGAACATCGTGTCGGCGGGCAGGGGGCCGAAGGCGTCGATGCCTTCGCCGCGCAGCGTGTCGATCGCGGGCGCGATGATCTCGGCCTCTTCGCGGCCCAGCGCGCCGCCTTCGCCCGCGTGCGGATTGAGGCCGGCGACGGCCAGCCGCGGGGTTTCGATCCCGAAGTCACGCTGCAGCCCGCGGGCCGTCACGCGGGCCCGCGACACGATGAGTTCGCTCGTCAGGCGCGCCGGCACCTGGGCCAGCGGCATATGCAGCGTCACGGGCACAGTGCGGAGCGACGGTCCGGCAAGCATCATGACCGTGTTTTCATAGGCGATGCCGCACCGCTCGGCGACGAACTCGGTCTGCCCGGGATGGGTGAAGCCGATCGCGTAGAGCTGGGCTTTGGACACCGGCCCCGTCACCAGGGCGGCCGCCGCGCCGCTGCGAGTGAGGCCCACCGCCATCTCGAGACTGTCGAGCGCGCAGCGCGCGCCGGCGAGATCCGGTCTGCCGGGCGTGATGAGACCGGCATCGTCGACCTGGATCAGCGGAAGCGCCTCGCCGAACACCGCCAGCGACTCGCCCGGCGTGTCGATCCGCACGATCGGCACGCCCGAAACCCGCTCCAGGCTTGTCTGATTGCCGACCGCGAAGAAGGGCGGCAGCGCCGCCTCGATCCGGCGGTCCCAGGCCTTCGCCACGATCTCGGGGCCGACCCCCGCGGGATCGCCGAGCGCGACGGCGAGCGGGGTGACCACGCGGTGCTTAGCGGTAATCGACGATGGCGTCGAGGCGCAGGTCGCGCAGGTAGCGGCGCGCGGCGCGGCCGACGCGCTCCTCCTCGAGCTGCGCGTAGACCTGATCGAAGGACGGCCCCTGCGCTTCGGGCGCGTCGTCCCGGCCGCACATGACGAGCACGCGCACGCCTTCCTGCGGCGAGCCGAACGGGGGCGTCGCCTGACCGATCTGCATGGTCCGCATCATCCCCTGCAGCGGTGTCGGTAGGTCGCGGATGCGGATCGCGTCGTTCGAGACCACCTCGGCGCCGATCTCCTTGCCGACCTCCTCGGCGCGGCCGCAGCCGCCCATGTTCTGCGTGCGCTGCTGGAGCTGGCGGACGAGACGCTCGGCCTCCTGCCGCGGCGTCTCCGGCTTCAGCGCGACCGAGAGCTGCTTCAGGCTGAGAACCGCGTCGTCCGGATCGGCGGCGAGCGCCTGCCGCTTGTCGATGAACGCGATGATCATCACGCCGCCCGGCACGCGGATCGGGTCGCTGACCTGACCTTCGCTCATGCCGGCCAGCGCCTGCTGCACCGGCTGCGACAGCTGCGCCGGGGCCACGTAACCGAGGTCGCCGCCGACGGCGGCGGTGGACGCCTCCGAGAACTGGCGGGCGTAGGCCACGAACGACGCGCCGCCCCGGACCTGTTCGACGATGCGACGCGCCCCGGCGAGAACCTCGGCCTCGTTCTCCGGGGTCGCGGCGAGGAAAATCTCGCCGACCCGGAACTGCTCCTGACCCTTGGTCGCCTCCAGCCGGTCGATCAGCGCCTGAACCTCGTCGTCGCCGACGTTGACGAACGGCTCGACGCGCCGCCGCAGGAGGCGGCTCCACGCCAATTCGGCGTGGATCTGCTGGCGCAGCGACGTCATCGAGGTGCCGCGCGCCTTGAGATAGTCGGAGAATTGGGCGGGCGTCTGGCGGAAATTGCTCGCGACCCGTCCGAGCGCCTGCTCGACGTCGGCGTCGGTGATCTCGATGTCGTTTTCCTTGGCTTCCTGGATCTGCAGCTTTTCGTCGATGAGGTTGCGTAACACCTGAAGGCGCAGGCGTTCGCGCTCCTCGGCCTCGATGCGGCCCTGGTTCGCCGCGAGCACGAGGTTGAGCCGCTGCTCGACGTCGGTGTCGGTGACGACGTCGCCGTTGACGATCGCGGTCGCCTTGCGCACCGACGGGTCGGCCCGGCCGAGCACCGTGACCTGCTCGTTCGCGCCGACGATCGGCGCGTTCGTCTGTTGGGCGAGCACCGGCAGCGCCGTCATGACGGCGGCTCCGGTCAGCATCAAACCGGCCTTACGCAGACGCATATCTTCTCCCAAACCCGCTTGGCTTACGGCTTTTGCCTTTATTTCCCCCGCGCGCAATAGCACAGCGCCCCTGAACCCAGGCTTACGGTGTCGCATCCCGAAGGGACTCGGCCCTATCGCCCGAGGTTCTTGAGCGCGAACCGCAGCAGGAACGTGTTGCCCCGGCGGAAGTCCCGGTCCGAATTATAGTCGCGCCGCCAGGTCACGCCGAACTCGAAGCACTCGTCCTCGTAGGCGATGCCGACGCGGTGCCGGATCGGCTCGTAGCCATCGGACAGGTTGAGCGGATCGTCGGTGCGGTCGGTGAGGTCGACCACCGCTGAGCCGAACACCGACCAGAAGCGCGCGAACGCCACGCGGCCGCCCACCCGGACTTCCTCGCGGTCCTGCAGGTCCTCGAGCTCGATGTCGCGGTTGAGCCGGACGTAGCCCATCGTGGCATAGGTGCGCGCCGTCCCCACGACGGCGTCGATCTCGTTGCGCCGGACCGCGAAGCTGTACTTGTCGAGGCGGAAGCGGTGCGTGACGTCGACGAGGCTGCCGAAGCGCACCGTCGTCCGGCCCACGAAGTCGGAGAAGTTGCCCGACAGGCCCGTGCCGGCCGGGAAAAGGTCGCTCTTGTCGTCGAAACGATAGCTCTGACCGAGCTCGGCGTCGGCGCGCCAGCGCGGCCGGTCGAGCGTCCAGCGGGCTCCGTAGGTGACCCGCGTGCCACCCGACCACCGATCGAAACCGGGGAAGCGGTTGAGCGAGAAGAGGTTGATGTCCTCGAGATCGACGGCGCGCGCGTCCTCGTTGGGTATGTCGCCGTTGTCGCCTTCGCCGCTGGCGACGAGCTGGACGCGAGGCGTGAGCGTCTGCATGCCGCCGAACGCCGGACCGGCGAGCGGCCACTCGGCGTCGAGCGCCGCGACCGGGATGAAACGCGTCGCCCAGCCGTCGCGACCGGCGTAGATCGGGAAGGTCGCGAGGTCGGAGTCGTTCGTGTGGTAGGCGTCGCCGCGCAGCATCGCCGTCGCCGTGAGCCGCTGGCCGAGCGCGGTGTAGCGCGAGGCGTCCCAGCGCACCTGCGCCAGCGCGCGCTGGCTGTCCTGGCCGTCGGTGCGGGTCACCGCGAGCGTGTTCGCCCGCACCTCCAGGCGTCCGCCGAGCGCCTCGACCTCGGGCCGCCACATATAGTCGACCAGCGGGAGCGCGATCGGCTGCTGACCGCCCCGGTCGCCGAGCCGCAGCCCCTGGAAGGCCCATCCTTCGATCGCGAGGTAGGAATCGCCGCCAAACCGCTCGAGCGCATAGAAATTCCGGAGGGTGTCGTCGCGCGACACGTCGTAGCGGCGCAGGAAGGTGTCGTCGGTCGTCAGCCGGACGCCGAAGGTCGACCGCCACGGCCGGGAATGCTGGAATCGCCCGTTGGCGAATAGATAGCCGCGGAACGTCTTCTGCTCTTCGCCCTCGTCGTCGGTGCGCCCGGTGTGCGTCGCCAGCCCGCCGATGCGGAACGGACCGGAGCCGGTGAGGTGCCGGTACTCCAGTCCCAGCATCGGGTTGGCTTCGGTGTAGACATAAGGCGTGATCGTCAGGTCGCGTTCGGGCGCGAAGCGCAGGAAATAGGGGAGCTGCAGCTCGAGCCCGAGCGAGCGGTCGAGCCGCACGTCGGGGACCAGCAGGCCGCTCGCGCTGCCGCTCCCGCCCGTCGGGTGCGAAAGCGACGGGAGATAGAGGACCGGGACGCCGAACAGCTCGAAATAGGCGTGGCGGTAGGTGATGCGCTCGCGCGCGGGATCGTGGACGACCTTGACCGCCTTGATCTGCCACACGGGCTCGCGCGGGCACCCGTCGGTGTCGTCGATGTTGCACGGCGAGTACACGGCGCGGTCGAGTTCGCTGCGGCCCGCCACCCGCGTGCCCGACCGCGCCGCGAGGCGTCCGCCGTCCTGGAGCACGAGCAGGATGTTCTCGATCGCGCCGTCGCGCAGCGACTCCGTCACCTCGACGCGGTCGCCATAGGCCTGGTTGCCCCCGGGGTCGATCACGCTGACGTTGCCGCGCGCTTCGACTTCGCCCGTGCGACGATCGTAGACCACCTCGTTCGCGCGGAGGCGGTAGCCGCCGCGCACGATGATAACGCTGCCCTGCGCCGTTACCACATCGGTCTCGTAGTCGTAGGTGAGCGTGTCGGCCGCGAAGTCGATGACCTGCTCCGGGTCGCTCGTCGCCGGTCCCTGCGCGGCCGCCGGCGCCGCTGACGCGCCGATCGCCGCGCCGATCAGAAGCAGGGAAGAACGAAGGCGCAAGCGAAGCTCCCGTGGACGTCCGCGCCATCCTTAGGGGGAGGGGTGCGGCCGAACAAGCGCCCGGCGTTTGATTGCGCGGAGCGCGCTCGCTACAACGCCGTCCAACGTCCAATTCCGGGAGTATCCGCATGCGCGTCACGTTCGGCCAGCCTTCGAATCCGCAAGCCTCCGCGCTGGCCGTGTTCGCCCATAAGGACGGCGTGCTGACGCGCGCCGCGCAGGCGCGCGAGGCCGACGGCCGCCTGGCCCGCGCGGTGAAGGCAGGGCGGTTCGACGGCGAGGTCGCCACCGTCACCGAGCTTCTCGCGCCGTCGGGCATCGACGCCACGCGGCTGCTGATCGTCGGTCTGGGCGCCGGCGGCAAAGCGGATCGCGGCGCGTTCGAGCGGATCGGCGGCGCGCTCGCGGCCCGCCTGCTGACCTCCGGGGAGACCACGCTCGTCGTCGACATGGACGGGGCGGACGACATCGCGATCCCGCGAGGCGAGGCCGCGGCGCGCCTCGCCTATGGGGCGCTGCTTCGTTCCTATCGCTTCGACACCTATCGGACGAAGCTCGGCGAAAAGCAGAAGCCGACGCTCGCGGAAATCGTCGTGGCGAACGCCGGCGAGGGTGCCCAGGCGGCGTTCGACCGGCTGCAGGCGGCGGCCGACGGCGTGTTCTTCACCCGCGACCTCGTCTCCGAACCCGCCAACATCCTCTACCCGGAAAGCTTCGTCGAACGGGCGCGCCGGGCGTTCGAGGGCACCGGCGTCGAGATCGAGGTGCTCGGCGAGGACCGCATGCGCGAGCTGGGCATGGGCGCCCTGCTCGGCGTGTCGCAGGGGTCGGTGCGCGAGGCGCAGCTCCTGGTGATGCGGTGGAACGGCACCGGCGGCAAGACCGTCAAGCCCGTCGTGTTCGTCGGTAAGGGCGTCACCTTCGACACCGGCGGCATCTCGATCAAACCGGCCGCCGGCATGGAGGAGATGAAGTGGGACATGGGCGGCGCTGGCGCGGTGGCGGGCGCGATGCTCGCGCTGGCGCGCCGGAAGGCCAAGGCGCACGTTATCGGTATCTGCGGCCTCGTCGAGAACATGCCCGACGGCAACGCGCAGCGCCCGGGCGACGTCGTCACCTCGATGTCGGGCCAGACGATCGAGGTGATCAACACCGATGCGGAAGGGCGCCTCGTGCTGTGCGACGCCATCTGGTACGCACAGGAGACCTACCAGCCGGAGGTCATCGTCGACCTCGCGACGCTCACCGGCGCGATGATCATCTCGCTCGGCCACGAGTATGCCGGCCTCTTCTGCAACGACGACGATCTGGCGCGGCGGCTCGTCGACGCGGGCGTGTGCTGCGGCGATCGCCTGTGGCGCTTCCCGCTCGGCGACGCCTACGACAAGCTGCTTGAGTCGCAGATCGCCGACATGAAGAACGTCGGGCCGCGCGACGCCGGTTCGATCACCGCGGCACAGTTCATCCAGCGCTTCGTCAAGGAGGGCGTGAAGTGGGCGCACCTCGACATCGCCGGCATGGTGTGGAGCCAGAAGCCGGGCGCGCTTTGGGACAAGGGGGCCACCGGCTACGGCGTCCGGCTGATCGACAAGTTCGTCGAAGACAATTTCGAGTCGAAGTGATCGCCCGCAGGCGATGGAGATCGGCTTCTACCATCTGACGCGGCAGCCGCTGGAAACGGTGCTGCCGCGTCTGCTGGAGAAGGCGCACGGGGCCGGCCACCGGATCCTCGTCCGCTGCGCCGACGCCGATCAGCTGAAGCGCCTCGACGAGCTCCTCTGGACCTACGACGACAGATCCTTCCTGCCGCACGGCAGCGATTACAAGGAATTGCAGCCGATCCTTCTCACGACGTCGGAAAGCGAGCGCGCCAACGATCCCGACGTCCTGGTCGAATTGAAGCGCCTCTCCGAACCCGAAGCGGACCGCTTCGCCCGCGTCCTTTACCTGTTCGAGGAGACCGACGCCGAAGCGGTCGCCGCGGCGCGCGCGGCCTGGACGACGCTCAAGGACCGGGCGGGGGTCACGCGGACCTACTGGCAGCAGGACGAGCGCGGTCGCTGGGTCCGCAAGTAGCGCGGTTGCCTTCCGTCGGTCGCGCCGCTAGAGCGCTCGCGCACTTTTCCAACCTTCCGACGGAGCGACTTTACCATGGCCCTCGAGCGCACCTTCTCGATAATCAAGCCCGACGCGACCCGCCGCAACCTGACCGGCAAGGTCACCGCGATGCTCGAGGACGCGGGGCTGCGCGTCGTCGCGTCGAAGCGCATCCGGATGACGCGCGAGCAGGCGGAGGGCTTCTACGGCGTCCATCGCGAGCGCCCGTTCTTCAACGATCTCGTGACCTTCATGATGTCGGGACCGGTCGTCGTTCAGGTGCTCGAGGGCGAGGACGCCGTCGCCCGCAACCGCGAGGTGATGGGCGCGACCAACCCGGCCAACGCCGCCGAGGGCACCATCCGCAAGACCTTCGCGGAGAGCATCGAAGCGAATTCGGTCCACGGGTCGGACAGCCCCGAGAACGCTAAGATCGAGATCGACTATTTCTTCGCGCCCGACGAGATCGTCGGCTGACGCGACTCCCATAGCCGGTCGAGCCGGTCCCGCGCTTCTTCCGGGCGGGTCCGGCCGATCAGCGACAGGCCCCTCAGCTTCACGGCGCCGCCGCGCAGGAAGCGCTCCTCCACCTCGTAGCCCACATCGTAGAGCGACACGTCGGTCGTGAGCCGGCCGTCGACGACGTAGCGCGTGGTGATCGCGACCGGTAGCCGCTCGTCGCCGGCGTCCCCGTCGGGCTGCCCGGCGGCCCGCCGGACCCGGCGAAGCGCGGCTTCGACCCAGTCAGCTTCGATGCGAGGCTCGGTAGTTTCCACCGGATCGAGGTCGAGCGCGGCGGGGAAGGTCACGGTCTGCGATTGGATCGCCTGATCGGTCGCGGTGTAAAGCGCGAGCTCCTCGCCCTTCTCCTGCACCGAACCGCGGAGCACCAGCGTCCGTGCCCTGGCACCGGCGCTGCGCGCTTCGCTCGCTCGCGCCGCCTCGGTCGAGCGTCGCTCGCTGTAGCTGTTCCAGAGCGTGAGCGCCGAGATGAGCACCGCGATCACCGCCACCGTCTCGCCGAGCGTGATCCAGCGCCGCCGCACGGCGGCGGCCTCGGCCTCGGCGGCTTTCGAGGCCTTGTCGTCCGTCACGGCGATCTCCCGGCTCGGGCGCCGGTCCCGGATCAGCGCGGCAAGCGCCGCGGGGTAGAGCCGATGCTCCGCTTCCAGCACGCGGTCGGCGAGCGCGTCGACCGTGTCGCCGGGCCGCACCGGCACCTCGGCTTGGGCGAGGATCGGGCCGTCGTCGAGCTCGGGCGTCACGACATGGACGGTGCAGCCGTGGCGCGCGTCGCCGGCGGCCAGCACGCGGGCGTGCGTTTCCAGGCCCTTGTAGGCCGGCAGCAGCGACGGGTGGATGTTGACGATCCGCCCGGCCCAGGACTCCACGAAAGCGGGCGATAGGAGCCGCATGTAGCCGGCGAGCGCGATCCATTCGGCCTTCGCCGCCCGGAGCGCGCGGTCGATCAGCGCGTCGAAGGCTTCGCGCGAGAGACCTTTGTGCGACCGGGCGAAAGTCGGGATGCCCTGGCTTCCGGCATAGGCCAGGCCCTCGGCGTCGGGGTTGTTCGACGCGACCAGAACGACGTCATAGGGGCAGTCGGGCGCGCGCGCAGCGTCGATCAACGCCTTCATGTTGCTGCCGCGTCCGGAGATCAGGATCGCGACGCGCGCCCTTTCAGGCGGCATGCGTCGCTTCCCAAGCCGTCATCGCGTGCCAGCCTTCGTCGGAACCGAACACGGTGCAGCCACGGGGGCCGGGCTCGATCGAGCCGATGGTGAACACGGTCTCTCCCGCGTCGCGCAGCATGTCGGTCGCGGCCTCGACCGCGTCCGCCGCCACCACCAGCACCATGCCGATGCCGCAATTGAACGTCCGTGCCATCTCGCCCGGTTCGATGCGGCCCTGACCCTGCAGCCAGGCGAAGATCGCGGGCTGCTCCCAGGCACCGGTGTCGATGCGCGCGTGCGCGCCTTCGGGGAGAACGCGCGGGACGTTCTCCAGGAGGCCGCCGCCCGTGATGTGCGCCAGCGCCTTGACGCGGCCCTGGCGGATGAGCGGCAGCAGGCTCCTCACGTAGATGCGCGTCGGCTCGAGCAGCGCGTGACCGAGGAGCCGGTCGTGGTCGAAGGGGGCCGGCCGGTCGAGCCTGAAACCGCGGTCTTGGACGATGCGGCGCACGAGCGAGAAGCCGTTCGAATGGACGCCGGAGGCGCCGAGGCCGATCAGCACGTCGCCCGGACCGACGGTCGCGCCGGTCAGCTGCTGGCCGCGTTCGACGGCGCCGACGGCGAACCCCGCGAGGTCGTAGTCGCCCTTGGCGTAAAGGCCGGGCATCTCGGCCGTCTCGCCGCCGATGAGCGCGCATCCGGCCTGTCGGCAGCCTTCGGCGATGCCGGCGATCACCTGAGCGGCCGCCTGCGGGTCGAGCTTGCCCGTCGCGAAGTAATCGAGAAAGAACAGGGGCTCGGCGCCTTGGACGATGAGGTCGTTGACGCACATCGCGACGAGGTCGATGCCGACCGTGTCGTGCTTGCCGGTGTCGATCGCGAGCTTGAGCTTCGTCCCGACGCCGTCGGTCGCCGCCACGAGCAGCGGATCGCGATAGCCGGCGGCGCGCGGATCGAAGAAGGCGCCGAACCCGCCGAGCTCGGCGTCGGCCCCGGGTCTGACGGTCGCCTTGGCGTGCGGCGCGATCGCCTTGACCAGCGCGTTGCCCGCGGCGATGGAGACGCCCGCCTGCTCGTAGGTCATGCCCGGCGGCTGATTGTGCTTGGGATCGGCCATGCGCGCACGCATAGAGATGTCGCATTGGGATTTCGACTCTCATTTCGTAAAAGACGCCAAGCTTGGACGGGGTGGCGCGTGCGGTTCGTACGAATTCTGGCGGTACTGGGATTGATCCTGGGCGGGGCTCCTGCGTCCCGCGCGCAGGACGGATTGAGCGCGTTCGTCGTCAACAACGTCGCGGTCGACGTCGTCGGCAAGTCGACGGACGAGGCGCGGCTCGCCGCCTTCCGGGAGGCGCAGCGGCGTGCCTGGCCGCAGCTCTGGTCGCGCATGACCGGCAAGCCGGCCGCGCAGGCCCCGAGGCTCGCCGACGGCGCGCTCGACTCGATGGTTTCGGGCATCGAGGTGGAGGCCGAACGCTTCTCCTCGACGCGCTACATCGGCCGCCTCGGCGTCGTGTTCGACCGGGTGAGGGCCGGCAGGTATCTCAGCGGCGACGTCGCCGTGCTGACGTCGCCGCCCATGCTGCTGCTGCCGGTGCTGGCGGACGCGGGCGCCCGCACCGTCTACGAAGCGAACTCGCCCTGGCTGCGGGCCTGGGCGCGCTACCGCGCGCCGGCGTCGCCGATGCAGTATATCCGCGCGACCACGATGGTCGGCGACGCGGTACTGCTCAACGCGTGGCAGGCGCGCCGCGACGACCGGCGCCTGTGGGGCAACATCCTCAACCGCTTCCGCGCGGCCGACGTGCTGACCGCCGAGGCGAAGCTCGACCGCAGCTATCCGGGCGGGCCGATCCTCGGCACGTTCACGGCCCGGCACGGTCCCGACGCGGCCATGATCGCGCGATTCCGCCTGCGCGCCGGCAGCGCCGCGGAGCTCGACGCGATGCTCGACGAGGCGGTGCGCCGCGTCGACGCGAACTACGCGCTCGCGCTGCGCGAAGGACGCCTGCGCAGCGACCCGACGCTCACCGCCGACTTGGCCCCGGTCGTCAACGCCGCGCCCATCATCGCGTTCACCGCGCCCGTGACCGGGGTCGAGGTCAACGTCGCCACGCCCGACGCGGGCGCCTGGGCGTCGCTCGAGTCCGCGCTGCGCGGCACCCCGACCGTCAACGGCGTGACGCTGCTCAGCCTCTCGCTCGGCGGCACGTCGCGGGTCCGGATCGGCCACCGCGAAACCTACGACTGGCTGCTCTACCACCTCGACCAGCGCGGCCTGAGGCTCGACGGGACGACGGGCGGCCTGCGGCTCCGCCGCAAGCAGCCCGGCGACGCGCCGATCCCGCGACCGCTCACCGCCGAAGAGATCGAGGCGCAGACGCAGGCTGCGCAGGCACAGGCGAACGGCGCCGCGCCCACGGCCGATCGCGCGACCCCGCCGCCGGCGCCGACGCGGCCCGGGCAGGGCCCGGTCCAGCTCGTTCCGGAACGCCCGTCGTGAACCCCGCGCGGGGGGAAACACGCCTGATCCTGCCCCGCATCCGCTGGGGATGGCTCACCGTGGCGGTGGCGACGCTTTTCTTCTTCTACAGCGCGCGCGCCGTCCTCGGCCCGTTCCTCGCCGGTTTCGTCATCGCGTACCTGCTCGATCCCGTCACCGACCGGCTGGAGGCGAGGGGGATGCAGCGCTGGCTCGCGACCACCCTGGTGCTCACGCTGTTCCTCGGGGCGCTCGCCGGGCTGATGCTGGCGACGGCGCCGATCGTCCAGGCGCAGTTCACGCAGCTCCTGGCGAGCCTGCCGTCGATCGTCGACGCGCTGCGCCCCTGGATGGAGGAGTGGGCGCGCCGCACCGGCCGGCCCATCAACGCTGACGCCTTGCCGATGCAGCTGGTGGAACGGGCACTGGCCTGGCTCACCGACGCGATCGGCGATATCATCGCGAGCGGCGTTGCCTTCTTCAACATGGTGACGCTCGTCGTGGTGGCGCCCGTCGTCGCCTTCTACCTGCTGCGCGACTGGGACTCGGTCACGGCGCGGCTGTCGGCGATCTGGCCGCGACGCTACGACGGGACGATCCGCGCGCTGCTGTCGCAGGCCGACGAGGCGCTCTCGGGTTTCGTCCGAGGGCAGTTTCTGGTCTGCGTCTGCCTCGCGCTGCTCTACGCGCTCGGCTGGGGCGCCATCGGGCTCGACTACGCGATCGTGCTGGCGCTCGTCGCCGGTCTGCTCGGTTTCGTGCCGTTCGTCGGCCCGTTCTTCGGCGTGGTGCTGAGCGTGCTCGTGGCCCTGGGGCAGTTCGGGCTCGATCCCACGCGCATCGGCCTCGTCGTGCTGGTGTTCGTCATCGTCCAGATCATCGAAGGCTCGGTGCTCACGCCCAACCTCATCGGCAACCGGATCGGGCTTCACCCGGTGTGGGTGCTCTTCGCCATCTTCGCGGGCGGCGAGTTGATGGGCGTGGTGGGCATCTTCCTCGCGGTGCCGATCGCGGCGGTGACCGGCGTCTTCGCGCGTTGGATGCTCGGCCAGTATCTCGGCAGCGGCTTCTACCGACGAACGGCGCCGCCCGTCCCATGAGCCAATTTCCCCTGCCGCTGAGCTACAAGGCGGCCGACGGCGAGCGCGACTTCTTCGTCTCGGAAGCGAACGCGCAGGCCGTCGCCTACCTCGATCGCTGGCCGCACTGGCCGCGGCCGGTCGCGCTTCTCGTCGGGCCCGCCGGCGCCGGCAAGAGCCACCTCGCGCGCATTTTCGCCCGTCAGACCGGGGCGGAGGTCATCGACGACCTCGACCGCGGCGGCGACGACGAGGCGGTGTTCCACGCGTGGAACCGCGCCGGCGCGGCCAGCCCGCTGCTGCTCGTGGCGCGCACCCCGCCCACCGTGTGGCGCGTGGCGCTCCCCGACCTGCGGTCGCGCCTGGCCGCCACGCCGCAGGCGGCGATCCACGCGCCCGACGACGCGCTGCTGGCGGCCGTGATGGCGAAGCAGTTCCGCGATCGCGGCCTCAAGGTCGCGCCCGACGTCGTCGCCTACGTGCTCGCGCGCATGGAACGCAGCTTCGCGGCGGTGGCGGACGTCGTCGATCGGCTCGATGCCGCGGCGCTGGCGCAGGGGCGCGCCGTGACGGTGCCGCTGGCGCGCGTCGCGCTCGAGCAGCAACTCGACTGGATCAATCCGTAGATGGCGTTGACGCGTCCTCGGCAGGCGGGTAGCCGGCCAAACCGACCACCGCTTCGGCAGGCGGCGTCGTGACCCGCCGCTATGATGCGATCGTCGTGGGTGCCGGTCACAATGGCCTGACCTGCGGCTATTATCTCGCCCGCGGCGGGCTGCGGGTGCGTGTCCTCGAACGACGCCACGTCGTCGGCGGGGCAGCGGTCACCGAGGAGTTCCATCCGGGCTTTCGAAATTCGGTCGCAAGCTACACGGTGAGCCTGCTCAACCCGAAGGTCATCCGCGACATGCGGCTGACCGAGCGCGGGCTCCGCGTGCTCAACCGCCCGGTGTCGAACTTCCTGCCCCAGCCCGACGGCCGCTACCTGACGCTCGGCGGCGGGCTCGAGCGCACGCAGGCCGAGTTCCGCAGGTTCTCGCCCCGCGACGCCGAGGCGCTGCCGGCTTACTACGACGCGCTCGAGCGGGTGGCCGACGTGCTGCGCGACATGGTGCTGCGCACGCCGCCCGACGCCGACGGCGGCGTCGCCTCGCTGCTGCGCGCGGTCGGGCAGGGGCGCCGGCTGGCGAGCCTGAGCCTCGCCGAGCAGCGCGACGTGCTCGATCTGTTCGCCAAGAGCGCCCGCCAGGTGCTCGACGGCTGGTTCGAGAGCGAGGCGGTGAAGGCCGCCTTCGGTTTCGACGCGGTCGTCGGCAACTACGCGAGCCCCGACACGCCGGGCTCGGCCTACGTGCTGCTGCACCATATCTTCGGCGACGCGAACGGCGTCAAGGGCGCCTGGGGGCACGCGGTGGGTGGCATGGGCTCGATAACCCGGCTGATGCGCGAGGCGTGCGAGGAGCGGGGCGTCGAGATCAGCACGGACACGCCGGTCTCGCGCGTGCTGGTGGACGCCGGGCGCGCCGTCGGGGTACGGCTCGAGTCGGGCGAGGAGCTTTTCGCTGACGCGGTGGTCGCGAACGTCGGGCCGAAGCTCCTGTACGAGCGGCTGATGGACGAGGGCGACCTGGAGCCCGAATTCCTGCGCCGGGTACGCGGTTTCAGGACGGGTTCGGGCACGTTCCGGATGAACGTCGCGCTCTCGGAGCTCCCGCGCTTCTCGGCGCTGCCCCAGCCCGGCGAGCATCTGCAGAGCGGAATCATCATCGCGCCTACGCTCGACTACATGGCCCGCGCCTTCCTCGACGCGAAACGCGACGGCTGGTCGCGCGAGCCGATCGTCGAGATGCTCATCCCGTCGACGGTCGACGACGGGCTCGCCCCGCCGGGCGCGCACGTCGCGAGCCTGTTCTGCCAGCAGTTCGCGCCCGAGCTTCCCGACGGGCGGCGCTGGGACGACGAGCGCGAAGCGGCCGCCGACCATATCATCGCCACCGTCGACCGGTGGGCGCCCGGGTTCGCAGCGACCGTCATCGGGCGCCAGATCCTGTCGCCTCTCGATCTCGAGCGTACCTTCGGGCTGGTCGGCGGCGACATCATGCACGGCAACATGTCGCTCGATCAGCTCTGGGCGGCGCGCCCCGTCCTCGGGCACGCCGACTATCGCGGGCCGGTGAAGGGGCTCTACATGTGCGGGGCGGGAACGCACCCGGGCGGGGGCGTCACCGGCGCGCCGGGGCACAACGCGGCGCGCGAGATCCTCGCCGACCGGCGACTGCCGGGCCGGCTGTTCGCCTGAGGAGCGGCACGGGGCGAGGTGAGGCCGAGAACGGCCAGCATCCGCGTAGCGTGAGAATATGCGACGCTTTCGCCCTGCGCGACCGAAGGCTTCGCCCTATATTGGTAGCGCTCCACCACCTTGGGGTGGGAGGCGGCTCAAGAAGAAAGACAAGAACATGCGCCCAAGCTTTTCCCTTATCGCCGGTGCCCTGCTCCTGGCCGCGGCGCCCGCCCAGGCGGCTTCCGACCGGCAGGCGCGCGGCGCCGCTGAGCTCGAGCGCGCGCTCGAGGGTCGGACGGCCGGCGAGCCCGTCGATTGCCTGCGCCTGAACGACATCCGTTCCGTGCGGATCATCGACCGGACGGCCATCCTCTACGAAGCGGGCCGCGGGACGGTCTACGTCAACCGGCCGCGCGGCGGCGAACGGTCGCTCGACCGGAGCGACGTGCTCGTGACCAACCTCTACAACTCGCGCTTGTGCAGCATCGACATCGTCCGCCTGTACGACCCGCTGGCGCGCATGCAGACCGGCTTCGTCAGCTTGGGCGAGTTCGTGCCCTACACCAAGCCGCGTCCGCAGCGCTGACGCCCGGGAGGTCCGGGGCACGATCCAATCCCCGGCCGGGTCCGAACGAAGCGTCTCGCGGCGCCGGGCGCCGAAGGTAGGCGTGGCGGCCGGCCCGCCTGCATGACATGCTGGTTCCTGTATCGAGGGAGCCGTTCGGCCCGCCTCGGTCATGGATCGGCCGGATCCGCCGCATCGATCGGGGCCCGCCGTCGTTGTCGATCGAGGCGAGCGGCAATGTCAGAGGAGCGATGATGTCAGCGGTCGACCCGTTCGAGGACTACCTGACCGACTACAGTCTGACCGACGCTTCGCTCGAGATATTCTCCGAGGACGAGAGCCGGCACCTCGGCACCATCGACGTGGCGGAGCTCGAATGTTCCGAAGGGCGGCATCTGTCGTTCGTGCAAACCGGCGACGCCTGGGACGCCGAGCTTCAGTACCGCTTCTTCTTCCAAACGCCCGACCCCGAGGAACCGGAGGGCGGGTTCGAAGCGTCGCGGATGACCGTCCATATCGTGGGTACGCACCCCAGCGGCTGCACGCTTCAACTGACCGGCGTGGCCTATCTCTACCTGGAAGCGGAGGGCAGCGGCATCGTCGGGACGTACCTCGATCCGCCGCTCGTGATGGTGTTGAGCGGTCTCCCCGAGACGGAGCCGGATGGGAAGGATCGGCCGAGCGCCAAGATCCTGCCGTTCCGGCGGCCGGCCTGATCCGGTCTCGGCTCCGCGGCGGTTCCCTTTTCCGTGGGGCAACCCATATTCGCACCCGAAACGAGGCCGGGAGGGACGTCTGACGGCAGCCGCGGAGAACCGGAAGCGCCTGGGGGCGAACATCGCCCCCGTCGCCGCGCTGGCCGTGCTGGCGGTCACCGCCGCGTTTCCGGCGGTGGCCGGATGGCCGGCCGCGCTCGTGGCGGCGGTGCTCGTGGCGGCCGTGTTCGCGGCGGTCTACCACGCCGAGGTCGTCGCCCATCGGGTCGGGGAACCGTTCGGCACGCTTGTGCTGGCCATCGCCGTGACGGTGATCGAGGTCGCTCTCATCGTCTCGCTGATGCTCGAGAGTTCGAAGGAAACCGCGAGCCTCGCCCGCGACACCGCGTTCGCGGCGGTCATGATCGTTTGCAACGGCATCGTCGGCCTGTGCCTGCTCGTCGGCGGCGTCCGCCACCACGAGCAGGGGTTCCAGTTCCGCGGCGCGCTCGCCGCGCTGGCGGTGCTCGCCGCGCTCACCGTGCTCGTGCTCATCATGCCGAACCACACGACGAGCGCGCCCGGACCGTTGCTGTCGGCGTCCCAGCTCGTCTTCGCCGGGGTCGTTTCGCTCCTGCTCTATGGGGCGTTCGTGTTCGTGCAGACCGTCCGGCACCGCGATTACTTCCTTCCGGACGCCGTGGGGGACGAAGAGGCGCACGCGTTGCCGCCCAGCCGGCGCACCGCGGGCATCAGCCTCATGCTCCTCGTCCTTTCGCTCGTCGCCGTCATCGGCCTCGCGAAGTCGCTTTCGCCGTCGCTCGAGGCGGCCGTGGCCGATGCCGGAGCGCCGCGTGCCGTCGTGGGTATCATGATCGCCGCGCTGGTCCTGATGCCGGAGGGGCTGGCGGCGCTTCGGGCCGCGCGCCTCGACCGCCTGCAGACCAGCATGAACCTCGCGCTCGGATCGGCGCTCGCGAGCATCGGCCTCACCGTGCCGGCGGTGACGGCGGTCTCGCTCGCTATCGACCAGCCGTTGATGCTCGGCCTGAGCACCAAGGACAGCGTGCTCCTGGCGTTGACGCTGCTCGTCTCGGTGATCACGCTCGGCACCGGCCGGACGACGCTCCTTCAGGGCGTCGTCCACCTTGTGATCTTCGCGGCCTTCGTGTTCCTCGCGGTCGTGCCCTGACGCCCCCGCGTAACATGCGCGATTTACCGCCGATCGAACGGCACCGGTTGGCAGCCGTGCGTTAAAGACCTTAGGTTGGACCCATGGAACCCGCCGCCCAGCTTGCCTCCGTCGACGTCGGCCCGCGCCTCTTCAACCGCGAGCTGTCGTGGCTCGCGTTCAACCTGCGCGTGCTCGAGGAGGCGCGGAATTCGAACCATCCGCTGCTCGAACGTCTGCGCTTCCTGTCGATCTCGGGCAACAACCTCGACGAGTTCTACATGGTCCGCGTCGCCGGTCTGCGCGGCCAGCTCGACCAGGGGGTCGAGCGATTGACGGCCGACGGCTACACGCCGGCCCAGCAGCTCGCCGCGGTGGTCCGCAACGCCGACGAGCTGATGCAGCAGCAGCAGCGGACCTGGGCCGAGCTGCGCGGCCTGCTCGCCGAAGCCGGTTTCTTCGTCCTGGCGTCGCAGGACATCGGCGGCGAGGATCGCGTGTGGCTCGAACGCCATTTCCTGGAGCAGATCTTCCCGGTGCTGACGCCCCAGGCGATCGATCCGGCGCACCCGTTTCCCTTCATACCGAACAAGGGGTTCACGATCGTCCTCGAGCTGCGGCGCCAGTCCGACGACGAGACGCTGCGCGCGCTGCTGATGCTGCCGACGATGCTGCGCCGCTTCATCCGGCTGCCCGGCGAGCGGGCTCGCTACATTCCCATCGAAGACACGATCCGGCTGTTCTTCGAGCAGCTGTTCCCCGGCTACGACCTGGTCGGTGACGGCGCCTTCCGCGTCATCCGCGATAGCGACATCGAGGTCGAGGAGGAAGCGGAGGACCTCGTTCGCTTCTTCCAGACGGCGATCAAGGAGCGACGGCGCGGCCAGGTCATCCGGCTCAAGATCGAGGCGTCGATGCCGTCGTCGCTGCGGACGATGGTGCAGACCTCGCTCCAGGTCGACGACCGCGACGTGACGACCGTGTCGGGCGTGCTCGGGATCGCCGATCTCGCGCAGCTCGTCGAGGAGGACCGTCCCGACCTGAAGTTCGAACCCTACACGCCGCGCTTCCCGGAGCGCATCCGCGAGCATGGCGGGGATTGCTTCGCCGCGATCCGCGCGAAGGACATCGTCGTCCACCACCCGTACGAGAGCTTCGACGTCGTGCTCGCCTTCCTGCGGCAGGCGGCGACCGATCCGGACGTGGTGGCGATCAAGCAGACCCTCTACCGCGCCGGCAAGCAGTCGGCCGTCGTGCGCGCGCTGATCGACGCGGCGGAGGCCGGCAAGTCCGTGACCGCCGTCGTCGAGTTGAAGGCGCGGTTCGACGAGGAGCAGAACCTGCTGTGGGCGGCGCAGCTCGAGCGCGCCGGCGTGCAGGTCGTGTACGGCTTCATCGACTGGAAGACCCACGCCAAGCTGTCGATGGTCGTGCGCCGCGAAGGCGGCGAGCTGCGCACCTACTGCCACTTCGGCACGGGCAACTACCACCCGATAACCGCCCGGGTGTACACCGACCTCAGCTTCTTCACCGCCGACCCCGTCCTCGGACGGGACGCCGCGCAGGTGTTCAACTACATCACGGGCTATGTGCCGCCGAACCGGCTCGAGAAGCTGGCGCTCTCCCCGCTCAATCTGCGCTGGCGGCTCGTCGAGCTGATCGACGCCGAGATCGCGAACGCCGGCGCCGGCAAGCCGGCGCAGATCTGGCTGAAGCTCAACTCGCTCGTCGATCCGGCGATCATCGAGAAGCTTTACGAGGCGAGCGGCGCGGGCGTGGAGATCGATCTCGTGGTGCGCGGGATCTGCTGCCTGCGTCCGGGTGTGCCGGGCCTGAGCGAGAACATCCGCGTGCGCTCGATCGTCGGGCGTTTCCTCGAGCACAGCCGGATCATCGCGTTCGCCAACGGTCGGCGCCTGCCGTCTCGGCAGGCGAAGCTCTTCATCTCCTCGGCCGACTGGATGCCGCGCAATTTCAACCGCCGCGTCGAGCTGCTCGTTCCGATCGAGAATCCGACGGTCCACGAGCAGATCCTGGACCAGGTGATGCTCGCCAGCCTCAACGACGTCGAGCAGTCGTGGATGCTCCAGCCGGACGGCAGCTACGTCCGCGTCGCCGACGGTTTGCCGGGGTTCAACCTCCACCGCTACTTCATGACCAACCCGTCGCTCTCGGGCCGCGGCGCCGCCTTGCGCGACGCCGAGGTCGTGCCGCGGCTCGTCCTCGAACGGCGCAGGGGCTAGCGGCGACGCCGGCGGCGCGCTAAGCAGCGCTCCGTCAAGAGGAGCCGACACGTGGCCGCGATCGCGCCAGCGCCCGAGCCGACCCCGCGCCGTCGATTGAACGACGAGCCGCTCACCGCCATCATCGACATCGGATCCAATTCGATCCGTCTCGTGGTCTATCGCGGGCGCACCCGCACGCCGCCGATCCTGTTCAACGAAAAGGTGATGGCGGGCCTCGGCCGCGGCATCGCCGCGAACGGCCGGCTCAGCGACGAAGGCATCGCGACCGCCGAGACGGCGCTCAGGCGCTTTGCGCTGCTCTGCGACGACATGCGCGTCGACCGCATCCGCACCGTCGCCACCGCCGCCGTGCGCGAGGCGGGCAACGCCGGCGAGTTCGTCCGTCGCGTGCGCCAGAGCTGCGGCCTCGACGTCGAGGTGATCTCGGGCGAGGCCGAGGCGCGGTACGCGGCGCTCGGCGTGCTGTCGGGGATTCCGGGCGCCGACGGGGTGGTCGGCGATCTCGGCGGCGGCAGCCTCGAGCTGGTGCGCGTGGCCGACGGCCGCACCCACGAGCGCGTGTCGTTGCCGATCGGCTCGCTCAAGCTCGACGCGGTGCGCAAGAAGGGTTCGCGCGCGCTGTCGGTCTTCGTGCGCAAGGCGTTGGACGCGGTGCCCTGGGCGTCGCAGGGGCGCGATAAGCCCTTCTACATGGTCGGCGGCTCGTGGCGCGCGCTCGCCCAGCTCCACATGTTCCTGACCGAGCACCCGCTACCGGTCGTCCACCAGTATCGGATGACGCCGGACACGGCGGACCGCCTGGTCCGGACGATCGCGCAGACCCAGCCCAAGACGTTGCGGATCGTGCCGAACATCTCGACATCGCGCGTGCCGTCGCTGCCGGGCGCGGCGGTGCTCCTGCGCGCCGTCACCAAGAAGCTCGGCAGCAGCGTGCTCATTTCGTCGGCCTACGGGCTGCGCGAGGGCCTGCTGTTCGACAGCCTGCCGCCCGATGTTCAGAACCAGGATCCGCTCGTCGCCGCGGCGCGCGCGGAGGCCGAGCGGCAGGGACGCTTCCCGGAACACGGTGACATGCTCATGGCGTGGATGAACGGGCTGTTCGTCGAGCGCGACTCCGACGCCCGCCTCCGGCTCGTCGCCTGCCTGCTTTCCGACGTCGCCTGGCGGGCGCATCCCGATTTCCGCGCCGAACGCGCGGTGGACGTGGCGCTGCACGGCAACTGGACCGCGATCGACGCGGACGAGCGCGCCCGGCTCGCCGCGGCGCTCTTCGCCTGCTTCGGCGGCAGCGCCGAGCATCCGGTCATGGAGCTGCTGCACGGCCTCGCGCCGGCCGAGGCGCTGCGGCGGGCCTGGACGTGGGGGCTGGCGCTGCGCCTCGGCCAGCGCCTGACCGGCGGCACCGCGGTCGCGTTGACCGACTCGCGTCTCTACCGCAGCGACGGGCAGCTCGTGCTGACCCTGGCGCCGGACCATGCCGCCCTCTACGGCGACGCCGTCGTGCGCCGGCTGCGGGCGCTGGCTCAGGCCATGAGCCTGTCGCCGGTGTTCCGACCGGCCTGAGGGTGGTCAGGCCCCGGTCATCGCGAGCTTGCCGTCGCGCACGGTGAAGCCGAGCCGCCCTTCGATCAGCGCGAGCGCGTCCCGACCGAACACCTCGTAGCGCCAGCCGTCGAGGACGGGCAGGTTCTCGCGCACGCCGGCGGCGAGCGCCTCCAGATCGTCCGACCGCGCGATCAGCTTCGGCGCGACCTCGGCTTCCTTCGCCCGGATCTTGAGCAGCAGCTTCAGGAGATCGGCGATCAGGCTGCTGTCGGCGGTCAGGCCGGGCCGGCTGGGCTCCCGCGGGGGCATCTCGTCGGCGGGCAGCGGCTTGGCGTTCGCGAGCGCCTCCATCAGCCGCTCGCCGATGTTGTTGCCGGCCCAGGACGCCGAGAGACCGCGCACGCGGGACAGGTCCGACTGGTTGCGCGGCGGATGCGAGGCCATGTCGGCGAGCGTCTCGTCCTTGACGATCCGACCTCGCGGCACGTCCTTGTCCTGCGCCTCGCGCTCGCGCCACGCGGCCAGCGCCTTCAGCCGTCCGAGCACCTCGGGCTTTCGGTTGGGAAGGCGGAGCCGGGTCCACGCCCGCTCCGGATCGTTGGCATAGTTCGCCGGATCGCCGAGGCGGTGCATCTCCTCGTCAAGCCAGGCGCCGCGACCGGTCTTCCTCAATCGCTCGAGCATCCGCGGGAACAGCTCGGCGAGGTAGGTCACGTCGCAGATCGCGTAGTCGAGCTGGCGCTGGTCGAGCGGGCGCCGCGCCCAGTCGGTGAAGCGCGCGCCCTTGTCGAGCCGCGCCGGTGTGTAGGCGGCGACGAGATTGCCGTAGCTCACCTGCTCCCCGAGGCCGAGCGCCATCGCCGCCACCTGCGTGTCGAAGATGGGGTAGGGGGTCTTGCCGGTGAGGTTGTAGATGATCTCGAGATCCTGGCCGCCGGCGTGGAAGACCTTCAGGACCCCGTCCTCGACGAGGAGGTCGAGGAGCGGCGCGAGGTCGATGTCGGCCTTCGGGTCGATCGCGGCCGCCTCCTCCGGCGAGGCGACCTGCACGAGGCATAGATCGGGATAATAGGTGTTCTCGCGCATGAACTCGGTGTCGACCGTGACGAACGGCGCTTCGCGCAGGCGCGTGCAGAGCTCGGCGAGCTTCGCGGTGTCGGTGATCAGCGGGTGGACCTTCATGGCGGCGTCATAGACGGGGCGCTTCGCCTTGACAAACCGGGTGCGAAGCTGTGTTACCCGCGGCCGAAACGCGACCTCCGGGAAATCCATGCACGCTTACCGCACCCACACCTGCGCGCAGCTCCGCGCCGCCGACGTCGGCCAGACCGTCCGCCTCTCGGGCTGGGTCCACCGCAAGCGCGATCACGGCAACCTGCTGTTCCTCGACCTGCGCGACCACTACGGGATCACGCAGATCGTGACCGACGTGGACTCGCCGGCGTTCAAGCTCATCGAGGGGCTGCGCGCCGAAAGCGTCGTGACGGTCACCGGACAGGTCGTGGCGCGTTCGGCGTCGACGGTGAACCCGAACCTGCCGACCGGCGAGGTCGAGGTCCAGGCGCGCGAGGTCGCGGTCCAGTCGTCGGCATCCGAGCTGCCGCTGCCGGTCGCCGCCGAAGCGGACTACCCCGAGGAAATCCGGCTCCGCTACCGCTTCCTCGACCTGCGCCGCGACCGGCTGCATCGCAACATCATGCTGCGATCGAACGTGATCGCGTCGCTGCGCCGCCGGATGATCGACCAGGGCTTCACCGAGTTCCAGACGCCGATCCTCACCGCCTCCTCGCCGGAAGGCGCGCGCGACTATCTGGTGCCGAGCCGCGTCCATCCGGGCAAGTTCTACGCGCTCCCGCAGGCGCCGCAGATGTTCAAGCAGCTCCTGATGGTCGCTGGCTTCGATCGCTACTTCCAGATCGCGCCCTGCTTCCGCGACGAGGACGCGCGCGCCGACCGCTCGCCGGGCGAATTCTATCAGCTCGACTTCGAAATGAGCTTCGTCACCCAGGACGACGTGTTCGCGGCGATCGAGCCGGTGCTCGCGGGCGTGTTCGAAGAGTTCTCCGACCGGACCGTCACGAAGCCGCCGTTCCCGCGGATCCCGTACCGCGAGGCGATGCTGAAGTACGGGTCGGACAAGCCCGACCTGCGCAACCCGCTCGAGATCGTCGACGTCACCGAGCATTTCCGCGGCGGCGGCTTCGGCATCTTCGCGCGCATGATCGAAGGCGGCGCCGTGGTGCGCGCGATCCCGGCGCCCGGCGCGGGGACGCGCGCGCGCAGCTTCTTCGACGGGATGAACGACTGGGCGCGGGGCGAGGGCTACGCCGGCCTGGGCTACATCAACTTCAAGGGCGGCGAGCCGGGCGGCCCGATCGCCAAGAACCTGGGCGACGACCGGGTGCGGGCGATCGCGGAAGCGATGGGGCTGGGCCCCGACGACGGCGTGTTCTTCGCGGCCGGCAAGGCGTCGGAGGCCGCTAAGCTCGCCGGGCTGGCGCGCACCCGCGTCGGCGAGGAGTTGGCGCTGATCGAGCAGGGCGCGTTCCGCTTCTGCTGGATCGTCGACTTCCCGATGTACGAGCGCGACGAGGACAGCGGCGCGATCGAGTTCAGCCACAACCCCTTCTCGATGCCGCAGGGCGAGCTCGAGGCGCTCGAGACGAAGGATCCGCTCGAGATCCTCGCCTACCAGTACGACATCGTCTGCAACGGTGTTGAGCTGTCGTCGGGGGCGATCCGGAACCACAAGCCCGAGATCATGTACAAGGCGTTCGAGATCGCGGGCTACGGCCGGGAGCAGGTCGACCAGAACTTTTCGGGCATGATCAACGCCTTCAAGTTCGGGGCCCCGCCGCACGGCGGCTCGGCGCCGGGCGTCGACCGAATCGTCATGCTGCTCGCCGACGAGCCCAACATCCGCGAGGTCATCGTTTTCCCGATGAACCAGAAGGCGGAAGACCTGATGATGAACGCGCCGGCCCCGGCCACGGCGAAGCAGCTGCGCGAGCTCCACATCCGCGTGGTGGAGCCGGCAAAGAGCCAAGCATAAGCTTAACCTCGGCTGTCGTCGCGCTTCAGCCACGGTTCAACTGATCGCGCGCATCCTCCGGCCATGACAGGTTCGGAGGAGAACATCATGCGCACGCTCGTGAAGGCGCTCCTGCTGGGCGCGATGGCCGCGTCGGCCGTGCCGGCGCTCGCCCAGGACGACACCGCGCGCCGCATCGGCGAACAGCTCAGGGGCGGGATCACCGACGACGACCGCGACGAGCGGCGTCGCGAACGGTGGGAGCGGCGGGACGAGCGCCGCGACGATCGGACGGAGCGCCGGGAGGATCGTGCCGAACGCCGCGAAGAACGGCGGGAGGATTGGGAGCGCGAACAGCGTCGACGCTGGGAGCAGGCGGAACGGCGCCGCTGGGAAGCGGAGCGCCGCTACGATCGCCGCTATGACTACGGCCGCTACGATCCCTGGGGCTACCGCTACGGCGGCACGCCGTGGGACCGTTCGTGGACGCCCTACGGCTTCGGCTACGACGACCCGTTCACGCGCGACTGGGTCTTGCGGAACTTCGCCGACCGCAACCGCAACGGCCGCGTGACCGACAAGGAGTGGCGGCGCGCGCAGGAGGCTTTCTATCGCTTGGCGGACCGCGATCGGGACGGGCGCATCAGCCGCGGCGAGTACGACTGGGCGTTGCGCACGCTGCGCTACAACTACGGCTACCGCCGGTAGTCGGGATAACAGATCGCCACGACTTCGAGCTCGTGCGCTCCGCCGGGTAGCTGGACGGTACGGACGTCGCCGACGCGCGCGCCGTGAAGGGCTCGGGCGATCGGCGACTTCCAGCTGATCAGCCCGGCCGTCGCATCGGCCTCGTCCTGGCCGACGATGGTCACGCGGCGCTCGCGATCCTGCTCGTCGATGTAGGTGACGGTGGCGCCGAAGAAGACGCGCGCCTTGTCCGGCTGCATCGTCGGGTCGACGACCTGGGCGTCCTTCATCCGGGCCGACAGGCGGTTGAGCGCCTTGTCGATCTCGCGCAGCCGCTTGCGGCCGTAGATGTAATCGCCGTTCTCCGAGCGGTCGCCGTTGCCGGCCGCCCAGGAGATCGTCTCGACGACGGCCGGGCGTTCGACCTCGAACAGCCGCCGGTGCTCCTCGCGGAGCTTCGCGTAGCCGGCGGGCGTGATGTAGTTCGGGCTGCCGCTCACCCCGGCTGGCGCTTGCCGAGATAGGCCGACAGGCGGTTTTTCGCGGGTTTGCGCGCCTGGTCGGGGTGGAGCATGTCGTAGACCACGGCGTTCTCGAGAACCCGCCACACATAGGTGCGCGTCTCGGTGAACGGGATCGCCTCGATCCAGTCGACGACGTCCACCGACGGATCGCGCGGGTCGCCGTTCTGGCGGATCCAGCGGTTCACGTTCCCGGGCCCCGCGTTGTACGACGCCACCGCGAGAACATGGTTGCCGCCCCAACGGTCGAGCAGCGTGCGGAAGTAGGTGGAGCCGAGCAGGATGTTGTACCGCTCGTCCTCGGTGAGCCGGTCGAAGTCGTAGCCGACGCCGACGCGCGCCGCGGTCTCGCGCGCGGTGCCCGGCATGAGTTGCATCAGGCCGCGGGCGTTCGCCGAACTCACGGCGGCCCGGTCGAACCGGCTTTCCTGGCGCGTGATCGCGTGGATCATCGTCCAGTCGCTCGCCATCTCGGGACCGAGCGGCAGCTTCGGATAGGCGGCGTTAAGCAGCGCCAGCTGCCCTTCGTTGCGCGCCTCGCGACCGACCAGCACGCCGATGTCCGGTCGGCGCAGCACCGGCGCCAGTTCGGCGACGAGGGTCTGTTTCTCGAGCGTGTCGGCGTCTTCAACCAGTTTGCGCAGGAAAAGGGACTGTCGCGCGCGGTCGCCTTGCTCGCCGAGCATCTTGGCGACCCGCACCAGCTCGTTGTTGACGAACTGCTGGCGCGCGGCCGGGGCGACGGCGACCTGCGCGGGCTGCGGCAGCTCGATCGGGCGGCCCAGCCGTTCGAGCGCGAGCTGCCCGAAGAAATAGTCGGGGTGCGTCGCGGCGCTTTCGTAGAAGCGTTGCGCGCGCGGACGGTCGCCGGCCGCCTCGGCGGCGCGGGCCGCCCAATAGTCGCCGCGCGCCTGGGTGAGCGGCGAGCGGGCCGCGTTGCGATAGTTCTGGAAGTGATCCGCGGCCGCGGCGGCCCGGCCGAGCTGCTTGAGCGCCGTCCACCCGGCGAAGAACTCGAGGCTTGTGAACTCGTCGCGCTGACCGTCGTCCCAGGAGGTGAGGGGGCGGCCGAGCGGGAAGGCGGCGTGATTGGCGGCGATGCGGTAGGCGACCTCGTACTGGCCGTCGCGCGCCGCGCCGCGCGCCAGCTCGAGCCGCGCGGCGAGCCACTTCTCGGCGTCGAGCGGCGCGCCCGGCGAGACCTGGACGGATGCCATGAGCTGCCGCGCGCCCGCGGTGTCGTTGATCCGGCGCATCCGGGCGACGCGGTCCATGACCAAACCGGGGTCGTTTCGCAGGTGCGCGGGGACCGCGGCGAGCCGCGCCGCGGCATCGGGCGCGTCCTTGATGAGCGCGATGCGCGCCTCCGCCCAGGCGCGGCGGTCGCTCGGAAGCGAGGCCAGATGGCGCTCGGCGGCCGACGCGAAGTTGGACCAGAGCAGACGATCGACGCGGGCGACGTGATCCACCGGGCCGAGAAGGCCACCGAAGCGGCGCAGCACCTCGGCCTCCTGCGCGGCGTTGAGCCCGTCGGACGCCCAGGCCTGACGGACGAGCGGCTGCGCCTCCGCCGCGCGCCCGAGCGCCAGGTACGCCTCCGCGAGCCGGAACTTCGCGGCCGAGGAGATCGGCGGAAAGGCGGAAAAATAGGCGATGCGATCGGCCGGCGCGGTCGTCGCCAGGATCAGTCGCTCGGCGCGCTGGCGCAGCGTCCGCTCGGCCGGCCAGCCGGGGTGCCGGCGCAGGAAGGCGTGGATCTCCTCGAACGTCGCCGGCCCGTCGCGGCGGAGCCGGTCCCATTGATCGACCGACTGGCGCAGCGGATCGGCGACCGGTGCCGGGGTCAGCGTCGGAACGGCGGTGAGGGCCAGCCGTTGCGGTGCCGCGGCAGCCGCCGTCGGCTCGGTCGGCGCCGGCTTGTCGAAGCTCGGTTGCGCCGCCACGGCGACGGCAATCAATGCGATCGTCGATCCCGACCACAGCAGCGCTCTGGACATGCCCAACCTCACCCTCATAAGAACCCCGCGAAGATACGCCCGCGTCGCTGTCCGATCACTTAACCTTTCTTGATGCGGCGGGTGAAGGATGAACATGATGTTCAAGGGCTCGATTCCCGCTCTGGTGACGCCTTTTCGCGACGGGCGTGTCGACGAGGACGCATTCGCGGCCTTCGTCGAATGGCAGATCGCCGAGGGAAGTCACGGCCTCGTGCCCTGCGGGACGACCGGCGAGTCCGCGACGCTGACCCGCGAGGAGCATCACCGCGTGGTGGCGCTGTGCGTCGAAGTGGCGCGCGGGCGCGTGCCGGTGATCGCCGGCTGCGGATCGAACGACACGGCGACCGCGATCGAGCACCTGCGGAACGCCGCCAGGGTGGGTGCTGACGCGGCGCTCGTGGTGACGCCCTATTACAACCGCCCGAGCCAGGAGGGGCTTTACCGCCACTACGCGGCGCTGGCGGAGGCGACCGAGGTGCCGATCATCCTCTACAATGTGCCGGCCCGGACCAGCGTCGACCTCGCCGTCGAGACGATGGGGCGTCTCGCGAAGCTCAAGAACATCGTCGGCGTCAAGGACGCCAGCGGAAACGTCGCGCGGGTATCGGCGCAGCGGGCGGCGTGCGGCGCCGACTTCCAGCAGATCAGCGGCAACGACGACATGGCGCTCGGCTTCATGGCGCACGGCGGCATCGGCTGCATCTCGGTGACCGCGAACGTGGCGCCGCGGCTTTCCGCCCGCTTCCAGGACGCCTGCCTCGCCGGCGACTATGGCCAGGCGCGGGCGCTCCAGGATCTCCTCTATCCGCTGCACGCGGCGCTGTTCAGCGACGCGAGCCCGGCCCCGACGAAATACGCGCTGGGACGGCTCCGCCGGATGAGCGAAGAAGTGCGCCTGCCGCTGGTCGCGGCGTCGGCCGCAAGCCGGCAGGCCGTCGACGCGGCGCTCGCGCACGCGGGGGTGGGCTGATGGCGCGGCCGCAGCGGGCGACCGCGGGCCTCAAGGTCAAGACCGTCGCCGAGAACCGCCGGGCGCGGTACGAGTATACGATCGACGAGGTGTTCGAGGCGGGCATCGCCCTCACCGGCACCGAGGTGAAAAGCCTGCGCTTCGGCGAAGGCTCGATCGCGGAATCCTACGCCGAGGTGCGCGACGACCAGATCTGGCTGGTCAACGCCAACATTCCCGAATTCAGCCACGGCAACCGCTTCAACCACGAGCCGAAGCGGCCACGGAAGCTGCTGATGCACGGGCGCGAGATCGGTCGTCTGCACGGTGCGGTGACGCGGCAGGGCATGACGCTCATCCCGCTGTCGATCTACTTCAACGAGCGGGGACGCGCCAAGGTCGAGCTCGCGCTCGCCAAAGGCAAGAAGCTCCACGACAAGCGCGAGGCCGAGAAGGCCAAAGACTGGAAGCGCGAGCAGGCTCGCCTGCTTCGCGAGCGCGGCTGACGCCCGGCTCCGGCAAACGGCCGAGACGTTTCCGAGGCGCGTTCGAGCGCACCACAATTTCGACATCGGCACCCTATAATCACTTTGGCCCGCGAGCCGGAGAGTCCGCTTGATCGATTGGTTGAGAACGAAGGTGCCTTCGAAGGAGGCGTTGCTGGCGAACCGCTGGCTGCGTCCGTTCGCCGAGCATCTTTCGGACCCCAACATCTGGCATTTCAACCGACGGTCGATCGCGCGCGGCGTCGCGCTCGGGCTCTTTTTCGGAATCGTGATCCCCTTCGCGCAGACCCCGGTCGCCGCGCTGTTCGCGGTGTCGGCGCGCGCCAACGTGGCGGTCGCCGCCTTCTGCACCTTCATCACCAACCCGTTCACGACGCCGCTCATCTATCTCGGCGCCTACGAGGCGGGGAGCTGGATCCTCCAGATCAAGCAGAAGGCGCCGCTCCTGACCGGTGGCTCGGCGACCGAGGTCTTCAACAACCTGCTGGCCACCCTGATGGACGCGCCGTTGCCGACGGCCATCGGGCTCCTGCTGTTCTCGAGCGTCGCGTCGGGGGCGGGCTATTGGATGATCAACCTTCTGTGGCGCGCCCGCGTCCGCGCGCGCTGGGCGCGCCGTCGGCGCGTGACGGTCCATGGCTGACGGCTTCAAGGACAAGCTCGTCCGAACGAAGCAGGCCTGGGCCGAGGCCGGGCGTCTGCTGACCGGGACGGTGGCCGATCCGAGCGTCGACCGCCTGCCGCCGGGGCAGCGGCTGGTCGAGAACTGGCCGGTTCTGGATCTCGGGATTCAACCCGACGTGCCGACCGCGGACTGGCGACTGACGGTCGACGGGACGGTCGAGAACCCGGTCGCGTGGGATTGGGCGACCTTCCTGGCGCAGCCGCAGGTGGAGGACGTTTCGGACATCCACTGCGTGACGCAGTGGTCGCGTTACGACAATCGCTGGCAGGGCGTGTCGACGCATCACCTGCTCGAGGTCGTCCGGCCGCGGCCCGAAACGGCGCACGTCGTCCTGCACGCCTACGACGGCTACACCACAAACGTCACGCTCGACGCATTCGCGGGCGACGACTGTCTCGTCGCGCACAGCCACGAGGGCCGGCCGCTCACCCGGGAGCACGGCGGTCCCGCGCGGCTCGTCATCCCGCGCTACTATTTCTGGAAGTCGGCGAAATGGGTGAGGCGCATCGAGTTCGCCGCCGCCGACCGTCCCGGCTTCTGGGAGGTGCGGGGGTACCACAACGTCGGCGATCCTTGGACCGAGCAGCGCTATTCTTGACGCCGCTTGCGGGAACGCCGTCCCGTGCGGCCTGGACCCTTGAACCCGCGACGCGCCGCGCTAGGGTGCGACCCGCAACGAACATATGAACCTCGGGGAAAAATCCTGATGAAGCGTATCTTTCTGCTCTCGGCGGCGACGCTGAGCCTTGCCGCCTGCGCTACGACGGAGACGGCGCAGGCGCCCGCCGCCGCGCCCGCTCAGGCGACGGTCGCGCCGCCCGCGCCGAAGCCCGAGATCGGCAGCTTCGGTTTCGACAAGACCGGCATGGACACCTCGGTGGAGCCGGGTGACGACTGGATCACCTACACCGCCGGCAATTTCCTGCGGAACCTCGAGATCCCCGCCGACCGCGCCTCGTACGGCATGTTCACCAAGCTCGACGACCTGTCGCGCGAGCGCACGCGCGAGATCATCGAAGCGGCCGCCGCGTCGCAGGGCGCGCCGGGCTCGGAGGCACAGAAGGTCGGGGATTATTTCGCCAGCTTCATGGACGAAGCGGCGATCGAGGCGAAGGGCGCCGCGCCGCTCCAGGCCGACCTCGCGCCCTTCGTGAACGCAAAGGACCGTCGCGAACTCGCGCGCGCGCTGGGTGACTCGCTCGACGGCTTCGGCCCGGGGCTCTTCCCCTATTACATCAACCAGGATGCGAAGGCGCCGGAATCCTACGTCCCGGTCTTTTTCCAGGACGGGCTCGGGATGCCCGACCGCGACTACTACCTCGTCGACAACCCGAAGTTCGCCGAAACGCGGAAGAAGTACGTCGAGCATATCGCGAAGATGCTGACGCTGGCCGGCGTCCCGGCGGACCGTGCCGCCGCGAAGGCGAAGAACGTCTACGAGTTCGAGCGTCAGCTCGCCCGCGTGCACTGGACGCGGGTCGAGAGCCGCGACGAGGACAAGACCTACAACAAGTGGACCCGGGCCGACTTCGCGCGCAAGGCGCCCGGCTTCGACTGGGCGGCCTACCTCGATGCCGCCGGGCTCGGCGACCAGGCGGCGTTCATCGTCAGCCAGCCGAGCGCGTTCGCCGGCATGGCGCGCGTGTTCGCGGGGACGCCGCTGACGACGCTCAAGGACTGGGCGATCCTGCACACGGCCAAGGACGCAGCGCCATTGCTCCCGAAGGCGTTCGTCGACGAGAATTTCGCCTTCAACGGCACCGTGCTGTCGGGGACCCCGCAGATCCAGGAGCGCTGGAAGCGGGGCGTCAACGCGGTGAACGGCGCGATGGGCGAAGCCGTCGGCCAGCTTTACGTCTCGAAGTACTTCCCGCCGGAGGCGAAGCGCAAGGCCGACGAGCTGGTGCGCAACGTCGTGGCGGCGATGGACACGCGGCTCGCCAACCTCGAATGGATGGCGCCCGAGACCAAAGTGAAGGCGCGCCAGAAGCTCGCGGGCTTCACCGCCAAGATCGGCTATCCGGACAAGTGGCGCGACTACGGCGCGCTCGAGGTGGTGCGCGGGGACGCCTACGGCAACGCCGAGCGCGCCAACGCCTTCGAGTACAAGCGCAACCTCGACAAGCTCGGAAAGCCGGTCGACCGCAGCGAGTGGTTCATGACCCCGATGACGGTCAACGCCTACGCCAATCCGCCGATGAACGAGATCGTGTTCCCGGCGGCGATCCTGCAGCCGCCGTTCTTCGATCCGAACGCCGACCCGGCGGTGAACTACGGCGGCATCGGCGCGGTGATCGGTCACGAGATCAGCCACCACTTCGACGATCAGGGCAGCCGCTACGACCCGCAGGGGCGCCTGTCGGACTGGTGGACGCCGCAGGACGTCGAGCGTTTCAAGGCGCTGACCGGCAAGCTCGTCGAACAGTACAACGCCTACGAGCCGATCCCCGGCGCCAACATCAACGGCGCTCTGTCGCTCGGCGAGAACATCGCCGACCTCGCCGGAACGCGGGTGGCCTACGACGCCTACAAGCTGTCGCTCGGCGGGCAGCCCGCGCCGGTGATCGACGGGACGACCGGCGACCAGCGCTTCTTCCTCGGCTGGGCGCAGGTGTGGCGGACGAAATATCGCGACGCGGCGCTGCGGCAGCAGCTCGTGACCGGTCCGCATTCGCCGGGGCACTTCCGCATGAACGTCGTGCGCAACCACGAGGGTTGGTACGACGCGTTCGGCGTCAAGCCCGACGACAAGCTCTACCTGTCGCCCGAGGCGCGGGTGAAGATCTGGTGATCGGTCCGGTCTGATCAAGGAGGGCCGGCGGCGCGATCCGCCGGCCCTTTCGTTTGACGCCCGCGCGTTCCGAGCTTACCTGTTCGCCGGCTCGGGGAGTAGCGCAGCCTGGTAGCGCATCTGCTTTGGGAGCAGAGGGTCGCAGGTTCGAATCCTGTCTCCCCGACCATCTCGCCGCCGGGACCGTCGGTCGTCGCGACGCAGCGGCCCGATCCGCTCAGTAGATCGAATAGCCGCCGTCGATGACGATGGTGTCGGCCGTGTGGAATCTCGCGGCGTCGGAGGCGAGATAGACGGCGACGCCGCCGAAGTCTTCGGGCTCGCCCCAGCGCCGCATCGGGACGCGGCCGATCGCTTTTTCGTTGAACGTGTCCCAGTTCTGGAGCGGCGCCGTCATGTCCGATCGGATCCAGCCGGGCAGGATCGCGTTCGCACGGACGCCGTAGCGGGCATACTCGACGGCGACACCGCGGATCAGCGGCAGGATCGCGCCTTTGCTGGCGGCATAGGCTTCGTTGCGCGGCGCGCCGTGGATCGCCGAGACCGAGGAGGTGACGACGAGCGAGCCGCCGGGGTCGCCGGCCTTCGCGCGCTCGGCCATGTGGCGGCAGGCTTCGCGCAAGGTCCAAAACACCCCGTCGAGGTTGACCGCGAGCACCTTGCGCCAGAGCTCGGTGGTCATACTGTCGAAGGCGGCGGCCGCGTTGCCGACGCCGGCGTTGGCGGCGACGAAGTCGAGCCGGCCCATGGTCGCGATCGCATCGGCGATGCCGGACACGACGGCGGCCTCGTCGGCGACGTCGACCCGCTGCACGTGCACGCGGCGGCCGTGCGCGGCGAGCTGCGCCTCGGCCTTCGCGTTCTTCTCTGGGTTGTTGCCCCAGATCACCACGTCGGCGCCTGCCTGGGCCAGGGCGTCGGCCATGCCCAAACCGATGCCGCCGTTGCCGCCCGTGACCAGGGCGACCTTTCCCGTCAGATCGAACGGCTTGTACGCCATCTGCTCCTCCCTCGCTGCCGCACGACCTTAGCCCCTGGCCGCGGAGCCGCCACTAGCAGGGTGGAGAGCCGGGCGTTCGGATCCCGGAGGCCGTCCGGTCGGCGAAGGCCGGCGCGAGCATGCTCGCGCCGGCCTCTGCATCGGCGAACGACGCTTCGGCCGAATAGGCGGACGCCTAGAAGGCCGCGGTCAGGGACACGACGACGGCGCTGTCGACGATATCTCGGTCGAAGGCGGCCGCGGCGGCGGCGCGGCTGCCGATGTCGGTGTCGACATAGGCTACGCCGAAGGTGAGCGCGCCATAGGTGACGTCGGCGCCCACGAGCCAGTCGAGGTAGTCGCCGGCCGGCGTGAGCGTCGAGTCTCCGGTCGAGTAGCCGAGGTGCGCTTTCAGCGTTACCGGCGCTTCGCCCAGCGACGTCGCCAGGTCCGTGTAAAGATAGATGTTGTCCTCGTCGCCGATTGCGTCCTGCTTCGGCGCGTAGGCGACGCCGAACTTGGCCGACGCCGGACCGAAGCTCGTGCTGATCGATGCGTAGGGCTCCGCGTAGTCGGTGCCGTCGGTGCCGGGATAGAGGTACCAGAGGAGTCCGACGTCGAGGGTCGCGGCGCCGAGCTCCGCCTTGTAACCGCCGAAGACATCGACCTCGGTGTTCGACCCGCCGAACGAGCCGAAGCCGGCGAGGCTCGATCCCCAGGTGCCGACGTAGAAGCCGGACTCGTGCGACGCGGTGAGCCCGGCCTGCACGGCGGCGTCTTCGTCCGACAGCGAGATACCGCGGAAGCGGTACTGCGACACGAGCGCCGCTGAGCCCGAGACGGTGATCGGTTCCGCCGGCGCGTCCTGGGCGATCGCCGGCGCGCTCGCCGCGGCCAGCGCGGCGGCCGAAAGCTTCACGAATATGTTCATAGGTACCCCGCCTTCCAATCGTTCATGGTCGGCTCGCTCGGGGTGGGCGCTCTATATTTTCTGCGGCGCCCTGCTCGTCAACATGACAGCTTTGCTGCGACGCACAATAGAAAAATGCTGTCGGCGGACGACCGTCCTCTACTCTGTGTTGCGGCGCCGCATCACTAGCCTGCGCAGGGCCCGGGTGCTCGCGCCGCGCCGGGGCACGAGGTGACGCCGCTTCGCGAGCTCGCGACGGACATGTCGGCATTCGTGGACTCGCCCGGCTTCGGCCGCTAAGAAACAAGGGCTTAGCTTTCTAGGGGCGGTACGATGTCGGCGCTCGGACTTTCGGACTTCTTGAGCCGGATTTCGGCGGGTCGCGATGGCGTCCCGATCAGCATCGACGAGGCGCAGGAGGTCTCGGGGCTGAACCGGGCCGCGGTCCTCGATCGGTTCCGCAAGCTGCAGTCGGAAGGGGAGGGCTACCTCAGGCTCGGCCGACACGGCCACCCGACGCGCTTCTACTTCCGCTCGCCTTCGGGCACCAGCCCCGGATCCGCGGTCCGCGACGTACCGTCGTCGCTCGAGGCCACGCCGTCGTTGTCGTCGATCTTGAAGGCGGTTCCGGAGTCCACGGCGGTCGCGAGGGACTCGGACGTCGGCGCCACGTCGCTCGTTGAGCATCACTACCAGCTCCGCGGCGACCTCCGCCTGTCGTTCAGGCTCCCGTCGGACCTGACCGAACGGGAGGCCGGCCGCCTCGCGCGCTTCATCGAGACCCTTCCTTTATAAAAATGTAAAATAGGGCTTGAACCGATCCGGGGAGGGCGCTATCTGCCCCCTCGCGCTTGACCGAGCGATCGATGCATCGCCCGGTCGGAGAAGAGCTGAAAAAAAGTGGCTTGACGGCCTCCAGCTCGACACCATATAAAGCGTGTCCGGTCGCGCTTCGGCGCCTCGACCGGAAAATCTTTGAAATCCAAGACGCGGTTTCCGCTTCAGGCGGGGATGGTCGTCTTCGCTCTTTCTCATTGTAGGTTGAATGAAGGGACATGTGGGCGGCGGTACCGCGTCTGCGGCGACAAGGGTCGCGGGTGCGTTATTTAAGCTGCTTATATGTCTCGACGTACCACAACTTCA
>Ga0164290_1001071_pt1 | contig 55320 bp, 42 predicted proteins | sample Micstemetagenome_FD_108782 | JGI IMG/M metagenome (GOLD analysis project Ga0164290, IMG submission 108782) | Contaminated culture microbial community from soil near Moab, Utah, USA - Microcoleus steenstrupii SON62 (Illumina Assembly) | ecosystem: Environmental > Terrestrial > Soil > Soil crust...
AGGTCAAAAATATAAGTCAGCGACGGAGCGGCCTCGATAATGCTCTGGGTGAAACGTTGCTGCTGTTTCAGTTGGGTGATGTCGGTGGCCACACCAAGGATTTGTGTCGGGTGGCCTTCTTCAGCGCGGCGAAACACACGGCCGCGGTCAAAGAGCCAGATCAGATGCCCTTGTTTATGGCGCATGCGGTACTCGACACCGAATATTTCGTCGTTGCGGTCTTGAAGTAGTTGTCCGAGGTGCGCCTGGGTGGCCGACATATCGTCGGGGAAAATGGAATCGGGAAGGAAGCTCGCGCCCATGGCCTTTACCTCTTCGGAACTGTATCCCAGTATCTCAAGCACCTGGGGGCTGGCAAACACGTTGCCGTCCTGCACCAGATCGTAGATATACGTAAGTGTGGGCGCAGCTTCGAGGATGCTCGAGGTAAGGCGTTGCTGTTCGCGGAGGCGTTCCTCGGCGCGTCGTTTCTCCGTAATGTCGGTAAACAGGATTGCGACCAGGTTTTGTCCGGATTCTCCTGTAGGAAATGCAAATACATCGAACCAGCGGCCCATCACTTCCGAACCATCCACGAAGCGGATAGGTACACCGCTGCGCGCCACAGAGCCGTAATAGCGGGGCCAGGCGTCTTCGATATCGGGTACCAGTTCCCGCATGGTCTTTCCGATGGCATCATTGAGCCCCGACTGTTCCGTAAAGCGGCTGTTGTACTCGAGGAAGCGGTAGTCAAAGGGCGTCTGCTCATCGTCAAAAAGTACCTCCACGATGCAGAAGCCCTGGTCCATATTTTCAAAAAGGCTTCGGTATTTCTCTTCGCTGCGGCGCAAGGCATCCACCGCGTTCTTCTCGTCGGTAATGTCCATGTTGATACCGGTGACGCGGGCTATGGAACCATCGGGGTGGTACACTATGCGCGAGCGGCTCTGAATCCAGCGGATGGCGCCGTCAGTGCGCCGGATGCGAAAGCTATAACCGGAAGGTTGTTCGTCGAGCTGCCGGCCGGCAGCGCGCAGCTTTTCCAGGTCTTCGGGTACAATAAATGCCATGAAGTCTTCCACCTGGCCACTGAAGGTTCCTTTTTCAAGGCCGTAAAGTCGTTCCTGCGAGGGGTTCCAGTAGAGCTTTTGCGAGTCGAGATTCCAGTGCCAGGTTCCGATGTTCGCCGCACTCATGCTTAGCTCCAGCTGGTTCTTGATGCTTTGCAGTTCTGCTTCTCCGGCACGCAGCTTTTCTTCCACGGCTTTGCTTTCCGTGATATCTTGTACGGTGCCGCTGAAGCGATATGGTTTTTGCTCCTCATCGAAATAGGTGCGTCCGATGGCCCGTACATGCGCCAGGCTGCCGTCGGCGGGGTTCACTACCCGGTATTCGGTGTTATAGTGTCCGCCACTGCTATGGTCAAGCGCGTTTTCGATCTTTTTAATGACGCGCGGCCGGTCTTCGGGATGAATGTTGCTCAGTGCCAGAACAAGGTCTACTTCTTCGTCCGGCGGAAGGCTGAACAACTCCTTGGTTTTTCGGTTGCACTTCAGCGTGTTCGATTGCGGATCGACGTTCCAGTAGCCGATATCGGCCGCTTCGAGCGCAACGCGCATTTCGTCTTCTGCCAGGGTCAGCTTTTGTTGTGCCAAAACCTGCTGGGTAACGTCGGTGGCCATTGCCATGACGCCGCCGATACTTCCGTCGGGCTCACGCCAGGGATTGTAGTGCAGGTTCCAGTAGTATTGTTCTTTACTGCCGTCGGTCCGTTCGAACCAGGAAGGAACGTGTTGGGCGGAGTAGGATTCCCCACTGGTATACACATTCCGGAGCAGGTCGATAAACCCTTGTTCTTTCAGTTCGGGAAGGACCTCGGCCAGGGGTTTGCCGATGATGCTACGATCGGCCTTCCAGAAGTCGAGCAGGGGCTGGTTGGCTTCCACGATAATCAGTTCCGGTCCACGGTATAATACAGCCGGGTCACTAAACTGCTGCATCAGGTTTCGGAAACGGGTGACACCGCGGGTTGTTTCCGTGCACACGACCAGCACCCCTTCTATGCTGCCTGTATCGCCAAAAACAGGACTGTAACTGAAAGTCCAGTAAACCGTTTGCAGTCGCCCGTCGCGGTAGAAGGGCGCTTCCATGTCTTCAAAACTGCAGGTTTCTCCATGCTGGCGGACTTTCTCCAGCAGCGGTTCAATCACCGGCCATACCTCGGGCCAGGCTTTATGTGCAGGTTTGCCGAGGATGTGCGGGTGCTTTCCTTCTGTGCCCAGAACGGCGCGGTAGGCATCGTTGTACAAACAGGTGAGTTCTTCGCCCCAGAGCAGCAGCATCGGGAAACCCGACTGTAGCAGGGCATTCAGCGTATAGCGAAGACAGGGAGGCCATTGAGTAGGTGCGTCCAGGGGCGTCGTTTCCCAGGGAAAGGAACGGATGCGCTGGCCCATTTCGCCGCCTGCATGCAGGTAGGTGCGGGCAGAGGTTTCGGCAGGTAGTAAGGGTGATTCCATGTTCTGCGATGTTAAAAGCGGTAAGGGCTTTGCTTCTAAGGTAAGTCATGTGCTCCGAAAACCGGTAAGTATCGCAAAGAAGCGTATCGGGACCTCACAGTGCTTCACCCTGTTCTGGTAAGCCGCCCCGCTGCCGCGTGCCCCACCGTTGCGTCGCCGCGTGAACACCAAATCCCGTAGCTTGCCCCCGCTATGCTCCCCATCCGTGACCTGCAGGAACAACTGCTGCACCGCGAAGCGCCCTTAGTGCCCGATGCTGATCCTGGTAGCCAGCAGCGGCTCATCGTGCTGCGGCATTACCGTTTTCACAAGAAGCTCAGCATTGAGCTGTATACCGCCCCACTGAGCAAGGAGGGGAAATGGAAAAACCCGCTGACGGCCATCGATCCGCTGGAGGCCGTGCTGCAGGCCACTGATCCGGAGGAGTTGCGCTTCTACGCCGCTGTCAGCCGTTTTCAGAACAACCCCACCGCATTGCCGGGACCAGCCGACCTCGAAGCCCTGCAGGTGGCCTGGCATCACCCGCCGGGATGGGTTGTTTGCCGGCACGACCCGGAGTTTTCCGAGAAAGTGGTGGCCGGCTCACTGCAGCGCATCCAACGGGGCGCTACCCTGCACGACCTGACTTTACTGGTCGAACAATCCGAAGGCGTTTTTTCTGTTCGTCCGCAACTGACCATCGGTGCTGCCATCCTTTCGTGGGCGGCGGTTTCGATGCAGTATGGTTACTTCCTGCAGGCGGGGAGCGATTTTCACCTCCCCGCTAGCTACCATCTCCTGAAGGCGCTTCGTTTTTTTGCGCAATACCCGGCGGGTATGCGCCTGCGCCCGGCTGATTTCGCATCCTTTCAGCAGGAAGTGCTGACCGTGCTGGAGGAACATCTGTCGGTGGTGTATACCTATGCACAACGCATCGCACCTGAGGCCGCGCTGCAACTGGGACTGTATACGCCTCCCGAAAGACTACTCTACCTGTCGGACCTCGGTCCTTATGTGTGCCTGACGCCGGTGATGAAGTATGGCGCTGCCGAAGTGCCCGTACGTTCAAGGCGTGCGGTGTATGCGCGGGATGCGAAAGGCGGGATGTATCAACTGCAGCGCGATGCGCACGAAGAAAGCAACTTCATCGCCTTGCTGCTCCGGCAACATCCGCATTTCCCCGGGCAGCTCGAAGGAGAACTTCCGTATTTCTACCTGCACCGCAAGCGCTTTCTCGAAGGAGATTGGTTTCCGGAAGCTTTTGCGCAATGGCAGGCCGAAGGCATCGCCGTGCTGGGCTTCAGCGAACTGAAAGGCAATAAACTCGATCCGCACCGCGCAGCCATCACGGTGCATGTGCGCAGCGGCATCAATTGGTTCAATGCGGAGGTCGGTGTGCGTTTTGGAAAGAAGAAAGCTTCGCTCACGCAAGTGGAGCGGGCCTTGCGCAACCGCAGCCGTTATGTGGCCCTCGGTGATGGTACCTTCGGTGTATTGCCCGAAGAATGGATCAAACGACTGGAAGAATGGTTCCATGCCGCCGAACTGACGGGCGATGAATTGCGGGTTCCGAAGACCGGTTTTAAAACGCTGAAGCAGTTGTTTGCCGAAGAGGACATGGGATAGGAAGTGCGCCGGGAATTGTATTTCTACGAGTCGACGCTATTGCGCTCGGGATCTGTTCCGCCTGCACCTGCCGTGGAAGAATTGCGGGCGGAACTGCGGCCTTACCAGCAACGCGGTGTCGACTGGCTGCATTTTCTCGACAGTCAGAATTTTGGAGGATGCCTGGCGGATGATATGGGGCTGGGCAAAACCCTGCAGGCCATTGCACTCTTGCTGTTGCAGCGGCAGCGCGGGGAGCAACTGCCGAGCCTGGTAGTGGTGCCCACCTCCTTATTGTTCAACTGGCAGCAGGAGCTGGCGCGTTTTGCGCCCTCCCTCCGCTATGGTGTTTTGCATGGAGCGGGCCGTACAATAGTGCTCCGCCATACCAGCTCTTTCGATGTGGTGCTCACTACCTACGGTATGCTGCTTACGGAAAGCTATTGGCTGCAGCAGCAATCCTTCAACCTGCTGCTGCTCGACGAATCGCAGGCCATCAAGAACCCGGGATCCCTGCGCTACGGTGCCGCGCGGCGTGTTAAAGCCCGCAACCGCTTTACGCTCACCGGCACACCGGTAGAGAACAATACGCTCGACCTGTATGCACAGCTTTCTTTTGCCTGCCCGGGACTGCTGGGTTCGCCGCGCGCCTTCAAGGCACTTTTCTCAGTGCCGATCGACCAGTTCAAGGAAAGCCGCCGGGCCGCAGAACTACAACAGCGGGTGGCGCCCTTTGTATTGCGCCGCACCAAAGCCGAAGTGGCACCGGAACTGCCAGAGAAGACGGAGATCGTGCTGCATTGTCCCATGGGTGAAGCCCAGCGCCGGCAATACGATGCCACGGCAGCCGAATTCAAGGCCTGGCTGGCAGGTGTTCCGGAGGAGGAACTGTCGAACAGACCGATGCATGTGTTGCGTGGCCTCACGAAGTTGCGCCTGATCTGCAACTCGCCCCTGCTGTCGGGCGACGAAGGTGTGGAAGGAGATGCGTCATCCAAGATCGAACAATTACTGGAGGGCATCGCCAACAATGCGCCCGGACACAAGATCCTGGTGTTTTCGCAGTTTGTGTCGATGCTCACGTTGATCCGGAGGGAACTGGATGCAAGAGGAATTGCTTACTCCTGGCTCACCGGCGGCTCCCGCGACCGCGAAGCAGCCGTGCGCCGCTTTCGCGAAGAAGACGAAGTGCGGGTATTTCTGATTTCCCTGAAGGCCGGCGGCACCGGGCTCAACCTGGTTGAGGCCGATTATGTCTACCTCGTCGATCCCTGGTGGAACCCCGCTGTGGAGCAACAGGCCATCGACCGCGCACACCGTATTGGGCAAACGAAAAAGGTGATTGCCGTGCGGCTGATTTGTCCGGATACAATTGAGGAAAAGATGCTGAAGCTGCAGGGAGAGAAGCGGGAGATAACCGGTAAGCTAATCAGAAGCGAGAGCGCTTTTGTGCCTTCGTTTACGAAGGAGGAGTGGTTGCGGCTGTTGGGTTGATCAACCACAAAGGCACGGAGGCACAGAGTGGCACAGAGAATTTAACGGCCTTTGTGTACCTTCCTGTCTCTATGCTTTTGTGGTTCCAACGGTCACCTTCAAATTGTTGATTACCTATGCTCGACCTCATCATCGAAGCCCGCAACGCCTCCATCGGTCATGATATGAACGTGCGCCGCATCCTGCCTTTTCGCCGCCGGCGGATGGTGGGTCCTTTTATTTTTCTCGATCATGCTGGTCCGGTAGCTATACCACCCAACGTAGGCCGGCAGATGGACGTGCTGCCCCATCCCCACATCGGGCTTTCCACCGTCAGTTACCTGCTGGGCGGGCAGGTCACCCACCGCGATTCGCTGGGAGTGGAGCAGGTGATTCGTCCGGGCGAGGTGAACTGGATGACGGCCGGCAAGGGCATTTCCCATTCGGAGCGTTTTGAAGACCCCAACGTGCTGGCGGCCGGAAAGCTCGAATTGCTACAGTCGTGGGTGGCCCTGCCCGAGGCGCATGAAGAAGACGATCCTTCGTTTTTCAACTATACCCCCGAGCAGTTGCCGGTGTTCACGGATACCGGTGTGTGGATGCGGCTGATTGCCGGCGAGGCCTTTGGATTAAAGAACGAGGTGCGCACCCATTCGCCGCTCTTTTACCTGCACGTAGAACTACAATCTGGCGCGCGCTTTGGTTTGCCGCAGGGCCACGAGGAACGTGCGGTATACATCGTGCGGGGCAGTCTCGACGTGAACGGCGTTACCTATCCCGAAAACCAGATGCTGGTGTTCACCAAAGGTGTGGACCCGGTGCTTACAGCTCCCGCCGGCGCTACGCTGATGTTGCTCGGCGGCGCTCCGCTGGGCGACCGCTACATCTGGTGGAATTTCGTGCATTCGCGCCGGGAGCGCATCGAGCAGGCCAAGGCCGACTGGAAGGAGGGAAGGATTCTGCTGCCCCCGAATGATAACCAGGAGTTTGTTCCGCTGCCCGACGACAAGTCGAAGCCCGCGCCCATGCCCGGTGCGCCGCCGCCGGAGTTGTTGTCGTGAGCGGGGCTTTATGCAGGTTATGCCTTTTTATGCGAATAATGCATCGTGCTTGCTGATGAAATGTCGGGGTTGCAACTTGTGACCAAGGATACCAGTGGTGGGTTTAGCCGGATGTGCCCCTCAGTTCCCACGCCGCCCTCCGCACCCTCAATGAGCGCGCCTTCCAGCGCAACGAGCGGGATGAGGAGTTTGGGGTAAACCTGGATTATTTCCATGCACGGATGTGTGATGCCAGCATCGGAAGGTTCTGGGGCGTGGATCCGGAGGCAGAAAAGTTCGTTTGTATCAACCCCTACAACTATTCAGGTGAGAATCCTATTGCGTTCAGGATCCTAACGGCCGGGAAATGATGACCGCTTCGCTATGCATCGGTAATCTATTATTCAAGAAGCTTCCAGGATAAAGCGGCACCGTTTTTTTAATTATCGACTTTAGAGCTCGATGGAAGGTTTTGGAGACCAGTTCTGATCCTCCTTCCGCTTTATGCAATTACTGCATATTTATGCATACGGGGCACGGATGTTTGGATTGCAATAGGCCCGGTCGCACTTTTGGATCCTGAACCACTAAAACCAACGCTATGAAAAAATGGACCCCTGGATTTTGTCCGCTCCTCTTCTCTACCGCCCTTTTTGCTCAGTCGTCCGGTAACGTCAAGGGCTTTGATTCTTCCCCATTTTACGTTCGTGGGGGCTACGGGGTTTTTCAGAAGCTTGCTGCGGTAGACCCATCCGTGCGCAACTCACCCGCCGAGGACGCTATCAACGAACTGCGTAACGGGCCTTTCTGGTTAGTTGAAGCCGGCATCGCGCTGGGTCATAATCTTTACCTCGGCATCTCGCATTCGCAGAGTTCGGAAAACGCCAGTTTCACCCAACGCTTCGTCACGAGCTGGGGCGCTGCAATTGATATCCCTACGCAGGTCAGGGAACGCATCAGGTTTACGGGCGCTCACCTGCGCCAGGAAAAGTCTCTCGATAGGCAGGGCCGGTCGTTGCTTTATGGACGGGCCGGTGTCGGTCTCTTCAGTTTCCATGGAGAAGCCAGCGCGGGCAACTCTAAAGAGGAGATCCGGAAAAGCAACATTGGCTACCAGCTAGGCGGCGGCTACGAGTTCCGCATTACGCGCAACTTCGGCCTCTCCGCCGATTTGGATTTCCTTGCTGGTAACATCGAGTATGAGGGGGAGAAAGAGAACCTGACCCAAGTCCGGTTAGGCATTGGCACCGTCATCCGTTTCTAAGGCTACTCTTTTCGCCCACATGATACCGCCACCTCCGGGTGGTTTTTTTGCAAACAGACGTCCGGGGCCGCTCCGCCAGCCGGGCAAAAGCCAGGTAAGATCTGGCTTAGCCGATCTTCTTAGATTCTTGATTTTCCGGATATCGACTTCCTCCGGATGTAAGGACCGGTGCCGCGGGCTGGTTACTTATCCGCTCTCCCTGAACGTGACCGCCGTTTCATTTCCGGCTCCGGGGATTGCTTCAGCAGCCATTGTTTCAGTTCTTCGACATGAATACGCACGATCCGGTTGATCTTTTCAGTAAGTGCTTCATCGGAGAGATGTGCATTGTTTTGCAACACGGCATGTCCGGGAAGAAAGTCGTCGATGGGGCAGCGAAGTTCCGTGGCTATGCGCCGCGCCCGTTCAATGGTCAGCGACACCTGCTGGTTTTCGATACGCGAATAGGTGCTCTGGCTCATGTGGAGGCGAGCGGCAACCTCTTTCTGGGCGAGGCCCAGTTGTTCCCGGCGGAGGCGGATTAATTGTCCTGGCATGGATTCGGTTTAGGATGATGGTGTTTGATTCGTTAACCACAGGAAGTTACTGCAAGGTACCGGTTTGTGGATCAGGTTTCCCTGTTTTTCTGAGCCTGCAAAGGCAGGATATTTTTGAACGCCCGCCTTTTCTGCCGGCTCCCGCCTGCTTTGTCAACGGGTTCCAGGAGCTGCAACTGGTATGGTTTTTTCCCGTTGGCGGATATGAGCCAGGCATTCGTAAAAGAAGGCGACGAGCAGTGGCTGCACGAGGTGCCACCAACCATCAATGCACTGGTGGTTTACCTCACCCGCGAGAACAACGGCGTGCGGGTGTATGAGCAGAAAGCCGTCGTAGACCCCGGGTCGGGCCGGCAGGTGCACTACATGAGCAATGGACTGGCCTATGCCAAAGATCCGCAGGGGGTATGGTATATCGTGTGGTGATGCCGGCGCGCCGGTCCGTATTTCCCCGGTTGAACAAAAGCAGGCATCTTTGTATCGGCCGCCCTGCGCGGCGTTGCCCTTATGCAAAAGAAACTCGCCTCGTCCCTGATCGCCGTCCTGGCCCTTTCCTGCGCACGGCCACCCCTGGTACCGCGTGTCGACGAAGCCCTTCCGGTGCTTACCGGTTTTGCGCCCCAGGCAGGTGAGGAGGGCACCACCGTCATCATCACCGGGGCGCACCTTTCGGGTGCTACCGCCGTCAGTTTCGGCCGTGTGCCGGCGGCTTCCTTTACGGTGGTTAATGAAACCACGATCGCGGCCATCGTGGCCAACGGCGCCACAGGACACGTAAAGGTGACCACAGTGACCGGCAGCGACAGCCTCGCCACCTTTACCTTCACCGGGCCGCCGCTTACCCAGCGCGGGCTGGTCATTCATCACCCCAACACCCAACAAGCTTCCGGACAGGCCCTTACCATTGATCAACAAGACCAGATCATCAGCTTTGGCTCTTTCCAGGGAGGTATCAACGGGCGCCCGTTCACGGCAGCCGGACTGAGCGATGCGCTGCTGGCAAAATATACGCCCACCGGGGGCATCCGCTGGGAGCGAACGGCAGGTGGCGCCAATGCCCAGGTGCTGCCGCAGGCCGTGGAAACCGATGCGGCAGGCAGAATCTATACAGCCGGTTCTTTTGGACAGGAGAGCGGGCCGGCACGCAGCATCGGTTTCGGTAATAATGTTACGATCACCTCGCGGGGAGGCTTAGATGGCTTCCTGGCTAAATACGACGCCCTGGGCGCCGTGCAGTGGGCACTGTCGCTGGGCAATGGCAGTGGAAATACGGAAGAGCGTATCTGGGACATAGCGGTGGACGCCGATGGCAACAGCTATGTCTGCGGTGTGTTTACCGGCAGCATGAACATGAATCCGCGGGGCACCACACCAAGGCTGCTGAGCGGAGGCGGGCAAGGGCATGGCATCTTCCTGGCCAAATACGATCCCAACGGAATGAACCTGTGGGCGACTTCGGTGAGTGCCAACCTCGGGAGCTTTATCGCTGAGGCCTACACGTCGGTAACGATTGACCACCTTGGTAATGTGCTGCTCGGCGGGCACTACCGCAACGTTGTGGCGCTCGGATCCGGCGTATATCCTTCCGCCGGCAATGCCGATTTGTTCGTGGCCAGCTACCGGCAGTCGGATGCGGTTTTCAACTGGGCGCGTGTTTTTGGTGGCGCCGGCAACGACCAGATGAGTCCGGGCGGATTGCGGGTGAATGCACAGGCGGAGCCGCATTTCACGGGCCGTCTTTCCGGAACCATGAGCATCGGTGGAACAACGCTGAGCAGCAGCCCCGGTGCACTGTCGAACCTTTATGTGGTGGCGCTGAACCCGGATGGCAGCAACAAATTTTCTTTTGCCGTTCCCTCTGCTTCCGGCGAAAGCGGCGGTAGCCGGGTGCATTTCGATAACCAGAATTTCCTGTATGTGGCCGGCTGGTATAGCGGCAATGCCACCTACCAAAACATCCCGATTCAGTCTAAAAGCGGTAATGGCTCCGGCGATGCCGCCCTGGCGCGTTTCTCACCCTCCGGCCAGCTCATCTGGTTCCAGAGTTTCGGCAGTCAGGGCTTTACCGGGCCCGCCAGCAGGGTCAATGGCCTGGCCACCGACCAGCAGGGTAATGTGCTTGTCAACGGAAGGTTTTTTGGCATTAATGTCAATTGGGATCCGCAACCGGGAGCACAGTTACAGACGAGTTCGGCAGGCATGGACGATGCCTTCCTGGCAAAGTACCGAAGTAACGGCAGCCTGTGGCAGCGGCCCTAGGCAAAAGGGTGCATTCAGGACGCCGGTGCGAAGGCCTGGGGGTAGCCTTGTTTGGCTTCCGTCCATACCCGTCGGTACACCCGCTGTGTGGCAAGGTTGCAGAGGATGCTGACAAAAGAAATGCAGGTGAAAGGTATCGCATGCGCATCAACAAGCGTCCATGTAAAGATCTGCGGAATTAGCAGGGATCCGGAAAAAGTCTCCGGACGCACCTGCAGAAGCATCAGTTTTTTCTCCGGATCCGGAAGGGCCTTTTTATAGTACAGAAGTGGAAAGTGACTGATGGCATACAGCGCGAACATCGATACGGCTATCCACCAATGCGGTACCCATTGATGTAGCTGCCAGAGTAGGGCTGCAGCCAGCGCCACCGCGCTGATCCGCGGCCAGCTGAAAAAGGCCCGTAGCTCCCGCCACCACATTTTGTTTTGCTGCTTTTGCAGTTGCGCCGACTTTTCCTGCACCACATGGGCAAAGCCGAAGATGCCGAATCCTTTATACACCCTTTCGAGGGCCTGGTCAAAATCGAGCGACGGGTCAGCGGCCCACTCTTCCTCGATACGGCTGGCCAGGTGATCCACAAGCTCTGCCTGCAGATCGTACCAATGCACGAATTTCTTTTGTGTGAACGCGAACAATTATTCAATCTGTTCGGAGCTTAGCAGTCTCGCTTCCATGATCGTAAATGTTTTAGTGCTCTTTTTCTTCAAACGTATTTCCCGTCATCGTCAGGTGCCCCAGCCCGGCCGCAAGAGCAATTGCATCTGTGCGGCAAATGCCTGCCATTCCTGCATCTTTTGCCGGGCCTGCTTTTTTCCGTCCTGCGTGAGCCGGTAGTATTTCCGTGGACGGTTGCCCACCTGCTCCATCGAAACTTCCAGCACACCTTCCGCTTCCAGCTTATGCAGGGCCGGATACAGCGCGCCTTCCGTCAGTACCAGCCCACCCCCGCTGAGTTCTTTCACCTTGCGCGTGATCTCATAACCATACATCCACTCCTGCTCGCTCAGTAGCCGCAGAATGATCGTGCTGAGTGAACCTTTTACTAATGGATGCGCGGGCTTCATGAATCGAATATACCTAAATTCCTTATGTATCTGCCTGCGGAGCCAGATCAGATTTCAAAAACCGGCTTCCCGATCCGTTGTCCCTGTCTTTCGCCGTGGTTTTCCGCTCACCTGCTGTGCTCCGCCATTGCCGGGAGGCCATGGATGGCACGCTGCGGCGGCAACGCCCGGCCGGATGTTGAACACGGGAGGGCATAAAGTTTGAACCTTTGCCCTTATGAACGGCAAGGAAACAGAAGGAGATAACGGGTTCGTGCATGTGCGCGGCGCCCGCGAACACAACCTGAAAAACGTATCGCTCGATTTGCCCCGCAACGCCCTGGTGGTATTTACCGGTGTGTCGGGCTCCGGGAAATCGTCACTGGCATTCGGCACCCTGTATGCCGAGGCGCAGCGGCGTTATCTCGAGTCCGTTTCGCCTTACGCCCGGCGTCTGTTTCACCAAATGCCGGTACCGGTAGTCGACGCCATCGAAGGACTGCCGCCGGCGGTGGCCTTGCAGCAACAGCGGGGCGGCGTCACCACCCGCTCTTCGGTAGGCAGCGTCACCACGCTCTCCAACCTGTTGCGGATGCTCTACTCAAGAGCGGGAACTTACCCCAAGGGACAACCGATTTTGTATGCGGAGTCTTTTTCGCCCAACACGCCGGAAGGTGCCTGTCCGCAGTGCCACGGCCTGGGAAGGGTTTACGAAGTGACGGAAGCTTCGATGGTACCCGATCCGGAGCGCACGATCCGCGAACGGGCCATCGCCGCCTGGCCGCCCGCCTGGCATGGGCAGAACCTGCGCGACATCCTCGTAACACTGGGTTATGATGTAGACACACCCTGGAGAAAGCTGCCAAAGAAAGACCGCGACTGGATCCTCTTCACTGAAGAAACGCCCACCGTGCCCGTGTATGCGGGCTTCACGCCCGAAGAAACCAAACGGGCCCTTCGCCGTAAAGATCCTCCCAGCTACATGGGCACCTTTACCGGCGCCCGGCGATACATTCTGCACACTTTTGCCCATACGCAGAGCCAACTGATGAAGAAGCGGGTGGCGCAATACATGATCAGCGGTGCCTGTTCTTCCTGCGGCGGAAAGCGCCTGCGCCCCGAGTCGCTGTCGGTGACCTTCGACGGCTTCGATATTGCCGAACTTTTGCACCTGCCCCTGGCCCGGCTCACCGAGATCTTTCAGCCTTACGCCCAGGGCACCGCCGCCGGGCTCAAGGCGCTGGGCAGGGGGCACCAGGAGAAAGTGCTGGTGGCACAGCGTATTGCCGAAGACCTCTGCGGGCGCCTGTCGGTGCTGCTCGACCTCGGTCTGGGCTATCTCAACCTGGAACGCTCTACGCCTACGCTTTCGCCGGGAGAGTTGCAGCGCCTGCGTCTTGCCACACAGGTGCGTTCCAACCTGTTCGGGGTGGTATATGTGCTCGATGAACCATCCGCCGGCCTACATCCCGCCGATACCGAAGCTCTTCTCCGCGCGCTCGACCGGCTGAAGGTTTCCGGAAATTCCCTGTTTGTCGTGGAGCATGAATTGGAAGTCATCCGGCACGCCGACTGGATCGTAGACGTGGGGCCCGGTGCCGGCGAGAAAGGAGGACACATCCTGTACAGTGGTCCTCCTGAAGGACTACAGGAAGTGGCGGCTTCCCGTACCCGCGACTACCTCCGTACAGGGCATGCGCCCGTGACACTGCAGCGACGGGCGCCTTCGGGCTGGCTGCAGCTCCGCGATGTCAGCCGCAACAACCTGGTGCATCTCGATGCCGATATTCCCCTCGGCATACTCACCTCGGTTACCGGAATTTCAGGCTCGGGAAAATCGACCCTGGTGAGCCAGGTGCTGGTAGACCTGGTGGCAGAACATCTGGGCCATACTATCTCCGGCGAAGAAGAGGAAGGCGACCCGCTGCAGCAGGAAGAACAGATCCGGACAGAAGGCAGGCTGGGCGGCGATACGGCGCGGTTGAAGCGGCTGGTGCGGGTAGACCAGAAGCCCATCGGCCGCACGCCACGATCGAACCTCGCTACGTACACGGGGCTTTTCGATGGCATCCGGCGTCTGTTTGCGGCCACGAAGGCGGCCAAGGCCAGCAGGCTCGATGCCGGCTTCTTTTCGTTCAATACGGGTAAAGGCCGCTGCCCGAACTGCGAGGGTGAGGGTTCGGTGATGGTAGAACTACTGTTCCTCCCGAGCGTGTATTCTCCCTGCCCGGTCTGCAATGGCTCACGCTACCAGGCGAAGACCCTGGAGGTTACCTACCGCGACAAAAACATCGCCGAGGTGCTGGGCATGACGGTGGAGGAAGCCTATCATTTCTTCGATGAGGAGGCCGCCGCGCACCGGGTGCTCCAGGTGCTGTTCGATGTTGGCCTGGGCTACCTCCGGCTGGGGCAACCGGCCACCGAGTTGTCGGGCGGTGAGGCGCAGCGGATCAAGCTGGCAACAGAACTACATCGTGCCGGCAAGGGAGAAACGCTTTATGTGCTGGATGAGCCTACAACAGGGCTGCATCCCTCGGATGTGGAGCGGCTCATCGCCCAATTGCTGAAACTCGTGGACACCGGCAATACGGTAGTGGTGGTGGAGCACGATATGCAGGTTATTGCCGTCAGCGACTGGGTCATCGATATGGGCCCGGATGCGGGCGATGATGGCGGTGCGATCGTGGCCTCCGGAACGCCTGAGCTTGTGGCGCGTGCCCGGAAGAGCCGTACGGCGCCCTACCTTTCGCGGGCACTCGCCGGAACCCGATAAATCGAGGGCTTCAGTTTCCACCGCAACAAGGCATCGGTAGCTAACTTGCCCCCTCTGCCTTTTTTATTCTTCGTTCGTGCCACCAGCGGTAAATAAGCAGGGAAAGGTAGGAGGAAACAATGCCTACGACCATTCCGGCGGATACGTCGGTCAGAAAATGCTGCGAGAGGTAAATGCGGGAGAACCCCACGGCCAGCGCCACGAAGGGGAGCAGCACAACCCAGATACGCTGTTTCATCAGCGCAGCCAGCAGCAATGCCATGCTGAATGCCGTGCTGGTATGTCCGGACGGAAAGCTGTGCAACTGGTGCAGTTCAACACCCTCGACCTTGTGCACGACGATCTGTTTGGCTTCGAGGCTGAAGGGGCGCAGCTCGTCGGGAAAGATGTACACCTTCATCACCTGCGTAATGATGGTGCAGATGATCACTCCGGCTATGATGGCGACCACATAGTCGCGCCGGAAAAACCAGGTGAGCAGGATGATCGGGATGTAGATCAGCCCATCGCCCAGAAAAGTGATCCAGGGCATGATACGGTCGAGTGCAGGCGTACGCAGTCCGTTGAGCAGCACAAACGATGCTTCCTTGCCTTCCGCGATCAGCAGCGTCACCGCTGCAAGCAGAAGCAGGAGGCAGACGGCAACCGCCAGACGGAACTGCTGGTAGAGCGTGGGATAGGAATGCATGAAGCGCAAAGCTATTTAAAGACAGCGGTTGAACAAGGAACAAGGTAACAAGGAACAGCAGAATGGGAAGGGGTAAATCAGTCAACACTGAATACCGCACTCCGTATTTGGAACTCCTGGTTCTGTTGGACGTAAAAAAAAAGGAGGCAAAAGCCTCCTTCGTCCTCGTATATGCTACTTGAAAAACTTACGGTTACTGGTTCTGTCCGTTGGCCGGAGCAGTTGCGGGCTGTGCTGCCGGCTGCGCGTTTTGCACTTTGGTGAAGGTGTAAAAAGTCACCTTGCTCTTCGTCTTCGTTTTGCCTTTGGGCGTTTCCTTCTTCATCTTTACTTCTGCCACTACCGGTTCGCCATTGGTGCTGCCTTCCACTACAGGTGCGGCAACAGGGAAGATTGCGGTGGGGTTTTCGACATCGTAGGGTGCTCCCAGGGCAATCTGGAGCGTATTGGCGGCTACATCATAGTGCAGGGTGCCTTCCGCCGACTGCTTTCCGGAGGCGGTCTTTTGCGACAGGATGCGGTAGGTGGCTGGGCTCCTGGTCAGGTAGGCCTTTACGGTGCCCTGCGGCAGGCCCGAGATCCACACAATGCCCTTGCTGACCGAATCGAGCGTAATGCTGAGGCTGGCGCTGCTGTCGGCACCGGTCCGGTACTGACCAATCGCCGGGAACGTCTTTTCGAGTGTCAGCGCTTCCGGCATGGGGAGCAGCTTGTATTTCGATGCGATCGAGTCTACCGTCGGGTTCCGGGCATTGTAGCGGGACGTACTGCTTTGCGTGGTGACCGTTTGTGTCAATGCCGAGTCGGATGGAACCGCCGTTTGCTGTTGCTGCTGCATCTGTTGCTGCGCCTGCTGCTGTGCTGTTGTGTCGGTTGTGGTCGTTTGTGCGTTTACGCCAAGGCCCAGTGCCAGGGCGGTCGTCAGGAAAAGGGTGTTTTTCATGAGTTAGCTGTGTTTTAACGTGAATTAAGGGTTTTGTCCCCCAGAAAAGGAAAACCGTGCCAAAAACTGTATTTACAGGGGTTTTGATGGTTCGCCAACTTTCCGTAACCCTCGCCAACCTCCCCAAAACCTTCCCAAATCTGTTTGAACCGTTTCCCCCTTATCTTCGCTTACTAAAAATTTTGGTAATGCCGGTGAAAAAGACCGCAGCAAAAAAGGCAAACGCATCGGAAACGCTTCCCGCCCTGGAGGCAGACGCACGGAAGAGGCAGGAGTTCATAGAAGTATTCGGGGCCAAAGAGCACAACCTGAAGAATGTGGATATCGCCATACCCAAGAATCAACTTGTGGTTATTACCGGCATTTCCGGCAGCGGCAAATCCTCGCTGGCTTTCGATACCATTTATTCGGAAGGGCAGCGTCGCTACATGGAAACCTTCGGAGCCTATGCCCGACAGTTTATCGGCGAGATGGAGCGTCCGGATGTGGACAAGATCACCGGCCTTTCGCCCGTTATTTCCATAGAACAGAAAACGACCAATAAGAACCCGCGTTCCACGGTGGGTACCGTGACGGAGATCTATGACTTTCTGCGCCTGCTCTATGCCCGTGCCGGTGAAGCGTATTCCTACAACACCGGAAAGAAGATGGTGAAGTGGAGCGAAGAGGAAATCGTCAATGATATCCTGAAGAAATACGAGGGGGCGAAGATCACCCTGCTGGCGCCGCTGGTGCGGGGCCGGAAGGGGCACTATCGCGAGCTGTTTGAAGAGATGCGCAAAAAGGGATTTCTCAAGGTGCGCGTAGATGGAGAGATACAGGATCTCGTTCCCAAGATGCAACTGGATCGCTACAAGATTCACGACATTGAACTGGTGGTTGACAGGCTGCAGGTAAACACAGAGCTCCGCACCCGCATCAGCCAGAGTGTGCAGCAGGCGCTGAAGCTGGGCAAGGACCTCATGTTCGTTGCCTGGGAGGGCGGCTCCGGCTCCGCTAAGGCTGGCAGTAAAAAGGCAGCTGCGGAGAAGGTGGGACTGGCCACCTACAGCCGGCAGCTGATGTGTGTGGATACGGGTCTTTCCTACGAAGAACCCTCTCCGAATTCTTTTTCTTTTAACTCCCCCTACGGCGCCTGCCCCGTTTGTAAAGGCCTCGGACAGGTCTACACGGTTGATCTCGAAGCGGTTATCCCCGACGATAGCAAAAGCATTAGCGAAGGCGCCATTGCCCCCCTGGGCGGCGAGCGCGAGGCCTATGCCTACCGGCAGGTGCAGACCCTGGCGAAACGCCATAAGATCGCGCTCGACAAGCCGCTGCGTGATCTGACGGAGAAAGCGCGCAACCTGGTGCTTTATGGACGTGAAGACGTTGACCCTGCCGTAGAAATACAATTCAACGATGCCGACATACCGGATACCTATGAAGGTGAATACGAAGGCGTCGTTAACCAGGTAAAACGCTGGTTCGCCAACAGCACGAGTGAAGCGGTGCAGCGCTGGGCCGAAGGGTTCATGGAGTTGACCACCTGCACTGCCTGTGGCGGTACCCGCCTGAAAAAGGAGAGCCTTTGGTTCAAGGTGGATGAAAAGAACATTTCCGAACTGGCCGAGGCAGACCTGGTGCAGCTGATGGAATGGTTCACCGGTATCGAATCCCGGCTGAATCCGCAGCAGAAAGTGATTGCCGCCGAACTGGTTAAGGAGATTCGCGAACGTCTGCAGTTTCTGCTCAATGTAGGACTGACCTACCTCTCGCTCAACCGCGCCACCCGCACGCTCAGCGGCGGCGAAAGCCAGCGGATCCGTCTTGCAACCCAGATCGGCTCGCAATTGCAGGGGATCACGTATATCCTGGATGAGCCTTCGATCGGTCTGCACCAGCGGGATAATCATCGCCTCATCTCTGCCCTGCAGAACCTGCGCGACATCGGCAACTCGGTGCTGGTGGTGGAGCACGATAAAGACATCATGCTGGCTGCTGACCATCTCATTGATGTAGGCCCCAAAGCCGGCTACCATGGCGGTCGCATCATGGCGCAGGGTAAGCCCTCCGATGTGCTGAAGGCCGACACGCTCACGGCCCAGTTCCTCAACGGAAAGCGCGGAATTGATGTGCCGAAGGAGCGTAGAAAGGGGAATGGGAAAGAGCTCGTACTAAAGGGAGTGAGCGGACATAACCTGCATAAAGTGAGCGTGAAGTTCCCGCTCGGCAAACTGATCCTCGTTACCGGTGTCAGCGGTTCGGGCAAATCGACCCTGATCACCGATACCCTGTACCCGATCCTGTCGAAGCATTGCTACGGGTCGCGAATGACACCCATGCCGTACAAGTCGGTGAACGGACTGGAGCATATCGACAAAGTGATCGAGATCGATCAGAGCCCGATTGGACGTACACCCCGTTCTAACCCTGCCACCTACTGTGGCTTCTTTACGGAGATCCGGACGCTTTTCGCCTCCCTGCCGGAAGCCAAGATCCGCGGCTATAACGCCGGGCGCTTTTCCTTCAACGTGAAGAGCGGACGCTGCGAGGTTTGCGAGGGCGGCGGCATGCGCGTCATTGAAATGAATTTTCTGCCCGACGTTTATGTGCATTGCGAAAAGTGCAATGGCAAGCGCTACAACCGTGAGACACTTGAGATCCGCTACAAGGGCAAGTCCATTTCCGACGTACTCAACCTGACGGTGGAAGAGGCGGTGGAATTCTTCCAGGCCGTACCGTATTTATACCGGAAGATCAAAGTGCTGCAGGATGTGGGGCTGGGCTATATCACCCTCGGACAAAGTGCCGTGACCCTCAGCGGGGGCGAGGCCCAGCGGGTGAAGCTGGCGACTGAACTAGCCAAGAAAGATACCGGTAAGACCTTCTACATTCTCGATGAGCCCACCACCGGACTGCATTTCGAAGATATCCATCACCTGCTGGAAGTGGTCAACAAGCTGGTTGACCGGGGAAATACGGTACTCATCATTGAGCACAACCTCGATGTGATCAAAGTCGCCGATCACATCATCGACCTCGGTCCCGAAGGCGGCTCGGGTGGAGGAAGGATCCTCTACGAAGGCACACCTGAAGGGCTTTTGAAGGTGAAGGAGAGCCATACGGGGAGGTATCTGCAGGAAGAACTGAAGAATATCGAATAACGAATATCGAAAAACGAATATCGAAGTGAGGGCCCCGTGTTTCCGACGCGGGGCTTTTTACTTCGATAACATCAAAAGCGCATCTTCTGCGTTGTATATGAGTGGCCCGGCTCACCGCTCACCGCTCACGATTCACGACTCCCGAACCATGTACACATGCGGAATGCCGTCTTCCAGGTAGGGCTCGCTCACCGTTGTGAATCCGAACGACTCGTAGAAGGCCTCCAGGTATTGCTGGGCGCCGATGCGTATCGGTCCTTTGCCAAAAAGCGCTTCGCAGCGTTGGATGCTTTCCGTCAGGAGGGCACGGCCGGCACCGCTGCGGCGGGCGGCAGGAGCAGTGACTACGCGTCCGATCGACATCTCTTCGTAGATGATGCCCGGCGGTACCAGGCGGGTGTAGGCGATCAGGGCGGATGCCTCTTCCGTTTCGTAGCCCAGCAGGTGCCAGCACTGCTGATCGTAGTTGTCCATATCGAGGAACACGCAGTTCTGCTCCACCACAAATACTTCGCTGCGCAAACGAAGGGCCTGATAAAGCTCTTTAGCTGAAATTGTGTTGAAGGATCTGAGCTGCCATTCGGGTTTCATCCTGCAAAAGTACGGAGCGCTACACGGCACATCGGCATTGAAAAGCCGGACCTTCCGTTAAACTTGCGCGCCCCTAAGGGGGCGCGCAAGTTTCGTAGCAAGAAAGCGTTATCGGTCGTTTCATTCGCACCCTGTTAGGCAGGCAGGTTCAGCAGCCGCGCGAACGGTATCGTGTTTCCATCCGCATCCCGTTAGGGTGCAAGTTCAGCAGCCTCGCGAATGGTAGCGTAGTTCCATCCGCACCCCTTTAGGGGTGCAAGTTCAGCAGCCTCGCGAACGGTATCGTATTTCCATCCGCATCCCGTTAGGGGTGCAAGTTCAGCAGCCTCGCGAATGGTAGCGTAATTCCATCCGCACCCCTTTAGGGGTGCAAGTTCCGTAGCGCAGCGAAGGTTTGCATCGTATCATCTGCGCCCCGTTAGGGGTGCAAGAACCGCGACGGAATTTGGAAGACATGGGCTCGTGTGTCACTCCTGGCTCATATAGAGCCAATGGTTCGGCGATTAAATGATGGAGACTGCAAACGGCTCCGGCTCCGGCCTATCGGCCCACCGCTGGCACCACCGGCAGACTCTCATGACCTTCCTCATCTACCGACTGCACCGCAAAGAAATAGTTGTCTTTGGAATAGGGGAGACGCAGGTTGGTGTCGGTCGTAAAGAACTTTTTTTGCCATACCGGCCAGCTGGTTTCGCGCAGCAGCACATAATAGCCCTTTGGCTTGCCCGTTTTTGGAGCTTTCCAGTATAAATACGTGGAATTGGTAAGATTGCGGACATCAACTTTAACCTCCTGCGGCACAGGTGGCGCCGCCGCGAGGTTGGCCAGACTTACCAGGTTGACGGCCGTGTTCTTTCGGAGGTACTCAAAGTCCATGAACTCGGCAAGGTCGCCATACACAATGCCTTTTTCGGTACGCAGATCCTGATGCTGGTGGTTGAAGTTTTCATTCATCTCCGTAAGTCGCACCGCCGCATAGCCCCGCTGGGCAAAGGGTGTATGGTCGCCGCCACGTAAAAAGCGGTCGTTGCGGTAGATGAGGACTACCTCGATATTGTCGACATAGCGCTCGCCGATTTCCTTTACATAGCGGGCCAGCTGGCGGGGACGTCCATCGTTTTCCAGGCCCAGGTTGCGCAGGTTATTGAGTGCGCGTCCGGTGTCCTGTACCGAAAGTCCTTCACTGAATACCCGAAGGCGTGTGTTATTGATGATATTGGTTTCGTTGCTGTGATTGCTGCCCATGATATCGTTATTGAGCAGTGCGTCGATATTCCAGTTTTTCTGTTTGGCCTGGTCGGCCAGGTAGGTGGCACCCAGCAGGCTTTGTTCTTCGCCGGCAAAGGCCACAAAGATGATCGTAGCCGGAAACTTCGATCGGCTGAGGATGCGGGCGCATTCGATCACGGCAGCCACACCGCTACCGTCGTCATTGGCACCGGGTGCATCGGCGGTCCGGTTCATGACATCCGTTACGCGGCTGTCGAGGTGTCCGGAGATAATGTAGATACGGTCGTCGGCCGGATCGGTGCCCCTGAGCACCGCCATTGCATTTCCCAGCAAGGTAGGTACGTCTACACGGCGGCCGTCGGGGCGCAGCGTGGTCGTGTCTTCCAATGCCGTCATCCTTCCGCCGCTGTTGCGGCCAAACTCCCGGAATTTCTGCACCACCCAGGCCCTTGCGGCGCCGATTCCGCGTTTCGGATCGGTAGCCGAACTCATGGTATGTCGGGTTCCAAAAGAAACCAGCTTGTCGATATACGCTTTCAGGGAATCAGCCGATACCTCGCGGGCCATGGCTTCGATGGCCGGATCGCGGCGGACAATGGTCTGTGACCAGGCGGAATGGGCTTGCAGTAACAGGCAAAGCAGGAGGATGCGGATCTTCATATGTCGGGGTTGGGGTCGCACTAAAGGTACGTAGCCGATGCCGGTCTGCAGGGGCTTTGTTCCGGTTTGTCAGACGGTAGCCGCCGAAATTATAGTTTCCTGCGCAAGGATGTCTGGCAGCTCTACACAGATCACTACGCCGCCCTCCGCGCCGTTCGACACGCTGAAGCTGCCTCCATGGCTTTCTGCACGGTTACGCATGTTGGCTAGTCCGAGTCCTTCCCGGGTGTCTGCCTCGTCCGGAAGGCCCTTGCCGTCGTCGGTGATCAGCATCAGGAGACGGTCATCCATCACCTCCAGAAAAATGTGGAGGTTGCGGGCGTCTGCATGCTTCAGCGTGTTGTTGATGGCTTCCTGTATGATTCGGTATACCGTAGTCTGAATCTCGCTCCGCAGCGGGCGGCTTGAGGGCAGTCCGTGCAGCTCATAGGTGATCCTGATTTTTTCAAGTGCATTTACGGAGGCCGTCAGATCTTCTACGGAAGCTGCAAGGTCAGACATGGGCATGGATGGCGCCGACAGGCGTCGCGACAGGTTGCGGATTTCCTGAATGCTCTGCTGCAAAAAGTGGATCGACCGGTCAATCAGGTGCTGGCGCTCCCCGATGCCGTCGCGAACCAGTTCCACGGAGAGTTTGACCATGGTAAGCATCTGGTTGATGTTGTCGTGCAGTTCCTTGCCGATAGCCGATCGATCTTTTTCCTGTGCGCGCATCACCGCGTCTACGACCAGCTGGTGGCGTCGTTCTCGCTCAAGCCGCAGTTCCTGCTGGCGGGCTTCAATTTCCTGATTGAGCACTTCGAGGCGCCGCAGGTGGCGCTTCTGCCGGCGGCTATGCAGCAACGCAAAGAAGGATGCCAGGCTGAGCAGGGCCACCGCGCCTCCCAGCAGGATAATCTGCCGTTCGTTCCGGATGCGCATTCCTTTCAGTTGCGTGACCTGTAACTGCAAGTCACGTTCGCGAAGACGCTGTAGCAGGTCAAGCCGGGTTTGCTCGCGCCGGTGAATCTCGAACGAATCTTTGATGCGTTCGAACGCGATCAGGTGATGCAGGGCCGTGTCCAGCCTGTTCCTGGTCCGGGCTAGCTGGTACATCAGTTCGTGCCAGTCGCGCAACACCCCTGGATTCGGCAAGGTGTCGAGCTGGCGGCGCAGCACCTGAAGTTGTTGATGTCCGTCGTTCAGACGCTTTTGTTGCAGGTAGGCGCGGGCGAGATCCATGCGAACGCTCTGGGTATAGGATCTTTCTGCACCGATCATGTCATTCAGCCTGATGCTGTTTTGCAGCAGCGGTACCGCCGCCTCCGGCCTCTGTTCGCGAAGGCTTATTTTTCCGAGATGGCCGCTATGAACACCATCGATACTCTGGAGGAGCCGGGGATTGATCAAAACCGACTGGGATTGAGCGTAGGTTCTTGCCTGGTTCACCCAGCGGCGTGCACTGTCAAACTGGCCAAGTTCGAGGTAGCAAAGCCCGATGTTCGCCATGATTTCCTGGATATGCAACGCGTTGTCTTCTGAAGTGACGGGCACGGATTGTTTTTGTTGCAAAGCCTGTCGAAAGAGGTCCGCGGAGCGTTCAAAGCGATTCTGTTGAAAAAGTACCATCGCAACATGGTATAAATAGTTGCCGCGCAGCATAGGCGACAGATGCCTGTCGGCAAGGTGTTTTGCCTGCAGGAAGTAGGCGCTGGCTTTATCGAGGAGGCCCAGCTGCAAGGCTGCCTTCCCGGCGTTCAGCGACAACTCGACAAAGGTGAGTGGGTATTGGTCGCGAACTTCCGGTTGTACAAACAGGTTTAGGGCGGAGTCGAGAGAACGAGCCGCGGAAACGAAGTCGCCATGCGCTTTCATATGACATTCTGCCCGCACTTTCAACATGAAGGATTGTGCCACAACCGACTGCTTCCCGACGACTGATCTCAATGAATCGATCTGGGCGAGCAGTGGGCCGTCCTGGCGCTTTTCCGTCATGTGCCCGTAGGCAGCTTCGGTCGCCTTCGACCACCATTCAAGTTCCTGCTTTTCCGATAAGCGCTTTTGCGGACTCAGGCAGGCACACAGGACCAATGCCGTCAGGCAATAGTAAAGGTGGTTTCGCATTTTTTGAAGGTACTACGAACGCCACGTTCTTACTTCTGATCCTGATCAATACGGAGCAAATTCAAACTAGTTCTAAGAACGGTGCGCTTTGCCTTCCACGCATGGGAACAACCCAATAGAGGCGATCTGTCCGCTAATACCCATATTTTTCGGCCCATCTACTCTTCAGAAACTTCCGGAGCTCCTCTTCACGCGGCGTATGGCCCGGAGTATAAAAGGCTGTTCCCTTCAGTTCGTCCGGGAGGTACTCCTGCCCGGCAAAGTTGCCTTCATGATCGTGGGCATATTTGTAGCCCTTGCCATAATTCATGCGCTTCATCAGACTGGTAGGTGCATTGCGGATGTGGAGGGGAACGGGCAGGTCGCCCCTTTCCTGTACGCTCCAGATGGCTTCTTCAATCGCCCGGTACGATGCGTTGCTTTTGTGCGAAGAAGCGAGGTAGGTGGCGCACTGCGCAAGGATGATCCTTGACTCGGGGTAGCCGATCTTGTTTACCGCGTCGAAGCAGGCATTGGCCAGCACCAGGGCCGTGGGGTTGGCGTTTCCGATATCTTCCGACGCGAAGATGACCATTCGGCGAGCGATGAATTTTACGTCTTCACCGCCTTCGATCATCCGCGCGAGCCAATAAATGGCGCCATTCGGGTCGGAGCCACGCATACTTTTGATAAAAGCGGAAATGATGTCGTAATGCTGCTCTCCGGTCTTGTCATACAAGGCAATCCGTTGCTGGGCCACTTCCATGACCGCCGCATCGGTAATGATGATCCGATCCATTGCGGAAAGTGCATCCACCGCCAGCTCAAACAGGTTGAGCAGCTTGCGCGCATCGCCACCCGAAATGGTGAGCAGCGCTTCGGTTTCCCGTAGTTCTACGGTCTTTCTCCGTAGCCATTCGTCTTTGTGCAGGGCATGATGCAGCAGGCTTATCAGCTCGTCGGATGAGAGCGGTTTCAGCACATATACCTGGCAGCGGCTCAGCAAGGCGCTGTTGACCTCGAATGATGGGTTTTCGGTAGTGGCTCCGATCAGCGTGATCGTGCCTTTCTCCACAGCGCCCAGCAGGGCATCCTGCTGGCTCTTGTTAAAACGGTGGATTTCATCAATGAAAAGTAGGGTTCCGGTGAGTTTCTGCGCCTGGGCAATGACCTCGCGTACCTCTTTTACACCTGCGCTGATGGCGCTGAGGGTAAAAAAGGGTACCTGCAGCGTTTGTGCGATGATATTGGCGATGGTGGTTTTGCCGGTGCCGGGAGGCCCCCAGAGAATCAGGGAGGGGATCTTGCCGTTCTGCATGGCGGTGCGCAGGATGCTGCCGGGGCCGGTCAGGTGCTGCTGGCCGGCGAGTTCTTCCAGCGTTTCCGGGCGCATCCGTTCTGCTAAGGGTGCCGTGGTCATAGGGCAAATTAGTAAGTTTTTACCGGGGGCAGGCAACAGCTCAGCGAGACCAACTCCGCAGATCACGAAGCCGGAACTGCCATTCGGGTGTTTCCAGCACCGTTGTACCCGGTTCCAGCCGATACCAGGGGCTGAGCGCCGGATCGGTTGGATTTTTCAGGATATGGATTTCCTGGGCAGGCATATAGCTCTGTGCCAGCAGAAATACCTTTCGCCCATGGGCATCTACGGCAACATCCATCACTACAACACAGTGGCCAGGCGCCCCTCCCTGGATAAACACATCGCCTGCCGATAGCTTCTGCACCGGCCTGGGCCACAGCATCCGCTCCAGAGAAAGCGTACCGGCATAGGTGTACAAAACATCGAGGTATTCGCGAAAGGAGCGGTAGCTGGTGTCGGGCCGGGTACGAAGCGTCCAGGCGCTCCGGTTGCCCCGCACGCTGAGCCGTTCGCCCCGGCGCCACCGACTGTAGGCAAAAGGAAAGCCGTTGGTAAGCGGGAAGGCGATTGCTTCGTATTGTTTTCGGGAGAACAGCCATTCGGCTCTCAGCCGCATAAGCGCATCAGCACATTGTTGCAGATCACGTTCACCCACATCAAAGCGCAATACCGCGGCATGCACCTGCGCCTTTTTTTCTTTTCCGTTGTAGAGCCGGACCGGAGCTCTTTCGGGTTGCAGGTCTGCCTGCCGCAGGAAAGCGGCGAAGCTGCCGGGAGACGGTGGAACACGCCGGAAGCCCTGTGGAGGGGCAAAGCGCTGAAAAAGAGTGTGGCCTGCACCGGTCTGACCGAGGGCACCGGAAGGGTAGCAAGCTCTTGTAGCAAGGGTATCGTTCCGCTCCTGGCAGCCCAGAAGCAGCAGTGCGAGAAAAGTGAAGGCCGGCATCCGCGTGTTTTACGCTTTGATGCCGGCCTTCGCCTGATTACATAAAAGTATCCGATAAAAGGGGTTTAACGCACATAGCGGCGCAGCCACCTCGATACCGTATCCATCGACCGGGCGATGGTGGTGTCGGCAAAAATATGCCGCTCCATCGGGTAGTAGATGTAGCTGTTGGTAACATTGCGCGACTCAAGGGTGGCCTGCAGCGCATCTGCCTGCGTATACGGAACTACAGAGTCCATGCCGCCCTGCAGCAGGAAGGTGGGCGTGCTGTGCGTGCCTACATAATTGATGGGGCTCGATTGGTAATAGATCTGCGGGTTGCTGACCGGGTTGCCGTTGAGGAGTTGCTCCAGCAGCATTTGCAGCGGAACGGGCTGAAACTCGTATAGGTCTTCCATATCCGATGGCCCCGCAAAAGACACGACGGCGCTGATGGCAACCGGGTTGAAACGCTTATAGCTGTGGAGTAGCGCCAGGTGCCCGCCGGCGCTGTAGCCCAGAAGCACAAAACGGTCGGAAAACTGGTATTGTCCGCGCCGGCCATGCAGGAAGGTCAGGGCCTTTTGCACATCTACTTCCTGTGTCGGAAAGGTATTGGCAGGCGGTCGGGCCAGCCGGTAGCTGATGTTGGCAATAGCATATTCCGGCAGGCGCTGCTGGATGGCGGCAACCCAGGGCGTCATTTCAAAACGGGAGCCGGAGCTCCAGGCACCGCCATGGATCAGCACCAGCAAGGGCGTGCTATCCATGCTTCTGCGTGCCGGCAGATACAGATCGAGTTTCTGGGAGGTATCCGTATCATAGGCCAGGTTCATCAGGGTTTGCGCCGGCAGGGGCGGGCGGTTCCAGGGAACGGTGGTGTCTCGTCGGGTGCAGGCGGCCAAAAGCAGCAGGGCCCCTGTCAGGTAAGTCAGGATCTTCGTCATAGCGTCAGATGGTAGGTGAAATTAGGAGTTTTCCCGGAGCTGGCGTCAGGAAACCCGAAACCGGAGCCCGGGAAAGGCCGGAGGCGGCTACTACTGCACGTGTTGCTCCAGAAAAGCCTGCAGCGTGTCGAAGCTCTTGTTCAGGTTTTTTCCATACCAGCCATGGCGTTCGGCCGGGTAAATCAACAGCCGGTGCGGCACGCCGGCCGCAGTCAGGCTATCGGCCAGCAAACGGCTTTGAGAAGGCTCCACAACATTATCCCTGCCCCCATGAAAGATGAGCGTAGCCGGGCTCTTTGCGGTTACGAAGGTTACCGGGCTGGCGTTGCGGTAGGCGGCGGGCGCTGATTGGTACCGTGCTCCGATAATCATTTGCAGCGCCAGAGGCACCAGCGGATGCCAGGGTTGCTCGTGCATCCGTACGAGGTCGGTAGGGCCAAAAAAATCGACAACCGCCCTGATTCCCGGGTCGGGATGCTTGTAGGCGTGCAGCAGGGCCAGGTGCGCGCCTGCCGATGCGCCGAGCAGCACCAGCTGGTTTGTATTGATGTCATAGATTTCCGCCTGTTTACGCAGAAAGTCGATAGACAACCGCACATCCTCCTCCTGAGCGGGCAGTAGGATGTCGCCATTCACGAGGCGGTAGTTGATGTTTACAAAGGCATAATGGGGCATCCGTTTGCGGAAGGCTTCGATGTAGCCGGCAAAGTCGGCCTTATTGCCGCCGGTCCAGCCACCACCATGAATCAGGATCATGGCCGGTGTTGCGTTGCGGCTGCGGCCGGCCGGCAGGTAAACGTCCATCCGCTGCTGCGAGTCAACACCATAGGCAATATCGTTCAGCGTATACGCGGCCATATTGTTCAGGTCCGGGCGGGTGCTTTTCCCATCCTGGCAGGAGTAAAGAACGATCATAAGAAAACAGAGGGTGAAAGAGGTAAGAAGGGCTTTCATAAACAGGCTTCCGGGGTCAACTTTTGTGCCCTTAAAGCCTGCGGATTCGTTAATTGAAAAAATTCGTTTCGGCAACCCAACCCTTATTCAGCGGTATTCGTAAATGGATGTAGGACGCGCAAAAGAGCCGCGCTCTGCCGGTACAGATTTCCCTGATCATTCAGTCCGATAGGCCGGATTTCTCCTCTGGGTCCCGCAGGTGAGCCAAAGCGGCAAACGCCGGAAGCGCGGGCAGGAACAGGGTCTCTGGGGGAAAGGCCCGATGGCGCTTTCTTTTGCAGAGCCGGTCCTACGGTTGCACAACCGGTGCGGCCCGGTTGCTTGATGCGTTCCCGGCGTTTGCTGCCTGTGAGAAAATAAACGTCCCGCCAAAGCGGGACGTTTATTATTTCTCCGATCAATCCAGAGCGGTCAACAGGCGTAGTCAGGCTCCTTTAAGATCCAGTTTTATCTGGAGTTCGCCGAACTGTTTCTCGTCGATGCTTGCAGGCGCATCGAGCATCACATCGCGGCCACTGTTGTTTTTGGGGAAGGCAATAAAGTCGCGGATGCTATCGCTGCCACCGAGGATGGCGCAAAGACGGTCGAAGCCGAAGGCAATACCTCCGTGCGGGGGAGCGCCGTATTCGAAGGCGCCCAGCAGGAAGCCGAATTTGTGCCGGGCTTCTTCTTCGCTCATGCCCAGGGCGGCGAACATCTTTTCCTGCAGGGACCGCTGGAAAATGCGAATGGATCCTCCGCCGATCTCGTTGCCATTCAGCACCATGTCGTAGGCATTGGCTTTGATCTGTGCATAGGGATGCTCGAGGTAGCGTGCCGGATCTTTGATCGACGGGTCGTTGGCAATCATCGTTTCGATCTGGTCGGGTTTGGGGGCCGTAAAGGGGTGGTGACGCGCTACCCAACGGCCTGTTCCGCCCGACGCGGGATCTTCTTCTTCCGCATATTCGAACAGCGGGAAGTCAAGCACCCACAGCAGCCGGTATTCGTCCTTTTTCCGAAGGCCGAGGCGCTCACCCATCTCCAGGCGCAGTTCGGAGATGGCTTTGCGGGTGCGCTCCTCCGCTCCGGCCAGGATCAGTACCAGATCGCCTGCCTGCGCACCTGCAGCGTCGGCGATGGACTTGAGCCGTTCTTCGCTGTAAAATTTATCGACACTGCTTTTATAGGTTCCGTCAGCGTTACACTTGATGAATACCAGTCCTTTCATGCCGATCTGCGGACGCTTCACCCATTCCGACAGTTCATCGGTCTGCTTGCGGGTGTATTCGGCCGCACCGGGCACGGCTATGGCAAGCACCGTTTCGGCTTCATCAAACACCTTGAAGTCGGCACCATTGACCAGTTGTCCGGTCTCTTCGATCTTTCCTTTCCGTAGAAATACGGATTTCAGATTCGCCAGTTTCATGCCGAATCGGATATCCGGCTTGTCATTGCCGTAGTGCCACATGGCTTCTTCCCAGGTGGTGCGCTCCACGGCTTCGCTATAGTTGATGCCTTTTACCTCCTTGAAGATGTACTTCACCAGGTCTTCAAACATATTGAGAATGTCTTCCTGCTCTACAAACGCCATTTCGCAGTCAATCTGTGTAAATTCAGGCTGGCGGTCGGCGCGGAGGTCTTCGTCGCGGAAGCACTTTACGATCTGGTAGTAGCGGTCGTAACCGCTTACCATCAGAAGCTGCTTGAAGGTTTGCGGGCTTTGTGGCAGCGCATAAAACTGGCCTGGGTTCATCCGCGAGGGCACCACGAAGTCGCGCGCACCTTCGGGGGTCGATTTGATCAGGAAGGGGGTTTCGATATCCATGAAACCATTCTGGTGCAGGTAATCGCGCGTGGCCCGGTTCACGGCATAGCGCAATTCGATGTTCTTTTTTACCGCGTTGCGCCGCAGGTCGAGGTAGCGGTATTTCATACGGAGGTCATCGCCGCCATCCGTATCGTCTTGAATGGTAAATGGCGGAACGGCCGAGCGGTTGAGAATGGCGAACGAAGAAATGGTCAGCTCCACATCGCCCGTGGGGATGTTGGGATTTTTGTTGGTGCGTTCGGTAACCGTGCCGGTGGCCTGTAGCACAAACTCCCGGCCGAGTGGGTCAGCGTCGAGCTGCGGGCTCAGGTCTTCGTTGAAATACAATTGGGTGATGCCGTAGCGGTCGCGCAGGTCCACAAAGGTGATCGATCCGAATTTGCGGATGCTCTGAACCCAACCGGCAAGGGTTACTTGGGTGCCGGCATGGCTCAGACGCAACTCGCCACAGGTATGAGAACGGTACATAAGGCTGATTTGGCCGCCAAAGATAAGATACTGAAAAGGGATGTAGGCGGCAGGATGTCTGTTGTTGGCCCTGCCTGTGTCCGGAATCAGCCATCGATCCAATGGGGCACAAACCGGCTCCGGTTGTCGGTTACCAGGCTGTTGGCTTCCCGAATGCCGATCCCTGCCGGTTCCTGACCGATGATCCAACTGCCGATGACCGGATAGTTACCGTCAAATGCCGGCAGTTCGAAGAGCTCCTGGAAGATGGCTCCTTCCTCACCGTAAGGCCCTTCGGTATGCTCGAGCAGCTGCCCTTCGCGCACAACCAGGATGTTCGCACCTTCGCGGCTGAGAAGGGGCTTGCGCACATAGTTGCGTAGCCGTCCGGCATCGAAGTAAGCGGGGAGCAGGTTGGGATGCCCGGGGTTCATCGCCCACAATACCGGCAGGATGGCTTTATTCGACAGCAGCATCTTCCAGGCCGGCTCGATCCAGAAAGCTTCGTGTACGTCGGTACCGATTAGCCCGCCAAACTCTTCCCGGGATAGCCATTCCCAGGGATACAATTTGAAAAGATTGCGGATCGGCGCTCCCTCGAGGTCAACGAACTGACGTGCATTGCCATCCCAGCCGATATCGTCCACGAACACGAGCTTCGTTTGCAAACCCGCCTGCAGGGCACAGTCGCGGAGGTATTCGGTGTTTGTAAGATCTTCCAGACTTTCTTTCAGGCAGCTGAAGTGCAAAGGCCCTTCGCGCAAGTAACGTTTCAGGTAGCTCCAACAGGCGATCAGTTTTTCATGAATGCTGTTGAACTGGTCCTTGTTCTTATCATGATCCTGCAGCCAGAACCACTGCACGATGCCCGCCTCAAACAGGCTGGTAGGCGTGTCGGCATTGAACTCAAGTAGTTTCACCTGGCCGTCTTTCAGGCAAAAGTCAAAACGGCCATACAGCGACGGATGGTCTTCCTCCCAGCTTTTTTCAATCAGCGGAATCATTTGGGGGGCGATAGCGAACGCCTCGTACCGTTTGTGGTCGATGACCTGTTGCACGGCTTCCAGGCAACACTTCCAGAGCTCCGCTGTGGCGCGCTCTATCTCCAGCACTTCCTGCATGGAAAGGGAGTAGCAGGCGCTTTCATCCCAGTAGGGTACATCGCTCGTATGAAAGCCGAAGCCCAGGTTTTCTACAGCCGTTTGCCAGTTATTGCGGGGGGTGAGGGAGTGACGGAGCATCGGAAAGGAAGAGGAGGTTTGAGGGATTGTGGGAATTTTGGAGGGTCAGGAGGAAACTGTGTAGCCGCTCCGTCCAAAGCCGCCGCGCACGATACCGCTCTTGAAGGCATTACTGCCTACGTTTGAAGAGGGTTTTAGTGCCCCGGAATAATAGCCTGCAGGCGCATAGGCGCCATTTTGAAAAATACCCATCGGACGGAAGGCGTAAAACCAAAGTCCCGGCCCGTAATGAGCCCGCGTATAGGGGGCGGTGGAATCGCTCCGCAGGTAGGTGCGGCTTTGGCTTCCATCGCCCCAGTCCTTCTTTTTGTCGGCACAGGAAGCCAGCGCTGCCGTTATCAGAACGAGTTGGATGTGTTTTGACTTTTTCATGCGCCTCACTTTACGGTGATGTAGATCTCGTAGTTTTTGTTGACGGTCACGCTTTGCTGATCCCCTTCTTCGTTTTCGGCTACGGTCTGCTCGAGGCCCAGTCCCGGAAGCGTATCGCGGTATACAAGCGTCCGGTAGATGCTGTCGCGCACCCATACCTTATGGGAGGTGACCAACTCATGCCGGAACGAATCGATGGGCTGCACCTGAATGGAAGACTCGACCGATCCGTTCCGGTTTACGTTCTGCGTGAGGTCTTCGTTTTCTTCGTCGTTGCAGGCAGCCAGGCTCAGCAAGACGCCCGGAAGCAAAAAGAGTACTGTTCTTTTCATACTTGTATCGTGGCGCAGCGGCCAGAAGATTTTGCTAAAGCTATACCAGAAATCGATTGCCGGTTTCAGAATCGTGCTGTCCGGGCTCAGGATCCGCTCACGCCTTCCTCCAGTTCGATGCCTATCTTCCGCATGAGCAGGGAGGCGTTCAGACTGCTGCATACGCCCGCATTCAGCCGGTAGTCGAAGTAGAGCTCTGTTCCTTCTACCTGTACATCGAAATGATAATTGGCGATGGCGCCGGGATGCTCCCCGCTCAGCGCAGCCAGCGCCACATCATGGGTGGCGATGATGGCTACTGCCTGCCGGCGGAGCAGTTGCCGGATCAGGGCCGCAGACCCGGTGTGCCGGTCGAGGGAATTGGTGCCCCGGAGAATTTCATCCAGTAGGATAAATACGGGAAGTCCTTCGTTTACGGCCTTGATGATGGCCTGCAGTTTCTTCAATTCCGCGTAAAAGGTAGATGTGCTTTCTGCCAGGTTATCGCTGATGCGCATGCTGCTCATGAGCTGGCAGGGCGAGTGGGAGAGCGCCGTTGCGCAGACGGGGGCTCCCAGTTGTGCCAGCACCAGGTTGATACCCAGGCTTCGCAGAAAGGTGCTTTTGCCGGCCATGTTCGAACCGGTGATCAGCGCAATACGGCCTCTGTCTTCCAGCCTGAAGTCGTTGACAATGCGTTTTTCTGCAGGCAGCAACGGATGACCGATGCCGGTGCCGTCAAAGTAGAAGAAGGACTTGTTCATCCTGGGCAGGCACCAGCCGGGTTCATTGAAGCGCAGAGCCGCCAGCGAGTGCACTACTTCGGCTTCGCACAGGGCCTCGAGCCATCCGGCCACCTGGCTGCTATTGCGCCGGCGCCATTGGTTGAGCGCCAGCATCTGCCGGAGATCCCAGAGGAGGAAAGGATTGAGGAACAGGACCCCGAAGAGGTTCAGGCGCAGGTCGAAGCGGTCGAGGATTTTTCCGAGTGACCGTATTTCCACGGATGCGGGTGCCTGGCCGGTACCTATGGCTTTTTGCAGGTTGCGCAGGTGCGGGCACTGCCAGAACTGATTGCCGATATGTGCGAGCAACTGTTGTAGTGTGCCAATCTCGTTGCTGATGCGCGACAACTGCAGGTAGGGCGCGAGTGTTTGCCGGGTAAACAGGATTGAGGTGACCAGGAAGGTACCATAAAGGGTCGTGAACAGGCTTCCTGATATCCATCCCAGACACACGGCGACGACGCTTCCCAGGCTCACTGCGCAGTAAGCAAACCAGAACCAATGCCATGCGGGAGCTGCAAGGCGCTCGTCGGTGCTTCCGGCCCAATCAAGTATTTTCTGTTCCGTTTCTTTCTTCAAGCCCGTCTGGCAGGCAAGGGCCGCAAATTCCAGCCGGGATTCGAGCAGGGGCGCCAGCTCAGAAACGGCCTCCTGCCGCAGAACCACGGTTTCTGCCGGAATCGGCTCCAGCAGGTTTTGCGCCAGCCGCTGGCGACCACTTTCCGTAACACAGCGGTTCATCCACTGAAACAGGGAATCGGGTCCCAGCAGGTCGAGGTCATAGGCATAGGGGTGCTGTTCCGGCAGGTAGCTCGCGCCGTCGAAGCGGTGGCGGAACCGGTAGGCCCCACAGGCTTGTTCGTCATCGAGCAGCATAAGTAGGGTCTGCTGATGGCGGATGGAGGCGTCATTGTCGGTATCGCGGCCTACAACGTATAACAGGAGGCTTAGTCCCACACAAAGGGGCAGCAGTCCGGCCAGGCCAGCCGAGCTGAATACGGCGTACGCAACACCCCCGGTGGACAGGAAGATGAGCAGCCGCAGCCAGCCGAGGCGGGTGCTGCGCCGGCGCAGCCGGAGGAGCAGGGCGCTGTGTTGATCAAAGGAAGCCTGGATCAGGGCGTCGGGTGTGCTCGGCATACGGTTCGTCGTTGTCATTCGTTCATCGGGAGAGGAGGCGGGAAAAGCGGGATACGTCGGCTTCGGGTGTCAGCGGCGCCCCGTGCAGCAGGTGATTGACCAGTTGCTGCGCAAAATAGGGCGACAGGGAAGTGCCCTTGGTTCCCATGCCGTTGAAGATGCCGATCTGCGGATGGCCGGGATGCAGCCCGATAAAGGGACGCCGCTCCACGGTGGCGGGGCGCACCGCCGCTTTATGATCCAACACCTTGTAAGGAACACGCAGCATGCCGTCGAGCAGGGCCTCGGTGCGCAGGCGAAAGGCTTCTGTCGGACCCGATTCAAGATCCTCCCACGCATAGCTGGACCCCGCCCAGAACATCCCTGGCTCGGCCAACGGTGCCAGCAGAAAGCCCTTCTTGAGAATATGCGTGGCCGGCAGGTCCTTACACTCGATAAACAGCGCTTCGCCCTTGTTGGGCGCGAAAGGCAGCAGGCGGAACCAGGGATTCTGGTCGCCCGGGGCACCTTCGCAGAAGATCACTTTTTGTGCGGTAATATCGCCATACACCACGCCTTCCGCTTCGGGTTGCACCAGTTCGGGTGCAAAGTGCTCCTCTCGCAGACGGCCCTCTCTGCGCAGCCATCCGCGCCAGTCGGCCAGCAGTGCGCCCAGGCTGGTGACATAGGCAGGATGGATACGCCCGCAACCAAAATCGTAGTGGACATAGGGATTGTAGTCATTCTGATCGGGATAGGGAGAAAGGTAGGCGTTGCCCGCTTCTACACGCTCCACAAAGATGTTCCGGGCCTGTGCCGAGGGAAAGAAGTCGATGACACTTTTGGGGTGGAGGTAGGTTGTGCCGAAGAAGTTGCCCAGTTCGCCATACGTTCTAACAGCGAAGGGAAGCAATTCATCGGCTTTCCAGGTGGTCTGATAGCGCCTGCCGGTCACGGGGTTGATAATTCCCGCCGCAACTTTCGAAGAAGCGCGGTCGGAGCCGTTGTCGATCACCATGAAAGACTGGCCTTCCTGGTGCAGAAACCACTGCAGCAGCGTTCCCGAAATGCCCTGGCCGACGATGATGAAATCTACGTTCATGGAGGTGAAGGTAAGGGGTTGATTAGCGGATTAGCGGATTAGCAGATGTGCGGGTGGGGCTTCGATGCGGTTCAGGCTTCGACTCCGCTCAGCCTGCCATGCCTGTCAGGCTGAGCGGAACCAAGTGGCGTCGAAGGGGACATGGATCGATGATGGATTTAGTCTGTCGTTATTTGCTGGCCTTCGCTGTGGGCGCTGAACTCGGGTGCGTAGAGACACTGGATGGTGCTGAGACCCGCGTTGAACGTGCCGCGGTGGGTGACAAAGAGTGCATACTCGAACACATGCGTGCCCTTGGGCAGGTAGTTGATAAAGAAATTCGTACTGGCATCGCGGGTGCTTTCGTAATAGCCCAGCAGTCCCTGCCAGCGGTAGCCGCTCAAAACGTTCTGCGGCTCCAGGTTTGATCCGCGCAGGTCTTTCAGGTGCACGTATTCCATATCGCGGTCTGCGCGGACAACGATGCGCACCACCACTTTATCGCCAACATGGAGGTTTTGACCGGCAGAAACTGCGCGCAGCTCAGGCCCCCGTGGCGTGGGCACCGAAACAAAGAGCTGACGTTCCAGCTTCAGCGGGGTAGCCGCTGTCGTTACCTTGTCCATGTCTTCGAAATACTGCCAGTAGGCGGCGCCCCAGGAAGGTACGGGCACGCTGTTTGTTCCCGCTGCGGCTGTCACCTTAACCGTAAGGCGCCCCATCGCAGGACGGACCTCTTTTCCGGGAACCGATTTCTTGAAATAACCCGTTCCGGCTTCAGCTGCTGTGTCGCCCAGCAGCCTCAAGGATCCTGCCTGTATTTCTACGGCCGGTGTTTGTGCGATCCAGTCAGTTCCCTCCAGCAGCAAGACATAGCACGCATCAGCCGTGGCCGTGGTGGTAGGCCAGCTGTTGCTTTGCTTGTGTTTCAGCATCCAGGTCCGGATACCGTCGACCATGCTGCGGTCATCGCCGATCTCCCGGTATGCTTCCAGCAATTGCGCCTGTGTTTCGACAGGGTGGCTCCACCAATACCAGCTTTTCCCGAACCTGTTATCGGCCCAGTAGATGCCGGTTTCTTCGGTGCGTTGGGCTGTCTCTGAAAGCGAGCGGAGTATTTCGCGGGCGGGCGCCTTCTGTCCGAAGCGATGCAGGGCAAGGGCCGTCATTCCCTGCGTGCGTTTGGTCATTTTCGTCCAGGTGCGCCCGGCACTTTGCAGGTAATATTCGAAAGCGGCAAGCACACCGGCTTTCTCGGGTCTGCCACCCAGGAGGCTGCGCAGGTAGAGGTATTGTACTTCATAGGGGCCGGCCTCGGGCCTGGGCTTAGTTCTTTTCAGGGTCTGCTCATATTGGATTTGCAGCAGGCGCTCCGTCCAGGCAAGCGCCCGCTGGCGGATGCCTTCGGTGCCTGGTGTTTTGATGCCCAGGTGTTGTAGCCGTGCCATTCCGGTCAGGATATACTGCGTGATGTATCGGTCGCTCCGTCCGCCGGCAAACCAGGGAAAGCTGCCATCAGGCAGTTGCAGCGCGCGCAGTTTTTCGAGGGTGCCTGATTGCTGCTCTGCCAGCCGGCTCAGTTCGAAGAGGCGGGCAATGTTCTTCCGCTGCCGGGTTTCATTTTGTGCATCAAGCACCCAGGGGGTTTCTTCAAGCAGTGCCGTCTTCAGTTCCTGGTTTTTTTCGAGGTTCGAGAGCAGGGCCGCCGTGTCTTTGTTCTCCCACCTGCGCAATACTTCACGGATACGGGGTGTCCGCTGCAGTATATGTGCAGACAGGGTATGCGCATAGTAGCGGTTCCAAACCTGCTCCGCGCATTCATACGGGTACTCCATCAGGTATGGAAGCGCCAGCACCGCCTGCCAGGCCGGGTTGGCCGTGTATTCCAGCGTAAAGGCATGATGCTGGAGTGTTTCGCTGTTGCCTGATTGCAACAGCTTCTCGAACGTGAAGGTTTTTGCGCCGGCGCCAGTCATCGGAAGCGGCAGCGTTTCGGTAACCAGTGTTTTGTTGGAAAGCACCGGCAGTGTTGCTTCCTCGGCGTCCGAGAAATTGCCGGCCCTTGCCGTAAAGCGCCACGTGAGTGCACTGTTGAACAAATACGGTATTTCTACGGGGAAGGAAACCACCTCGCTGCCTCCCGCTGCCACCGTGAAGTACTGGTTGGGGAAAAAGCTCTGGAACCATCCGTCTACGGAAACGCCGGTGGCAGCGTCGAAGAGCTCGAGCTGCACCTGTCCGGTGAGTTCCCCGGCGCTCAGGTTGGCGATTTTGACCGTCAGCTCCAGCTTGTCGCCCTGGCGCAGAAAGCGGGGCATATTGGGCTGCACCATCAGCTCTTTTTGTGTGATGAGCTCTCGGGTGGCATATCCAAAAGCGAGTTGTTGCGTATGTGCCAGCGCCTGGAACTTCCAGCGGGTCAGCGCTTCGGGCAGCGTGAAGGCGAAGCTGATACTACCACTGCTGTCGGTTCGAAGTGCCGGGGAAAAAAAAGCGGTTTCATTCAGATTCCGGCGCACCTGCACTGGGTTGGCCGCGGTTGGTTGGGGAGACGATACCTCTTTAGATGAATCGGCAGCCATGGTAGCCTGTCCCCTGATCATCAGGCCGGCAGCCCTGCCTTCGAGCATCCGCTCTTCCATTTTGTTTTTTTCCTCGGAAGCTGCGGGAGCTGCGAAGGCTGCAGGAGATGCCGTCCGCGTTGCCCGTGGGCCTCTGTATTTTTTCTGGTAATAACCCTGCAGGGGCGGCTCCGCCTGATCCTTTTTAGCAATCTCGTCGATACTACCCAGAAGCCGGTCAAAGTCATGGCCCGGTTCTTCAGCCGGATCATCTACGCTAATCTCGTGAACCATGGCCGCCTGCGCGCCAAAGTTGTGCCTGCTCTCCCAGTCGATTGCCGCCGACAGGCTGGGATATAGTCCCGGTACCATCCAGGCATGCGGCGAGAATTGATCGAGTGCCGCATCATAAAGCCCGGCAAGAAGTTCAGCTGCCACTGCTTCGCCCTGCCCGCCATGAATGTTTATCCGCCACTCCTCGCGGCTTCCCGGCAGTGTTTTGTCGCGAAGGGTTCCAAAGCTCAGCCGGAGTTCCTTGTTCGTCCAGGGAACCGCAACATACCGGGCGGCGCCATGAAGGCGGTTATGGATGACCGTGAATCGTCCGGCAGCAAGGCCTCCCCGATCGGCTTCTTCAACCACAAGCCCCGATTCGTGCGGGCCTGTCAGGTGCAACAGTCGCAGGGCGTCGGGGATGCTGTCTTGCCGCTCCATCCGTTCGGTCTGCGCAATGACCCATGCTTCGGGCAGGGTGCTGCGGGTGCGCAGGCGGATCCGGTCGCCGGGTTGTGCCGCGGTTTCGGGAGCTTCGAGCGCCAGGTATTCGGGCCGGTTGGGTTGCCCGGGTTGATACAACTCCAGGAACGTTATGAGCAGTATGCTGTCGCCACGCTCACCGGGTGTCATGAAGCGCAGCTCGTAGAAACCCGGTTCCTGCGGGCGCTGCCGCAGCGGCAATGGGGCGCCCTTAGCGGAATCTACCTGCCGGATATCGGTAGTGGCCCGGGGCCAGTTGCGGAAGTCATCCTCCCCGGCATACACATCGTTCGGAAACCACTCGAGGTATTGCGTTTTTGTGTAAAGGTGCTGGTCGGGCCGCTGCCAGTAACGTTCGCGGATAAGGCGGTTTTCCGGAATCAGGCGCGTGAAGGTGGTGGTTAGCTGTGCCGGGATCAGGCGGCCGTTCATGTTTTCAACCTGCACGTTAAGGTTTCGCAGCGAGTCGACCGGCATGCGTGCGGGCAGCGCCGTTCGGATCAGCCGCGATTGGTAGCCCGCCGTTACCGTTTGGGTGGCTTCGCGGGTTTCACCAGCGATATCGGTGATTACGGCTGTCACTTCGTAGTCGAAAAGCGGCTGCTGTTTCGGATCTATCGACGGATCGGGGAGGGCCGGGAACCGGAGCGCGAAGCTGCCGTCGGCTGCGCTCCGGGTTTCGCCCTGCGTCAGTTCCTGGCGTTCGCCGCCGGTACCACGCGCACCCCACCACCAACCGATGAAGCGGGGCACCCGCGCAACGGTATAGCGGACTTTCGCGCCGTTGACGCTGTTGCCCGCATAGGCCCGGGCCCGGCCGCTGACGCGGATCGTATCGCCCACGCGGTAGCTGGTGCTCCGTGTGTCGAAACGCACTTCGAATTTCGGCCGTTTGTATTCTTCCACCGAAAAGTAAGCGCTTCCGTCTGCTTCCAGGGCGCGGATGGAATAAGAGCCGGTCAGTCCGCCCGCCGGCAGCCGGAAACTGCCACTTACCGATCCGAAAGCGTTGGTATGCAGTTTCAGGGTGTCGCGCGCCTGTGCGTTGGCATCGTACAGAAGCACGGTCAGGGGCTGGTCGGTTGCGACGGACGGTCGCTGTTTCCGGTGGTAGGTAATGCCTTTGAAGAAAAGGGTCTGTCCGGGCCGGTACATACTGCGGTCGGTAAACCAGCTCACTTGCGCGCGTTGTGTCGTTTCTCCGCGCTGCCGGTACTCGTAATAATAAGGTGCGGCATCTTCTACGAGCAGGCGTTCGCCGCCGTAGCGGATTTCAAAAGACCGGTTTTCTCGTTCGTCAGCAGCATCTGCCAGGCGGAACATGCCGGTGGCGTCAGCACGATAGCTCTTTCCGTTCCGTCGCTGCATTTCGTTTTCTCCACCTTCGTAGCGGTAGTGGTAGGATTGTATTTCGGCGCCCGAAAGAGGTTTGCCCTGCTGCCGGTTCAGCACGAAGTAATGCGGGTTGTTGCCGACCAGGCTGATCGAGGAGTTTTGAAAAAAGGCTGCCGCGGCCACGGTGCTGTCGGGCAGGAAGCGGCCGGCATCGGCAATCAGCAGCAGGTAACGGCCGGCGGGCAGGGCCTCGGCTTTCAGCTCCACGAGGTGTTCCTGCAGATCTTCCGTTCCGGGAAGGTCGATGCTGCGATACTGAACTGCAGGACTTTTGAAAGCAGCCGTCCAACTACTGTCGGCATACGCACTGAAGGAGTACGACTCAGGAGCGGCAACGATGCGCAGCCATATGCGGCGCACATTTCGGTAACGAAGGACCATTCGCATGGGCAGGCCGGGTACGTTTACCTTTTCTAATTCGAACGATAATGTGCGGCGTTGCAGGAAAGCCAACAGCTCCTCCGCATCCCGGATGGTAAGGCGATCGCCCGCTGCCCCGGAAACGATCGGGCGTAGCAGGTTAACCGCCAACTGTGCCTTCATCCGGTGGCTGGTATCACCAAACGGCTCGTAGGAGGCGGCGAGCCGTGCATACCATTTTGCCAGGTAGAGGCGGGGCTCATGGCTGTGCACCGTCCTTTCATAGGTGCTGATCAAGTGCTGCAGGGCATTTTCGTACCGACGTTCCCGATCGGCGATCAGGGCATGCTCGCGCACAAAGGCCAGACGCTGCAGGTCTGCCGAAATGAACGCAGCAGGATTTTTGTCGCGGCTATGGAAGCGTAGCAGTTCCTGGAACAGGGACAGCGCCTGGTAGCGGCCGTCATCAGATCCTGCGTTTGCGAACTTCTGCGTTACGAAGCGGGAAGCTGGGTCAAATGCAGCGGCGCTGTTGATCTGGAAGGCATTGCTGGCTGTAGCAGGCTGGTCGGTATACCAAAGCAGGGCCGGTGGACCAGGAGATCGTAGAGGGTGGGGCGGAGCAGGCGCGCGCTGCCTTTTTCCACAAGGGCATCGAATCTTTCTACCGGAGTTTGCCGGAGCAAGGGCGCCGGGGTCAGTGAAGCCGCATAAAGCTGGTTGATGCGGCTCCGGAAATCATCCTCATCCCAGGTGCGCAGGTCGGCACCCGGTTTTCCTGCAGTGCGGGTACGCTGATCGATCTGCCAACGGTAACGCTCGTAGTACTTCTGGTATGCATCCGCAAGCAGGCTGCGCAGCACGGCAGCGGCCGGCTCCCGGAACGCAGCCAGCAGCGAATCGCCGGCGCGCAACGCAGCCAGCTCCCCGGCTTCGGTGTCGGCGGCCCGAAGCAGATCCGCTTTTGCGATGAATACCCGGAGGCGCTGTACGTCGTCGCCCAGCCGTTGCGCCCTGCGTTCAAGGCGGTAAAGAATCTGAAGCGCCGATTTCGGACGTCCTTTACTGGTATGTGCATACACTTCCCGCCACTGCTGCCCGAAAGGGCTGACGGGCTGCGCATAGACGTTAGCAAACACTAGAAACAAGGCGGCCAGGGCGAGAGTCAGGCGTCTGGAAAGCATGGCGAAAGATATTAAGGAAGGATGCGACTGCCTAAAAAAATGCATAAACGGCAGGGCGCGGCGCAACGATTCGCCGCCTTTAACGTATGTTTATGCTTTCACACCAAACGCTTTTTTTCGGACATCAATCTATTGTCAAAGACCAAAATTTATGAAAGCTGTTTTTACCCTCCTTTTTGTCAGCCTTTTTTCCACGGCTGCATTAGCAATGAATGAAGGTCGCCTGACCATCACGTTTTCGGGCCTCAACAATGTAGTCGTGCAGGTTGATAACCGCTACTACGCATTGAATGGTAACACCGTATGTATTGATCACATACCCGCTGGCCGGCATGTTATCCGCGTGCTGCAACCGCGCAACGGCAGCAATGTGCGTGGCAGCTCGATCATGAACACAACGGTGATGGTACGCCCTTTTACCCATGTTGATGTAATGATCAACCGCTTCGGCCGCGCCTATATAGACGAACGCCGGATGAACAGCGTGCAGTACAACAATTTCAACATGTGGGGTAACGGAGATTGTATGGACAACCAGGATGGGGATGAGAACGAGTGGAACAGCCTGCCCTCCTGGCCCGGCGCTGGCTGGGGCAACGGCTGGGGCAACGGCGGCGGCAATTGGGGCAACAACGACAACTGGGGCAATAATAACAACGGAAACTGGGGCAACAATAACAATAACAACAACAATAACAACAACGGAAACTGGGGCAATGGCATGGTGATGAATCCCTCCAATTTCACGGCCCTGCTCAATCAGTTGCGGAATGAAACGATGGACAATACGCGGATGACGCTGTTGCGCAATGCCATCGAAACCAACCGGGTCAATACGCAGCAGTCGCGCCAGCTCATGCAGTTGTTCGACTTCGACAACGATCGTGTTGAGGCGGCTAAGCTTCTGTATCCGCGTTGTATCGACCGGAACAACTTCTTCCAGGTGCTCGATGCGATCGAATTCTCCGCATCCAAGGAGGCGCTGTCGAACTGGCTCCGCCAGCAGCGCTGATTGGAACTGCAGCAAACGAAAGGGCCGTCTCATCGAGACGGCCCTTTCTTATTTCAGTGTCGAAACCGATTACTTAACGCCCATGACCGAAGCCATGGTCTTGCCGATTTCGGCGGGGCTGGCTACTACATGGATGCCGCATTCGGCCATAATCTTCATCTTGGCGGCTGCGGTATCTTCTGCGCCGCCGACGATCGCTCCGGCATGACCCATACGGCGGCCCGGAGGCGCTGTTTGCCCGGCAATGAAGCCAACTACCGGCTTCTGGTTGCCGCTATCGCGGATATAACGGGCCGCTTCCGCTTCCATGCCGCCACCGATCTCGCCGATCATCACGATGGCATCCGTTTCGGGATCGTTCATGAACAGTTCGATGGCTTCTTTGGTGGTGGTTCCGATGATCGGGTCGCCACCGATGCCTACGGCTGTGGAAACGCCCAGGCCGGCTTTGGCGATCTGGTCGGCCGCCTCATAGGTGAGGGTGCCCGACTTGGAGACGATGCCGATGCGTCCCTGCTTGAACACGAAGCCGGGCATGATACCCACCTTGCACTCGTTGGCGGTGATGACGCCGGGACAGTTGGGGCCGATGAGCCGGGTGTTCTTGCCCTGCAGGTAGTTCTTCACCTTTACCATATCCTGAACCGGAATGCCTTCGGTGATGCACACCACCAGCGCAACACCGGCATCGGTGGCTTCCATGATGGCATCAGCAGCAAAGGCCGGCGGAACGAAGATGATGGAAACGTTGGCACCGGTTTCTTTCACGCAGTCGGCCACGGTGTTGAACACACGACGGTCGAGGTGCTCTGTGCCCCCTTTGCCGGGCGTTACGCCGCCGACCACGTTGGTGCCGTACTCGATCATCTGCGAAGCATGGAAGGTACCTTCCGTACCCGTGAAGCCCTGTACCAGGACCTTGGAGTCTTTATTGACAAGAATGCTCATAACGGATTTTAAAAGTTGGGCAAAAGTAAGGATTTCGCGAAAGGAAAACGGAATTTAAGGCGCAGCGGCGATGCACAAAAAAGCGGGCGCCGGGCCCGCTTTTCCTGATTGCTGCATTTTCTAGTGCATATATTTTCGCTGGCCTGCATAAAGCAGGATGAATACGAGCGCGATTACGGCCAGAAACCCTATGGTGACCAGGGAAACCATGTTGACGCCCATAATGACAAAAGCCAGCAGCAGGGGCGCCACCTGTCCGATGACATAGATGTTGAAGCCCTGTTTCTTCAGCTTCCGCATCTGCATGGCGCCCACCAGGCAAAGGGTGGTGAACAGCAGGGTAGACAACAGGTTGATCCAGCGGTAATCGTGCACGCGCTGCACCATGTCGATGCTGGCATCCATCCATTTGGCCATGAATCCTTCCCCGACCTGGTCGCGGGCTGTGCGGAGATCTTCCACCTGCTTGTCGATATCCTGGTTCTTGAACAAGCCCCACAAGGTGGTGATGTAGATGTAGGCGCAGCCGATGAACGTCAGCGTTGTCAGGGTTTTGAGCGTGCCGGTGGGCTTCTCCGGCAGGTCATTTGTCAGCAGGTCTTCGGTTTGGTATTTTGTTTCCATCTGGGTCAATTTTGCGGTAATTTACATCGTAGCTGCGAACCCGCAAACCGCTTCTCAGAACCGGTAGGCCAGCGTAACACCGTTTTGCTGCCCCGCAAAGGGCATCAGGCTGAAGCCCTGGTTGGCTTTCCTGTTGCGGTGGAACCTGGGCACCAGCGTGCCGCTGAGTACGCCCACCGCCGTGCCAATGATGATATCGGAGGGAAAATGTTTGCCGCCGCGGTGCCGCAGGTAGCCGGTGATGCCCGTTGCGGCGATGGCGCCTCCATAGAGCACCTTGCCCATCGTGGATTTCGGATGATAATCGTTATACACCCGTGCCATGAAGAAGGTGGCAGTGCCCACCAGCGCCACATGTCCGGCAAAGAAAGAATTCTTCTGACCGCCTCCCGTACGTTCCGACACCGGCAGGCGCTGGTCGTAGGTCGACGGGCGATAGCGATTGGTGAAATAGGTGGACCCGGTATAAAGCAGGCCCGTCACGGCCATCGATTCGAGATACAGGAACGAGATCTTGCCCGCATCGCGGCGGATGTCGCGGTCCAGGAACAGCAGCAGGGGAGCGGGCATGGAGCCGTAGAAGAACAGGTCGCTCAGGGGCGCTGCGGTTGAGGAAAATTCTTTCGCCCCCCAGCGATCAAAACGGTTGACGTCTTCGGGGCGCAGGGCCAGCACGGTGGCGGCCGGAATGGGGTCTTTGCTGTAGATTTTTCCAAATGCATACCCCGACCAGGCCATGCCCGCCAGCGTGAGCGGGATATCCACTTTGGGCTTTAGCTTGTATACCGGTACAGGTTTTTCGTCTGCCGGCGAGGAGGCATCCGGAGCGGTAAAGGCATCACGTACCAGCGGGAGGTCGGACTGTGCCCGGGCGGTTGCCAGCAGGAGCGTCAGCAGCAGGGTGATCCAGGTCTTTTTCATCGACAACGTTTTGCTGCACGGTTAAAAAAAACGTGCCTCAAAATCCGCGTGCTCCCCACCGCCTTTACGCCTCAGGCGGAGGAATCAGTTCGGGCGCCTGATCGCTTGTCAGATCCTCCATATTGCGCTCATTGGCTATTTTGCCTTTTTCCTCCAGCTGACGCATATCCTTGGCATCGCGCAGAAACTCCGAAGCGAAGATGAAGTCGTTCAGCAGCTTGTTTTTCGAGAAAATGATCTCCTTATTGCTGCCTTCCCACTCCTTGCGTCCCTGGTACATGTAAATGATATGGTCGCCGATTTCCATCACCGAGTTCATATCGTGGGTATTGATGACCGTGGTGATATTGTATTCCTGGGTGATCTCCTGGATGAGCTTGTCGATCAGCCCCGATGTTTGCGGATCGAGACCGGAGTTCGGCTCATCCACAAACAGATATTTCGGGTTGAGCACGATGGCACGGGCGATCCCCACACGCTTCATCATGCCGCCCGACAATTCTGCCGGGTATTTCTTGTTGGCGCCTTTGAGGTTCACCCGCTCCAGCACCTCGTTCACGCGCTGCATCTTCTTGCGGTTCGACTCATGGGTGAACATATCCAGCGGGAATATGATGTTCTCCTCCACGGTCATGGAACTGAAGAGGGCCGAACCCTGGAACAGCATGCCGATTTCCTTGCGCACTTCCTTTTTTTCGGGCACGGTCATCCGGGTGAAGTCTTTTCCGCTGTAGATGATCTGTCCTTCATCGGGTTCAAACAGGCCGACCATGCATTTCATCAGCACGGTTTTGCCGCTGCCTGAGGCGCCGATGATCAGGTTGCACTTGCCGGCTTCCATCGTTACCGATGCATCCTGGATCACCGTTTTGCCGGCGAAGCCTTTCCTGAGGTTCTTGACTTCGATCATAGTTAAAGAAGTAGAGCTGCGAGAATGTAATCGGCAAATAGGATCGTCACGCAGGTAACGACCACCGACTTGGTGGAGGCGCGGCCGATCTCAAGCGCGCCCCCTGAAACGTGGTAGCCAAAATAGGCCGGGATACTGGCGATGAGAAAGGCGAAGGTGTAGGCTTTGCTCAGGGCGAAGAAAACGTTATACGGAATGAAGTTCTCCAGGAGCCCGCGGTCGAAGGTGGTACCGGAAATGATGCCCGACATGGTGCCGGCAAGGCGGCCACCCCAGATGCCCAGTACGGCGGCAATGACGATCAGCATCGGAATCACCACCAGCGAAGCGACGATCTTGGGCATCACCAGGTAGGCCTTGGTATTGATCCCCATGATCTCGAGCGCGTCGATCTGTTCCGACACGCGCATATTCCCCAATTCGCCGGCGATCTTGGACCCGATCACACCTGCCAGAACGATCGATACCAGCGTGGGTGCAAACTCCAGGATCACGGTATCGCGTACGATCTGCGAGATCGTTTCGAGCGGGATGAGGGGCGTGGTCAGCTGGTAGGCCGTCTGCACCGTCGATACCGCTCCCATGAATACCGAGATGATCACCACGATGCCCAGTGAGCCGATGCCGATCTCGGAGCACTGGTGCATGAATTCCTTCCAGTACATCTTCCAGTTCTCCGGTTTGGAAAACATGCTGCGGATCATATGGATGTAGCGCCCCACATCCTCGAAAAATTTCATCATGGGAGATAATTTTGGTGAGCGGTGAGTTGTCAGAGGCCGGTTCACCGTTCACCGCTCACGTTTCACGATTCCCGTTTTTTCAATCGCTTCCACCACGGCGAGCGGCGGATCAGATCTTCATGGGCTTTCTGACCTTTGATCTGCGCGTCTACCACTGCAATAGTAGCCATATTCACGATATTCCGGACCGAACTTCCCAGTTGCAGGATATGGACGGGCTTTTTCAATCCCAATAAAATCGGGCCAATGGCTTCGGAGCCACCCAATTCCTTAAGCAGGTTGTACGCCACGTTGCCCGCGGAAAGATTGGGGAAGATCAGCGTGTTCACCGCTTTGTCGACCAGTTCGCTGAAAGGATAGTTTTCTTTCAGCAACTCGTTGTTAAAGGCCAGTGATGCCTGCATCTCACCGTCTACGATCAGCGACGGGTCTTCGCGTTTGATGATCTCACGGGCACGCGCCACCAGTTTCGCTTCTTCCGAGTTGGAAGATCCGAAGTTGGAGTAGCTCAGCATGGCAATCCGTGGGGTGATGTTGAAGTGGCGTACTTCGTCGGCCACCAGGCCGGTGATCTCCGCCAGTTCTTCCGCGCTGGGATGGAAGTTTACCGTGGTGTCGGCCAGGAAGATCGGTCCCTTCTTGGTCAGCATCAGGTACATACCCGCAATGCGGTTGACGCCTTCTTCCACGCCGATGCACTGCAGTGCCGGACGGATGGTATCGGGGTAGTTTTTGGAAAGTCCGGAGATCATACAGTCCGCATCACCGGTTTCCACCATCATACAGCCGAAATAGTTCCGGTCTTTCATCACCTTTTTAGATTCGTAGGCGTTAAAGCCCTTGCGGCCGCGCTTCCGGAAGAAGAGGTCGCCGTATTGCTCGCGGCGGGCTTCCATGGCGTCGCTGCGCGGATCGAAAATCGGGAGCCCTTCCAGGTCGATGCCATTGGCCACGGCGATGGTGCGGATCTTGGCTTCGTCGCCCAACAGGATGGGGAAGCCGATGCCTTCATCGATCACCTGCTGTGCCGCCTTCAGGATTTTCACATTGTCGGCTTCGGCAAACACGATGCGCCGCGGGTCGCGGCGGGCCTTGCTGTTGAGTACGCGCAACACCTGGTTGTCGAGCCCGAGTCGTTTGTTCAGCTCGGTGCGGTAGCCGTCCCAGTCGCTGATGGGCTGCTGGGCCACGCCGCTTTCCATGGCCGCCTTTGCCACGGCCGGGGCCACGGTGGCCAGCAGGCGCGGATCGAGTGGCTTGGGAATGATATAGTCGGGGCCGAAAGTGATCGTCTTCGTGTTGTAGGCCAGGGTCACGATGTCGGGAACCGGGCTCTGGGCCAGCTCTGCCAGCGCCTGCACTGCCGCCAGTTTCATGGCTTCGTTGATCTGCGTGGCGCGCACATCGAGGGCGCCCCGGAAGATGTAGGGGAAGCCGAGTACATTGTTTACCTGGTTGGGATAATCGCTGCGTCCGGTAGCCATGATCAGGTCCTTCCGGGCATTTTTGGCCTCCTCCCAGCCAATTTCCGGGTCGGGGTTGGCCATGGCGAATACGATCGGGTTTTTCGCCATGCTTTTAATCATGGTGGCCGTTACCACATTACCGATCGACAGGCCCACAAAGACATCGGCATTTTTCAGGGCGATGTCGAGTGTAGTGCCGGGCTTGGCATTCGCAAAGGGCTTTTTGAAGTCTTCCAGGTCGTCGCGCTCGCGGGTGAGCGGACCTTTGATATCAAACACCTGGAAGTTCTCCGGACGGGCGCCCAGTGAAACATACAGCTGGATGCAGGCCATGGCGGCAGCGCCCGCGCCGTTGATGACGAAACACACCTTGTCGATCCGCTTTTTCTGGATCTGCAGGGCATTGAGCAGGGCCGCCGCCGAAATGATGGCAGTACCGTGCTGGTCGTCGTGCATGACCGGGATCGACAGTTGCTCACGCAGCGATTTTTCGATGACGAAGCACTCGGGCGCCTTGATGTCTTCGAGGTTGATGCCGCCGAAAGTGGGCTCCAGCGCCTTTACGATCTGGATGAACTTGTCAGGGTCTTTCTCATTGATCTCGATATCGAAAACGTCGATGTCGGCGAAGATCTTGAAGAGAACACCCTTTCCTTCCATAACGGGCTTCGAGGCTTCGGGACCGATATCACCCAGTCCGAGCACGGCCGTTCCGTTCGAAATCACGGCAACCAGGTTGCCTTTAGCGGTATATTTATAAACATTCTCCTTGTGTGCCGCTATCTCCTTGCAGGGCTCGGCAACGCCGGGCGAATAGGCAAGGGACAGGTCGCGCTGGGTTTTCGCTTCTTTGGTCGGTACAACCTCAATCTTACCCGGGCGGCCTTTGGCGTGGTATTCCAACGCCTGTTGTTTACGTAAGTCTTTAGCCATCACCTGCAAAGAAACGGCAAAAACCGGTAGGCGCTTACGGAGCTCATCCATACCGCTCCCTATCTTTCCCTCATGAATATCCGGGATATCCGTAACCAGGACCCCTCGGGCCTGTCTACCTGTGAAAGCGAACCGATTCATGTTCCCGGCTCCATACAGCCGCATGGGGTGCTGCTGGCCACCGATGATGCGGGTTTGATACGTTTTGTGAGTGGTAATTCTACGGAGCTGTTCGGCGCAGGGCCGGCGCAGCTTCTGGGCTTGTCGCTGGGCCTTTTTGATGCCGCTTTGTTCGCCCGCCTGCGGGAAGCCCTCGACCGGAATCGGCCCGACCGGCCCTTTCGTTTCGAAACCGCTGCCGGTGCCTGGGAGGTGTTCGTGCAACGCAACGATGATGGTCTTATGCTGGCGGAGTTCGAGAAAGCCGTTGGCCCGGGAGATGGGCTGCCCGATTCTTATGATCAGACCGCCACATTTGTGGAGCTCATCGGCCGGTCCCGCAGCCTGCAGGAACTTTGCCAGCATATTGCCGTACAAACAAGGGCCATCACGGGTTATGACCGGGTCATGATCTACCGCTTCGATCCTGATTACAACGGGCAGGTGTTTGCGGAGGCCAGGGCGCCGGAACTGGAGCCTTTCCTGCATTTGCATTATCCGCATACCGACATCCCGGTGCAGGCCCGGGAGTTGTACCTGCGCAACAAGTTGCGGATGATCGTTGATGTGGACTATGAGCCTGTTCCGCTTTTCGCTCATTCGACCGAAACCCTGCAGCAACCCGACCTCAGCGAATCGGTGCTGCGCAGCGTGTCGCCGATCCATATTCAGTATCTGAAAAATATGGGCGTAGCTGCCACGCTCACGGTATCGCTGTTACTGGAGGGCCGTCTTTGGGGCCTGATTGCCTGTCATCACCGCCAGCCCCTGCACCTGAGTCCGGAGCAGCGGAGGGCCGCCCTCCTCCAGGGCTACTTCCTGAGCTCACAGATCAGGGTGCGTGAAGTGGCGGAAGAGTATGAAGTCCACAACGTGGTGGAGGCGCATCTGCAGCAGTTGCTCCAGGTGCTCGGGCAGGAGGGTGATTTCGGGATCCGTTTCCGCAACTTCAGTTCCCTGCTGGGTGTGGCCAACGCTTCGGGCGCCGTTTTGCTCCACAAGGGGCAACTCTACGAAAAGGGCCTGGTGCCGCAGCGTGAGCGCGTGCGCACGCTGCTGAACTGGCTGGCCGACCATTGTGCCGGCTTGCAGTTTACGACGGCCCACCTGCAGGCACACTATCCCGAAGCGGTCCGCATCGGCCGCGAGGCATCGGGCATTCTTTACTACAGGCTCGGCGATCCGAAGCAGGATGCGATCATCTGGTTTCGGGAGGAGTATGAGCATACGATCGACTGGGCGGGCAATCCGCACGACAGTGTAAAGCGCGCTCCACTGACGAATGAGCTAACTCCACGTTCTTCGTTTGCCCTGTACCGTGAGCTGGTGCGGGGACGCAGCCGCGATTGGCGCCCTGCGGAAGTGCATGCCGCCGGCCGCTTTGCCGGCGCGCTCCAAAACCAGGTTCATATCGAGTACCTGAAAGCCGAAGAAGCCAGCCAGCGCCTGCTGAATGAAAAGCTGTCGCGTGCCAACAGCGAACTGGAAAACATCAACTGGATCACTTCGCACGACCTGAAGGAGCCGATCCGCAAGATCCTGCTCTTTTCGTCGCGCGTCCGCGACGCCGAAGAATGCCAGTTGTCGGAGGCCGTGCTAAATGCCCTCGAGAAGATACAGGGCGCTGCCCGTCGCATGCACGACCTGGTGGACGATATCATGAGCTATTCACTTGCCGACGCACGCAGTGGCGGAACTGAACCGACCGATTTGAATGCCGTGCTTGACGAAGTGCTTCAGGAATTGCAGGAGGAGATCAGGGAATGCAGGGTGCAGATCGGATCAGACCCGCTGCCCGTGCTTCCTGCGATCCGGTTCCAGATGCGCCAGCTCTTCGTTAACCTGATCGGTAATGCCATCAAGTTCTCGAATGGCGCCGCCGCGCCGGAGATCCATATTCGCTGCCGGAAGGGTACCGGTGCGCAGTTCGGACCGCCCCTGCTCGCCGAAGACCTTGTTTATTACCAGATATCGGTGGAAGACAACGGCATTGGGTTCGAGACCGGGCAGAGCCAGCGTATTTTCGATGTGTTCTTTCGGCTGCACCACAAAGAAGACTATGAAGGTACCGGGATCGGGTTGGCCGTATGCCGCCGTATCGTGGAGAATCATGGCGGGCATATCCGGGCAGAAGGTCGTCCGGGACAAGGCGCGCGCTTTGATTTTTTTCTTCCTGCAAACCCGGCCGGTCGCTTGTCATGAGTGTTTTTGGGTTTGGTATGGGCATTCGGCCCTTTGGTGAAACAAACTGGTTTCCGGCTGAACGGGGGAATACTTTTGAGAAAACCCCTGTTTATGTCTACTCCATACATCATCGAAACAAAAGGATTGTTCTACCGCTTCGGCGGTACCGTTCCCGCCCTGCACGATATCAACCTTCAGGTGCCTGCGGGCAGTATCTACGGATTCCTCGGCCCCAATGGCGCCGGCAAAACCACCACCCTGCGTCTGTTGCTGGGACTGCTCAAGAACCAGCAGGGCACCATACGCCTGTTTGGTGAAGATCTTACCGGCAACCGCTTGCCCGTTTTACGCCGGCTCGGTTCCCTTATCGAGCAACCTTCGCTTTATGGTCATCTCACCGCCCGCGAAAACCTCGAGGTATACCGTAAAGTCTACGGTGCCGGTAAAGAGCGTATCGACCAGGTCTGGCAGTTGGTTGACCTTGCCCAGACCGGGAAGAAGAAGGCCCGGCAGTTTTCACTCGGGATGAAGCAGCGTCTTTCCATAGCCATCGCCCTGCTTCACCGACCCGAATTGCTGATTTTGGATGAGCCCACCAATGGTCTTGATCCGAACGGCATTATTGAAACCCGTGAGCTGATCCGCCGGCTCAACCGGGAGGAAGGTGTCACCATCATCGTCAGCAGTCATATACTGGCCGAAGTGGAAAAGATGGCTTCTCATGTAGGCATCATTCACAAGGGACGCATGCTGTTTCAGGGAACGCTCGGCCAGTTGCACCAGATGCAGCAGGGACGCAGTCTGTTACAGATTGACACCTCCGACAACGACCAGGCGCTCAGCCTGCTCCAATCTTTCGGTGCCCAAAGACAGAACGGTCACCTCGTGCTGCCCTTCGGTGGCCGGGAAGCTTCGGCAAACATCAGCCGCATCCTGATACAGCACAACGTTGGTCTTTACCGGCTACAGCCGCAGCAGAACGACCTCGAGCAGTTGTTCATCGACATCACTTCCCAGAATTGAGCGCTCCCCGGATCGCACCTTCCAAAACCTCTCAAAACCTAAAAAATCTTTTTATGTCCCTCTCCATAAGCTACTCCGCCGAACTCCTGAAGACCCGTCGCACGGCTTCCTTCTGGCTCAGCCTGCTCGGCGCCGCCTTTATTCCTGCCATCTTTCTGATGATCTACCTGCTGAAGCCGGATAAGATGGTGCCCAACCTGCAGATGATGCCCTGGGAGATCCACCTGCTGCAAGGCTGGCAGTCGCTGAGTTCCTTTTTATTCCCGATGTATATCATCCTGATCTGCGCCCTGATTCCCCAGATCGAGTATCGTAATAATACCTGGAAGCAGGTGTGGGCGTCGCCCCAAAGCACCGGTAGTGTGTTCTTCGGTAAGTTTCTGGCCATTCAGACCATGGTGCTGCTCTTTTTCGTGTCGTTCAATGTGCTGATGATTGCCGTGGCCGTGATCGCCAACCTCGTACACAGCCAGTTTCCCTTTTTCGATCAGGCGCTCGACTGGAAGGCCTTGCTGCGTTTGAGTGCAAAAACCTATGTGTCGGTTCTGGCGATAACCGCCATCCAGTATTGGCTCAGCCTGCGTTTCAAGAGTTTTGTAGGGTCGGTAGGTATCGGCCTGGGATTGCTCATTGGCGCACTCATCGCCATGGGTTTTAGCTGGGAGCATACCGATAAGCTGCCCTATGCATTTCCGATGGCGACCTTGAAGGCGATGGTGAAGCCGGCCGCAGATGCCCCCTTACTGGAGCGGCACGAATGGTATGCACTTGCCTATACCGGCGTCTTTTTGCTGCTGGGCTTCCTCGACCTGCGCTTCCGGAAGGAGCGGGGATAGGCGGAGGCAGCTACCGGTGAAGCCGGACAGGTTGCATGCCGTTGATAAAGGAAGGGCCGTCTCCTGTGCGAGACGGCCCTTCCTGTTTCCATGTTCCTTGTGTCCTTTACTTTTCGTTTCGCGCCAGCTTCTGCGGCTCCTCCACCATAAGGCGGTAGGTGGCAAAAACCATCGCCCGGCTGAAGCGCTTGCCACTTTGGGGCGGGAACACTTCAATGGACTGTATCGCGGGTTCCTGGTCGTCACTGAACGTCACCTTCACCTGGTAGACGGCCTCCGCCTTATTGTCGTTGAGTTTGTAGAGGGTACGGATGATATAGGGCAGATTGCGGTTACCCACGATATGGTAGTAAGAACCGGGTACCTGCTGCTTGAAGTACAGGTCGGCCGGAAGATAGCGCAGCAGCTCTTCGCGAAGACCGCTGAAAGAAGCGGCATTCGTCGTTGCCTTTTGGGCGATGGGCGCGCAGCTCCTGCAGCTGTCCGAATAGCCGGGCAGGTAAATCCGGTCGAAGGCCGAACGGAAAGCCTTGCCATAGCTTTCGATCTTGCTGGTGGGCAGATTAGTGTAATAGAAATCGTAGTAGTTTTCCTGTGCGGAGGAAAAGAGAGCACTCAGCAGCAGCAGAGGCAGCATCCAAATGGTGTGTTTCATGTGTAGACGGTTTAAGGTTTCGATGTGATGGTGCCAAATAGCGTGCCGTTCCACACTTTTCAGATCCGCGGTTTTCACATACCACCGTTGCGTCCTGCTTTTGTTTCCATTTAAGCTGAATGGGGAGGGTCGTTATCAGGCTGCGAACAGGCGTACCGGCTCGATGCAGATACCTTCGCGGTGCAGGAACTCCGATGCAGGCATTTGAAAGCAGTGTTCGCCACCGGTATACATCATTTCAAAAAGCAGGAAGAAGGCATCGTCGGGTTTCCATTGCCGGATGCGGCCCAGGGCTTCATCGTCGGGGTGGCCGTCCAGACCGAGAATGCGGTCGAAGTCGGTGGCTTCGTCGAGGTAGCGGAAGTAGTCGTCCTGGTAGCGCGGGTCTTCGGGAACGATGCGCACGGCGCGTACGTAGGCCCCCGTTTCGGGAAAGTAACGTCCGATCCAGGACTGAAAGTAGAGATCGCGCCAATAGGTAGCTTCCTGCAGGGTCATAACAACACGTTTAAGAGGTTCAGGCTGCCTGTGGCGCACCTACCCTGAGGAGATCTGCAATTGTTGATTGCGGAGCCGGGACGGATGATTGTTTGTCGTGCCGGTGGTCAGGTATCGTTCATAGGTCAGCCAGCAAGCCGGTCGCCAAAGGCTTCCACAGACCCATAAAAGGAAGATCGTGCCAAAGGTTTTACATCTCCGGCGTAACCGTCGAACCGCTGCCGTAACTCCGTCGGTCAGACGACTCTGCCTGATTGCCAGCAGGCTCTGATCGATGGTCAGACCCATCCGAAGGCATCTCAAACCGAAATGCAGGCGTGTCAGCGGGCTCCGCGTGATCGCCAATTGTCTCCGATTAATGGTCAGCCTGCTCCGCATGAACGTCAATTGCTGCCGATCAAGTGTCGGCCTGCTCCGCATGAACGTCAATTGCCTCCGATCAAGTGTCGGCCTGCTCCGCATGAACGTCAATTGCTTCCGATGAAGTGTCGGCGTGGTCCGAATGAACGTCAATTGCTTCCGATAAAGTGTCGGCCTGCTCGCAACGGGTTTCAGCGCCCCACGAATGACATTATGTTTCAATGTCGTTTACTTGAGACCGTTACCACAGGTCCTTCTTCCGGAGCCCCTCAGCCCCTCTCCCTCAGCCCTTCACCCCCTCACCCCCTCACCCCCGGCCCCTCTCCCTCAGCCCTTTACCCCCTCACCCCCGGCCCCTCTCCCTCAGCCCTTTACCCCCTCACCCCCGGCCCCTCTCCCGGGGGGAGAGGGGAGGGTGGGCATTCTCCGGTAGACCACTTCCCCCTCGTCCTTTGGGAGAGGGGAGGGTGGGCATTCGCCGGTGGACTACTTCCCCCTCGCCCTTTGGGAGAGGGGAGGGTGTGCATTCTCCAGTAGACCACTTCCCCCTCGTCCTTTGGGAGAGGGGAGGGTGTGCATTCGCCGGTGGACTACTTCCCCCTCGCCCATTGGGAGGGGGGAGGG